>Ga0308170_10002384_pt1 | contig 16187 bp, 26 predicted proteins | sample PhyBR2_2_FD_202136 | JGI IMG/M metagenome (GOLD analysis project Ga0308170, IMG submission 202136) | Phyllosphere microbial communities from UC Gill Tract Community Farm, Albany, California, United States - DLSLSB.R2 | ecosystem: Host-associated > Plants > Phyllosphere > Unclassified | place... | reverse complement strand
CAAGTTGATGAGTATTGCTGGCCCGACTGCGTACCACCAGTTGCGCACTAATTATGTGACGGTCGAGGTTTCAGCTTGAACTTGAGCAAATCCCAACCTCTGACCGACGCTATCTTCAGGCCTGATGCAAAAATCACAGGTTTCGCATCAAGGCAAAAAATGCCGTGAAACCGGGCCATTAAGCGCTGCAGAAATCTGATGCGCGTAAAATCGTTGTGACCGAGCCCGCTGCTAGCGCAGCGGGTCCAAGGTCGCAGGAGCCGCGGGGGTATCGCATCAGCGGGGGCACCGTTGCGCTGTTGGGATGGCTACACGCTGCCCCTGCTGCTACCCGGCGGTATGTCGTGTCGCACTTCAACTTGAAACCTCAGTGGCTCTGAGCCAGGCCAAGGCCGTTCGTAGAGTTACCGCCGTCGTACGCGATGCCCCTTCGATCTGGATCCGGTGAAGCCCAACTCGATCAGGTTGGCAACGCGCGCATCACGTGCCGAAACGCTGGTCTCACCCAGCACAACGACCACGATACGCCGACCTCGACGCATCGCCGACGCTGCGAGATTGTAGCCGGCGTCGGACGTGTACCCGGTCTTGATACCGTCGACGCCTGCGACCCGGCCGAGCAGGTGGTTGTGATTGCCGATGCGACGCGATCGCCACTGAATCGTACGTCTGCTGAACCGGGCATATTGCCGCGGAAATCGCCTGACGATGGCGCGCGAAAGCTTCGCCATGTCGCTCGCCGTCGTCACGTTCCCGGCGCTGGTCAGCCCGGATGCGTTTGCAAACCGCGTGTTCCGCATTCCAAGCTGGCGCGCCTTTGCCGTCATCAGTCTGGCGAATTTCGGCTCACTGCCAGCAATGCGTTCGGCCACGGCAACGGCCAAATCGTTCGACGAAATCGCCGCGATAGCGTCTAGCGCCTTGCCGACTGTGATCCTTCCACCCGCGGCTATACCCAAATGCGTCGCCGGCTGGCGCGCCGCCCGGCGGGAAATCGGCAAAGGGTCACTTGGTCGTAAGCGGCCATCGGCCAGCGCTTCGAATGCGAGATAGAGCGTCATCAGCTTGGTCAGCGAGGCCGGCCGTCTCGCTGCATCCGGCGCCTGCGAAAACAGAACGGTACCGGTTGAGGCATCGACGACGATCTCAGAGACGCGTGATCGGGCATATGCCGCCTGCACAGACAGGCCGAATGCCAAGCTGGCAACGATAAAACAGATCTGTAAACGCCGTAGAGAACTGAAAAACATGCCGAAGTTGGTATCCTCAATGAGCATTGAAGATGCCAACCCTGACCTGACTGCTGCCTTAAGCGGCGCGCTTCGAAGGGCGCCTCGGAGCGACTGCTACTCGAGGTCACTTTCTGTCACGGTTATCAGATTGGCCGTTGGCCGAAGCTCGGCAAGATCGGCGCAGATATCGAGTATCTCGTCGCTGAACCGCTCGAACAGTTCCAGGGCGTCATTGTCTGGTTCGTCGCCGCTCACTTCACGCAAAACGGCGTATTTCACGGCAAAATCGCGGTCCTCGCTATCGATTTCGGCGGTAAACTCGACCTGCTTTTCGCGGTCGTTGTCGACCAGGCTGTCTTGATCAATCGTGGGACGGTTCGCCATGTATCGCTGCTTCCTTGGTTGGCAGGCTCCCCTGCCCGAAGGCTACACAGGGCGCAAACTCAGCAAAGGCTGATCCCGCGGTACGTCGCGTCCTCAACGATGATCTTGGCCGTTCCCGGCCCGACGATCGTGTTCACCTTCCCCAGCGTCGTGTCGATCGTGTCCCCTGGAAACACGATCTCGACCACATGGGAATTCGGGACTGGGAGGCCATCCGCGTCGATTACCATCGGCGCCGGTAGCAGTTGAACACGAAAGGTAGGTATGTCGGAATTGGTCATGGTGTCTTCTCCGGCCTAGTGGATCAGTGTCAATGCCCAGGGGCTGCAGCGTAGAAACCGTTCCAGCATGGGGCAGGAGTAAACACAGTCACCTTAGAAAACTGCGATCAAAGGCGGCAAGTTGATCATGGACTTGGCACATGACCGCCGGGCTTATAGGCATGGGCGCGTTAATCATCGACGCAATTTCGAAAGTCAGGTTTCATGCAGGTCATCGTCCGCGACAACAACGTCGACCAGGCTCTTCGCGTTCTGAAAAAGAAGCTGCAACGCGAAGGTGTGTACCGCGAGATGAAGCTGCGCCGCCATTTCGAGAAACCGTCGGAGAAGCGCGCTCGCGAACATGCTGCGGCCGTTAGCCGGGCGCGCAAGGCCGATCGCAAACGCGCCGAAAAGGATCAGTAAGCCTCAGGGTTTGGTTAGACCGTCACCGTGTGGGTGCGTGCTGCTTGCTCAGGCGGCGAACAACAGAGACGAGCTTCGCCATGGCGGGGTCACGGATCGGCTCGGCGAGCCGCATCTCCCGGCTTCGTCCATCGATCGTCAGGCCAACCGTATACGTGCGCGCATCCGGCCTCGCGATATCGGTGGATGGCTCGCAACCGAAGAAGTCGGCCTGATCGGCAAGGCTGGTGAGTTCCTGACGCTCGGGCATTGCAAGGTCGCCGAACGAAATGGTCTGTTCCTTCGCACGACCGGGAAAATGGGCGAAGCCTCCCTCGATCCGAACCCGGGCTTCGCCCGTTACGGTCTCGTCGCAAGCCTTGCCCATCTGCATCAGATCACTCCAACCGTTGTCCATGCTTCGGCGACAGCTGTCGTCTCGGCACTGTCCGTACCATGCAAACGCCCCGCGACGTCGATCGTGACGCGGGCAAAGCCGGCGAAGTCCGTGTTGGCCCGCGTATTGGGGTCCAGCAGCGCATTGTACCATATCCGACCGGCACGGTCCCATGCGTTTCCACCGATCGTCGTCGCGGCCAGGTAGAAGGCCCGGTTGGGGATACCGGAGTTGATGTGAACCCCGCCATTGTCCTGATTGGTGCGGACAAAATCGTCCATGTGGCCCGGCTGCGGGTCCTTGCCGAGGACAGGATCGTCATAGGCCGTGCCGGGCTCCTTCATCGACCGCAGCGCGACGCCTTTGACCGCAGAGGTCAGCAGTCCGGCACCAATGAGCCAGTCCGCCTGGTCGGCCGTCTGGCCAAGAAGCTTCTGCTTCACCAGGCTGCCGAACACGTCGGAGATGCTCTCGTTAAGCGCGCCCGACTGATTGAAGTAGGCGAGCCCTGCCTCCTTCTCGGTGACGCCGTGGGTGAGCTCGTGACCAATGACATCGAGCGCGATCGTGAAGCGGTTGAACAGCTCTCCATCGCCATCGCCGAACACCATCTGGGTGCCATCCCAGAAGGCGTTGTCATAGTCCTGGTCGTAATGGACCGTGGCATCGAGCGGCAGCCCGGCATCATCGATCGAGTTGCGCTGATAGGCCTCCCAGAACAACGCAAACGTTGCACCGAGACCGTCATACGCCTCGTCGACCGCGATATCGCCCGTCGGTCCCTCCCCCTCACGCCGCACAACCACAGAACCAGGCGCTTCAGGTTCGCCCCCAGCGTCCCGGATCGTTCGAAGTGGACTTGGGACAAGGATGTTGCCCGCAGCCGACCGCCGTCGGGCTAGATCTCCGGTGACGGGGCCGGCCGTACTGGCCCGGACGATCCGGATGGTCGGATCAATCATCAAGCTGTGCATTGCCATAGCGCGCAACGCGGGCGAGCCGTTCTCAGCGATCTTAGAGAGGATGTATGGCGGCAGGATGCAGTGAAGCGAATGCCGATGCGTGGACATGCACATGATCGTATCTCCTTATCGATTAGCGGCGGGAGTGGCGAAGCGCGAAGGGTACGAGCGCGACCCACATGATGGTGATGAAGGCGAGAAACTGGCTGGTCTGCGCCGGGCCGCCCGGGAGGTAGCCAAAGCCCCCCAGCGAGGCGGCGTAGAGCTCGAACGAAATGACTGACACGCCGATTGCCAGCACATCGGCATTTCCCCCACTCTCCTCCTGCGTTCCGAACCATCGCAGCGCGATGACGAACAGCGTGATGATGGCGATCAGGATCAAGCGGATGACGATGTCGTTGCCCGCGATGCCTATGGCGAGGGGGTAAAGTGTTACCGCCTCAACCGGGAATAGCTTCACAAGGCTGGCGTAATATGGCTCGGGGGTTGGATCGGGCCGGCGCCCGGGTCTTACCAACGGTGTTGATGATCGTCGAAGCCGCAGCGCGCCCCGCAGCACTGGCCTAGCGGACGCCACCTCCCCATTAGCGAGTGCCGCAATCGCGCGCTGTACTGCTGCCGCGTACCGCGACACCTCCACATCGCTAGGGGTAAGCGCGGCGCCGATCGTCGTCGCCTGTTCGCAGCGGTCCAGGATCGTCGCGAATGCCAGTCGGTCCACGGCCTCGGGGCTGTGCAACGAAGCGAACCGATCGCGTTCGTTACCGAGCGCCGTGCGTAAGCCGAACATCGTATCGAAGAAGCGCGGGAGATAGCGGGGGTCCTCGGTCAGTCCCTGAAGCTGATCGATGAGCGCGTCAGCCGCCTCCACGGCCTTGGTAAAGGTGGTCATCGGATCCTCCTCAGACAGGGGTGGCGATCGACGCGATCAGTCCGAGCGCGCGGGTGATGCGATCGATGTTCAGTCGAGCCGCGGCGCGGCGCTGCTGCGGTGATAAGCGACCTGCCAAGGCATCCCTCAGCCCGGCCTGGGCTTTCGCGGCGAGATCAATGGCGTCTGCGACTTCAGCCGCTCGTACGGGTCCCTGCTTAGCGGCCTCGCGGGCGGCGAAAACACGGGCGGCAAGCTGCTCGCGCTGTTCGGCCGTCAGACTGATGCGATTGCGAAGGTAGGTTCGGAACAGCGCGTTGCCGTAGAGATCGTCGGCGTTGCGCGCCGCCCCCCTGCCCCAGGTCGTGACCTGAACAGACAGCGATGCCAGTGCGCGATCGACGACGGCGCCGCGTTCGACAACCAATGCACGTACATCGCCGGTTTGCCGCGCTTCGCGCGCGAGGTCGTTCGCAAACGCAATCAGTGCGACGACGCTCTGCCCTTGTTCGCTGGCGACAGCAGCGTTGACGTTTGGCAGGTCAGTGCCGGCGACAAAGTTCGTGAACCGGGCCAGCCGGTCGGCTTGATCGGCAAACGCAGTGATCTCGGCCGATACGTCGGTCTTGGGGGCGTCGAGAATGGCCGCTAGCGCATCAGCGTATCCACCAATTGTGGCGAGCAGTGCGACACGTGGCTCCAGTACCGCTCGTGGACTGCTCCCGATGTCGATTTCGAACGCCGTATAGCCAGGGGCGGGTGCCTCGTTCGCAAGACATAGAGGTGCGGGCCGGACAGTCGGTGCCGTAGGCACCTGGATGCGGAGCGGGGTCGCCGGCAGGCAGCTTGGATCGCTCGCGACCAGCGCTGCAGCAGCCTCCCGACGGCGCAGCTCTATCGCGTCGAAATAGGCCGTCGTGGCTACGGCTGCCTCTCGGCCTCGGGCCTGAACGGTCCCGGCGGTTTCGAGCTGAATTGCGTTGGTCGCACATCCCGCCAGAAGAGGCAGGCCCGTCAGTACAGGCAGAAGGGAAATGACGCGACAGCGCATAACGGTCTCCTTCGGGCTTTCGGGCATCATGCCCCTAAACTGCGATTCTCTCTTCTCTTTCTACGCCGCGGGATCGTCCGCACACGCGAACGGTCCGCTGGCCGATCACGCGTTCGCACAGCTGTGATGATGTTGACGACACTGGTGATGAGCGCGGCGATACCTACGAGCATGGGGCCGTCGATCATGTCGGTCATTGTCCGACTCTCCTTGTTGATCCGACTACCGATGTTCCATATATGTTCTTTGTAGGACAGCGCTATTTGCGGCCGCTACAGCCTAATATCTTCGGCCTCGGTAATCAGCACCCGGACAACGTCGCCGGTTGCCTTCTCCTCGTTCGAGAACCCATCAAATTCTTGCAAAGACCCAAAGTCGAGCTTTGTCAGGCTTTCGATCGAGAGGACTGACCGCTGGTAGGTCTTGAACGCGCCGAACAGGAGCGACTGCGCGTCCAGGTCGACATCATGATCGATCATATAGGCCGACGCCGACGGACGACCGTCGTCATGGATGAAGGCCACGACCTTCCAGTAGGCCAGCGGGATCGCGACGCCACGATAGACTGGATCGTTCGGCCTGAAGACAGGTCCTGTGAAGACGGTCGCGCGTTCGCCGACCCGGCGCGTGTTGGCGAGGATGTAATCCTCGAGGCTAAGCCATGTACGCTGATTGAAGACGGAAAGCTGCGGGGCACAGTTGGTGAAATGGAAAGTATCGCGGTTGGCCACGCTGGCGGTCGGGCCCCAGTTTGGATCTTCGCGCCGCACGAGATGGCCGCGATCGAAGTCGTTATCGGCATAAAGCTCATCCCCCGCCTGGGCCTCTTCGGGAATGCGGCCGTCGAACGCCCACGGATCTCCGCCACGCGGTACCGACACGCTGGCGCTTCCATCGATATTGACGGCGGTGAACAGGGCAAGACGCCGGCTTTTCGACATGACGACCGAGAAATGCTCGTAGTCCAGGCGGCTACCAACGCTCTCGGGAACTGGCAGGACGTCCTCGGCAATGGCTGTCGTGTCAGGAAGTGACACGACAAATCCGGTAAGAAAGTCTTCGCGGTAACCCGCCCGCCCACGGAACGTGCCTGGTTCGGACGTCCTAACCCCCTCCTGTTCGAACGGCAGCAAGCCAGAGTTCGAACATCCCAGCTGCTGAAGGTCCGCCAAGCGGGGTCGATATGACAGGTCGATCATGGTGATCCTCTTTCTCTCGCGTCCGTCAGTGACCAGTATGCTTGCTACGCGGCGTCGCTGTTACATCCGCATGGGATGACTCAGGGTCAAATGCATAAGGGCGCGAAGCGGCGAACTCACGGCATCAGGTGCGGCACCGCCCGGCTCCAACCTAGGCTGTTTCACAGCATCAACCCTACCGGGTCACGGCTCCGGGAGGCCGCGTTGTAGCCGCGTTGCCACGCAGCGCGCAGACGACTGCCACGCCGGCCGCTCGGGTTATCGTTGCCCATGACAAAGCAGCGCCATCCCGCTTTCTCGCCTTCCCACAATTCGTCCACCGGCTGCGGTGAAAGCAGCACCATAAGGTCGAGACGACGTTCCTTCACGGTGTTGGCGACCATGTCAGAGGTCCTCGCGGATCATGATCGTCAGCACTCGCCGGGTCTTGCTGGCGTCGGCAGGATCCTCCGACCCATATTCGAATGCGGCGTCGTAATAATCGATCTTGAAGTAAACCGTCGTGTCCTCGAACTCGAAGTTGCCACGGTCGCGCTTGGCCGCATCGGCTTCGGTGAACACATGGCGGCGAAGCGCAGCGAACAGTCGTGCCTGCACGACGATCTCCATGGCCCTGTCCCCCGAAGCGAAGGTGCCGAGACAGGTCCTAGTCACCATGATCCGGGCGGTACGGTCGATCCCCTGTCGGCAACGGTCGTTGAGGCGGGCGATGGTCGCGAGACGGGTGTCGGCGCTTGCCAGCGAAAGCTGTGCGATCATGTCAGTATCCCTTGATTAGATCAGGCGGCGACCATGCTGGCACCGGCGCGACGTGCATTCTGGAGCAGCTCGCTCAGGACGTCGTGTGCCGATCCATTGAACAGGCGGCCGACCTTGGCGGTGGTTTCGGGCGCGACGCTGGTGGCGATCGTGGCAGGGAGCATGGCGGTGTCCTCAGGCTCGGCGGGGCCATTCCCCGCATCTGCCTGTCACCTCCCCCTCCCTCCTTAAGCCGCTCGAACTGCCGCCCCCTTTGGTCGGTGCTCACCTCGGGATGGAACCCGAACCAGTCCTAGGCTATATAAACAGGAGGAGATCATTATGCAGCTGAACACCACGGACTCGATCGATCTTGGCAGGAAGGTTCACCGTGCCTTTGGTAGCTGGAAGAATGCCCGCGAAGCGGCCGTGAGAACCGAGGACGGTGTCTACCGCATCGAACGCAATCGACTGGATGAAGCAGCGGCCGCCAAGAACCCTCGATAATCACGTCATGACGTTCGGTTACGCGCTCCTCGGTGCGCTCGTTTTGCTATTGCCGGGGTTTGCCGGCTTTCTCGGTATGCGCATTGGCGAAGCAGGGAACCTTGTTTCCCCACGCCCCGATCGTCCGAATTCGACGGTCACGATCTTCGCCGTGGTGTTTCTGGCTCTGTGCGCTCACGGCATTGGCGCGGGCCTGTTCGCGATAAACGAGGCCATCGCTCGATCATATGTGGTCGTTCCTATGGAGCATTATCCGAACCCCTATCGCATCCTGTGGGCTGGCAAGATGCCCGCAGAGATGTCCAGCGTCTCGTTCGCATGGGAACTGTTGTACCTGGTGCTCCTGACGATGGGCTTCGGTGCGGCATGCGAGTGGATGTCCCGGAAGAGCCCGGTGTCTGCGGCGTCCGCTCCTCTTCGGTTTGGTTGGCTGCTACCAATCGCGAAACAGGTAGAAGCCGGAAGCCATGTCGTGATCGGATATGTCCTCACGACCACCGGGCATGATGGTGCTTGGATTGCCTATGAAGGCATTGTTCGACGTCTTGCTCTCAATGACGACGATGCGATTGAAATGATTGTACTAGAGCAGTGTGACCGCTTCGTCGTTCGCATAGTCGACGGCAAGGTCGAACGGGTCGACAGCGACACCCAGACGATCGAATTGATCCAGCTTCGCGATGGCCAAGTCGCGAACTACGCTCTTGAGGTCCTGGAAGTCCCTCCAGTCAGTTAGCGATCCGCACGGCTTTCGCTGGAGACAAAGACGGACCAGAGGTGAGCCTCCGCATCGATCAGGTGGTCGAAGCTCCGGCTGGTGTTGCCGACGTCGACGATCCAGTCGGTCCCATGTGCCTGGACAAAGCCGACCGAGTAAACGCGGCCTGGGCTATCCGACGGTGGGATTGTCGCCAGACCGTGACCCGCCGCTGCCAGGCTTGGCACATCGCGCCCCGATACACGCCAGGTATCGAACCGGGCCGCCTCGTCCGAGGCCGTCAGGTAATAGCGGGTGGCGACTTCCCAAGCTGCATTCACGTGAGTGAGGTCGGTGCCGAGTGCATCGGCATCGCCATTCCCGACGATCGCGGGCGAGCGTGTAGCTTGCCAGGCCGCCAGCATGACCATGTTGGCGTCGAGGAAGTCGTGCGACGCACAAATACCAGCTGCGATCGTCTGGTTCTGTAGGCGCATCTGACGCCACTCATCCGGATCGAGCTGTTCTGCGAGACCGTGTGCGAATGCGCAGGCGAGTGTCTCGATCGCAATATGCCCAAGGGCTTCGGCATAGTCGTCACCCGCATAAGCGACCGTCAGTTCGCCGACTGCGTCACGCCGGCTAAATGTGAACCTCGCGCTCTCCGGGAATTCGCGCATCGCCGGCTGTTCGTAGTCGATCCAGATCTGTGCGGCCTCGCCCATCGGACCGACGCATGGTCCGAAGCTCGGTGCCGTTTCGTGCCGCCAGCTCATCTCGGACCATTCCGGCGGGATCGGCACCATCGTGTCGATCGCATAGTCGGGAAAGAACGACGGCCACGTCGGCATCACCTCGTGGGTGGTGAACCCGTGGGACAGGCAGACCAGACCTTCCGTAGTGCCTAGCCGTCGGTATCCCTCGATCGTCTCGGCATCTCCGTCTGCGCCGTCGATCAGCTCGGCCAGCACGTAGGGCCATGCCGTGACCGGCACCCTGACGTTGAGGAAGCCGTTCCAGGTCGTGTCATCGGTGAAGCCGGGGAACGTGTGTCCCTCCCCGAACGACCACGCGATCGGGCGCAGACGATTGTCCTGTCGCGTTGTGTTTACGGCCTCGGGGCGGACGTCGAACTGGGCAAGCGCGCGTGCAAACGCGGTCCGGTGCTGAAAGCGGCCGAGCGCCGACAGGACGTCGACATAGGCAGAGCGTGCCTCGTCGGTTTGGAACTCGTGTTCGGTTGCATCGCGGGCAGAGAGATATTCCCGGGCAAGTGTCACCGGGTCGGTCCGGATCGTGTCGGCGAAAGTGGCTATGTAGCGAGTGCGCATGGGGGAAGGATCCTGTCCGGCCTATTCCGGTCTCTCTCCCCTCACCCCTCTCCTCTCCTGCGCCGCCCTGGCTGGTTAGCCGGGCGTTTCGCTCTTCAGCACCGCGGCGCGTGCGCGTTCTTCCTCGGCGGTGTCCATCAGCAGCACCAGTATTGAAGGTTTGATGCCTTCAGTGAGAGCGCGCGTATCGACGATATGCCGGCCCCCCTTGGTGATCGCGAACGCGTTGAACGTCGGCATGTTGCCGCCATCGGCGCTTGGGATCGTCGTGCCGCGATCGTGAAACTGAATATCGACGAATCTGGCTGTCCCGTCAGGGCTGTGAGGCTGGAAACTGAAGGTGACGCGGCGACCGTCGCTGGTCTTGGCACTAAGCGTGAAGTCGCCGTCCGGTAGGTCAATGACCTTGTGCGGCACGTCGTTGAAACCGGCAAAGCCGATGGCCTCGGCATCGGCCTTGGTCATCACGGGCAGGTCGCGGATGTCAGGCATGGTCGTCTCCTCTTGAGTGAAGTTGGAAAAGCGGGGCCTGCGTCGTCAGCCACAGGCGTCCATCAAGCGGGTGGCGCCGCCAAAGGCGCGCAGGGCCGCTGCCATTTCGCGGCGGATGTTCGTCTTGTTGGAGACGGTGATCTCGGTCGCGAGACGTTCGCCGGTGGAGGTGGCATAGCCTTCGGCGAGCGTGCCGCCTTCGGCCTCAATCCGGATCAGGTGGCCGCGGCGCGGCGCTGGACCGACATGGCGGGCGGTGAACTCCCCGAGCTTGCCGGTCAGACCCTTTATGGCCTTGCCCCAACGGATGTGGCCGGCGCCCAGATTGTCCGTGCCGTCGTAGCCTCGGTCGAGCCAGCAGCGCAGGTGCGCACGCTGTTGCAGGAGCGAGTTTTGCGATCGCTCCATATTCGCACATAGCGGCAGTGCGCTTGCAAAGGCGTCGACGATGCGAAGGTAGTCGCCCTGTACCGCAATCAGGACGTCATCGATCTCGCGTCCACTGAGGATGGCCCGGAGGGCATCGCCGTGGCTAGGATCCGCGATCATTTCGTCGGCGCGGGAAGCCGTGATCGGCACCTTCGTCTCAACCGGGCAGCCATTCACGACGAAGCCGTCATGGCGGTCGATCGTGACGATCGTCATGGCCTCGGTGCCGGGTCGGGCGCGGATCTCATCAACGAGGCGCAGACTCGAGACGCGCATCAACCCTGGCGTCACCTCTTCGATCGTGGCGTCAGAGACGATCAGCAGACGCCTTGACCACCGCGTTGGGCGGGCATGATCGTTCGGCTTTGGCCAGCTGCTCGGCGCCGGTCGTGCCATCGGCGGTAGCGGCGCTACCGGGCGTTGATTATCCCGGCGAATGGAGGCGAGGTTGCTGCGTCGCGCGGCGTCGAACAGGTCGGCCTGGTTACCGCCACCATCGGCAAAACCACGGTCATAGGCCTCGCGCTTGGCGTCCTGCCGGCGCGAGCTATCGGCGCAAAAGCGATGCTCCCAACCGGCATCGGCCGCGGTCCAGCCGCTCGCGTAGGCAACGGCCAGATCCAAGTCATAGCCGTAGCGATCCCGGCCACGCAGGATCGCAATCTCGCTATCGACGATCGTCCCTTCCCGGGCGCGCGATTCCATGAAGGCGAAGTTCCGGGTCTGCCGTTCGGCCTCCGTCCTGGCAGCGATAGCGTCGTTCAATGGCTTCATCGCCGCGATACGTTCGCGTCCCCTTGCCATCCGGTCCTCCAGTGGCGCCGTGGGTGGCAAATCCGGATAGGATCGCCAGATCAGGGCCAGCTCGGTTGCCTGTTCGACCGACCGGCCACGCGTCAGCCAGCAACGCATATCGGTGGAATCAAAATAGTCCGGCTCTACGGCCTCGGCGTCATGTGGTGACCGGACAAGGGGGAACGCTCCCGCCGGGACGATCCCGGTGGGCTGCGATTGCAGCATCAGCATTGGCTCAATCCTTCAGCGGATGGGCGGAATTACGCTGCGGTCAGACGTTGGCGCGCGGCCTCCGCCTGTTGCGGAAAGGCCGCTGCGAGGTGGCCGTGAAGGATACCGAAGTCAGCGATCGGGAACGTCCCGTCGGCGTTCGGCCTCGTCGTCAGCAGCGCACCGATAACCAGCTCGACGTGGTCGAGGCGTTCGATCTTGGCGACCGAACCAGCGTAGATGACCGGGGGCGTAAATCCGGCCTCGAGCCATGACCCCAGACCCTCCTCTACCGCCTCGGCATACGCCTGAACGGCTTCGTCTTCCTCGTCCTCGATGTGGAGGGCAAGCGTCCGATAGACGCCAAAGTCATGCCGGTTCGTATGCGGTCCAAGCTTGCAGCCGGCGGGCGGCATGCCGTGCCGCGCGATGATCGCCAGCTTGTAGGCGAGGATCTCGAACGTGTTCACCGCCTCGAAGTCCGGCGTCTGGCCGAGTTGGGCGCAGTCCTCGTTGGCCGGTGCGCCACCAATATCGATAATGTAGGACATGGGGTATCTCCATCGATCCACCTGGATCGACTCAAACCCCATCCCCCTCCCCTCTAACGCCTGCGAAGCGGGTTGCTCAGGATCGATAAAGGAACGGGCGCACCGCGCGCTGCGCCGGTCCGTCGACAGATCCCAGCGTCTTCAGGCGGTCGGTCTCAAGCGTGGCGCCGAGCGTTTCCGGGAGGTCGGCATAGCGTGCGGCAATCTCGATCGCCGCTGCTGCGGTCGGTAGCTCGTCGGGCTCCGTACCCTGCCATTCGACCATGTCATCTTGGCCTTTTAGGGTCGGGTGAGGACGCAGGACCTGAACGAAGAACGTCGCCAAGGGTCGATCCCAACCGATCGCCACGGTGGTGCCGGCGTTGCCGGTGAAAGTATGACGGCTCATCAATTAATCCCCCAATCGGTCAGGAAGCGAGCGTGATCCACGCAAGCTGCCACGGGCGCGGATGCGGCGTAAAGCGGAGTACGCCGGGGACCTGTTCAGCATCACCAGCCAGCCGCTCGACCAGCCAGTCGATGTAGAGGATGGCATCGGCCATATCCCCCTCGAGCAGGTCGTCGAGCATCGCCGACTGGCGCGCGTGATCCTCGGTGAGCATCGACCAGTCGAGCGCATCAAGGAAACGCTCGCGTCGCTCGATGAAGTGCGCAATGCGCGTGGCGTCGGCTCGTGCAACCGCGAGCGCGTGCTTGATGTGCATGGGCATCACTCCTTCAGGCGGCGATCAGGACCGGGGCGACAGGCGCGACCGGGCGGATTGCGATCGACAGATCACGGCGCAGGCGATCAGCGAAGCGGTCCGGCTTCAGCAGATCGGCCATCGGCGCGTAGTGGTTGGGCTGGCTCGTGCTATCGCAGACAGCCCGGTACGCGACCTCGCGACCCTCGTGGCGTGCGCCGATCCTGACGGTGACGGCAAACTCGCCGGCCGCCAGCAGGACATGGCCAGATTGATCGCGTTCGCCCTGAAGCGACACTACCTCGAATGTCCCCGGTGCCAGGCCAATGCAGACGGCGAGGGCGTTCATCGCCTCGGTCGCTTCGATATGAAAACGCTCCTTGGCGCCGGCATCATATTCCACGCCGCGGATTGCGAGCGCCAGCAGCGTCGGGAACCGCTTCAGGTCTTCGAGGCGGCGCGTGCAGGCGTGGCAAAGTACGTCGCGGGGCGCACGATTGGTCGACACGATTGCCATGTGACGCGCCAGCAGCACGACAGCGGGGTCGCTGTTGGGATCGACGCCGGCATTGCGGCAGTCGTCGACCGCTTTTGCCATCGCGTGCAATGTCGCGACGACGGTGTTGAGGGCGCTCGGGTCCAGCGCTTGCCGGTGGCGGAAAGGCACATCGTAAATCATCGACGCATGCTCCGAATGAGGACCGTGCGCTCTCTCGGCGCACAATCTTCACCCCCCCCCTCTCTTCTCCCGCGACACCTGGTTCGCGCTCGTATCGTCAGCCCCTCAGGGCTGGGCGCTTGGGCACGTCTCGGGAAAGATGTTGCCGGATTTTGGCAACATCTTTCCGGCCTCTAGCCGGCCCCTGCCCCTCCGTTTGCTCAGAAGGGGTAGGGCGACGACGTTCTCGATCGTCACGGCACCAGTTCGACATCAAGTGCGGCGAAGGTGTTGACCGGGCGGGAGCTGTCGTAGCGTGCTGCATCACACAGGCCTTTGAAGTCCGGTCCCTCATACTGTGCGAAGCCTAGGTGATCGCAGCCGGTGATGCGCTGCCCCGTGACGCCGACCTTGCCCTTGGGCACCCAGTCGGCCCAATCTCCGGACGCTGAGCGCACCCCGATCTCTCCGATCGCGGCCTCGTAGAGCGTTACCTTCTTCAGCACGTAGCTATCGCTTGGGATGATAACCTCGCCGGTGAAGGCACCGTATTGCATCGGCCGCCAGTGACGTGCCGTCTGATGGGCAAGGTCGCGCTCGATATCGAACAGCGGGTCTTTTAGTGCGGCGAACTCGGTCTCGAAGCCGACGACTACCAGCGACCAGTTGACGTCCTCCTCGTAATAGGTGCTGTCGAGGCGCAGCGCATCGGGCATCGCCGCCTGACGCTCATCCGAGAGGACGAAGCCACCATGCGAAGGGGTGGTTACGAACCAGATACCCGGCAGACGCTGGATCGCGGTATCGGGGGTGTCCCAGAGCGTATGCACGGGTGCGGGGGTCGAAGTGAAAGCGGGCATGATCGTCTCCTTGATCGATGCCCTTCCCCTCCCTCTTCCCTCCTTACGTTCAGCGGTCCGGATTGCCTCGGCCCCGGCTCTCGCAGGAGAGACGTTCGCCGCGACGCCATTTCGCCGGATCGATGAAGTAGCCGGCATGCACGCCGGCATGTCTGGCCTCGGCGTTTTCATAAGCGGCGAGATAACGCTGGGCGGGCTCGGGGTCGCCCTTCAGGTAGCTGGTCGCCGGCACGGCAAGCCCCGCTGCGATCATGCTCTCACCAACGTCCTGGCCCCCAATCTCGACCGTTCCGATCGGACGACCGTAGCTTTGCTTGCCCGTTAGGCGGATCGTGCTGCTTCCTGACTTCAGGAGCTTGGACGCATAGTCCTGCGCGGCCTTGCCGCACGGCCAGCAGCCGTCCGTTTTGCGGCATAGTTGCCGCTTCTCGAAGGCATCGGCCCCAAACAGCCTGACATCGAACGACACCGTATCGCCATCGATCGCCCGACCGTCAGCTCGGATCATCGCTGGGTCTTCGGCCTGGGAGGCGGCCCCTCCGCAGGCGGCAAGGGCGAAAGCGAGGACAAGGGTCATGCGCATGCGCGTACGTCCTGGACCGTGGCGGCGGTCGTCTCGACGATCAGCCACGGCTGCAACGGCTCGCCCGTAGCGACGATGTCGGTGTGGATCCCGTCAAGGCGCATCCATGCGGCGACCCTGACGGCGTTGGACCTGCTGCACAGGATACGGCGCAGCGGCGAGAGGGGCGTGTCGGCAGACATGGCGCTATCCATCATACTGGTGTCGCACACGCGGTAGGGGCCGCGAAGACGGTGCGGTGAACTTTGGTTTCGGGGACGACAGACCAGGCCAGGTCGCGGAAATGCGAGATGCGGTAGTGGCCGTGCCCCTTGTCGCTCCGGAAGGTGATCTTCTCGCCGCGTTTCACGACGATGAACTCGGTGCCGGTATGCCCATCGCTGAACGAAACCGGGCGGGGAAATTTGATCCGCATGCCGTTATCGATTTTGCGGGCGTGCAGCCTTAGCCGCGCAAGGCAACGGCGCCGCCAATCCAGCGCACTCTCCTTGCTGGTCGGCGACAGGAGACGCAGTATCCGGGCAGGGCATCCGGCCTCGCAGGGTCCCATCGATTCATCGAGGTCCTTGTACGCAAATACGTATCCGTCCCTGGCCTTGGGGTTCCAGCGCACCAGACATACCAGTGCGATGACGTAGAGCGGCTCGTCGTCTGAAATGATTTCAGCTGCTGCGTACCAGACGCGGTTTCCGACGAACGCGCTGTCGATAACGCGCAGCCCTCGCGTGCCGCCACCATCCAGCGCACGGCTGTAGGTGAACTGGTCGTCGAGATAGGCCTTGGGGTTCGGGTGGCCGGCCATGCCGGCGCTGGTCATCGAGAGCCAGCCCATGTCGTGTTCTCCGGTTCATGCGGCTGCCCGCGTTTCTGCTGTAGCCTCGGTCGAGAA
>Ga0308170_10002383_pt1 | contig 16192 bp, 11 predicted proteins | sample PhyBR2_2_FD_202136 | JGI IMG/M metagenome (GOLD analysis project Ga0308170, IMG submission 202136) | Phyllosphere microbial communities from UC Gill Tract Community Farm, Albany, California, United States - DLSLSB.R2 | ecosystem: Host-associated > Plants > Phyllosphere > Unclassified | place... | reverse complement strand
CGAACGGCCCAGGCAACTGCAAAAGATGAACGGTTCCCTATATTTAAGGTGAAATCCTTCTATCGCTGATGAACTTTCCTACGGTAAGCGAGACCAATGGCGGTTGACTAAACGTGATGGCGCGGTCGAATCAGTTGATCCGTGTCCTTTGAGTGAGAGGTTATGGTTATGAACATCAGGACTCTGGGCCTGCCCCTGGTCACCGTGGCTTTCCTGGCATTGGCCGGCTGCGCGTCGCCTACCGTGGTGACCCTGCAGAACGGTACTCAGTATTTGACCAAGGACACTCCCAATACGCGCACCAGCGACGGCTTCTACGAATTCGAGGATATTGCCGGCAAGAAAGTCCGGGTCCGTGCTGATGACGTAGCGACTATTCGCAAGGAAGACTGATCTTCGGTGTTTGCCTGACAGGCCGTCATCGCAAGCTTGCTCGCTCCCACAGGGTCGTTCACAACAGAACCTCAAGGGGAGCGAGCTTGCTCGCGATAGCGATGTCAGGCGAACACGATCCCTTCGCCGCCCAACTGGGCAATCCCCACACCCACCAGGGTCACGGAGCTGTCCCCCACCTTGAGCAGCGTGTCATTGCCCACTTGTGACAAGTGCTCGCTATAGTCGTAACCCGAGCCGGCGCCTTGAACGCCAAGAAATATCAGCTTGTCCCCCGCGTCATAGCCACTGATCCGGTCCTGGCCGAACGCGCCGTTGAAGACAAACGTGTCGCTGCCGCCTCCCGATTGCATCAGGTCATTGCCCGTGCCGCCGACAAAGGTGTCGTTGCCCGCCCCGCCCACCAGCCCATCATTGCCGTCCTGGCCGAACAGCCAGTCGCCGGTCGCGCGCGCCAACAGGGTATCGTCGGCCGCGCCGCCCTTGACCGATGACGCATACGCCGTGACGTTGGCGCCCGTCACCAGGCCATTGGCGCTGACGCTGTGGTTCACCTCGTTTTTCAGCAGCCCCCACAACGCCCCGGATTCCTGGCTGACCAAGGTGCCGATGTCATGGGTGATGCTGATCGCGCCATGGGCATCACGAATGTACAGGGTTCCGGAGCCGTCATGGGCGAAGCTGAAATCCTTCACCGACTGCTGCAATTGCAGGGTGTTGTTACCCTGCCCGCCCAGGATCACGTTGTAGCCACCGCCGTCGCGAAAGGTGTCGTTGCCGGCGCGGCCTTCCAGGTAATCATTGCCCTGGCCGCCCTGGATCAGGTCATCGCGGTCGCTGCCGATGATGAAAGTGCTGCCGCTGTGGGCCTCGGCGTTGCGGTTGAGGTCTTGCACCCAGGTATTGCTGCGCGCCGGATCGGACAGGTTGGCAACGATGATGGTCGAGTCTTTCTCGGTGAGGTCGTAGAACGCCGAGCCCAGGATCCGGCCCATGCCATCGCCGTAGCCGGTGGGCAAATGGGAAATCCAGGTGGGAATGTTGAGGATGGAAAACGGCAGCACGTTCCACGTCGCCGAGGCGTAGTGGTCGTTGAAGCTGACGATGTTGTTGGTCGCCGACTCCTGCGGTGCATCGTGCACGCCCACCGATGCGAAGTTGAACGTCGAGCCATCCAGGGCGCGGAATACCGGATCGTTTTCATAGCCGATGTTCAGGACCTTGTCGGTGCTGCTCTGGGTCGGCGAGGCGTAGGCAATGTAGTTGGCGTCGGCATAAAACCCGGACCATTTGCTGGTGCTCAAGTCCGCCAGGCTGTTGACCGCCAGGCCGCCCAGGCTGTGGCCGCTGACCAGTACGTCGTCGCCCGAGAGGCCATGGGCCTGGGCAAACTTCGCGACATCCGCTAGCAGATTGCCAAACGCTTCACCCACGTAGTTTTTTGCATAGTCCTTGGGCCCCAGCGCTGCCATGACGTCGTTGATGATGTCGCCGATGGAATCGCCGATCAGATCCTCCCTTGGGCCGCTGGTACCACGAAACGACACACCGATCTCCGTCAGGTGCCCCGCAGCGTCGTATTTGCCCAGGATCTCCACTTGCGCGGTGGTGTAGCCGGCCTTTTCGCCAAAGAACGTGCCGCGACCGTCGACTTTCCCGGTGTAGCCCAGCTGCGACGCGCCGATGGGGGTCCAACCGGCCTTCTGCACCGCTTGCAGGGCGAGCTTTTCCGAGTCTGGGTTCCATGGCACGCCGGGAATCACGCCCTGGGAATCGCTGCCGCCAAGCAGCGCCGTGACCAGCGTCGCCGGCAAGCCCACGCCGAAACCGTTGTGCTGGTAGCCGGCGGCAAAACCGTTGTCGAGGTTGTGGTAGGAATACAGCATGATCGCCATCGCATCGCTGACCAATGCCTTGGATTCAGGGGTGCTGAAGTGCTTGTAATCGTAGATACCCATGGTGGTTGCTCGCTTTTTGTTGTTGGAATGCTGAAGCCGGGTTTCAGGGGATTGGCTGTGGCAAGGGGGCGTCCCCCTCGCCACAGAGGGGCTTGGTCAGAACTGCCAATCCAGCGTCAGGCCCACGCCGTGGGATTTATCCCTGGAACCGAGCAGGCCGTTGTAGTCCAGGTTGACGCGCACATCCTTGGCCACCGCAAGGCCGGCTCGAGCGCCGATCACGGCGGCGTTGCGGTCCATGGACACGCTGCGCACCGCGAAAGTGTCGTTGCTGCCGGCAAAAGCCAGGTCCTGTTCGGAGCGGGTGTCGCTCAGGTTGTGCTGCCAGCCCAGGGACCCGGACAACTGGAGTTGCTGCGCTTGCGACAACGCCAGGGTGTGACTGGCGCGCAGACCCAGGGTCGAGAGCACGGCGTCGCGGCGATCGTCGCCACTGTGCAGGGCCGCGCTATCACCTTTTTCATGGAAGCTGTCGCTGTCCAGGTGCACGTAGGCCAGGTTCGCGAACGGTTCCAGGGCTATCGGTTGCAGGTCGAGGCGATACGCCGCCTCGGTGAACAGCTGGGCGGTCCGGGCGTCACGCTTGGTTTTCTCCCGGCCACTGACGTCACCCCATTGCAGATCGCGTTTGACGTCGATGCGGTGCCAGCTGTAGGCGGCGCCTGCGGTCAAGCGCAAGGCATCGATTTCATGGCCCAGATAGACGCCCAGGTGATAGCTGTCGGCTTTGGCGGATGAATGAGTGCCGTCGCCCATGCTCAACGAGCTGTCGCTATAACCGGTGACGAAGCCCAGTCGGGTCTGGTCGCCGATCAAGCCATCGACACCGGCCAGCAGGCCGCCGATCGAATGGGTGGTACTGGCGTTGTCATGCCCTCCATCGTCTTTGCCCCAGGCACCGAGCACCTTGAACCAGGCATTGCTGTCGGCATCGGTCGGTGTACCAGCGTCATACAGCGCGTCCTGGCGCAGGCGATCGCCGACGGCATCGCGCAGCTGGCGGCTGTCGTTGATCAGCAGCGTGCCGATGGCCGGGTGGATCTCACCGGAAAGCTGCTGGAATGCCTGTTGCGCCACGGCAGCGCTGGGCGACAGCAGCAAGGCTTCATAAAGCCCGTTGCCCGCGCCCAGTCCTTCGGCGGCGACAGCGACGGCGCGTTGGTTGCGTGTCAGGCCCAGGCTGGCGAACGATGCGTCGTTACGCTCCACCGCCAGTTGGACGCCGCCTGCGGTGTAGGCCAGGTCACCACCGAGAAACGCATAGTTGGGCAACACCTCCCCGAAGCGCCCATCAATACCGCCAGCGGCCTGCAGGATATTGAATTGCCGACCGAGCAGGCTTTTCGCCTCGCCAGCGCTGAGCAGTGTCGGGCTGTTTTCCAGGGACAGCGACACCGTCGCCCCGTCAATGGAGGCCTTGCCGCCGGCAACGATCAGGTCGCTGGACGTAGGCGAGACTTCTACGGCGTAGTTCGAGCCGGGCTGGAACGTCACGTCTCCGGCCACTTGCAAGGTGCCGATGGAGTTGCCCGGCGCCACGCTGCCGCCACGGTTGGCGGTCAGGCTGGCGATACGACCGTTGCCACCGAGCACACCGCCGTCGTTAACGGTGACCGCCGAAGCCAGCGAGCCATTGATCGCCAATCGCCCTTGATTGACCAGGGTCGGTCCGCTGTAGGTGTTTTCGCCGGTCAGCACTAAAGTGCCGATGCCCTGTTTGGTCAGCCCGCCATGGCCGGAAATGTCGTTGCGCCAGACATCCAGGCCACACTGGATTCCGCTGCACACCCGCTCGGTAGGCTTGCCGGCGTCGATGATCGCGCCGATGCCCGGCAGGTCCGCGACGAACTGGCCGGAGCCATAGGCGCCCTCGATTCGATACGCCTCGGGAATGTCCTGCTCGGTCACCAACATCGACGGGCCATCGATGGCCTTGCCCAGGTTGATCATGCCCCAGCCATACAGCGAATCGACACCCGGCGCGCCCATGTCGGTGGCGGTGGTGCGCAACACGCTGGCGACCTGCGCGCCGGTCATGTAGGGGAAACGCTCCATCAGCACCGCAACGCTGCCGGCCACATGGGGCGCCGCCATCGACGTACCGCTCTTGTTGCCATAACCCACCGTCAGGTCATCGGCACTGGTGCCACCGATCACGGCGCTATAGACCCGGGTGCCGGGGGCTGACACGCAGAAACTCGCGGTGTAGCCGCAGCGCGACGAGAAGGTACTGATGGTGTAGGGGTTCGGGCTGGCGGTATCCGGGTTGACTTGCAACGCGGCGACGGTGAGCCAGTTCGGTGCGATGTCCGGGACGAAATACGCCAGCCCGGCGATGGCGTCCGGGTTGTTCAGGTTGTAGTCGTTGCCGGCGGCGAAGATCGTCACAATCCCGCTGCGGGCCGCGGCGATAGCGCCTTCATACGCGCCGCCGGGCGGGGTGCCGAGTAGCGGCTTGATCTGGTCGAATTGCAATTGTGCGTCCTGCACGGTGAAGTGCGGGAACGCTGGGTCACGGCCTCCCTGGTCGAAACGGTCGGTGATGCCGATGCCCCAGCTGTTGTTGATGATGCGCGCGCCGCTGGCAATCAAGGCATCCCAACCGGCCTTGTACACCGCGCCATCGTTGCCGAGGATAATGCCGTCTTCGGGGCCGGGGTCGCCGTTGTCGGCGCTGATTATTTGCGCATCGAACGCCACGCCATGCATCGGGCCACCGTCGCGGCTGCCGGCGGCAATCCCGCCGACGTGTGTGCCGTGGGAGCCCAGCTTGCCATCGGAACCTACCGTGGGTGAACCGTCGTAGCGGAACGGATCACCGGCCTTTACCGGGATGTACGGGTCGGTGTATTGGCGGATGCCGCTGGTGACCAGGGTCACGACCTTGTTGGGGCCGGAAAACTCCGGATGTGCCGCGTAGACGGGTTGGTCGAAGATCCCCAATTTGACGCCCTTTCCGGTGTAGCCGGCGGCGTAGGCTTGTTGGGCGTTGACCGCCCCAAGGCCCCATTCGGCATTGAATTCACTGCTGCGCCAGCTGTCCGGATTCCCCGGCCTGCCGTTCTCGACATACGGCGCGGCGTGGGCCGTACCGAGGGTCGCCAGGGCGCAGAGCATGGCGTGGTTGAGGGTTTTCAACAGAAACAGCCGGCCCGTTTGCCCGGGTTGTTTTTTGTGTTTCATCCGAACCTTCCTTAGTGATTGCCAAAGTTGTTGCCAAAAACCTTTGGTTTGCCCTGCCCCTGTCACAGCGGCAGCCGGCTAGCGCCCTTGCGCCACAAATGCTTCATCCACCTTCGCCAGGTCCTGGGCTCCCAACGTGCCGGCGTAGTAATGCAACTTGGTCCAGGCCATGAGGTAGTCGTAGCGAGCCTGGGCCAAGTCGCGACGAGTGGTGTAGAGCTGCTGCTCAGCGTTGAGGGCGTCGAGGTTGACCCGCTCGCCGCCGAGGATGCTTTGCCGGGTCGACACCACCAGTGCCTCGGCCGAGGCCAGGGCTTTCTGGTAGGCCTTGAGCTTGTTCATGCCCGACGCGCAGGCACTGAACTGGCGGCGCAGCTCGATCAGCGTCTCGCGGGTCTTGGCATCCAGTTCGTATTCGGCCTGTTCCATGGTGCGGCTGGCCTGGCGGGTCGACGCCGAGACCCCGCCGCCGGCATAGAGCGGCACGCTGACTTCCAGGCCGATGGTGTTGGTGTCGTAGCGCTGGTTATAGGTGTTGCCGCTTTCCGATTCGTTCTGGCGCATCGTCGCGTAGGCGCTGACTTTGGGCAGGTGGCCGGCGCGGTTGCGCTCCACCTCGAAGCGCGCCACGTCCACGGCCTGGCGCTGCGACGCCAGGTTCGGGTTGTTGCTTACCGCCATCTCGTGCCAAGCGTCGAAAGTGGCCGGCTGCAACGCAAAAGTCTGGAAGGTGTCGTTGAGGGGGGCCAGGTCGCCAATGTCCAGGGTGGGCACGCCAATCAGCGCGCCAAGCTCGCGCAGAGAAGCGTCCTGTTCGTCTCGGGCCTCGATCTCTTCGGCGATCGCCAGCTCGTAGCGCGCCTGCGCCTCGAGAATGTCGGTGCGCGTGCCTTCGCCCTGGCGGAACATGTGCTCGTTCTGCCGAAACTGCTGTTCGAACGCCTTCTTCTTCGCCTGGGCGATGTCGATCTGGTCCTGGGCGAACAGCGCCTGGGTGTACTGGCTCAGCACCCGCACCAACAATTCCTGGCTCTTGCCGCGGAAGTTTTCGTCGGCGAACAGTGCCTGGGCCACGCCTTTGCGATAAGCGGCATACGCCTCGTAGTCCAGCAACGGTTGTTGCAGGGTCAAGCTGGAGCCGTAGCTGCTGTAGTTGCGATCGTCGTGCTGGCTGGCGCCGCGATCGTTGAGGTAGGTGACCTTGGACTGGTTGCGGCCCTTGTTGTAGCTGTAGCCCAGGTGCGGCAGCAGGCCGGCGCGGCCGATGGCACGGTTCTCAAGGCCTGCGTCGCGCTCCTTGATCGCGCCGAGGTAGACCGGATCATTACGCAGCGCCTGCTCATAGAACTCAAAGGGGCCCATGGCCCAGACGTTGTTGCACACGGACAGGGCCAGCACGGCCCACCATTGGAAACGCTTCATACCGCCGGATATCCTTATTCTTCGGTCAACGCAGAGCCGGCTCGGTCGAGCAGCGGTTTGAACAGGTAATTGAGCAGTGAGCGCTCGCCGGTGCGCACGAACATCTCAGCCGGCATGCCAGGTTTGATCACCAGGCCGTTGAGCTTTTCCATCGCCACGTCGCTGACGCTGCTGCGCAGGACGTAATACGGCGCGCCGGTCTTCTCATCGACCATCTGGTCGGCTGAAACCAGGCTGACTTCCCCGGGCACGCGTGGTGTGCGGTTCTGGTTGAAGGCCGTGAAGAGGATGTCCACTGGCAAATGGGCGCCGACCTTGTCGATCAGGTTGACCGGCAGGTGCCCCTCCACTTCCAGGCGCGTGCCTTGGGGCACGATCTCCAGCAAGGTATCGCCCTGGCGCACCACCGCCCCTTCGGTGTGCACCCCCAGGTTGACGGCGATGCCGTCGGCGGTGGCGAGGATTTCGCTGTGCTGCAACTCGAACCCGGCGGATTTCAATTGCTCTTGCAGGGTTTCGCTCTTGAGCTGGGCGTCGGCCAGCTGGCTACGCACCTCTTTCTGATACTCCTCGTTGTGTTGCTGCAATTTCAGACGCGACTCGACGATCCCCTGCTCCACCCGCCCGCTTTCACCGCTGTTCTGCGCCAGTTCCTGCTGCACTTGTGACAACTGGCGTTGGTAATCCAGCAGGCGGTTGCGCGGGATGTAGCCGTTGTCCGCCAAGGGCTGCAAATTAGCCAGTTGCAGGCGCAGGGATTCGGCCTGGGCCATCAAGTCGCTCCGGGCGCGGCGCATGCCGGCCAGTTGCGCAGTAGCGCCCTCGATGCCGGCACGCAACGCCGCCTGCTCCCGGGCAAAGGCTTCGCGACGGCTGCTGAACAGCTGCCGCTGACCTTCAAGCACCAAGGCCAGGCGTGGGTCGGGATCGTGGCTCAAGGCTGGCGGAAAACTCACCTGCGCCAGGTTGTCCCGTTCGCTTTGCCAGCGCGCCAGGCTCGCCCAGGTCATCCGATATTGGGCTTGCAGCGATTGCACGTCGGCGGCGGCCTGGGTCTGGTCGAGGCGGAACAAGGGCTGGCCCTGCGTCACCGCCTCGCCTTCGCGCACCAGGATCCGGCTGACCACGCCGCTGCTGATCGACTGCACCGCTTTGCGCTTGCCCGAAACCACCACGGTGCCTTGCACCGCGATGCCCTGATCCAGCGGCGCCAGGCTGGCCCAAGTGAAAAAACTGCCGGCACCGACGAGCGCCAGGACCCAGCCCATGCGGGTAAAGAACCGGGCATCGTGCTCGGGGCTGTGTGAATGTTCCAGATTCATCTCGCGATCCTTGCTCATGCGCCGCTTGGCTTGCTGGCGGTCTGGTATTGGCGACTCATGCTCAACCCGTTGGGCGCCGCCATGGCCTTGTCCCGCGGTGATTCGGACTGGCCCGACAGCGCCCGCAGCACGTCCTGGCTCGGCCCGAAGGCCTGCAATCGGCCTTCGTTGAGCACCAACAACTTGTCGGCCTGGGCCAGCGCCGAGGAACGGTGGGTGACCAGCACGACGCTGCTGCCCTGGGCTTTCATCTGGGCAATCGCGCCGGCCAGCGCGGCCTCGCCGACCGTGTCGAGATTGGAGTTGGGCTCGTCGAGCACCACCAGGCTCGGCCGGTCGTACATCGCCCGGGCCAGCGCCACGCGTTGCTTCTGCCCGCCCGACAGGCCACTGCCATCCTCCCCGAGCACCGTGTCGTAGCCCTGGGGCATGCGCAGAATCAGTTCGTGAACGCCGGCCTGTTGCGCAGCCGCCACGACTTTTTGCGGGTCGGCTTCGCGAAACCGGGCGATGTTCTCGGCGATGCTGCCGCTGAACAGCTCAATGTCCTGGGGCAAGTAACCGATGTGCGGGCCGAGCTGCTCACGATTCCAGCGGTGGATGTCCGCCCCGTCCAGACGCACTGTCCCGGCGAGGGTTGGCCACACGCCTACCAGCACACGGGCCAGGGTGGACTTGCCGGAGCCCGAGGCGCCCAACACGCCGAGCACTTCCCCGGCCGCCAGGCTGAAACTGACCTGTTGCAGCGTGGCCTGGCGCTGGCCCGGTGGCCCGGCGCTGACGTGCTCGAAGCTCACCTGGCCCTTGGGCGGCGGAAGGGTCATACCGTCATCCTGGGGCGCAAACGCCTGCAACAGCGCATCGAGACGGCGGTACGCCAGCTTGGCGCCGCTCCACTGCTTCCACACGGCGATCAACTGGTCGATGGGGCTCAGTACCCGCCCTATCAGGATCGATCCGGCAATCATCATCCCGGCGGTCATCTCGCCTTTGATCACCAGCAGCGCGCCCAACCCCAGCACCAGCGATTGCAGGCACAGGCGCAAGGTCTTGCTCAGGGAACTGATCACCGCGCCGGTGTCGCTGGCCTGGTTTTGCAGGCCAAGGAACCGCGAGTGCACGGCAAACCAGCGGCTTCGCAGCACCCCGAGCATGCCCATGGCCTGGATAGTCTCGGCGTTGTGCAAATGGCTGGTGGCAAGTTGGCTGGACTGTTGCGAATAGACGCTGGCCTGCCCCAGCGGCTTCTTGGTCATGGCCTCGTTCAGGCAGGCCAGGCCAATCAACAGCACGGTGCCGACCGTGGCAAATACGCCGAGCCAGACGTTGAACAGATAGATCACTATCAGGTACACGGGAAACCAGGGCGCATCGAAGAAGGCGAACAGCGCCGGGCCGGTGACGAATTGGCGAATATGGGTGAGGTCGCCCAGGGACTGCCCGGCGTTGCCCTCTCCCTGGCGCAGGTTGCGCTCGAACGCGGCTCTGTAGACCTGGAGATTGAAGCGTCGCTCCAATTGGCTGCCGATGCGAATGACCACGAAGCTGCGCACCATTTCCAGTAACCCGATGAACACGAAGAAACCCACCACCATCAACGACAACATCACCAGGGTGGTTTCATTCTGCGAGGACAGTCCGCGGTCATAGACTTGCAGCATGTAAATCGAAGGCGCGAGCATCAAGACATTGATTAGCGCGGTAAAGCAACCGACACTGATCAGGATACTTTTATATTCACCCAGCGCTTTAATCAGCGGCACAGCGGCAGCGCTCCTTGCCTTGTTCATCGGTCTTCCTTGCTGTTGGCTTTGCCAGGAACCTGGCCGTTATTCAACTTACCAATCTTTGTTTATTAACTTGGCCTCTGCTGAGACCGCTACTTGCTCAAACAAGCATGTCTCGATCATCCATAACTATGCCCAGCGGTTAATGGGCGTCTCAAGGGGCTTTGCGTTCAAGCCTGAGTATCAAGCCGGACTTCAGCGTTACTTGGTAATACCGCGCCTGGTGCTGGCCCAAATGCGTCCTGGCGTTATCTTTGCCAATCAATGAAAGACCGTCAGGCTCGGTGAACCAATGCACCGGCTCCTCTCCCAACCAATGCCCAAGGCATTCGGTTTGCCCGGCCAGGGTCCGGTCCGCCCGAAGTTCGATGAGGCAGGTATTCGACGGCTTGTCCTGTATGGCCTGGGTCTGCGGATTTTCCTGCGGCCCCGACAAGACCGCCTGCCACTGACCGGCCAGTTGTGAAGGTTCTGCTAATAACAGGCTGCGTGCCATGGCGACTTCTCCGGATAACATTATCAGCGTAGCGAGCAACCCGGCGCTTGCCCGGGCGCTGCGGCGCGTGGATTCTTTACACATGGGTGTCATCCTGACCGGGAATCCCGCGGCAGCGATGGCTTCCGCGGGACGGGTGCATCAGGCCACGATGTCCGAGACAGCTGCCTGGCCGACGGTGCTGACCAGGAAATCAGCCACGCCATGCCCGGAGAAGTCCACCGACAACAGGCTGTTGCCGCCCGAGGTCGACAACACCGCATCGCCCGCCGCCCCGGTGAAGGCATTGACGAAATGCAGGCCCGCGCCCTGGGTGATGCCGGTCAGGTCGATCTTGTCCAGGCCGCTGGCAAAGTCGAGGATCTGGTCCGTGGCCCCTGGCCGCGAATCGGAACTGGCGGCGAACACAAAGGTGTCCGAGCCTGAACCACCCCACAGCTTGTCGGCGCCGCCAGCGCCCCAGAGGATGTCATTGCCGGCACCGCCCTTGAGCTCATTGGCGATAGCGTTGCCGATCAACAGGTCGCTGCCCGAGCCGCCAATGGCGTTTTCGATGACCGCGCCCTTGGCGATGGACACATTGCCCACCATGCCGCCCACGTCGGAAAACGAGGCGTCGTTGAGGTTGATTTTCTGGTTCTGGGTGAAGCCGGAAAAGTCCAGGGTGTCGCGACCGCCCGCGTCCCATACCGAGAACACCACCTTGTCCGAAGACGAAGAGGCGCTGAGGAAATCCCGACCGGCATTGGAGTTGAAGCCGTAAGTGGTATCGCCGGTGCGGGTGGTGGTGTTGGCGCCGTAGAGTTTCTGGATGGCCGCGATGTCGTCCATCAGCGGACCCGAGGAGTAGGCTTCGACCCCACCCTTGCTGAAGTTCTGGCTGGTATTGCTCTCACTCCAGTAGCTCATGACGCTGTAGCCGCGAGTGTCCTGGCCGTAAGTGGCGTCATCGTAGGTCGGGCTGCCTTCGCCGGCGTTGTAGTCGCCAGGGTGCGCCAGGCCCAAGGTGTGACCGATTTCGTGGGTCAGGGTCTGGCGGCCGTAGTTGTTCAGGTCCGGATTCTTGTTCTGGGTGTAGCTGCTGTTGATCAGGTACCACGAGGTACCGTCATAACCGGCGCCGGTGCCCGGCAGGTAAGCAAATGCCGCTGCGCCATCCTGGCCGCCGCTGTAGTTGCCAAAGGTCATGTGTCCGTCACCGCCGCTGGCCTTTTCGGCGAAGGTGACGTTGGCCACGTCCGCCCAGGATTGCATGGCCAGCGCCGCCTGGCCTTTCTGTTGGGCGCTGAACTGGCTGAACCCACTGATCCCATGCTTGTTCATGGTGCTGGAGGAAGCGGACGTCAGGAACGTATAGGTCAGCTCGATCTTGCCGCTGCCGTCCCGGTCCTGGTAGGCCGCGCCGTCGCGCAGCAATTGCGTGGCCGCCTGATCGACGGAGTACGACGGCTTGCCGTTGACGGTCAGGTTGCCGCCCCGATCGTATTGATGGCTGAAACTATTGATCTGGTTGAACGCGTTACTGGACGCAGCCAATGATTGCGGGGCCCAAAGCAGTTGTTCGGAGGAATCAATGGCGCTGTTTTTGACTTTCGACATAAACACACTTCCTTGTTTGCAAATGGAACAGTTTTTTGTCAGACAGACAATCTCTGGCGAGATCGTCCTATCACTCGCCCAATGAGGACGTAAGAAACCTGACACAATTGGAAATCAAACGTCTAGCAGTTTTTTTGATCCGCCCGTTTGCGCAAATCGCTGCTCTTCGTAGTTGATACGGCTTGGCCCCGTTAATGCGGGCGCGCGAATGATCACGCTGCGGATTGTCGGACAAAACTCTATTTAAATATTAAATATCGATAACTAGCCGTCTCGCCACGATATGTGCGACTTACCAACTAAGTGCCAGTGAAGTGCTATTAATTAATATCTACTAAAAGGGCGTTAGCCGCGTGCACATACTTCCCGCAGGCAGCTGCGCAACCAGCGATGCACCGGGTCGGCGTCCATTCGCGGGTGCCAGAGCATTGCAATTGTGAATTGCGGCAGGGCGAACGGCAGCGCAAAGCTGTGCATGCCGATACGCAGGCTGGTGGTGTAGCGTTCGGGCACGCTGGCGATCAGGTCACTGGAGCGGGCAAGCCCCAGCGCTGAAGAAAAGCCCGGGACGGTGGTAAGCATGCGCCGCGACAGGTTCAACAGCGCCAAGGCATCGTCGATAGGCCCTTGATCCAGCCCACGCATCGAGACGCCGATGTGTTCGCCTGCTGCGTAATCGGCAGCACTCACCGCAGCCTGGCTCAATGGATGTCCTGCGCGCACCACACCGATCAACCGGTCGCCGAACAACGCCTGGGTTCGCAGCTCCGGGCGGGTGTCCTTGTCCACCACAGCGGTTTCCAGGTCCACGGCGCCCTCGCGCAGCGCCGTGCTGTCCTTGTTGGTCTTTTCCACGAAACGCAACCGCACGCCAGGCGCTTGCTGGTTGATACGGGCAATCAGGTCAATGGCGAAGTTCTCCACGAATCCCTCCCGGGTGCGCAGCGTGAAGGTTCGGTTCAACCGTCCCAGGTCCGGCGCCTGCACCGGGCGCAGTAGCGCCTGGGCGTCCTGCACCAACTGGCTGACCTGCTCGCGCAACTCAAGCGCGCGTGGGGTCGGCACCAATCCGCGCCCGGCCCGTACCAGCAGGGGATCGCCGGTGGTTTCGCGCAACCGCGCCAGCGCCCGGCTCATCGCTGACGGACTGAGCTGCAACCGCTGGGCGGCCCGGGCCACACTGCCCTCAGACAGCAGCACATCGAGGGTGATCAGCAAATTGAGGTCGGGTGCGGACATGGCTGGGCCCTAATGAGAGATGGCGTTAGCTGCAACTATAACCTGCAAATGCTGCGCCTTCCGCCATGTCATGCCCGGGTGTAACGTTTCGGCAGCTTTTATCCAGAACCGCAGCCGTAGACAGGTACCCCTCACATGAAGCCCATCAACACGGAACATCGCCCGATGGTCGCCACGCGCGCTGACCTGCCCTCTTCCGCACGCTGGTCGCTGGCGAGCCTGGCTTTGTCGACGCTGCTGGCATCCCTGGGAGCCAGTGTCACTGCCGTGGGGCTGCCAATGCTGGCCGAGGCGTTCGATGCCTCGTTCCAACGCGTCCAATGGGTGGTCCTGGCCTATTTGCTGGCTATCACCACGCTGATTGTCAGTGTCGGTCGCTTGGGCGACCTGATGGGCCGGCGCAAGCTGCTGCTGGCCGGAATTACGCTGTTCACCCTGGCATCGGCACTTTGTGGCGTGGCGCCTTCGCTTGGGCTATTGATCGTCGGGCGCGCGCTGCAAGGCCTGGGCGCCGCCATCATGATGACGTTGACGCTGGCCCTGGTCAGCGAAACGGTGCCGCAGGAAAAGACCGGCAGCGCGATGGGATTGCTGGCAACGCTGTCGGCGGTGGGCACCGCCCTTGGGCCCTCCTTCGGTGGCGCCTTGATCAGCGGGTTTGGCTGGCAGGCGCTGTTCCTGGTCAACGTTCCCCTCGGGCTATTGACGTTGTGGCTGGCCTGGCGTTCGTTGCCGGCCGGACTAGCATCGGTGAAGGTCAAGGGAGCCCGCTTCGATATCACCGGTACTTTGTTGCTGGCCGTGACCCTGGCCGCCTATGCCTTGGCCATGACTACCGGGCGCGGGCACTTTGACGGAACGAACCTGGCACTGTTGCTGGCGGCGATCCTGGGCGGCGGGCTGTTCGTCCTGGCCCAGGCTCGGTCAGTGTCGCCGTTGATCCCCTTGGGGATGTTTCGGGACCGCTTGCTGGTTTCGGGCCTGGCGACGAGCGCCCTGGTTGCAACGGTGATGATGGCCACCTTACTGGTCGGGCCCTTCTACTTGTCCATCGCCTTGGGGTTACCTGCGGCGCTCGTGGGGCTGGTGCTGGCGGCCGGACCATCCGTCGCTGCGCTTGCCGGCGTACCGGCCGGACGCCTGGCGGATCGTTTCGGCGTGCGCCCCATGCGCATCGTCGGGCTGGCGACCATGGTCTCGGGCTGCCTGATGCTCTCGCTGGTGTCACCGGCCCTTGGCGTCGGCGGCTACATCAGCGCTATCGTGGTGACGACCCTCGGCTACGCCTTCTTCCAGACCGCCAATAACACGGCTGTCATGGCAGAGCTGCCCGCCCAACGGCGGGGCGTTATCTCCGGGCTGCTCAACCTGTCGCGCAACCTGGGCTTCTTCACCGGGGCATCGGTACTGGGCGCGGTGTTCGCCAGTGCGCTGGGGACGAATGACCTTGGCAGCGCTTCTGCACAGGCGGTGGCGGAAGGCTTGCACACGGCTTTCGCCGTCGCCTTGGGGTTGATGGTCCTGGCGTTGGTCATTGCCGTTAAATACCGCGTGCAAGGACCGCTGGTTGAGCCCTCTGAAACCGCTTCTGACAGATGATGGCGTTCTGAACATGATTGCTGAAGCGATGATGCAGATCAAAAAAAGCGGAACCAATCGCAAAACGGAATGAAAAAATCCACATGACTTTCATTTTCCGGTGCTATTTTTAGTTTTCACTGGTGGAGCCACGATGGCTCTTCCTTCCTGACATGAGCAAAAGGAAACGCTCGATTGAAGAAGGCGGGCAACACATGAATAAAGGATCTTTCAGCAAGGTTACGTTCCCCAACGCCTGCCAGTTGATGCGCTGGCACTTCCATCCCATGGGATTCGAAGCCAGCATGGACGCGCCAGGCAGTATGGTTGCCCGGCTGTTTGACCGTGCCAGCGGCGAAACCATGATCGCCATAGCCGGCATCCCTTGCGCGACCGTGATGAACGCTCCCGATGTGGAACGCATCATCGAAGCGGTGGAAGCCGAACTGGAGTCCTTCGTACCGCCGGTGGGTTTGCGACGGTTTGCCTCCTGATAAACAACTCTACGTTTTGCGCATCGCTGCCCGCGTCAGGGCAGCGATCCTCCGATGACAAGGGAGCTTGCTCCCACCGGGCTGCATGGCAGCCCTTTTTTATGGGCGCTTATCCGTTGCGAGTACGTCGATGGTCGGCGAAGAACGGTTTGCCCGTTCCGATACGGTCCGACGCCTTGGGAGCATTGGCAGCCTGGCTGTCCTGGCCATCAACGTACCAATAACAGTGCTGCACGGCGCGTGTAATACCCACGTACGCCAGGCGCAGGATCTCGTCTTTCTGCGCTGCGTCGTAGGGTTGCGCATCTCCCGCCTGGCCCAGCCCGGCCATCCGATAAACCTGGTTCTTGTAGGGCGAGGTGGTCAGGTGTTGGCAATCGCCCAACAAGAATACGGCATCGGCTTGCAGCCCTTTGGCGCTGTGAAAGGTCATTTGCCTGATGCGTCGTGCAGCATATGGCAAGCTAGAATCCACATTAAGTGTTGGTTGAATATATTTTTCAATCAATGACTTATCGCTGCTTTTTCGATACAGCATCAAGATCGAATCGCCGTTTCGATAGTGTGCGTCCAGCCGCTGGGCCAGCCCTTCGTCGTCCCGATCCAGCACGTTGACCGGACTCAACGAGCGAGCCTGGCCAGCAGCCTTGGCCTTCTTGCCTGGGATTGCCGCGGCAGCCCGCACGATATGCTCGGCCGCATCAATGATGTGCTGATGACT
>Ga0308170_10002374_pt1 | contig 16213 bp, 10 predicted proteins | sample PhyBR2_2_FD_202136 | JGI IMG/M metagenome (GOLD analysis project Ga0308170, IMG submission 202136) | Phyllosphere microbial communities from UC Gill Tract Community Farm, Albany, California, United States - DLSLSB.R2 | ecosystem: Host-associated > Plants > Phyllosphere > Unclassified | place... | reverse complement strand
ATGCGGCGCGGCTGTCCACCGAATACCTCGATGGCCGGTCAGTACCCACCTCCGTCCGCTGGGTGACGAACCAGAACTCCCGCTGGGGTTCCGCCACGCCGGCCGAGGGCACCATCCGCCTGTCGGATAAGCTGCGGCCCATGCCGCAGTGGGTTATTGACTACGTCCTGCTGCACGAACTGGCACACCTTCTGGTGGCTTCCCACAACGCAGCGTTCTGGAAACTGCTGGAGGCGTATCCCGAAACCCAACGGGCCAGGGCATTCCTCGAGGGCGTCTCATTCGCCACGTCCCGGGGACTCGCAAAGGCCGGCCAGCCGGCCGGGGACGCCGGTGGCGACATGGACCCTGCGGGCAGCTGGCCGGGCGACGCCGACTAGACGCAAGAGTATTCCGGCCACCGGGTCAAATGAGGTTAAAAGCATTGGCGGGCCAGGAAGTCCTGGCCCGCCAATGGTGTGTCAGCTCGTGGACGGTCCGCTGCCGCCGTCGTCATCCTTGCCGCCGGTGCCGTCGGCCCCGCCCTCTTCACCGGGGGTTTCGTCAAAGCCGCCACTGAGCAGTTTCTGCAGGGCGTCGTCCACCTCGCTGTCGCTGGCCTCGGCCAGCTTGCGCCGCGAGCTGAAACCCTTCGGATCGTCGAGGTCTTCGGCGGTGGGCAGCAGGTCGGGATGGTGCCAGATGGCGTCCCGGCCCTCGATGCCCCGTTCCTCCTTGAGCGTGGCCCACAGGGTAGCGGCGTCGCGAAGCCGGCGGGGTCGCAGTTCGAGTCCCACTAAGGACGCGAAGGCGTGTTCGGCAGGACCGCCCGTCGCGCGCCGGCGGCGCACAGTCTCACGCAGGGCCCCGGCAGACGGGAGGACGTTTTCTGTTGCGGCCGCGGTCAGTTCATCAACCCAGCCTTCGACGAGCGCCAGCGCGGTCTCGAGCTTCTCCAGTGCCTGCTCCTGGGCGGGCGTCCGCTGGGGCATGAAGACGCCCTGCGACAGCGCCTCCTGGATGCCTTCCGGATTGCTCGGATCGAGGTCGCGGGCCAGCTCCTCGATGCGGGAAGTATCAATATGGATGCCGCGGGCGTAGGCCTCGATCGCGCCCAGCAGGTGCCCGCGCAGCCAAGGAACCTGCACGAAGAGCCGTGCGTGCGCGGCTTCCCGGACGGCAAGGAACAACCGGATGTCGTTTTCGGGGAGGGACAGGCCCTCGCCGAAGGCCGCAACGTTCGCGGGCAGCAGTGCCATTTCAAGGTCGGCCAGCGGGACTCCGATGTCGGTGGAGCTCACAACGTCCTTGGATAGGGCGCCGATGGCCTGGCCCAGCTGCATGCCAAAGATCGCGCCGCCCATGTTCTGCAGCATGGAGGAGGCGCCCCCCATCATGGACTTCATTTCCTCCGGCATCTGCTCCGTCATTGCGGAGGAGAGGGCGTTTGCAATGCTGTTGGCCACGGGTTCGGTCAGCCGCTTCCAGGTGCCAAGTGTTGCTTCCACCCACTCCGCCCGCGACCAGGCCTTGCCGATCAGGCCGGTGGCGGGCAGGTCAGTGACCGGATCCAGCCACAGCTCGGCGAGGCGAAGGGCCTCATCCACATCCCGTGACTGCTGGGCGCTAACCGACGGGTCCGAACTTTCCGCGGCCACCCGCCGGGCGTTGTCGTGGGCCAGCGTCCAATTGACGGGGCCCTCGGACGGTGCGCTCATCATGGCTTGCACCTGGGAGAACATCTGGGCCAGCAGGTTGGGGTCATCCGGGAGGCCGGCCGCCTTGGCGAGTTCGGCGGCGTCGAAGTTTTCCATCCCCTTGCCGCCCATCAGGTTCTGCAGCATTTCGGCCAACGGGTCCTTGGGGGTGTCGTCGCCGTTGGACGGATTGAGTGGGTTGGAGGTCATGGTCCCGCCGATCGCTGGTGTGACTGTTGATCAACCTTCACGGTACCCCGGCGGGGGTCGGCTGTCTGCCGCCCGCCGCCGTCGTTCGCTCTAGGCAAAGCGGCCCGCCGTGCCGCCAGCGCGTACTGTTGGTGGGGTGACTACAACCCGTGGCGGCCATCCCTCCGAGGACCACGTTCCCGATCTTTCCCCTGTCCCCGGCGCCGCTCCTTTGGGCGCGGCCGGCAGCATCAACGCGGACGACGGCGGTCGCCCGGGAAGGCGGCTTTCCACCATGATGGTTGCCGGGTTGGCGGCGCTCGGGCTGGGAATCGCCGTCGGCACCCTTCCGGTGCCGTACGTCATTGAATCACCAGGGCCCACCTACAACACGCTGGGGGAGAGCCAGGGGCATCCCGTGATCAACGTGACCGGCCGCGAAACGTACCCGGCCGCGGGGAACCTGGACCTGACCACCGTGTATGTCGACGGCGGTCCCACCGGCTCGGTCAGTATCCTCAGTGCATTCTCCGCCTGGCTGGACGGCTCCAAGGCCGTATACCCCGTGGAACTGATCTACCCCGCGGGAACCACCAGGGAAGCCGCGCAGGAACAGAGCGCGGTGGCCATGGCCACGTCTCAGGAGAACGCGGTGGCCTCGGCCTTGAATGAACTCAAGATTCCCTACGGCCAGCAGCTCCAGGCGGCGGACCTCTCCAAGGACTCCGCGTCCGCAGGAAAGATCCAGCAGGGCGACATCCTCAAATCCATCAACGGCAAGGACATCACTGCGCTCAGCGTGATCCAGGATGAGCTTGCCGCGGGGAAGGGCGCCCCGGTCTCCGTGACGGTTGAGCGCGCCGGCCAGCCGGTCGTGCTGGACATTACGCCCAAAGACAACGGCCAGGGGCGCTTCATCCTCGGCGTCATGTTGAAGTACCTCTTCAGTTTCCCTTTCCAGGTGCAGATCTCGCTGGACAAGGTGGGCGGCCCCAGCGCCGGGCTCATGTTTTCGCTGGGCATTATCGACACCGTGACTCCAGGGGATCTCACCGGCGGCAAACATATAGCGGGCACCGGCACCATCTCCCCGGACGGCTCGGTGGGACCCATCGGCGGCATCGGCCAGAAAATGCGCGGCGCCCGCTCGTCAGGGGCCACCCTCTTCCTGGCTCCCGCCGCCAACTGCGACGAGGTGGCGGGCCACGTTCCCGACGGCCTGCAGGTGGTCCGGGTGCAGAACCTGTCGGAGGCCCGGCATGCGGTGGAACTGGCCGGCAGCGGACAGGACACATCCGGGCTTCCGGCCTGCGCGGGCAAGTAAGCCGGGCCCAACTAGACTGGGCCCAACTAGACTCGACAGGAACTAAGCTTTACCGCCAGTCGTGGCACAGATGACGGACGAAACCAGCCGTTTGACCGGTACCGTACGTCGCTCGAATGCTTCGAATCTCGACGACCAGCTATGAGGTACCCAGTTTGTCCCGACCCGCCAGCACCATGTCCACCGGCAGACCACCATCACGACGCGGCGCCCTGACGCCAACCCTGATCGTCGTGGCCCTGGTGGTTGTGGGCTTCATCTTCTTCGCGAACGTCTGGACCGACGTCCTCTGGTACCGGCAATTGGGCTTCATCGAGGTCTTCGTCACCGAGAACCTGGCCAAAATTGCCACGTTCGTTGCAGGCTTCGCGCTCATGTTCGCGGCTGTCTTCTTTTCCATCCGCATCGCCTACAACTCCCGTCCGGTCTACGCCCCGGACTCTGAGGTCCGGGACAACCTCAACCGCTACCAGGCGCAGCTGGAGCCCGTCCGCCGGATCGTGATGGTGGGCCTGCCGGTTCTCTTCGGCCTGTTCGCGGGCAGCGCGGCTGCCAGCCAGTGGCAGAAGGTCCTGCTCTTCTTCAACCAGGTGGGCTTCGGGCAAACCGATCCGCAGTTCAACATGGACATCAGCTTCTACCTGATGACCCTGCCGTTCCTGGGGTTTGTCACCGGGTTCCTGATCAGCGTGGTGGTCATCGCAGGTATCGCCGGCATCCTCACGCACTACCTGTACGGCAGTATCCGGCTGATGGAGCGTGGCGTATTCACCAGCCGTGCGGCGCAGATCCACATCGCGGTGACGGGCGCGGCCTTCCTGGTCCTCCTCGGCATCAACTTCTGGCTTGACCGCTACTCGTCCGTGCAAAGCAACGGCGGCCGCTGGGCCGGTGCGCTGTACACGGACGTCAATGCTGTCATTCCCACCAAAGCCATCCTCGCCGTAGCCGCCGTGCTGGTGGCCATCCTGTTCATCGTTGCCGCCGTGATCGGCCGGTGGCGCCTGCCCATCATCGGCACGGCCATGCTGATCATTACCTCCATCCTGGCCGGGGGAGTGTATCCCTGGGTGATCCAGCAGTTCCAGGTCCGGCCTTCGGAGCAGACGCTGGAAAAGGAGTACATCCAGCGGAACATCGACAACACGCGGCGGGCGTACGGCCTGGACGGCGTCCAGGAGACCCGGTACGACGCCACCAATACGGCCAACAGCGGCGCCCTCGCACCGGACGCACAGACTACGGCCAACATCCGGCTCCTGGACCCGAACCTGATTTCCGACGCTTTTGCGCAGCTGGAACAGTACAGGCCGTACTACCAGTTCCCCAAGGCTCTCAACGTTGACCGTTACGAGGTGAACGGCAAGGTCCAGGACACAGTGATCGCGGTCCGCGAGCTGAACCCCACGAACGTGGCAACCAACCAGCAGGGCTGGCTGAACCAGCACGTGGTGTACACCCACGGCTACGGCGTTGTGGCGGCCAAGGGCAACAAGTTCACCGTGGACGGCAAGCCTGACTTCCTGCAGTCCGGCATCCCTTCCACCGGCGTGCTGGGCAACGACACCACCTACGAACCCCGGATCTACTTCGGCGAATCCTCGCCCGAGTACTCCATTGTGGGTGCCCCCGACGGCGCCACCCCCCGTGAGCAGGACCGACCCTCCGGGAAGGAAGGGGAGGGCGAAACCCAGTACACGTTCAAGGGCAACGGCGGGCCGAACGTGGGTTCCTTCTTCAATAAGATCCTTTACGCCATCAAGTTCCAGTCCTCGGACCTGTTGCTCTCGGACGGCGTGAACCAGGAGTCGCAGATCCTCTACGACCGCAGCCCCCGCGAGCGTGTCCAGAAGGTGGCCCCGTACCTGACCGTTGATGGCGGCGCCTACCCTGCATTGGTGGACGGCCGGGTCAAGTGGATCGTGGACGGCTACACCACCAGCCAGTACTACCCGTACTCGCAGCAGAAGCAGCTGTCGGACGCCACCACTGATTCCCAGACGAGTTCCGGCCGGGCGGTGGCACTGCCCAACAGCACCGTGAACTACATCCGCAACTCGGTCAAAGCCACCGTGGATGCCTATGACGGCTCCGTCACGCTGTACGCCTGGGACGACACCGATCCTGTCCTGAAGGCCTGGCAGAAGGTCTTCCCGTCGTCGCTGAAGCCGTACTCGGAGATGTCCGGTGCCGTGATGAGCCATGTGCGCTACCCGGAGGACCTGTTCAAGGTCCAGCGTGAGCTGCTGGGCCAGTACCACGTGACCGATCCCATCAGCTTCTACAAGAACAACGACGCGTGGAGCGTTCCCGCCGATCCCACGGTGGACACCGACGTGAAGCAGCCGCCGTTCTACATGTCCCTGCAGATGCCCGACCAGGAGAAGCCGGCATTCCAGCTGACCTCGTCGTTCATCCCGCAGATCGTCAATGGAAACGCCCGCAACGTCCTTTACGGCTTCCTTGCCGCGGATTCGGATGCCGGGAGCCAGGCAGGCGTGAAGGCTGACGGCTACGGCAAGCTGCGGCTGCTCCAGATTCCGCCGGAAACCCAGGTTCCCGGCCCTGGTCAGGCGCAGAACAAGTTCAACTCCGACCCCACCGTGTCACAGGCACTCAACCTGCTGCGGCAGGGCGCGTCGGATGTCCTGAACGGCAACCTGCTCACGCTGCCCGTGGGCGGCGGCATCCTGTACGTCCAGCCGGTCTACCTTAAGTCGACCGGCGAGACGTCCTACCCAACCCTGCAGCGTGTGCTGGTGGCCTTCGGCGACAAGGTGGGCTTCGCGCCCACCCTAGATGCCGCGCTCAAGCAGCTCTTTGGCGGGGATTCGGGTGCATCGGCAGGTGACTCCGCCAACAACGGCCAGACGCCGGCAGGTCCGGCAGCGCCGGCAACACCGGCGGAAGCGGATGCGAAGGCGCAGTTGAAGGCTGCCCTGGACGAGGCAAACTCGGCCATCCAGGCAGGCCAGACGGCGCTTGCCGCCGGCGACTTCGCCGCCTACGGTGACGCGCAGAAGAAGGTTGCGGCGGCGCTGAAGAAGGCCATGGATGCCGAGGCCAAGATTCCGGTCACCGCTCCGGAGGCCAGCCCGGCCCCGGCGGCATCGTCCTCCCCGTCAGCGTCGCCGTCTCCGTCGCCAGGCCAGTAGGACGGCGGCGGCCGGCACCCGGACCCTTTGTGGACCGGGTGCCGGGCCGGCGTAACGGACATCACGCCGCTCCGATTTGGCCTGCGGTTCACCTCCCGGTAAAGTAGTTCTTGCGACGCGGGGTGGAGCAGTTCGGTAGCTCGCTGGGCTCATAACCCAGAGGTCACAGGTTCAAATCCTGTCCCCGCAACTGAGGAAAGGCCCGGTCATTGGAAACAATGTCCGGGCCTTTTGCTTTGCCCGGCAGCGGCCAGCCATGCCGCCAGTGGCCCGCAGCGGGTTGGTCAGGGGAGCCGGGAAAATAGGGTAGTGTTGATCAAGCGACGCGGGGTGGAGCAGTTCGGTAGCTCGCTGGGCTCATAACCCAGAGGTCACAGGTTCAAATCCTGTCCCCGCAACTTATGAAGGCCCCGACCGGCAATTACGCCGGTCGGGGCTTTGTTTTTCCTTGGATGCAGGGTGTTCCTAGTATTCTCTTTCGAAGGGTCCGCGATGTGCGGTGAGCCCCCGTCATTCCTGAGAGGTACGTTGTCCCATGGCCACACCCACGAAAAAGCCCGCCGCCATGACGGGTAAGCGGTCACGGCTCTACTGGGTGGTTCCCGCCGTCCTCGTGGCCGTGGTCCTGGTGGTCCTGATTGCAAAGCTGCTCATGGGGCTGCCGGCCGTGGCATCGTTTGTTGCCGACTACCCGGGACAGTCCGAACTGCCGGGCAACGCTCCCGTGGGATTCCCCGCCTGGCTGGCCTGGCAGCACTTCCTGAACGCCTTCTTCCTGCTCCTGATCATCCGCACGGGATGGCAGGTGCGCACCACCACAAAGCCCAGCGGACATTGGACCAGGAACAACAAAGGCCTGATCAAGACCAAGAATCCGCCTACGAAGATTACCCTTGAACTCTGGTTCCACCTGACCCTTGACGCCCTCTGGATCCTCAACGGGATCGTCTTCGCGGTCCTGGTCTTTGCGAGCGGACAGTGGATGCGCATTGTCCCCACCAGCTGGGACATCTTCCCCAACGCACTGTCGGCCGCTCTGCAGTACGCCTCGCTGGACTGGCCCACGGAGGATGGCTGGATCAACTACAACGCGCTGCAGCTCCTGGCATACTTCGTCACTGTCTTCATCGCTGCCCCGCTTGCCTTTATCACGGGACTGCGGATGTCCTCCGCCTGGCCGAAGAAGGCGGCAGGACTGAACAAGGCGTACCCGATCGAATGGGCCCGCGCCGTCCACTTCCCGGTGATGATCTACTTCGTGGCCTTCATCGTGGTCCATGTCTTCCTGGTGCTCACGACCGGGGCGCTGCGGAACCTTAACCACATGTACGGGGTCCGGGACGACGACGGGTGGTTCGGCTTCTGGGTGTTCCTGGCCTCCGTGGCAGTCATGGTGGCGGCCTGGTTCCTTGCCCGCCCGATCTTCCTGCGGCCCATTGCGTCCCTGATGGGCAAGGTTAGCCGCTGACGGAAGGGGCGCTGGCGGCTTTCGGGCAGGCGGGGGAGCTCAGGCTTCCTTGACCTTCCGGTAAGCCTCCAAGGCCCGTTCGCGGGACGCGGGCAGGTCTACGAGTGGCCTGGGGTAGCCATCCGTCGTGGCGTCCCAGGGCTCATGGATTTCCTTGCCCTGGAGGCCCCTGAGCTCCGGAACAAAGGCCTTCAGGTAGCTGCCGCCTGAGTCGAACTTCCTGCTCTGGGTTACCGGATTGAAGATTCGGTAATACGGTGAGGCGTCCGCCCCGGATCCTGCCACCCACTGCCAGTTCGCCGGGTTGTTGGCGGCGTCTGCGTCCACCAACGTGTCCCAGAACCATTCTTCCCCGACCCGCCAGTCGGTCAGCAGGTTCTTCACCAGGAATGACGCCGCCGCCATCCGTACCCGGTTGTGCATCCAGCCTGTTTGCCACAACTGGCGCATCCCGGCATCCACCAGCGGGTAGCCGGTGTTCCCCTGCTGCCACGCCGCCAGTTCCTTCCGGCTTGGCGAGGCCCAGGGGAAGCTATCGAAGGCGGGCCGGAAGTTGCGGGTGGCCAAATCCGGGTTGTGGTACAGGAGGTGCCAATTGAACTCGCGCCAGCCCAGCTCGGACTGGAAAGTACCGACGTCGGCGGGAATCCTTTGGGGGTGCCGGCGCCGTATCTCGCGCCACACCCGGAACGGACTGACCTCGCCAAAGCGCAGGTGCGGTGACAGCCTGCTGGTTCCTTCCGTGCCCGGCAGGTTCCTGCCGGTGCCGTATTCCTCAATGGGCCCGTCCAGGAAGTCCTCAAGGCGCTGGACAGCGCCGCGTTCCCCCGGTTCCCAGGCTTCGGCCAGGCCGCCGCTCCAGTCGGGGCTGCCCGGCAGCAGGTTCCAGGATGCAAGCGCGTCGCTGCCGGGCAGGCCGCTGCCCGAACGTGCAGGTTCGGGCAGTTCCGTTGGGGCGTCCAGCGGGTCCCGGATTTCACGGGAGGCCAGGCAGGCCCGCCAGAAGGGGGAGTAAACCTTGTAGGGGCCGCCCGCCCCGGTGCGGATGGTCCAGGGCTCAAACAGGAGGTTTGCCTGGAAGCTGGAGGCCTGGATCCCGTTTTCACCGGCCCAGTCCTTGATGGCGGCGTCTATGGTCCGCTCGGGCTGGGCATACCGGCGGTTCCAGAAGACGTGGCTGGCGTTGGTCTGGTGGGCAAGGTTCCTGATAGCCTCGTCGGCAGGCCCCCGTCGGAGCACGAGCCGTGAGCCCTTGCTTTCGAGGTCCGTTGACAGCGCGGCCAGGGAATGGTGCAGCCACCAGCGGGCAGCGCCGCCGAGCGGCCGCACGCCGGCCGACTCCTCGTCCAGGATGTACACCACGGTCAGTGGCTCCCCCCGGTGGGCGGCCTCGGCAAGGGCCGGGTTGTCATCCAGCCGCAAATCATCGCGCAACCAGACCAGGGACGTTGCATCGGAAGACGTCATGGCACCACGCTACACACTGTGGAAACGGCAGTGGCCGGGACCACGGTCCCGGCCACTGCCGTTTCGCCTTTGGGGTCGGGATGACCCTTAGAGTTTGTCGAAGTCGGCTTCTTCCACGGTTGACTCGGCGCCTGTGGGGCTGCCCGCGCCAAGGGCGGGCTTCGAGTTTCCAGCCTTCAGGGCTGCCAGCCGGGCCTCGATTTCCGTCTGTTCGCCCAGGTCCTCCAGCTGATTGAACTGGGCATCCAGGCTGGATGCTGCCAGTTCCTGCTGGCCGCGGACCTTGGCCTCTTCGCGGCGGATCTTTTCTTCGAAGCGGCCCACTTCGCTTGTGGGGTCCATGATGTCGATGCTCTTGATGGCGTCGTGCACCTGGGTCTGTGCCGCTGCTGTCTTGGACCTGGCGACCAGTTCGTTCCGCTTGCTGGTCAGCTGGTTGAGCTTGTTCTTCATCTGGTCCAGGCCCGATTTGAGCTTGTCGACCACTTCACGCTGGGAGGCAATGCTGGGCTCGGCGCCCTTGGCTTCGTTTTCGGCAGCCATCTGGCGCTGCAACGCCACCTTTGCCAGGTTGTCGAATTTCTCGGCGTCGGTTACGTCGCCGGCGGCACGGAACTCATCAGCCTTACGGGAAGCCGCAAGAGCCTTGTTCCCCCAGTCGCGGGCATTCTTGACGTCTTCGTTGTAGTCGTCTTCCAGCATCCGGAGGTTGCCGATGGTCTGTGCAACGGCGGATTCCGCTTCGGCGATGTTGTTGGTGTAGTCGCGGACCATCTGGTCCAGCATCTTCTGCGGATCCTCCGCGTTGTCCAGCAAGGAGTTGATGTTCGCCTTTGCCAGCTGCGCGATCCGGCCGAAAATGGACTGCTTAACCATGGTGTTTGCCTTTCGTCCTGCTCTGTGTTGACCACTGGAACCGGTGCACAGTGGTGTACTGCGTCTGTCCGCCCGCCGGGATCTGCCGGCGTCCGGCGGAAGTCTTTAGAAACTGCCGGAGTCTCCGCCGCCGAAGTCCCCGCCACCGAAGCCGCCGTCCCCGCCGCCAAAGCCTCCGCCACCGTCGCCCCAGCCGCCTCCGCCGCCTCCGCCGCCTCCGCCGCCCCAGCCCCCGTGACCGCCGTTGAGGATGGAGTTGATCAGGATGCCGCCGAGGATGGCTCCGCCAAGGCCGCCGCCCCCGCCGCCGCCAAACATGCCGCCCCGGCCGAAACCTTGGTTGGCGTACCCGTCGAAGTGGTCCACGTCGGCCTGTGCCAGCTGTGCGGCCTGTGCCGCCAGGGCATGGGCCTGCTGCGCATAGGTGAGCGCGGTGACAGGATCGGTGCGGGCAATCGACAGGGCGTAGTCGAGGTTGCGCTGGGACTCGGCCAGGCGGGTTCGTGCTTCTGTGCCAACGCCGCCGCGGCGGGCGGTGATGTAGTCGGAGGTGGCACTTATCTGGGCCTGTGCCGACATGATGGTTTGCTGCAGGGACGCCTGCGCACGCCGGGCCTGCTCCTGCTGGTCGCGGATCCCGGTCAAAGCCTGGTCCAGCGACTGGTGGGCTGTTTCGACCCGTTGCAGCGTGGCGATGGGGTCGATCTTTCCGCCCTGGATCTCGGACTTGACCTGCGCCAGGGCGGCCTCCACCGCCGCGACCGGTCCCGCCAACTCGGCGTGTGTCCCCGACTGGATCATGGCCTTGGCCTGGGCCAGGTCCTGCGACGTGTCCACCACTGCCGTCTCCACGCCGGCGCGGGCTTCGTCCAGGTTGGCCGCCACCTTGGAGATAGCGTCAAGGAGGACGTTGGTCTGGTGCAGGCTTTCCTCAGCGGCACGCACGGCAACGGCGGCAAGGCTTGCCTCACCCTCACCAAGCTTTTGTTGGGCTGTCTGGGAAGCGTTCTGCACAAAAGCCAGCCGTTCCTTGGCCTGGACGATGTTGTCTGAGACCTGGCTAAGAGCGCTGTCTGCATACTTGGAGCGCATTCCGGCCAGTGACTGTTCGGCGCTGGCAATTTTGGTATCGGCCTCGCGCGCCCCCGCGTTGACCGCCGCAAGGGCCTGCGGAGCGTTCTTCTCCAACTCACGGAGGGAGTCGAAGTCCGCCTTCTGCTCCTGGAGGGACGCCAGTGCGGCCTCGGACCGGCGGATGATCTCGCCGAGCCAGGTGCGCTGCTGCTCTTCCGTATCCGGAATGTGGTCGTCCAGTTGCTGCTGGAGCTTGAAGGACTCCGTCATGTGGGCCTTCGCTTCGGCCAGTGCCTTGGTGAAATTCCCGACGGCGGCGTCACCGTACTGTGCCTGCGCGAAACCAAGTTCCTGCTCGCTGGACTTAATGGCGTCATCCGCCTCGATGAGCAGGGAACCGCTCTTCCGGCGGAGTTCCTCGACGCTGAGCGAGGCCAGCGGGTCCAGTTCGGCGCCCTGGGGGCCGTAGCTTCCGCTGGAAGCGGCCTGGCCTGCAGCAGCTTTCTTCCGCCGGTTCCGGTAGTACAGGTAAGCACCGCCGCCGGCCACCACCACCCCGGCACCAACCAGGATTCCCGCCCCGGCTCCGTCACCGGATGAGACATTGCCGCTGCCTCCACCTGCAGCGTCACCAACGGCTGATGCCGTATCGATGGCAGCCTGTGCGAAGTCCTTCTTGCCGCCGGCGAGGTTGGCCACGATGGCATTCTGCGTGATGTTGCTGCGCTTGGAATAGATGGCACTGGCGGAATTGGGGGAGAAGTAGTACTTGCCCTGATCGGTGGCGATTGCCAGGATCACGTCTGCCTTGCCCATGCCCTTTGCCTGCGCGACGGCGTTGCTCCAGGCGGCTGGATCGCCCGGGTTCTCGAACGACTTAACGGTGACCACATACAGGTTGTACTTGTGGTCCTTCAACAGCTTCTGGACGGCATCCTGGACTTCGCCCTTCCGGCTTCCCAGGACGTTGGCATCATCCACGATGTTGGTTCCGGAGGGAATGGTGACCGGGTCTTCGGCCCATGCCGCGCCGGCGGGTACCGCCAGCAGCCCGGCAAGGCCGATCACGGCGAGGATACGTTTGAACTTTGACCGCATGTGCAACCCTTCAGCACGCCTGACACCGATTCGGGACGAATCAGTCGTCGAATCCAGCAGCGCCCCCACGCTTGGTGTGAAGCCGCAGGTCGCTGTGGCAATTCATCTTGATTCTATGGTGCACCCCACAGCCCGTCCACGCCGCGGAATATGCCGCCAGCGAAACGCGCAGCCGGGGGAGCAGCGTCCTCGAAGCGTTCAGGAAGCTCTCAGCAAACATCCGAGCTTGTTCCAGCAGGACGGGTCATAGTTAAAGGCAGACGAGGATGAAAGGAAGTCCCATGACTGAGAATCAAAGCCCAGGACCGGTCCCGGAGGACAACCACGCGGGCAGCCGGAACCCCTGGCAGCAGCAGGACCCGCAGCAGCCCGGAGACCGTCAGGGGGCAACTCAGTTTGGGAACGGCGGCCGCGGCCCGGAACAGGGACGTGATGGCTCTGCAGGCGACCAGCCACACAACCCAACGGAACGGCTGGACCGGCCGCAGGACCACACCCAGGAACTGCCGGGTGCTCCGCGTCCCGTGTACCCGCAGCGCCAGCCGTTCTACGGCCAGTCCGGGTACTACGGCCAGCAGCACCAGAACGGCCAGCCGATGCACGGCGGTACCGCCCACGGCACCCCCAATGGCAGCGTCGGCCTGGCCCCGAACCCCAAGGATGCCCCGCGCCGAAAGGCAAGCTTCGGCGTCGGCACCCTGGTGGCGAGCATTTTGGCAGCAGGCCTGGTGGGCGGCGGAGTGGCAACCGTTGGCGCCGGCGAATTGTTCGGGAACAACGGGTCCAGCGCGTCTACCGTGGGCAGCAACAGCCAGCCGGGCACGGTCATCGTCAACAACAAGGACGACGTCAATTCCATCACCGCGGCGGCCGTGAAGGCTTCGCCGAGCGTCGTGACCATCAGTGCTACGAGCGGCAGCTCCGGTGGTACGGGGTCAGGCATTGTCCTGGACGACCAGGGACACATCCTGACCAACACCCACGTGGTGACCCTCGACGGCCAGACCGCAAACGCCACCCTTGAAATCCGCACCAGCGACGGTAAGGTCCTCCCCGCAAAGCTGGTTGGCACCGACCCGTTGTCCGACCTCGCGGTCATCAAGGTGGACGACACCTCGAGCCTCACCCCTGCCACCCTTGGTGACTCCTCCAAGCTCAACGTCGGGGATACCGCCATCGCCATCGGGTCCCCGCTGGGCCTCACCGGTACGGTCACCGACGGCATAGTCTCCACCCTGAACAGGACCATCAGCGTGGCATCCTCCGCCGCGCCGCAGGGTGGCGACAACAGCCAGGGCGGTGACCAGGGCTTCCAGTTCGCCCCTCCGGGCGGCGGGCAGAGCCAACAGAACACCGGCGAGGGATCCATCGCCATCAACGTTATCCAGACGGATGCGGCCATCAACCCGGGCAACTCCGGGGGCGCCCTGGTGAACACCAAGGGAGAGATCATCGGCGTGAACGTTGCGATCGCTTCCGCCGGTTCCGGGACCTCGAGTTCGCAAAGCGGCAACATCGGCGTCGGCTTCAGCATCCCCATCAACAACGCCAAGCGGGTGGCCCAGGAACTGATCAACGGCGGCAAGGCCTCGCATGGCCAGCTGGGCGTCAGTGTGAAGGCCAAGGCCTCGTCGGCGGCCTCCTCCGAGTTCTCGGTGGGCGCCGACGTGGCGACCGTGGACCCCAACTCTGCTGCCGGCAAGGCCGGAATCAAGGTTGGTGACGTCATCACCAAGTTCAACGACCTCACCATCGGCGAACCCAACCAGCTGACCGCTGCCGTCCGTGAACAGCCCGCAGGCTCCACCGTCAAGATCACGGTGCAGCGTGGCGGCAAGGAGCAGACCTTCGACGTCACGCTGGGTGCCGCTGCCAGCTGACACCACCGAACCCACACCCTGCAGCGCCGACGACGGCGGTGTCCCCACCCCGGGGGCGCCGCCGTCGTCGTCGCTCTGGCGGGTGGCTGAAACAGGCGTTAACGGAAGAGGGCGCGGGGGCTCGCCGATATGGTTAGCTAGGAGCTACCCGCCTGCCGGGCATTCCGCGGCCATGCCCACCCGGCTGGCTGTCCACAAGCATGGAAGGCTGCTGTAAACACAGTGGAAGAGACATTGAAGATCGTAGTCCTGGTCAAACATGTACCGGACGCCCAGTTCGACCGTCACCTCAACGGTGAAGGCCATACCACGGACCGCGACGAGAGCATTCTGTCCGAGCTTGACGAATACGCCCTGGAGGCTGCCCTCCAGCTGGCCGAGGCACGGGGCGGAAGCAAGGCGGGCAACCAGGTCATCGCCCTCAGCATGGGTCCCGCCGGCGCCGTGAACGCGGTCAAGAAGTCGCTGCAAATGGGCGCCACCGAGGGAGTCCACCTGAGCGACGACGCCCTGGCCGGTTCGGACGCTGCGGCCACCTCCCTGGCCCTCGCGGCAGCCGTTCGGCACCTGGGGAATGTGGACCTCGTCATCACCGGCATGGCGTCCACGGATGGTGAAACCTCGCTTATCCCGGCGCAGCTCGCGGAGCGGCTGGGGCTGCCGCAGGTGACCTTCGCATCCACCCTGCAGGTGGACGGCGGCCGGCTGACGGCGCGCCGCGACGCGGATACCTACTCGGAAACAGTGGAGGCTCCACTGCCCGCCATCGTGTCCGTCACGGACCAGATCAACGAGCCGCGGTACCCCAACTTCAAGGGCATCATCGCGGCCAAGCGCAAGAGCATCACCACCCTGTCCCTGGCCGACATCGGCGTGGACCCTTCCGACGTGGGCCTCGCGGGTTCCTGGACCACAGTTACCAGCGCGGAACAGCGGCCGCCCAGGACTGCAGGCACCATCATCACCGACGAGGGCGACGCCGGCATCAAGCTGGTTGACTTCCTGGCCGCCCAGAAGCTGCTCTAAGAGGGACACCGACATGGCAAAAGTACTCGTATTCATCGACAATCCCGGCGCATCACTGAAGAAGAGCAGCCTGGAGCTGCTGACCCTGGCGCGTTCCCTGGGCGAGAGCACCGTGGCCCTCAACGGAGACCTGTCCGACGCCGTCGCAGCCACCTTCGCCGAGTACGGCGTGGGCAACATCCTGCGTCCGTCGGGCCAGGACCTGGATGACTTTTTGGTGGCACCCAAGGCCGCCTACCTCGCCGCCGTGGCGGAAACCATCGGCGCGGGCGTCGTCCTGCTGGACAACTCACCGGAGGGCAAGGAAATCGCAGCGCGGCTGGGCGTCCGGTTGAATGCCGGCGTCATCACCGATGTGGTCGCGGTGGATGCGGACGGCACGGCGCACAAGTCCGTCCTGGCCGGCTCCTACAACACGTCCTGCAAGGCCACCACCCCGGTTTCCGTACTGACCCTCAAAGCCAACAACGTCACTCCGGAACCTGCTCCGGCACCCAGCAGCCCCGCGACCGGGACCGTAGAGGTCCCTGTGGTGGCTGCGGCGGCACGCGTCACCGCGCGGGAACAGAAGGTGGCCAGCGGCCGCCCGGACCTGACCGATGCCCGGATCGTCGTAGCCGGTGGCCGTGGCATGGACGGCGACTTTGGTCCCGTCGAAGAACTGGCCGATGCCCTCGGTGCGGCTGTGGGCGCGTCCCGCGCCGCCACGGACGCGGGATGGATCAGCCACGACGCGCAGGTGGGGCAGACCGGCAAGACGGTCTCGCCGCAGCTGTACATCTCCGCAGGCATCTCCGGCGCCATCCAACAGAAAGCCGGAATGCAGACGTCCAAGGTCATTGTCGCCATTAATAAGGACGCTGAGTCCCCGGTGTTCGAGATCGCCGATTTCGGCATTGTCGGTGACGTCTTCGAGGTCCTGCCGCAGGCCACGGCCGAAATCAAGAAGCGAAAAGGCTGACTCCTTGACAGCCTCCCTC
>Ga0308170_10002372_pt1 | contig 16225 bp, 18 predicted proteins | sample PhyBR2_2_FD_202136 | JGI IMG/M metagenome (GOLD analysis project Ga0308170, IMG submission 202136) | Phyllosphere microbial communities from UC Gill Tract Community Farm, Albany, California, United States - DLSLSB.R2 | ecosystem: Host-associated > Plants > Phyllosphere > Unclassified | place... | reverse complement strand
CTCGCTCCACCCGCCCGACTCGCCGACCCTCACCCGGGCTCGCAGTCCTGCTCCTCCTCCGTCCATGTTCACCGCCGCGGCGCAGGGCACGGCGGCGGCCGTCCTGTCGACGCCCCTCACGACGTCGACCATCTCGGCACCATCGATGGCGTCGCCGAGCCGGCTCGGCGGCAAGTCGCTCCCGGCGTCGCCCGCGCGCTCGCCCTCGAGCGAGAGCACCTCGTTGCCCGACGAGCCGGGCGAGGCCGACATGCGCGGTCCTGCACCCGACGACGAGCGCGAGGCGACGATCAAGGCGAGGTCTGCAGCTCGCGGCGGCGAAGCGCGACCAGCGTTCGTCCCCGGCGTCCCGCTCTACTCGGCGCCGCCCGACGGGTCCGGCCGCGCCGCGCCAGCGTCCGACTCGGGCTACGTCGCAGCCGCGCGCGGTACGCTCAGCCGTGCGCTCGGCCTCGGCGCAGGCGGGACCCCGAGCACCTCGAGCGCGAGCAGCTCGACTTCATCCCCTGCGGCCACATCGCCCACGCCCGAGCCCAACCTCACCGTCTTCCCTCGCCTACCGTCCTTGTCGCTCTCGCGCTACTCGCCGTTCGCCCAGCCCGCCTTGTCGACCCCGGCGACGCACGTTTCCATCTCGGCGTCGACGCCCTCCCTCCCCGCCTTGACGGCCTCGCACCAGCCCTCGCCGCTCGTCCCGCACACAGCGACCCTTACGTCGACGGGCGGGAGCGGCGGCGCGCAGACGATGGAGCTCGACACGATCTCGGGCGAGGCGACGCCGCCGTCGCTCGCGCTCCTCAAGCCCTCGTACCAGTCGGCGTCGGCGACTCGAGACGGCGCGGCGTCGAACGTCGACGAGGACGGCGATGGGCCCATGATCGATCGCTACGGCTTCATCTACGACGTCCGGGCCGGCATGGAGTTGCTCAAGGAGAGCCGGCGGCGCAAGGACGGCCAGTCGACCAAGGCCGGCTCGAGGTCGACCAAGAAGCCCTCGATCAAGGACCTGCCCGCCGCCGCGGCTCTGCAGCGGCCCGACCACATCGCCGCGCTCCTCACGCCGCCGACCGAGCTCGAGGTGCAGCCGCAGCTTGACGCCCTGCGCGAGGCGATCGGGCTCACGCCGACGACCGAGGCCGACAAGACGCTCTCGACGCCCGCCACGCCTGCCCACCACGACTCGCCGTCGCCAACTTCTGCGCCTACCTCGACCACGTCCACCGCCGACACGGCCGCGCCGACCTCGGCGTCGACCTCGACCTCGGCCGCACGGACCTCTCGTCCCGCCAAGCTCGTGCGCGCGCCCTCGTCCTCGACGACGGCGTCGACCGAGTCAAAGGCCCTCAGCGGGACGAGCAGCACGGCGACAACGGGCCCGCAGAGCATGCGCGCGCTCCTCGCCCAGCTGCGCAGCATGACGGACGCCGTCGACAAGGTGCAGCAGGACGCGTGGGACGCCTTCATCCGCCGCCGGCAGGCCAAGCTCGCCAAGCTCAAGGCGCAGCACGTCTCGGACATGTCGAACGACGAGGTGTCGACCGGCGGCGGGCCGGGCATCGCGCGCGACCGGCCCAAGTCGGTCTGGCTCGCGGCGGTCGCAGGCGACGAGGCGGCGGGCTCGGGCGGTGCAGGCGGCGGCGAGGAAGGGTGGGCGAGCGAGAACCTCGTCGGCGTCGCGCAGATGGGGACGGAGAAGAAGGGCAAGAAGGAGGACTGGAGCGAGTTCAAGGACCTCGTGCGCAAGGGGATCCCGATCACGTACCGGCCCAAGTGCGTCCCTCCTCTCTTTCTCGCTCGCTCACTGATGCACGAATGCTCGATGCTGACTTGTTTGTGCGCCTGCAGGATCTGGGGCGAGTGCTCGAGCGCCAGCGAGGCTCGAGAGCCGGGCGTTTACCAAGAGCTGCTGGCTCAGCCCTCGACACCCGCCGAGGCGCAATGCCTCAAGCAGATCGACATGGACTGTGCGTCACTCGTCTCTCCTCTCGCCCTGGCCGCCGTACCCTGGTTGACGCGCCGCTCGTGCAGGCCATCGGACCTTCCCGACCAACGTCTTCTTCGCCGGCAACGGGCCCGGCGTCGCCAAGCTGCGCAACGTCCTCGTCGCCTACTCGAGGCGCAACCCCAAGATCGGCTGTGCGTCCTGCTTCTTCTTCGCTGTCCGGTTCTCGGCTTTGCCGAGGAAGACGAGCTCACTCCCGCCCGACCCCGCAGACTGCCAGGGCATGAACAACCTCGTCGCGACCTTGCTACTTACGCATCCTGCCGAGGAGGACGCCTTCTGGGTGCTCGTCTGCATCATCGAGGTGCGCTCGCTCGGACCTCGCCCTCTTCGCCGTCCCCGACGAGAGCTTACTCCTCGCCCTCTCGCCCGCCCGCAGAACATCCTCCCGTCCGACTACTACACCTCGCACCTGCTCGTCTCTCGCGCCGACCAGCAAGTCCTGCAAGACCTCGTCGTCCGCACGCTGCCCAAGCTCGCCGCGCACCTCGAGGACCAGTGCGTCGAGTTGACGGCGATCTCGTTCGGCTGGTTCTTGAGCCTCTTCACCGACAGCCTGCCCATCCAGGTGCGCTCTCTTCCTCTTCTCATCTTCCTGTGCGCCCGAACTGACGACGTGCCCGCCCTGCAGACCCTCCTGTGCGTCGAGCGCTCGGTCCTCTTCTCTCCCTCTCTCTCTCTCTCCTCCTCGCCTGACGGTCCCTCCTCGCCCGCCCGCAGCCGTGTCTGGGACCTCTTCTTCATCCACGGCACGATCTTTCTCTTCCGCGTCGCGCTCGCCATCCTCAAGCTCCACGAGGCCGACCTCCTCGAGTGCGACTCGGCCGCGAGCCTGTATGCCCTCCTCGGGCAGCTCCCGGCCGGCCTGTGGAACGCCGACCGGCTTCTCAAGGTGCGTCCTCGCCTTCTCTCTACTCTCTCTGAGCGGCTCGACGCTTCGTCGCACGGTCCTGACCCTGCCGCCTCGCCTTTCGTTCCCGCCGCAGGTCGCGTGCGAGGACCTCGCCTCGGTCGTCAAGGATCGCGAGGTCTCCAGCCTGCGCAGCAAGCACGTCGCCGCACTGCAGGAGGAGATGGGCCTCGAAGCGAGCGGCGAGGGGCACCTGTAGAGCGAGAGGAGGCGCACGCCGCGAGTCGGCGCTGAACGTATTTCTCGAGACTGGCGCTCGGACCTCCTCTCGCTCGAGCTTGATCCTCGGAGGCTGCCGAGCTCTGCTTGCGCTTTCTCGCCCTCTCGTTCTCTCCCTCTCTCGCTCTCTCTCCATTTGAGCCTGTGCGACGAGCGAGACGAGCGATTGCGGACCGAGGAGACGAGAAGCGCGAGGAGGGGGAGCTCAACAAGGACGGGGAGAGAACGAGAGAGCGGGCTCTAGGGAAAGGGTTACTAAGCTAAGGCGCACTGTCCTATGGCAAGGAGAGAGGAAAGGCGAGACGGATTAAGCGAGAGGACGGCGAGGAGGTGCGGTAAGGCGAGTTCGCCGGTGCGTGCTTGGTCAACGAGGCGGTTAGGCGAGGCGGACGACGGCGAGAGCGGCGACCACGGCGAGGGCACTGAGGAGAGAAGAAGAGAAAGGGTCAGTCTGGGTGATCGGGTCGAGCGAGGAGGAGAGGCTCGAGCGGTGCACGGACCCGTTGAAGGCGAGCGAGGCGGCGCCGGAGTCCGGGGCGGCCGAACCCGAGGGTCTGCAGGGAGCAGAGAGCGTCACGTCAGTGAGGCCTCTCGGCGACAAAGTGAGCTCGAGAAGGGGAAGCAACGCACGCTGCGCCGGTCGCGCTGGCCGTGATGCTGCTGATGGCCGACGACGCCTTCGAGGCGGCCGACGACGCAGCGCCGCTCGCCGACGAGGCGATCGACGACGCCGACGAGGCAGCCGACTCGGACGACGCGGCAGAGCTCGACTCGGCCGATGCCGACGAGGAGGCCTGCGAGGCGGAGGAGGAGGCGGCCTCGGAAGCCGAGGACGAGGCGCTCGACGAGTCGGCCGCCGACGACGAGCTGGCACCGCCGCCGCTGAGGCTGCGTACAACGAGAAGGAGAGTCAGCTGCTGCTGGGCCAGGAGAGGGAGAGGAGGAGCGACGCACCAGGAGGAAGAGCCGCCCGAGACGGTCGTCGGCGCGCCGTTACCGACCGCGCCGTTCGTGTCCTGCGACGGCCGGTACGGAGCGTCAGCGTTCTACCCGAGCTGTCCGAGAGAGAGAGAGGGAGGAAGGGCGACGCACGGTGATGTAGACCGTCACGCGCGAGCCCTCCGGGACCGAGACGGTCCACGACAGTGCGCCCGAGGGCGAGGTGGCCTGGCCGAGGTCGGCGAGCTGGCCCGTCGGGTCGTCGGACGGGCGAGCGACGACGGTGCAGGGTGCTGCGCTGCAATCGAGGGCGATAACGAGGAGGAGGGCGCGAGAGGAGGAGCGTGCGGGCGGGGAAGGAGAGGAGGCTCGAGGGTCAGCATCGCGCTCGCTCGCCATTGCACCAGGATGAGGGAAAGCGAAAGTGGAACGCACGCGCAGGTGTACTCGAACGAGGCCGGCGTGCACTGGTACAGCGCGGGCGACTGGATCGTCGTCTGGGCGAAGACGGCGCGAGCACCGAGCAGCGCAGCTCCGGCGAACAGGGCGGTGGCGGTGCGAACCATGGCGATGGACGAGGTGCTGGGCGAAAGTAAGAGAGAGTCGGACGGGACGGCGAGGCGAGGCTGAAGGTAGCGAGCGAGTGGGACGAAGGAAGGAGAGAGAGCGAGACGAGCCAGAGGGCGAGCCGCGCAGTTGACGACCGAGCGAAAGGGTCTGGCCCTTGGCGGCAAGCGGCGCGAGCCAGCCGAGCTCCGCATTGACGAGAAGAAAAGGTCGGGGTAGACAGAGGCTCGAGCGCGCGCTCGATGCGGACGGTCGCCCGCCGACCAGGAGCGCGCGCAGTCAGCTCGCCAGCGCTGCGACTGCACCGTGAGCATCTGCGAGCCTGCGCTGAGCCAGCGAGCGATGGACCACCCGGATCAGAGCCGTACGCGCAAGCAAGCCGACGCCGGAGCGGACCCGGCTGAGACGGACGAGGTGCGTGCGCTCGCGCGACGAGCAGCGACGGCGCTAAAAGCGCACTTGCTGCTGCGACAGTCCTCGAGCCCGTCGATCTGCTCGCTCTTGGAAGCTGAAGAAGTGCTGTCCATCGCGCGCGGCCGGCTCGAGCACCGGTCCAGGTCGAGAAGAGCGCAGCTGACGTGGCGAGCTCGCACCCATCGCCGCCCTCTCTCTCTCTCGCTCACTCGCCGACAAGAAGCACAGAGAGAACGAGCGACGCATGCAGTACCGAGGAGAAGGTGAAGAGGGGGCACTACGATTCAGATTGAGAGGGATCGGCGAGGAGAGGGAGGCAGAGATTTCCGTCGGGGAGGGGAGGAGCGAGGGGAGGCGCGCGAGGCCGAGCGAGACGCAATGTCCTGGATTAAGATAGGCGAGACTAGGAGGGTGACGGAGAGGAGGAGGTGGAAGAGGGAGGGGAAGGCGCTTTAGGCGGCGAGGGCGAGAGCGCCGGCGACGAACGCGAGCGCCGAGCCAGCCGCGGTGCGGCCCGCACCCGAGCTGCCCGACGCAGTCTGCGACGGCGCAGTGCCGGTGGCGGTGCCCGAGCTCGACGAGGCCTGCGAGGCCGACGAAGCGCGCGACGCCGACTGCGACGAGGCCGACGACGAGACGGACGAAGCCGACGACGAGGCGGCCGACGAGATGGACGAGACGACGCTCGAGACGGAGCTCGAGGCGGCCGAGCCGGTCCTGCAAGGGAAGGGCAAGAAGAGTCAGCTCGGCGCTCAGATTCCGGACGAGGACGAGGGAGCGAGGGAGCGAGAGGGACGCACGACGACTCGATGAGCGACGTGGCCGACGGCGTCGACTGCGCGTTGGTGGCAGAGCCCGACGAGGCGAGGCCCGACGACGAGCTGACGCCGAGGCACGAGCTGTCGCCCTGCTGGATCGTGACGGGCGCGGTCGCGGCGGTCGCACCGGTCGAGTCGGTCAGGGTGAGGGTGATCGACGTGCCGGCGGCGATATTGACGGTCCAGGTGAACGACGTGTCGGTCGTCGGCTGCTCGTCGAGGGTGGCGAGGACGCTGCAAGGACGAGCGCGTCAGCCGTGTCCTCGTCGGCGGCGAGGAGAGCGGGGAGTGCGACTCACGGGCCCGAGAGCGAACCGCCGGGAACGACGCGCACTGCAGGAATGATGTGCGTCAGCGAGAGGAGGGGGAGGAGGAGGTGTAGGCGCGGGACGCACCGTAGTAGGGAGCCGAGCCGCCGGCCCAGGTCAGAAGGTAAGGCTGCGCGAGGAGGACAGCGGTCAGTTCCCTTGCCCGTCGAGTGGCTCGGTCAAAGGTGAGCATGAGCACACCTGGCACTGGTAGAGGACGGTCGGGGTGTTGATGAGGAGCGCTGCGGGAGGAAGGAAGGAGGAGGAAACGGGTCAGCGTCGACCGCTCGTCCGGCGCCGCTCGTGCTCGTGACAGGTCTCGCTCGCAGCAGCTTGTTCCTCGAGCGCGAAGCCGAGGAGAAGCGCGCGCGTGCGAGCATCGTTCGCAGAGCGATCCTGCGTGATGCCGAGCCCGCCCTCCTCGCCCGTGTTGAGCGATTTGCGCGCAGCCCACCGCTCGCCAGCTCGTCGCAAGCACCTCGAGTGCATCGCTGGAGCTTATCCGTGCAGTGCCGCACAGCCGACGGTGCCCGGTGGCGAGTGCGAGGCGGCTGCGAAGGCGGGCGAGGTGGGGCTTGGGGGAGGAGGAGGGGAAGGGGAGAGAGGGCGACAGAGCGAGGCGAGGACGCACACGACTGGGCGAGGGCGGTGCCTGCAGCGGCGAGGAAGGCGGCGACGGAGAAAGTGCGCATCTTGAGCGAGATCTGGCGGTGCTCGAGGGTGGGAGGCGGAGGGGGAGGAGGGGAAGGGAGGGGAACGCAGTGGCAATGGCGCCGGCACCGCCGCGGCCGCTCCGCGTAAGTTTCGACCGAGGCCTTGCCAAGTCGAGCAGCCTGTCTCATCTCCTCGCGAGCTCCACTTTGCCGCAGCGCTCGTCCGTCGCCTCGTCCAAGCCTTCTCTCGTCCCTCCTCCACTCTCGGCGCCGTCCCTCTCGCTCCCACCACCTTCGCCCTTACTCGCCACCGACATGCAGCAATACCAGCTCGCTCGTCTCGCTGCTCACCCACTCGTCCGAGCGGCGCTTCGCCGAAGCTGCGGGCCTCCTCACTCTTGCTCGCCGACCGGATCGAGCAGGTCGATGCACGTCGCATCGCTCGACCAACGCAGCTGTGCACGCGCTCTCTTCCCGGCTCGCTCTCACACTCGCTCTGGAATGCATCGGCTCGACTCGCTGACGAGGCGAGCGAGGGAGCAACTTGAGAAGGCCGCTCTCGGACCCTCTCCTGCGCTCGGTCGAGCCTGCCGAGACGGCGTCAAGCAAGAGGGAGAGTGCGTGCGAGTTGCAGGACGGGACACACGTAGCGCAGATACTGACAAGAGAGAAATAGAGACGGCGGAACGAGCGATTGAGAGCGGCTTGAGGGCGCGCTCACATGATAAAGTCCTGCGAAGAGCGGCACGTCGTCAGCGACAGGACGCACGAGCGAGCGGAAGAGATGGACGCACCCAGATCTTGCCGTACCAGGTCGTCGCAGGGACGAAGCGCGAGGCCTCCTCGTCGGCGACGGCGTCCTGCACGAGCACGAGAGGCGAGGGTCAGCCCGACGCCGCACACTTGACAGCAGCTCGGAGAGACCAGACGCACCAGCTCGCGCTTGCCGGTCGTGTAGTCGATCTCCTCGAGGCGCACGAACTTGGTGCGCTTGAACAGCTGCGAGTCGTCGAGGGAGCCGAGTCAGCATCGTCGAGAGCGTGAAGGGGGGTCCGAGAGCCGGGGCGCACCTTCCAGAAGACAAAGAGCACAGCAAAGATGACGAGCGTGATGTAGGCGACGATGAAGTCGCCCGTGTTCCAGTTGCCGTCGAGGAAGACTGTGCGCGAGCGAGCGGAAGGAGAGGAGGATCAGCGACGGCTCGACGGACGAGTCGCAGTGAAGAGGGAGCAGGACGCACCCGTGTAGCCGTTGAAGATGATGACGAGGATGATGGCGACGAGGCCGAAGTACGAGGCGTAGGGCTGGAGCGGCGCCTTGAAGGGGAAGTCGTCGCGCGAGATGCCCTGGTACTTGAGGCCGTGGTAGAACCGGATGTACGAGTAGTTGATGCACGCCCAGGTGATGAGGCCAGTGATGGACGAGAGGCTACGAGGAAGAGAGCGTCAGCGAGCGCGCGCGCGAGAGCGAGAGAGAGAGGGCGAGAGCAGGACGCACTTCGAGAGGTAGTTGAAGGCCGTCGTCGAGCCGGTCGACACGTTCATGTAGGCGAGCAGGCCGATGGCGGCCGTGATGATGACGCAGTAGATGGGGAGACCGCCCTTGGTGCAGCGGCGGAAGATGGCCGGCGCCTTTCCGTCGCAGGCGAGGCCGTAGAGCGTCCTCGACGAGGCGTACAAGTCCGAGTTGCCCGCCGAGAAGGCCGAGAGGAGCACCGCAGCGTTGACGACCGACGGCAGGCCCTGGATGCCCGCGTTTCTGCAGGACGAGCGAGTCAGCTTGTGCCGGCGAGAGGGACCGTGCGAGAGAACCGGACGCACTTGATGGCCTGTACGAGTGGCAGGAAGGCGTAGGAGGTCGTGAAGTACGATGGAGAGGGTCGAGGCCGAGGAGAGATAGGTGAAGAGGAGGAGGGCGAGGAGGGAGAGGGAAAGGCGGAGGGAGAGGAGGAGGGGGAGGAGCGGGCGACGAGGAACGGTGACGACGGTCAGTTTCCTCGTCCGTGTTCTCTTTCTCGTCACAGTCGACCGTGAGAGGGGACGCACGATGACCCAGGGCGACGCGTTGACGCCGTCGCCGTTCGTGAGGTTGGGGTCGTCTGGCGAGACGATGAGGCCGATGACGAACGTGCCGATGATGTAGCTGCAGGCGGCGCAGAGCGGGCGCAAGGAGGACGTAGCGGCGAGTGAGTGTGAGAGAGGAGGCGGCGAGAGTGGAACGGCGGAGGAAGGCGAGAAGGGATGGGAGGGGGAGGGAGGGAGGAGGAGAGGCGCGAGCGGTGGAGGTGAAAGGGTCAGTCCTCGAGCCCGACGATCTGGACGGCCGAGAGGAGATCAAGAGGGTCGACGCACAAGAAGATGATGCGGAAGAAGACGCGGCGGATGGCCTTGGGGACGTTGCGGCGCGGGTTCTCGGCCTCGCCCGCGGTCAGTGCGACGATCTCGGTACCGAGGTACGAGAAGGCGGCCTGCACGAGGGTCGTCCAGAAGGAGAGGAAGCGGCCCTTGGACCCAGGGATGCCGTTCTGCTGCTGGAACGGACCCGGGTTGCGCCAGAAGCGGAAGCCGATGGGGTCCGTGCCCGGGACGCCGCCGGCCGTGATGATGATGCCGAGCAAGATGAGGCCAATGATGGTGATGATCTTGAGGATCGAGAACCTGCAGGAGAAGAGAGAGAAGAAGTCAACGAGGGCGCTCGAGGCGGCACTTGCTCTCGAGCGAGCAGCTCGACGAGGGGGAGGGAGCTTGAGAGGACGCACCAGAACTCGGCCTCGCCGTAGGCACGGACGCCGAAGAAGTTGAAGCTGCAGATGACGACGTAGAAGACCGAGATCCAGACGGCGACGTTGATGTCGTCGCGCCAGAACTGGATGACGAGGGCGGCGGCCGTGATCTCGGTCGGCAGCGTGATGGCGTACGAGTACCAGCTGCGAGGAGTTCGAAAGGAGGTCAGCACAGTGTCCGAGAGCGTCTGCTTCGAGCCTGACTAGGGCTCGAGAGAGCAGGACGCACTAGTTCCAGCCGAGAGCGAAGCTGCGCGCGCACGAGAGCGAGAGTCAGTCGACCGTGCAGGAGGGCGAGGTATGTGCGCCCGGGCGGGCTCGAGAGGAGGAAGAGCTCGACGCACCCGAGAGCCGGGTCGACGAAGCGGGCCGAGTAGTGCGTGAAGGCGCCCGAGACGGGGTAGAGAGTTGTCATCTCGCCGAGCGCGACCATCATGGTGCCGACGATGCTGCAGGAGAGGAGGAGGGAGCGACGTGCCGAGAGCGGAGGGAGAGGGTGTAGGTAGGTCGGAGGGAAGAAAGGTCAGGAGGCGACTCGACGACGAGGCGTCGAGGAGCAGGGAGGACGGCACGCACCAGCCCATGATCGAGTAGCCGAGCCAGAGTCCGAGCGGTCCACCGTTGGCGAGCGCACCTCCCGCACCGACGAACAGGCCGGTACCGATGCAGCCACCTGCGCGACGACGAGGGAGAAGGTCAGCCGAGGCTCGGCAAGAGCGCACAGCTCGCAGCGGCTCGTGCACGCACCGATGGCAATCATCTGCGAGTCGAGGAGGGCGCATGGGCAAGCAGGTCAGCCAACTCGTGCGCGCAAAGTGAGCCCCGGCGGAGGATGCCGAGATAGCGTCACGGCGCACCTGGAGATGCCTCGACTTGAGGTTGCCTGCGCGACGAGGGGACAGGAGTCAGCGCTGCTCCCTGCGTGCACGAGAGGAGCTCAAGAGGGGAAGCCACGCACGGTGCACAGCTCCCTCGGGAGCGTCCTGGTCGAGCCCGCGCAGGACGACCTGCCCATTGGCGCCGCCCTTCTCGCCCGTCGCGAACGTCGTCTGGTGGCCCTTTTCCGGGTCGGCAGCGTAGTCGGCCATCTTGCTCGAGTGCAGCAGGTGCGTGAGCGAGGGCGGGTGAGGGTGATAGGAGAGCAGAGGAGGGAGAGGGAGGGGAGGGGGGAGGCCAGCAGACCGTGGGCGAGCGTTTGCGCGCCTTGCGTATCGCGGCCTATTTTTGGAAACGGACGCAGGGCGACGGTCGAGGAAGCCGACCTTCTCAAATTTGACGAGCTCCAGGCTGCCGAGCGCTGCTCACTCGAGCGCTCGCTCGCCACAGCAAGCAGGAAAGCACGAGTCGCGCAAGGCTCGGCAGCTGCTCACAGTCGTCTCGCTCACGAGGCGAGGGAGAAAAACGCTCGCAGACGCCGTACGCGTCGGCCGCGGACTCGCCCGGCGGACCCGGGTCGATGCCCCGCAGGGCGTTGCGCAAGGTCGGCGACGGGGAACGAGAGCACAATCAGCTTCGCAGCAGGGACAGCGAGTCGCTCCGCTCGAGAGGGCGAAGAGCTCGAGCGCCTCGCACGGGCCTCGACAGCCAGTGCGAGGAGCGGCCGCAGGCAGCAGCAAGGCTGACGGCGGCGAGCGCGCCCTTCGTCGAGCGACAGACGAGCGCACCGCCCTGATTGCACGCCGGTCCCCGCAAGCCTCGCGAGCTCCTGTCCTTCCTCGTCGGCAAACCGCTGCATCTCTCCCCGCCCGAGGAGCAGAAAAGATTGGGCGCGCGAAGCCTGGAAATAGACAGTCGACTCGCACGAGCCGGTCGAGCGGGGCTACAGAGAGGAGAGGGCGCCGAGAGGGTCGAGAGGAGCGGCTGCTGGAGGGCGAGAGGCGGCGGGTCGAGTTGAGAAGGCCGGCGAGGGGAGGGTCGAAGTGGGTGGCGGAAGGGCGGAAGGGTAGGAAGCGACGGCGGGCGATCGAGGCGGGGCCGGCATGGGCGAGGGAGGGTACGACGCTGCCGAAGAAGCTGGTGCGGGAGGGTAGGCGGGCGAGCCCTGCGAGGAGGGCGGCGGAGGAGGAGGAGGAGGAAGCGCGGGCGAGGGCGTCTGCGGCGTGCGGCTGAGGGAGGGGAGGGGCTTGTCGGTGCGCGCGCCGAGGTACTTGGACGGTAGTGCTGCATCGACGTTGGGTGAAGCCGAGGTCGACGTGGCTGCCGAGGCGAGAGGAGAAGGGCGCTCGAGGGTCGTCCCGCCGTTCGCCGGCTGCGCTCGCGCGCTGCTCGACGTCGCCGTCGCCGTCGACACGCTCGCCTGCGAGCCCTGCGACGCCGGACCGAGGAAGCCGTCGGCTCGGCCGCCGAGCACGTCGCCGACATGCCGCAGCGCGTCGAGCGCCGCCTTGACCTCGTCCTCCTGCGCCTTGTCCGGCCCAACCGCCCGCTCGAGCACGCCGACCGCCCTCGCGATCGCTGCACTCATGCCCGAGCTCGTACGCCGCATCGCCTCGAGGTCGGCGAGGGCGTCTTTGGCTGCTGCGGGCGGAGGAGGAGGGGAGCGGGTCGGGTCGGCGGGACCGGCAATGGGCGAGGTCGGTGAGGGTGAGGGGACGCCCCAGGGCGCGCGCTGCGGGATCTGGGAGAAGCCCGACGCCGAGGGCGAGAGACGAGCGGCGCGGCGGCGTTCCTCGGCGAGCGACTGGGCCTCGGCGACGCCTCGCTGCGGACAACTCGCTCCAGCGTCAGCCGCCGGACCCTGCAGCACGAGAAGCAGAGAAGGAGAGAGTGACGCACCTTGATCTCGTCGTACGTGCCCCTCAGGGCCTTGTTGATCCCGAGCGCCTCCGACTTGGCGAGCACGCCCTTGGCCAAATCGCCGAACACTAGCCCGCCCTCGCCGCCGAAGAAGCCGAGCCCGTTCACCTGCGCGACCGTCTGGACCCGACGGTGCGTCGGTGCGCCCGCAGCCCTCGCGCCGCCGCCGTACGGCGTCGAGGCCTCGAGCGCGTCGCCGCCGAGCTCGTCGTCCGAGAGCGGCTCGCCGATCGCCGTCCCGAGCGCTGCGTTCTCGCGCCGCACGTGCCGCGCGCCCTCGGGCGAGCAATTGTCGCGCAGGTGCAGGGCCTGGCGGACGAGGAGCGCCGTCGCGTACCCGCCGTCGGCGCAGGGCGGGTACCGCAAGAGGAGCTGGACGAACGCGCCGTAGTCGCCGTCGCTCGCGGCGCGGATGAGGGCGTCGCGGGCGCGGAGGAGGAGCGCGAGCGCGATGTGCGTCGCGAGGCGGAGCGAGGTGCCGTCGGTCGCGAGGAGGGCGTCCCACAGGGTGAGGGTGGCCGGGAGGGGGAACTCGCGCGAGAAGAGGAGGCGGAACCATCGGATGGCGTAGAGCTGCGGCTCGACCTGGAGGACGGTGAAGGTGCGGGCGAGAGACGGGTCGACGGTCGAGAGGAGCGAGTGGAGGTGCGACGAGAGGGCGACGACGGGCTGGACGAGCGCCGACGAGCTCGGCGACGGGCCTTGACCGGGCGCGTGGAACGCGCTCGACGACCTCGGCGTGAGGGTGACGGACGGCGTGTGGTCGTAGAAGACCTTGGCCGACTGCATGACGGCGGCGAAGAGCGCCCACGTGTCGTGCTCGACCCACTCGCGCGCGAGGACGAGGTGCGCGAGCGTCGCGTCGCCGTCGCCATCGTCGTCGCCGCCCTGCACTCCTCGCGCGCCGGCCGGCGGGAGCGAGTCGTAGTCGACGAACCAGAGGAGCGGCGCGAGGAGCTCGTGCATGCCCTGGCGGTAGCCGACCTCGGGCGCGAGCTTGCACCAGATGAAGAGGAGGTCGGTCATGCGGTCCTGCGTCTCGGCGCTGCGGAAGTAGTCGATCTCGGGGAACCTGCGGGCGCACGAAGGGTAGCAGAGTCAGCAACTCGTCCGAGAGAAGGTCATACGCTGCTCGAGGAGGAGGAGAAGGGGCGCGACGCACGTCCTCAACACATCCTTGCGGATCTCGCTGCGCGTCTCGAGGTCGGAGAACCATTCTTGCCACGGGTTGCCGTCGTCGAGGCCGAGCGGGTTGTTGACCTTGAGGTCCTCGACGCGCGCCTGGCCCTTGCCCGCCGCCGCCGGCGAATCTCCTGGCCCGTCGGCGACCCAGCGCCCGTCGGGCGAGCGCAGGTAACGCTCTCGGAGAGCGGTGTAGGCGGTGCGGGACTGGGCGAGGCCGAGCTCGTAGGGCTCGCGCGAGGCGGGCGTCGTCGGCGAGGGTGTCGGGGCGGGGAGGAGGCCGAGAAAGTACTGCGCGCAGGCACGACTGGGTCAGCTTGGGACGCAGCGCAAGTCACTAGGGGACGAGACGCACCCGCCAAGACAGGCTCCTGAGCCCGCGCTTGTCGTGGAGGACGCCTTGTTCCGCATCGGCCTTGAGGGCGGCGAGCGAGAGGAGCGGGTCGGCGAAGTAGCGCTGCCACTCGTCGAGGAGCTGCGCTGGCGGTGGTCGAGGTCGCTGGAGTGCTCGAACGGCGAGCTCGTCGGGCGAGGACGACATGGCGAGGGTGGTCGAGGTGCGAGGAGGACGAAGTGGGGGGGGAGCGAGAGGGGCGAGGCGAGAGCGGCGGTCGGCAGGCCAGCTGCGGTCGGTGCTCGCGGTGCAGGCTATCGCTCGGACGTGCTGGTGCGGCTGTCGGTGAGCGCGCGGCGGTAGAGCGAGAGATGAGCCGGATCCTCTCGTCCGCTCGCTCGCTCTCTCGCGGATCCTCAAGCCAGTTGCTCTCGAAGCTGGTCGACAGGAGGACAGCACAAAACCCAGGCCCGAGTTTCCGATGCTCCTCCACTCACTGCACGACTACAAGCAAACAGTACACGTCCAACCCGACCCGCTCTCCCGCTCAGGCAGTGCCCTCGCCCGCCGCACCGCCCGCCGCCGGCTGCGCCGCGCTCACCTGCGCCTGCCAGTCGCTCATCTCGGCGTCGAGGCTCTCGAGCGTCGCCTTGGGCCGCTCGGGCGCGCGCTCGCGCGGCTTGCCCGCGCCGCGGCGACCGCCACGGCCGCCGGCACCGGCACCTGCGCCCGACGCGTTGTTGCGCCCGGCACCGCGCTGCGACTGACCACCGGCGGCGGCGACGGTCCTGCGCACGAGAGAGGAGAGGGGGGAGGCTGCGTCAGCGTGTGCGCCAAGGAAGAGAGGGAGCAGAGGAGGAGGGAGGGGACGCACGACGACTGGGCGGCGCGCGAGTTGACCGGGGGAGCCGGCGCGAGGCGAGCCGTCAGGGGCTTGTTGGCGGCGGCGCGCGAGGGGTCGACGATGACTGCGAGAGGGGGAAGGCGTCAGCAAGGGCGCAAGGCGGAGGAGACGAGCGCGAGGGAGGAGGACGGACCCTCGACACGGATGGCCTTGACTGTGGGCGGATTCGAGGGCGCGCGGCGTAGGCGAACGTAGGCGAAGAACGAGGAGCGAGAGGAAGGCGAGGAGGAGAGAGAGCGAGGGGCAGTCGTCAGGACGGGGATCCGGGTCGGCGGGTTTTGGTGCGACCTCGTCCTCTCGACGACGGTGCTGGACGACCCAGCCGAGCGCACGACGTCGGCGTCGTCTCGAGCTACTGCGGCGGCGGGTCCGGCTCTGCGGATGGCCATGTCGACGTGCTGCGAGCGGGCCGCCGACTGGTCGGCCGACCGAGACGGCGAGCGCGGGGTGACCAGGTCCCGGCTCGGCTCGGCGCTCGTCTGGGTGCTGCTCCTCGGTCAGAGCTGACGGCCATCGACCTCGAGTCGACTGACCGAGCTGTGCCGAGTCGTGCGAGCTGCCGCTCGTGTCGGTCGGCCCGACATGAGGCGCCGGCCCTGAGCGGGCTCGCCGTGCCCGTCCGCCGAAGCGTGCGACGGCGAGCATGCTCGGCTGCGGCTCGGCGGCGCGCTCGTGCGCACGAGGCCCGCGAACCGAGGCGATGAAGCTGGCGGCGGTCGACCGTGACGGACCGAGCGACACCTGCGCGAGAGGAGGAAGGAAAACGAGAGAGAGCAGTCTAAGGGAACAGGTGCGACCCACCGCCATCGATCAAGCGCTTGTTGTACTGGTTGTAGGCGCTCGTCGCGTGCTCGTACTTGTTGAACTGGACGGTCGCGACGCCCTTGGACTGGCCCTGCGCGTTGTACGAGAGCGAGACGGTGCGGACGGGGCCGACGGTGGTGGCGAACAGCTCCTGCAGGCGCCGGGCAGAGCGAATCAGCGAGGCGGCGCACGAGGGGGGAGGCCGGGAGCGAGAGAGGAGCGCACCTTGATCTGGCGCTCGTCGACGTCGGTCGGGAGGTTCGAGACGATGATCTTGTCGCCGACGTGGGGCGACGAGGTGGCGGCGCCGGCGGCGGCCTTGGCGGGGTTGTTGTCGTTGCGCGGGGCGTTGCGCGGGGCGCGGCCGCCGGCGGCGGGAGCCGGAGCAGCGGCCTGGGGGTTGGCGGTGGCGGGTGCGCCGTGGCGGGCGCCACCACGGCGGCGGGTGGGACCGCGGCTCTTGCGCTTCTCGGCGATGACGTCGTCAAGGGGCTTGTCGATGTTCATGGACTGCGCGCGGGCGAGAGGTGGGTCAGGAGGCGAGAGCGGGAGGTGGGAGGGAGCGAGATGAGGGCGGACCATGGTGACGAGGC
>Ga0308170_10002368_pt1 | contig 16254 bp, 15 predicted proteins | sample PhyBR2_2_FD_202136 | JGI IMG/M metagenome (GOLD analysis project Ga0308170, IMG submission 202136) | Phyllosphere microbial communities from UC Gill Tract Community Farm, Albany, California, United States - DLSLSB.R2 | ecosystem: Host-associated > Plants > Phyllosphere > Unclassified | place... | reverse complement strand
TATTTTGCTGTTCCGTTGTAAATGTAATGTTGAAATAAAATGCCCACGTGGCGGAATTGGTAGACGCGCACGGTTCAGGTCCGTGTGCCGCAAGGTGTGGGGGTTCGAGTCCCTCCGTGGGCACCAAAGCTTTTCTGGTTGATGTATGACCGGCGCAAAACGCCGCAATCTTTGCAAAAGGATTGCGGCGTTTTGCGTTGTGGCCTCTTCTTTCATCCGGCCGCGAGGTCGTCCAGGATCGGGCAGTCGGCACGCGCGTCCCCGTGGCAGGAAGCCGCCAGCGCCGCCAATGTCCGTTTCATCGCCTCCATCTCCGCAATTTTCCTTTCCAGTTCCGCGATATGGCTGCGCGCCAGAAGCCGCACATCGGCGCTGGCGCGCGCCTTGTCCTGCCACAGCGCCAGCAATTCACGAATCTGTTCCAGCGAAAAGCCCAGCGCCCGCGCGCGGTGGATGAACTGCAGCACCTGCACGTCGCGCCGCGCATACAGCCGGTAGCCGGCCTCGGTGCGCCGCGCCGTCCCGATCAGGCCGATCGACTCGTAATGGCGGATCATCTTGGCGGATACCCCGGACGCCTGCGCCGCTTCGCCGATATTCAATGCTTCCATGCTCTCTCCCCTTATCGGCAGGCAGGATACACCTTCCTACCGTGGGAAGCTCAAGACAAACTCCTTGACGGCGCCCGATAAGGGGCTATGCTCGGGCTACGATGCTCGCGTTCGCACGCCTCCCCGGGATCCTATCGGGACAGCCGTTGCGAAAAGCTCATCGTTGCTAAATAATAGGGCTGGTAAGTCCGCAGGTCGCCGATCGCTGTATTCATTAGAACCGAGGAGACATTGATGTTCACGAGTCCGGAACAATTCGCATCCGCTACCAAAACCCTGTTTGACCTGCAAATGCAGACCTTCGACATGCTTGCCAACAAGACTGTGAAGGGATTGGAACAGGTGATGGCCCTGAACATGGCCACCGCCCGCAGCACGATGGACAAGACGCTCGCCGCCAGCCGCGACGTTTCCCAGGCACGCGACGCGCGCGCCGCTTTCGACGCACTGTCGGCGCGCATGACCCCGGATATGTCCGGCAGCGTCGAATACCGCGACCAGATGAAGGTCATCATCGAGGAGATGCAAAGCGAGTTCCGGCGCGCCGCCGACGTCCACGTGGCCGAGGCGAAGAGCACGCTGTCGGCGCTGATCTACGACGTCACGCAAAACGTGAAGCCGGGTTCGGAAAATGCGGTGGAGATCATCAAGGCGGCGATCGACAATGCCTTCAAGGGCTATGAGCAGGTGACCCAGGCCACGCGCGACGCGGTCAAGAACGTCGAGGAGCAGATCGCCAAGGCGTCCTCGCTGGTCAATCCGGGGACGGACAAGGCCGCTTCCGGAGCGCAGCCGGGCGACAAGCCCGCGCAGTAAAAGGCGCCCCGGCGCCGGTTAACGTAACAGGGCGGCTTGCGCCGCCCTGCAATATTCTTTCATCCAATGCCCCGGGATGAAAGAATATTTCACCCGCCCTGCTCTTCCTGCACGATCCCCAGCATTTCCTCGACATGGGCCAGCGCGCCCGCATCCTTCACGACCGTTTTGAGCCACAGGTGCAGCGGCTGCTCGCCCCAGCGCGCCGCCTTTTCAGCCAGATAAGCGACCGGGCTGTGCGGCTCCGTCTGGCGAAAATAGTCGGCCACGGCGCGCAGCTGGCCGATCGCCTGTGCGCGGCTGGCGATGGCGCCCGTGAATACCGACAGGCTTGCTGCCGCAGGCATGAGCGCACCCGATTGCGCCACGGCTGGCAGCGCCGCCGGCGTCGTGGCGGCGACGGCAGCCGCGGCGGGCGTGACGAAATGCGCCAGGTTCTGCAGCGCCGTGCGGGCCAGGCTGAAGCCCGGGCCGTCGGCGTCCAGCCGCGCGTCGACCGCCTTTTCCAGCTGATCGAGCGCCGCCAGGCAGTGGTTGCAGTCCTCCAGCAGCGACTGCTGGAAGCCTTTCGAGGTGCGGTTGCGGGCTGCCTCGACGTTGGCGATCGCCTCGGCGCCATGGGCACGCGCCGCTTCGATATCGCGCATCGAAAAGGCCGCGCCTTCGGTCACGGGACACTCCGTGACCAGCTGCGGCACCCGCGCCGCGATCCAGCACAGGTTGCCGATGCGCTGCTCGAACCCGCCTTCGTCCGGCTGCGGATACAGTCCGTCCCAGAAGCGATCGCACAGCCCGGCGACCACCAGCAACGCCTCGCCCAGGCTGCGCAGCCCGCCCGTTCTGGCGCTCGCTTCGGCCAGCCAGACGGCCAGCTGCAAGTCCTTGCTGCGCGTCTCGAGCAGGAGCGCGCAGCGTTTCGCGACGAATTTCCAGTCCGCTTCCTTCAGCGTCGTGACCCAGGCGCCCTGCTCGATCGATGGATCGTCGGCCTTGCGCGCTTGCGCGATCGCATCGATCTCGGGCGAGAACGCGAGGTCTTCGCCGCAGGGCGCGGCGCTGCTCACCGGGTTGAGTAATTGTTCGACTTTGAACATGGCGGTCCTCAGGCGGCTTCGATCGCGTACTTGAACTTGCCTGCCTTGGTCGCGCCGACCTTGATGCGCGCGATCGCCCCGCCCTCGGCCATCCGCGCCAGCACGCTGTCGGCGATCTCGGGCAGCAGCGTGCCGTTCAGGATGGTGTCGACATTGCGCGCGCCGGAATCGACTTCGGTGCAGCGACTCAAGACGGCGTTGACCAGCGCCTCGTCGTACTCGAAGGTCGCGCCGTGGTTGTCGCGCACGCGCTGGCCGATGCGGTTCAGTTTCAGGCGGATGATATTGGCCAGCACCTCGTCGGCGATCGGATAGAAGGGCACGGTCGCCAGGCGCCCGAGGAAGGCCGGCTTGAACTGCTTCATCAGCTGGGGACGGATCGCTTCGAGCAGCTGCTCGGGCTTGGGCATCTCGGCCGGCGTCTTGTTCAGGCAAGCCTGCATCATGGTGGAGGATGCCGTGTTCGAGGTCAGGATGATGATCGTGTTGCGGAAATCGATTTGCCGCCCTTCCGCGTCGTCGAGCACGCCCTTGTCGAAGACCTGGAAGATCAGCATGGGTTTTCCCAGAGCGTTTCTAATCGAATCAGGAACGTCCATCTTAGGAGGTACGCCGTGCGCCCTACAGACGAAAATCAAGCAGCCTCGACAAGACCAAACCTGATGTCGTCGCGTCGCGGCGCCGGAGAAGAGAACATCCTTGCGATGCTCGAGCGCGATTCGGCCCGGCGCACCGGTGCGCGCATGTCCGGCATCCGCCTGGTCTCGTACGCGGCTGCGGCGGCGCTGGCAGGCATCCTCGCCGGCGGCGTCGCCTGGCTCGCCTACGACAACCACAAGGGCGTGCAGGAGCTGCAGGCACGGCACGATGCCGAAACCCTCGTCGTCGCGCCGGTCATGCCGGAGGCGGTCCCCCCGGCCCAGCCGCCTGCAGCAGCGGCGCCGGCGCCGGCGGTCGACGCGCCGCGCGCGGCAGTCATCGTCGACGAGTCGGCGCGCAAGCGCGATGTGACGGTTGCCAGCAGCGTGCCGCCGCTGGTCATGCTGCCGCCGCACGAACTCAAGGAGACGAAACCGGTGCCGACCGCGGCCCGCCCGGCCGAGGAGCGCGCCGTTCCGAAGCCGGCCAAGCCTGAGCCGACCCAGACCGCGGCACGTACCGGCGTCGAGAAAAAGGCCGACAAGGCACCGAAGACCGCGAGCCGCGCCGCCAAACCGGCCCAGGCGCACGCCAGCGGCACGGCCAAGGCCAAGCCCGCCGCCCGCGCGCACAAGGCCGCGGCGGGCGCCGACACACCGGTCGACAGCGACGTCGCCCTGATCTCCGCGATCATCCAGCATTCCGAGCGCCATCGCGGCGAGCGCGGCGCCGCGGCTGCCTGCAGCGGCGCCAAATGCCCGCCAAAGGCGCCCCGCCCCTGATGTGGGAAAAAACCACGGCGGCCAGCGCTCGCGGGCGAAAGCGCTGGGCCTGCGACGACCGTGAGGCTATACTGTACATAAGCACAGTTGTCGCCTCAAAAAATGAACAGGGTTCTGGAAAACGAGTTTTATTACCTGGATAACTTCCAGAGTGTCCTGGATTGGATCACCAAGCGTTACCACGACTTGCTGACCGACGAAGAACACGCCTTCATCGCCGCCTTTCCCACGCTGCCGCAGCCCGCCCGCGCCCTGTTCGTGCGCATGGTCATGCGCAAGGGCGACCTGTTCCGGGCCAGCAAAATGCGTTACGCAGAGATCGGCTGCCCGGTCGAAGCAGCGCAACACCTGCTTCCCACCGGCTGGATCGAGCTCGATCCCGTGCTCAGCCTCGACGAACTGTTCGACCTGCTGGCCAAGCCCGAAATCGCCGCGGCCTTCGGCGCCCACCTGCAACAAAAGAGTGCGCGCAAGGCCGAGCAGCTCGAAGCGCTGCGCGATGCCTTCACCGACAGCCGTGCCTTCTCGCACTGGTATGCCGGTTGCGACGACATCGCCCTGCGCATTCTCGTGAAACCCCTGTGCGACCGCCTGCGCCTGATTTTCTTCGGCAACCTGCACCAGGACTGGACCGAATTCGTGCTCGCCGACCTCGGCGTCTTCCGCTACGAGCAGGTCGAATTCTCGCCGGCCTCGCGCGGTTTTCGCGACCGGCGCGACATCGACCACTACCTGCAACTGCATGCCTGCAAGGGGCGTTTCGCGGAAGGCGGCGAGCCGATCGACGACGTGCTGGGCGAGCTGCCCCTGCAGGCATTCGACAACGAATGGCTCGACAGCCGGCGCGAGAAATTCCTGTTCCAGGTCGGCCAACACTTCGAAAAGCAGCAGGACTGGACCCGCGCCATCGAGGTCTACACGCGTTGCGCTTACCCCGGTTCGCGTGGACGCGCAATGCGTGTCCTGGAAAAGGCCGAGCGGTATCGCGAGGCCTGGCAGCTGCTGCAGCAAGCCGAGCGCGCACCCGAGAACGACGCCGAGTCCCAACACCTGCTTCGCATCGGTCCGCGCCTGGCGCGTAAACTCGGCCACCCGAAGACCATCGCCCGCCGTGCCGCCACACCGGTGCGCCTCGACCTTTGCCTGCCGGTGCCGGGCGATGGTCCCTGGGTGGAAGGCGCGGTGCGCGACCATCTGGGCAGCGAAGAGGCGCCCGTGTTCTACGTCGAGAACATGCTGGCCAACGCCCTGTTCGGATTGCTGTGCTGGCGCGCGATCTTCGCCGCCATTCCCGGCGCCTTCTTCCACCCCTTCCACCGCGGGCCCGCCGACCTGCACAGCCTCGACTTCCACCAGCGCCGCGCGGCCGAATTCGCAGACTGCCTGGCCCAGTGCGACGACGGCCGCTACCGCGCCACCATCCTGGCCCACTTCGAGGAAAAGGCCGGCATCTCCGCGCCTTTCCTGTCCTGGGAATACCTCGACCGCGGGCTGCTCGAACTGGCGCTCGACTGCATTCCGGCTGCGCACGTGAAGCGCTGGTGCGAGCGCATCCTGGCCGACGTGAAGGTCAATCGCAGCGGGTTTCCCGACCTGATCCAGTTCTGGCCGTCCGAGCGGCGCTACCGCATGATCGAAGTGAAGGGCCCGGGCGACCGCCTGCAGGACAACCAGCTGCGCTGGATCGATTACTGCGCCGCGCACGAGATGCCGGTTGCCGTGTGCTACCTGCAGTGGGAGCAGGCCGCGTGAGCTATGTCGTCGCGGTGCGTGCGCTGTGCGAATTCACGGCCAAGCGCGGTGACCTCGAACTGCGCTTCACGCCCTCCCCGACCGCCCAGGAAGGCATCGCCGGCCATGCGGTCGTCACCGCGCGCCGTGGCGAAGGCTACCAGGCCGAGGTCACCCTCAGCGGCGACCATGGCCCGCTGCACGTGCGCGGCCGCGCCGACGGCTACGACCCGGCGCAGAACCTGATCGAAGAGATCAAGACCTACCGCGGCCAGCTGTCGACGATGCCGGACAACCACCGCCACCTGCACTGGGCCCAGCTGCGCGCCTACGGTCACCTTCTGTGCGCCGCGCGCGGCCTGGAGCAGGTCAACCTGGCCCTCGTGTATTACGAGATCGGCAGCGGCCTCGAGACCTCGTTACGCGAGACGCGCAGCGCCGTCGAACTGAAAGCGATGTTCGAGGAAGCCTGCGGACGCTTCGTCGAATGGGCGGAACAGGAGCTGCGCCACCGCGAAGCGCGCGACGCGGCGCTGACCAAGCTGCGCTTTCCGCACGCGCAGTTCCGGCCCGGCCAGCGCCAGCTGGCCGAGACCGTGTTCAAGGCAAACAGCGCGGGTCGCTGCCTGCTGGCCCAGGCCCCGACCGGCATCGGCAAGACCATCGGCAACCTGTTCCCGGTGCTCAAAGCCGCCCCCGCGCAGCGCATCGACAAGATCTTCTTCCTCGCCGCGAAAACGCCGGGCCGCCAGCTTGCCCTCGACGCCGCCGAAGCGATCCGCGCCCACGCCCCCGCGCTGCCGCTGCGCGTGCTCGAACTGACCGCGCGCGACAAGGCATGCGAGCATCCGGACAAGGCCTGCCATGGCGATTCCTGTCCCCTGGCGAAGGGCTTCTACGACCGCCTGCCCGCCGCGCGCGAGGCCGCGTTGAGCGTGCCCGTGCTGGACCGCGCCGCGCTGCGCGAGGTCGGCCTGGCCCACGATGTCTGTCCCTACTACCTGGGCAGCGAGATGGCGCGCTGGACCGACGTCGCGATTGGCGACTACAACTATTATTTCGACGGCAGCGCGATGCTGTACGCGCTGGCCCAGGCCAACGGCTGGCGCGCCAGCGTGCTGGTCGACGAGGCGCACAATATGGTGGCGCGTGCGCGCTCGATGTATTCCTGCGAACTCGATCGCGTCTCCCTGCGCGCCGCCCGCGCCGCCGCGCCGCCGCCCGTCAAAAAGGCCTTGAGCAAAGTCGCGCGCGTCTGGGGCGAGATCGACGAAGCGGCGCCGCTTCCCTACCAGGTACTGGAGGCGCCCGGCGACAAGCTGCTGACCGCCCTCACGAACGCCACCAGCACCATCAACGACTTCGTCGCCGAACAACCGGGACTGCTCGACCCCGCCTTGCAGCGTTTTCATTTCGACGCCATGCATTTCGCGCGCCTGGCCGAGTCGTTTGGCCCTCACTCCCTGGTCGACCTGACACGCCAGGGAAAGGACAGCCTGCTCTGCATCCGCAACGTGGTCCCGGCGCCTTACCTGAAGCCCCGCTTCGAAGGCGCGCATTCGGTGACGCTGTTCTCGGCCACCCTCAGTCCCTGGCATTATTTCGCGGACCTGCTCGGCCTGCCGGAGAACACAGGCTGGGTCGACGTCGAGTCGCCGTTTTCCGCCAGCCAGCTGGCGGTGCACGTCGCTGGCCGGATCTCGACGCGCTACCAGCACCGCACTGCGTCGCTGGCGCCGATCGCCCAACTGATGGCCGCCCAGTACGCGCAGGCGCCCGGCAACTACCTCGCCTTCTTCAGCAGCTTCGACTACCTGGAACAGGCGGCCACTCTGTTCGCCGAACTCCATCCCGCGGTGCCCATCTGGCGCCAGGAGCGGCGCATGAGCGAGCTCGAACGCGCCGCCTTCCTCGATCGCTTCCAGCCGGAGGGACGCGGCATCGGTTTCGCCGTCCTGGGCGGCTCCTTCGGGGAAGGCATCGACCTGCCGGGCGCGCGCCTGATCGGCGCCTTCGTCGCCACCCTCGGCCTGCCGCAGCTGAATCCCGTGAACGAGCAGCTGCGCACGCGCATGCAGGCGATGTTCGGCGCCGGCTACGACTACACCTATTTATATCCGGGCCTGCAGAAGGTGGTGCAGGCGGCGGGCCGCGTGATCCGCACCGAAGCCGACCGCGGCGTGGTCTACCTGATCGACGACCGCTTCGACCAGGGCGCCGTACGCGAACTGCTGCCGCGCTGGTGGCAGGTCGAGCGGCTCAGCGCCTGATCACGCCAGCAGCTCGCGCACCTTTTGATAGCCGCTGCGGCTGACCGGCACCCGTTTGCCGTCCTTCAGCACGGCGCACCAGCTGTCCTTGCTGGCGGCCTCGATGCGTTCGATGGCGCCGACATTCACGATGTAGGAGCGGTGCACGCGCAGGAACAGCGAGGGATCGAGCCCCTGTTCGAGTTCGGCCATGCGCCCGTTCTTCAGGTGCGTGCGCCCGCCCGCGCTGATCTGGACATAATCGTCTTGCGCCTCGATCCAGTCGATGGACGTCGCCGGCACCACGTGCACACGGGCGCCGTCGCGGATCAGGATGCGCTCCAGCGGCCCGTGGCGCCGCGCCGCGTCCACTGCCACCGCTTCGACCTGCTCAGGCGGCGTCGCGCGCGAGCGGGCGCTGGCCAGGGCCTGGGCCAGCCGTTCGCGGCTGAAGGGTTTCAACAGGTAGTCGATCGCCCGTACCTCGAACGCCTTCAGCGCGAACTGGTCGTAGGCCGTCACGAACACGTACTGCGTGCGCGTGCCGGCCAGCTCGACCACTTCGAAGCCGTCCAGTTTAGGCATCTGGATATCCAGGAAAACCAGGTCCGGCTGCAGCTCGCCGATTGCCTTGACCGCCTCGAAACCGTTGGCGCACTCGGCGACGATCTCGATGTCGGAATACGGTGCCAGGTACTCGCGCAGCAGCGCGCGCGCCAGGTGTTCGTCGTCGACGATGATGACACGCATGGTCTCAACTCTCCGTGATGGGCTGGTTTTCGGCGGGCAGCGTGATGTCGACCCGGAAGCGCGCGTCCAGCCGCGCCCAGTGCACGCTCGCCTCGTGGGCGTAGGTCGCCAGCAGGCGCTGGCGCACGTTGGCGAGGCCAATGCCGCAGCCGGCGGCCGGCTGCAGGACAGGCTGCACGGCGTCGTCCTCGTCCGCATCGTTCTCGACGCGGATGCGCAACAGGGATCCGGCGCGTTCCGCGGCGATGCGCACCGTGCCGCCATCGAGCCGGTTGCCGATGCCGTGCTTGACGGCGTTTTCGACCAGGGGCTGCAGCAGCATCGGCGGCAGCAGGCATTGCCCTGCCCCTTCGCCGATCGCATCCTCGAAGCGCAGGCGCGGCCCGAAGCGCACCTGCTCGATCGCGAGGAAGGCGCGCACCAGCGCGATCTCCTCGCTCAGTGCGACCTTGCGCTGCGCATCCATGCCCAGGCTGCGGCGCAGGAAGTCGGACAGCTGCAAGGTCATGCCGCGCGCGCCCGCCGGATCGATCGAGGTGAGCGCACTGATGGAGTTCAGGCTGTTGAACAGGAAGTGCGGGTCGATCTGGGTGCGCAGCATGCGCAGCTCGGCTTCCTGCGCGGCCAGCTTCATTTCCAGCTCGCGCCGCTCGAGTGTGCGCGCCCGTTCGAATTCCAGGCCCAGGTAGTGCGCCACCGCGCTCAGGCCGTACAGGATCACGCCGAGGCCGAACATCAAGGCCGCAAAAGGGCGCGTCATGACCGGCAGGCCGGGCACCAGTCCACGCAGGGCTTCGCCGTAGCCGCCACCGGCCGCGGTCCAGAGCGCGCTGGCGCACACCGCCGTGCACGTGAAGACACCCAGCACCGCAAGCAGGGGCCGGCTTGCAAGCGGATACGCGCGGCACAGGTAGTAGGACGAGAATCCGCTGGCGCAGCCATACACCAGCGCCAGCGGGACGGAGAACAACAGGCTTGCGCCCCAGGGCGCGTCGCCGGCCGCCACCATCAGGCCGGCCAGCAGCGCCCCGAGCAAGGCCCAGGCGGCCAGGTAGAGCGCCATGCTGCGCGTCGTACTCAGCGCCCCGATCATCAGTTGCGCACTTCGACGCCGCCCATGATCGCGTAGCCGCGAACGACGAGGCGTTTGCTGCCGTCCGGCGGGACGGCCGTCTTCTCTTCGAAGCCGCCCATGATCGGCGTACCTTGCAGGACGACGGTCCAGTCGGGCGGCACCTTGAGCGTCACCCCGCCCCAGAACGCGAACACGTGGATCACGGCTTCCCCCACGATCGAGGCACTGCGCATGTCGAGCGCGCAGCCGCCCATCACCGCGGTGACCTCGCCGCCGCGGAAGTCCTGGGTCTGCACGCGGCGCTCGAAGCCGCCCAGCACCGCCGTCACGTCCACCACCTGGCTTTCCGAACCCGGCTTGTCGTCGACCACGCCATGGGTCGTGATGCGCTGGCCGGTCATGGCGCGGTACACCACCATCAGGCCGACGGCGATGAGTACCAGCGGCCAGGCGGCACGCCACGAAAAGTAGATGATGCCGAGGCGGTGCAGGATCATCGTCACGCCGACGGCGATGCCGCCCAGGCCGATCAGGTAGCCGTTCGGGGTCGTGGTGTCGAGCAGCTTGGCGACGCCGGCGAAGATGAAGATCAGGGGCCAGAAGGCCAGCGCGTCGCGCACCTCGATGATGTCGAGGTTATCGAGCAGGAACAGCAGGCCGAGGGCGATCACCAGCACCCCCATCAGGACCTGGCTGGTCATGCCGCGGTCGGCGCGGCGCGCCGCCCGGCGTGCCTGGCGCGCGGCGCGGCGGTCCTCGGCGGTATCTTTAAACATGGTCATTCTCCTTCGACTGAGGGAAGCGGCGGTTGAAAACAGGGGTGAGCACCATCAGCAGGCCCCACATCAGCAGGAACAGCGGCCAGCTGTTGCGGAAAGTAAGGCCGAACAGGTTCTCGAATACCGCGAACAGCCACAGGCCCGTGAAAATCGTCCATAGCCCGTTGCGGAACTGGCGCGCGCTCGGGTAGCCGATGGTCTGGTTGATGCCCGAGACGACCAGCAGCAGCGGCCAATAATGCCATACCGTTTCGGCATCGACGATATACATGCGGTCGAGCAGGAAGACCAGGCCGACCGCGATCAGGACCAGGCCCCACACCATCTGCTTGCGCGTCGTGTAGCTGTTTTCGGAACTCATGTCGTCCTCCGTGTTGTGATGCTTGGACGATAACGGGGAGCGGCGGGGAAGGAAAGCGCCTTTCGGCGAATGGCGGCGCCGGATCGGCGAATGGCGAAGGAATCGGCGAATTGCGCGCGGCGAAGTGAGTCGACCTGGCCGGCGCCGGCGGCGATGGACGAAAAAAAGCCCGCCGCGTTGCCGGGCGGGCTGTTCGCTACCTGGAAAAAATCAGGCGGCCGATGCGGACAGGCTCATCGGCGGCTGGCCCTTGACCTGGTTGCGGTATTTGGCGCGCGCGGTGGCCTGCTTGACGGCCTCGCGTTCGATGTTGGTACGGCGGATGTCGAGACGTTCTTCGACGCCGCGGTGCTGGGCTTCGTGTTTGTTGCCGATACGCTTGGTCATGTGCTTCTCCTCTGTTGAAACGGTTTATCCGAAAGCGCCGCTCACGACCGGCCTGTGGCCAGCTTAAGGTCCGCCGGCATGAGCATACCCCACCCCAGCTGGCGCCGGATTTCCTCGGGCGTCGGCGGCGGCTGCGGATCGCGCGACCTGCGCGCGAGGTATTCGCGCACCAGGTGCTTCGGTGGATTCTTGGTCGTGGCAGACATGCGGCCTCCGCTTCGGGTTTTTACAGGCCCACGCCCCATCGCGCCGGCCGGAATCTGGTGCCGATCCTCGAGGCGACCGGCTAACCTGTTGAGGTATTTGGCAGGCCTGCAGAACGAATTCGCTGGCGCCTCACTCACACGGCTTCATCATAACGGCAGCACAGGATCCGGACCGTTAGCTGCCGCACACTGGGTGCATGGATGAGCTGCCAATGCATCGCGCCATGTTGTAGGACTGGACATACACAAGCATGAAAAAGGGGAGCCGAAGCTCCCCTTTCCGTGCTGCCGTACGACTGCCGCCGATCAGAACTTGTACTTCAGGTTCAGGTAGAACTGGCGGCCGCTGACGTCCAGCTTTTGCTGCTCTTCTTCGCTGTAGCGATAGTAGGCGCGCTTGACGTTGGTCAGGTTGGTGGCGTCGAACGAGACGATCAGGTTCGGCGTCAGGTTGTAGCTGGCATTGAAGGCCAGCGTGGTCACCGGGGCCGCCATGGTCGGCGCAGTCGGCATCGACACGCCGTTGATCTTCGCCAGGCCCTGGCTGTCGATCGTCGGCGACGGCGCCGTACTGCTGTTCACGTATTCGCCGCGGTAGTTGGCCACCAGGCGCGTCGAGAGCTTGTCGTTCTCGAAGTACAGGCCCAGGTTACCGGCCCATTCGGATGCGCCGACCATCGGACGGCCGTCATCGACCTTCGTCTTGGCGCGGCTGACGTTCGAGGTGAAGCCGAAGCCGCTGTCGAAGAGTGGCTGTTCATACGATACTTCCAGGCCATTGATCTTCGCGACCTGCTGCGACGAGGTAATGACGGCGAAGGTTTTCACCGTATTGTCGCGCGGATCGGTCAGGTCGATGGCCGAGTTACCGGTTTTGCCGGTCTTCACGTAGCCGTCGATCGAGGAATGGAACAGGCTGACCGACACCGCCGACCGGCGGGCGAAGTACCACGACCAGGCCAGGTCGATGTTATCCGAGGTCAGTGGCTTCAGGTCCGGGTTCGGACCGGTCACCGAGCAGCCGGCGGCGTCGCAACCCGGCGTGCCGAAACCGCTGCCCAGCACGTTGTAGTTCTGGCGGCCGATGGTGCGGCTGGCGCCGAAGCGCGCGATCATGTCGCTCGTGATTTCGTAGCGCAAGTTCAGGCTCGGCAGCACGTTGTTGAAGGTCTTGTGCGTCGGCGTCTTGTAGTACATCGTGCCGGCGAACGGATTGAACTTCGTGTTGTCGAAGTAGGCGGCAGCGTCGCCGGCGGTCGAGATGGCGCCCGGATAGGCGGCGCACGGGATCGCAGGCTGGTTCGGCTCGGCGCGGGCGCAGGGACGCGGGTTCGGGATCGGGGTCGCGATCTGGGCGTCCACCACGGTACGCACATAGCGAAGGCCGACATTGCCCGACCAGCGGTCGTGTTCCAGGTTCGCCATCAGGTAGGCCGAAGTCTGGCGCTCGCGCATGTCGATTTCCGAGCTGACGCGGCGCTCCCAGTCCGCGCTCGTGGTCTTGGTGTTCTCGGCGATATACGCCTTGGTCGCTTCCGGGGTGTAGGAGAAACCGGTGTTGTCCCAGAAACCGCCGCCCAGGCCATCGCCGAAATCGCCCGGATAGCCGACCCAGCCTGCGGTCGGGGTTGGCGTTGCCGAAGTGACCTTGCCCGTTGCCGCATCGACGGTGATGCCGTTACGGAAGGCCGGCCCCCAGCGGCGGCTGTCGCGCTTGTGGTTGGCGAAGCGCAGGCCGCTCTCGAGCGACTGCACCCAGCCTCGGTTGAGCTTGTACTCGGCGTCGAGTTGGGCGCTCCACTCCTTGTCCACGGTCTTCACGCCGGAAGCGGCGCGGTCGACGATGGTGTAGCCGCTGCCATCCGGATTCAGCCCCGGCTGGTTGGGACCGGTGCCCTGGTATTTCACGTAGGGGGCGTCATGCAGGTCGCCCAGCGCGTACGAGACGCCGGTGCCGTAACGGGCCAGGGTCAGGCCCTGGTCGAGGTCGGTCTTGCCGACGCCGCGGGTGGTCGACAGCAGCGACTTGACGGTCAGGTCCTGGTTCACGCGGTACTTGGCGTCGAGGTCGAGGAAGGAGCTCGAACCCTGGGCGCCGTCGCGGAAGAAGCCTTCCGAGTTGCCCACGTACTGGGGCGTGGTGCCGTTCGGGAAGACGATGTCGGCGGCCTTCAGCACCTTCAGCTGGTTGCCGTACATCGTGGTTTCGGTGGCGATCACCGGGTTGCGGATCTGGGCATAGACGCGCTGGCCATTCGAATTCGTGTTGGCGGCGGTGGCCTCGACCGTGCTGCCGAGCGGCTGGTTCTTACCCATCAGCATCGAATACATCGCGCCTGAGGTCAGGCGGCCGTGGTTGTTGGCGTCCATCACGGAGTGGAAGCCGGTCATGGTCACGTCCAGGTCGGCGTTCGGCTTCCACTGCAGGGACAGCATGCCGCCCTTGCGGTCGCGTACCGATTCGACGAATTCCGAGCTCATCGAACCCGGCAGGCGCACGCCCGCCAGGTCGGCCGCCTTGTAACCGGTGCCCGCCAGCGATTCGTCGGTGATGCCAAGCATGCGCGACAGGTCGATCTCGCCCCAGCCGCTGCTGGTGCCATAGGCAAAACGCGACACCGAGTCACGGCGTACATAGCGCTTCTCGGCGAACACCTGACCAATGACCCCGAAGGTACCTGCTTCGTTCTTCCAGTTGACCGAGGCGTTCAGGTCCGGCGCGGTCTTGCCCGGCAGTTCGGTATAGCTGACGCCGCCGCTGATGACGCCCGACAGGCGCTCTTTCTGCGACAAGGGCTTGCGGGTGGTGACGTTGATGGTGCCGGCCAGGCCGCCGTCGACGATGTTCGCCTGGCTGGTCTTGTACACCACCGCCTGGTTGAGCACGTGCGAAGGCAGCAGCGACAGGCTGGCCGAGCGCGAGCTCGATCCCTGGTCGGCGACGTACCAGTCGCCGCTCGACACGGCGTGGCCGTTGAACAGGATCAGCGACATGTCCGGGTTGGTGCCGCGCATCGACACTTTTTCCGCTTCGTCGTAATCGGTACGCACCGCCACGCCGGCCAGGCGCTGCAGCGAGTCGGCCAGGTTCTTGTCCGGCATCTTGCCGACGTCTTCCGCCGTGATGACCTCGACGTTGGCGGTCGCGTTCTTCTTGACGTTCAGCGACTTGGCCATCGAGGCACGGATACCGGTTACCTCGACGGTCTGCATCGGTGCTTCCGCAGCGGTGGTCTGCGCAATGGCCGGCAAGGCGGCCAGGCTCCATAGCGCCATCGAAACGGCAGCTGCCAGCGGCTTCTGTTTGAACATTCTCTCTCTCCTGGATATTAGTATGGTGTGATGCTGGCGGCAGGCGAGCCCTGCCATATTGATAGTATTAGCTATAAGTAAATAACTAGAAAATTACTTGTGATCCTGCATCCATAACTTGAAGGAATGTTTGAGCGATGCAACACCAGGTGATGGGTGCCCGACAAATAGTGATTGTCAAACGCTGCATGGCCGCGTTAGCGTCTTGAAAACACAACACGGAGACCCGTCCATGCGCTTTGCTCCCCTGCTGCTCGCCGCGGCTGCCCTTGGCGGCTGCGCCAGCCAGTCCACCCTGCCGCCCGCGGCGACGCCTGCGCCGCCGATACCGGTCGCGATCGAGACCGTGCTGCAGAAACAGATTTACCAGATGGCACCGGTCGAAGCCGGGCGCTACGTCGCCTGGGCGCACGCGGCCGAGCCGGACCTGCGCCACCGCATCGCCGCGATCGGGCGCAAGAACCTCGGCCAGCCGTACCTGCTGAACCTGCTCGGCGAGTACCCCTTCGAGGTGCACGACAATTTGCCGATGTTCAGCCTCGAGCGCAGCGATTGCGTCGTGTTTGCGGAACACACTTATGCGATGGCGCTGTCCCGTTCGTGGGAAGAATTTTTCTGGATGCTGCAGCGCATCCGCTACCGCGACGGCGTGATCGGCGTAGCGACGCGCAACCACTACACCGAGATGGACTGGAACGTTGCCAACAGCTGGCTCGTCACCGACATCAGCGCGGCCCTGGCCGGGGCAAACGGGCCCAGCTACGCGATGCGCGTCGACCGCGCACGCTTCCTCAAGACGCGCCACCACACCGAACGCAGCATTCCGGTCGAAACCAGCCGCCAGAGCTATGTGCCGAAGGAACAGGTGGCGGCAATCGCCAGCCAGCTGCAGGAAGGCGACTTCGTCAACGTTATCTCGACCCGCGACGGCGAGCACTGGGCCTCGCACGTGGGCCTGGTGGTACTGGGGACCAACGGCGAGCGCCACTTGCTGCATTCCTCTGCGCCGCAGGTGCGCGAGGAGAGTTTCGATTCCTTCATTGCGCGCGCCACCGAACGCGAAGCACGCAATACGCGCGAAGGCAGGAACGGCCAGCGCCTGGCCGGCTTCAAGTTCCTGCGCCTGAACGACAACATCGTGGTGCCGCCGATGGCGCCGCAGCCCCGCCCGGGCACCTGATCCGTTGCAGTCCGGGCGCGCCACCGCTGCGCGCCCGGTTCACCGCTCCCGCGACAATGCCCGCCGCGCCGGCGGCTTTGCCGCGGCAGGCGCCCTCTCCGCGTTTCCGTCTGCGCCGTCTCCCCCGTCAAGCAAGCTTTTGCCGGCGCGAACAAGCGCCGCGCGCCTCCATGACCCTCCGATACTTTTTAATCGGCTATTTCCCGCGACTTATATTCCTATCGGAAATTAATTACCGAACGGATCGAGATTTATTTCCAAATTACATTTCCTAAATTAAAT
>Ga0308170_10002367_pt1 | contig 16269 bp, 10 predicted proteins | sample PhyBR2_2_FD_202136 | JGI IMG/M metagenome (GOLD analysis project Ga0308170, IMG submission 202136) | Phyllosphere microbial communities from UC Gill Tract Community Farm, Albany, California, United States - DLSLSB.R2 | ecosystem: Host-associated > Plants > Phyllosphere > Unclassified | place... | reverse complement strand
CAGCAGCACCCTCCCCCCTCCCACCCCCACGGCACTCGGGCACCATTCCGCACCTCGAATAGCACCAGCAGCACCCAGCCGGCTCGCATGCCTGGCTCGTGGCACCCGCCCGACCCCGGATCGCCACCGACAGGCCTCTGTCGCCTTCGCCTTCGCCGGTCCCTCATCGCCGACTTCGCCCCCGCGCCCTCCACCTCGCGACCGCCCTGCGCCGGGCCAGTCTGCGCGGCACCAACTCGTGCACTCTCGATCAAGCGCTGCAGGGCTTGTGCCTCGGCGAGCAGCGGCGGCGACGGCCTCGGCACCCCGTCCGTCGACCTCGCTCCGCCCCCTCGTCGCAACCGCCTCGGCGGGCGCACAAGCTCGTCGAGCCCGCTCCAGGCCCTCGCCGCACTCGCCGCAGCCGCCATCGCACCCGCCACCGCCTTCGCCAGCCCAACCCCTGCCCCTTCACCGCCGTCCACCGCCTCGCGCACCTCGCACCGCCTTCCGCCCGCCTCGGTCACCCGACCGACGCACGTCGCGATCGGCGAGCGTGCCGAGCCCAGCGCGCCGCCTGTACCGTCAGCGAGGTCCCCGGGCGCCTCGAGGCCGCGCCCGAGGGCTGTGCCGCCGCGGTACACGCTGAGCGACGGCCAGTGGGTCGAGGACTTTGGGTGGACGCTGCTCGGCCGCGGCACGGCCCAGCCGAGCGCGACGCTCGCCGCAGCGCACGGCGCACACGACGAGGCGGGCGCAGCAAGCGCGCAGGCCGACGAGGGCGAGGGCGAGGACGCGGCGGGGTACCGCACGACGCTCGCCTCGGCCATGGCCGACAGCGCGCCGACCGCGACGGCGTCGCTCGCCGACTCGACCTCGCCCTCAGCCACGTCCGACAGCTCGCTCGCCGCCGCCGAGATGGCCGCCCAGCCGTCCGACTCGGCGACGCTCGCCGCCGCGAGCTCGAGCCCGAGCCCGACCCACGACGCCATCTCGATCCCGGACGGCTGGCAGGCCAAGTCGCGCGAGACCGACTACTACGCCGTGCCCATTATCATCGCCATGTCGGTCCTCGTCGCCGTCATCGTCGTCGTCAGCATCTTCGTCTCGGTCCTCATGCGCCGCAAGAAGCGGCGTCGCGCGCGGCGCCGGCACGGCAAGGCTTTCGCCAAGGAGCTCGAGGGCGAGAAGGGCTGGCGCGGCATGGTCGACTCGGCGATGCACCCGGTGCGCACCGCCAGGGCCAACAAGGGCAAGAAGCGCGCGCGCGAGAGCGTTGCAGCGGCGGGAGGAGAAGCGCGAGGTCCGGGCGGCGGAGGAGCAGGACCGGCGCCGCAGGGCGGCAGCGGCAGCGGCGGTAGCGCAGGAGCGTACCGGCGCGTGCGAGCGACCGCCGTCGCAGCGAGCGCCTCGCGCGCACGCACTCGGCGTCGGCGCCGGCGAGACGGCGACGACGACGGCGACGAGGACGAGGCGACGGCGCTCACGCGCACGGACTCGCGCTCGACGACGTCGTCCGTCGCGCACGATACGCTCACGGCGCGCTTGTCGGCGCGCATGCGCGGCGACCGGCCGTCGACGGGCTCGAACGGCGGCAGCGGCGCCGCAGCAGGGACGGGCGCTGCGACCGTCTTCTCGCGCGACGTCACGTCGAGGTCGCAGGTTTCGCTCACGGCGAGCGCGCTCAGCCGCGTCTCGTCGCACGCGAGCCACCGCTCGAGCCGCAGCGTCGCACCGCCGTCGTCGCCCTCGACACCTGCGCCGCCCGAGCTCCTCTTCACGCCCGCCGACGACCCCACCCTCCCCGACCATCTCCCCATCCCGGGCTCGTCCGCCCCATCCGTCTCGTCGCCCCTCGCGCGCGAGCGCTCCGCCTCTGCGCCCGCGCCCATCCTTCCACCGGCCGTCTCGTCCTTCGGCGCCCTTATCACGACCGACGCGCTCCCTGCGCCCGGCCCGCCCGCCTACCGCCCGAGCTCGAGCACGGTGCAGAGCACGCGCAGGTACGGCGCCGGCGAGGTCGCTGCGCCGCCGCCGTCGCCGTCACTGCCTGCCGCAGGCGTCGTCGCCGAGCGTCCACGGGCGCGGCGCGTCCTTGGCCGGCGGCGCGACGCTCGTGCGGGTGCCGCTACGGTAGGAGGCGACGATGACGACGCGGCCGAGGGCGAGTGGCACTGGCCGGGCGAGAAGGGGCGTGCGCTCGCCGGCGAGGTCCCGCACGCCGCCGTCGCAGGCCCCTCTTCACCGCCGCCGCCGCCCTCGCTCGGCGACTCGGTGCACGCCGAGTCGGACGCCGACGCTGCCGACGACGACGAGGCGCACCCGCCCGTCGATCGCGCCCTGTTCTCGGCGCACATCGCGACCGACGACAAGGCGGTTCTCGCCCGCCTGCGCGCGCAGCGCGACGCTCGCGGCGACCTCGGCGGCATCGACAACGGCGATCATGCCGTTCTCGCCGGCTCGTCGAGCGGCATCGGCGGCACTGTCCCTGCCCCGAGCGCGCCCCACGTCCTCGCCGACGAGGACGACCCCGAGCTCGACGAGGACGGCTTCGAGCGGTACTATGCCGGCCCGTCGGCGCCTTCGCCATCGTCGGCGGCCGCCCCCTCTGCGCCCTCGACTCGCGCATGGCCGGCGGCGAGCACGTCTTTCCTCCCGGCGCCGCCGCAGCCGGTCCACCAGTCGTCGTTCGCCTACTCGAGCGCGCCTTCGCCAGCACCTTCCTCGCCCCTCCTCACCCCTCGCCCGACGACATCCGCATCCGTACCGAGCAAGGCCGCGCTCGCCGCCGAGTATGGCGCCGCCGACGCCGACGAGGACGTCGATGCGCTGCCGCGGTACCTCGCCGGCGGGAGCGCTGGGCGTGAGGCGCTCGGGCTTGCGAGCGCACCGGTCGGGAGCGACGACGAGGATGACGAAGGGAGCGAGGACGATCTCGAGTACGCCGAGGCGGGTGTCTCTGGGCGAGGCGTGAGGAGGAACGAGGGTGAGCGGGAGGAGGAGGGGGTGGTCTGAGCGTCCGGCGTCTCGTCCTCGAGGGTCTCTTTCCCTCTCGCTGTCGTATTCACCTGTCTGTTGTACTTGGTCTCCCTTGCGTAGTGCTCCCCTTTCGTGCGCCCTCGTCTGTCACTCGAACTGTTGATTGGCACCACCTCCTCGACGGCTTGTGGGAGCGAGACTGCCTCTTTTCGAGCTGCGAGGACATGGTGCACGATGCACTGCTGGTAGTGACGCAGAGCTGCTGGCCCTCGACTTCTGTGCGCCAGCACGAGAGCCGTCGAGAGCGTCTTGGGCCTCGCCGCCTCCTCGTCCCCGCTCGACCGCGACCTCGTCCACGTCTCGCCCGTCCGAGCGCCAGTGCGACCGCCCCACAAGGGTCTACAACAGCGTCACGCCACCCTCGACACGCCTGCACGCCGCGCAAGAGCCCGCCCTCCTGCCGGTCCGCCTTCATCAACCGCCGGCCAAGATGGAGCAGCCCTCGTTCAGCGCACAGCTTGCAGGTGCGTGCAGCTCACTGGCGCTCTCCTAGCTACCTAAGCTGACCCTGCTCGTGTCCGCAGCGCCGAACCGCCTCTCGCCGTCGACCCTCCTCGCTCTCCCCGACGAGCTCCTCTGCCGCATCTTCGCTCTCGTCCAGCACGACGAGCCAGCCCGGTTCGGCCGTCCGCCCGACCAGCACAACCTCTCTTCGCCCTTTCCTGCCCTTGCGCCGTACCGAGCCATCAGCAAGCGTCTCCACCACCGCATCGTCGTCGATCAAGCCCGGCGTACCCTCATCATCCCGCCGGCTGTCGCCGTCCCTGCAGGCGCAGCATGGGACGCCGACGTCGATCCTCGTATCGCCAACATCGTGCGAGAAGGAGAAGCCGCCGTCGCGAGCCTCGTCCTCGCCCTCCCGCCCGGCCGCCTTCCTCCCTGGTCGGCCAACTTCTTCGCGCGCCTCGTCCACTTGGGCGAGCTCAGCATCACCGGCGGCATCGTCATCACGCCGGGCCTCGGGCTCGCGCTCCGAGCGCTCAAGTCGCTGCGCAAGCTGTCGCTGCACATCGACCCGGACGAGACCCGCAAGGTCGTCGACCAGGCCTGGACGATCAGCTTGGGGCGCGACGCCCCCTCTCTCGCCCACCTCGACATCTCGTTCGTCACCATCCCGTCGGCGCGGCATACCCTCGGCATCTGGTCCATGGACGGCGCGCGCCAGCTCCGCTTCCTCGCCATCGAAGCCGTCGTCGGCCCAAGCGTCGACTGGAAAGTTCTCGAGGTCCTCGTCCTCCGTGCGGCCTCGACGAGCGCGCCCAGTGCAGGAGAATGGCTCGCCGAGATCCTCAAGGACGTCTCAGAGATCCCGGTGCGTCTGCCCCGCTCGCCGGTCCTCCTTGTCTTTCGGCGCCTGACACCTCTTCCCCCCAGGAGTTCCGCCTCTCTAGCCCTTTCGGCCTCAAAAAGCTCGTCATCGACGTCGCCTACGCCGAGTTCGATCTGTGCTCGGGCTCGAACAGCATCGACCGCGTCCTCAACCGCCTCAAGCACGCCCCGAGCGTCGAGGAGGTCGAGGTCCGCTTCTCGGCCTCGTTTCGGTGCGACGCCGCCAACCTCGACTCGATGGCGCCGACGATCACGCGCCTCGTGCTCGTCGAGAAGAAGGCGCCGAGCGATGACCGTCAGGTGCGTGTCTCTCTCCCCTTTTCCCGCTCTCTAGGACGAGCACATACTCACGCTCGACCCTCTCCCGCCCGCAGAGCGCCAACATCAACGGCCTCGAGGACTTCCTCGACGTCTTCCCCATCCTCGAGTCGTTCTCGCTCACCTCGCACTGGTTCCTCCCCTCGACCGACGCCGCCGACCTGCGCGCCGACCCGGACCCGCCGACCGACCTCAGCCTCGCGTACGACGCGCCCCTCCTCGCCCAGCTCGTCATGTACGTGCGCGACGAGACCATGATCAAGGACTTTCGGTACAGGAGGAGCGAGCGTGAGGGGTGGGAGCTGCGGTGGGCGAGGGAGGGCGAGCGGGGGACACAGTTCAGGCTGAGCAGGTGGTGGCTGTAGACGAGGCGTCGAGTCTCGCAATCAAAGGACTATCTCACAGCGTCTTGAGCTCGACGAAGCGGATTTTTGTGCGGTCGAGCGGGAGCGAGGTCGGTGCGAGAGGACGAGGCGCAGCAGGAGAGCGCACGGACCTCGCTTCTTCGAGCCTTCGGGTCGCGCAGGTCTGCCTGTGCTGTAGTCTTCGGCTCTGTGCGCGTATGCGATGGCCATACTGAGCGCGAGCGCACCTGGAAGACCGAGCAAGAGACCTTCGCTTCGTCCTCTTCCTCCTTCTCGCCGCGGCATCGTGCGGTGGCTCTCTCTCGCTCGTCGCCGAAAGGGCCGCATCTTTCAGCGGCTCTCAGTATATGCTTGGACCTCATGCCCAGCCGTAGGCGACGCCTGGTGGCCGAGAAGCTGCGGACGAGCGGGTCGACCCAGCGCGCGCGCGCTCCTCGTTTCGCTTGCGCTCGCTCCTCCTCGTCGGCTCGCCGCACTGGCGTCGCACTGCTCGGCCTAGGCACGTAACAGAAAATGTTCGAGTCGCTGGCAGCCCTCTCACGTCGCTCCGAGCCGAGGGACGACGACGAGAACGGCGGGCAACGCAGCCTTCTCGCGCTGGGTCCTCCTCGTCGTCCCACAGGGCGGCGAGAGCGAGAGTGAGGGCAGCTCGCCCTGCTCCTGCTGGCTCTTCATCGCTCGCACTCGCTGCATGTAGCTGCTGGCCCGCCGTTGCTTGCGCTCTCGGAGAGGTCCGTGCCACGCTCGCTCGACTCGGCGCGACCCGGCCCCGCCCTCGCGCAGGCGGGTCGGGACGTCGCTCGAGGGCTCTGCAGGCTCAAGAGGAAGCAAGACTGCGAGCTAGAACGTGAGCGAGCCCATGCCCGCAAGCCGGCGCAGGCGCGCGAGCCGAGCATTACAAAGTCTCATTAGCGTGGATTAGTAATGCCGCGTCGGTTCGAACCCGAGTCGGGTCGCGGAGCAGGCGCAAAACGGTTCAAAGTGGACCAGATTAGGCGCAGTTTCCTAATCCGATTAGCTTTGCTCGGCCGGCCCGCCGACGACGACTGCGCCGCCCACAGCTGTGCGCGCGCCTCGCCTTGTTCAGGGCGCACTCGAAGAGGTCCAAAGAGCACGCTCTAGCGGAACAGGGCCGACAGGAAGCGCCCTCGCGCCTCGCTCTCAGGCCCGACTTGAGAAGGCAGGGGAAACGGTCCAGCTCGCGTTCTACAGGACTAAGACGGTCGGGAGAAGCGCTCGATTGCACCGCAGCGACGTCCTCGTTCGATCGCGCGCAAGCAGAAGGCCGTAACCACGCTGGATCAGGAGATAGCCTTTGAGAGAGGGTGCGCAGTCTCCCCCTGTCTTAAAGAGGTGGCCGGGCGCACGGTCGTGCCACAGGGGCAGTGTCCGTGCGAGCGGCTCACCAGAGTGCACCCGCGGCCCTCAGGGGCACGTGAGGGCGGGTGCGGCCTCGTAAGGACTCGTCCGCGACGGCTCGGCTCGCTCGGCCGCCGGGACGAGTGGGAACATCGAGACGGACATCTTTCGGCAGCCTGGGCCCGGAACCTTTCTAGAGAGACACAATGAGCATCGAGCGGCGCCGTGATGAGATGACCAGCGAGCGAAGAGACGAGCTTTCGAGACGAGAACGGAAGAGGGTGCCATCGAGGGCTCGACTAACCTGCGCGCAGGGAGAAAGAGGTCAGCGCGCGGCTCATATGTGCGCGAGAACGCGTGCTCGAGCCTGTGGCTTGAATAGAGAGAGCAGGCGAGACGTACAAGGACCGAGATGAAGCGCTCGAGGTCGCCCGCCAGCTCCGGCACCGCCCGACACGCCCGTCCACCCGTTCTGCGTGCTCGTTCTGCGGGCAAGGGGCTTGAGTAAGCTCATCGTCGCGTCTACACACCGGCTCGAGGAGCTGGAGAGGGCGGGGGACCGTCGAAGAGGGGGGCCAAGAGGAGGGGGCGGGGAGGAGGAGGACGCACCTGCTCTCCCACCGCAGTAGGCCCTACTCGCAGTACACCGAGGGCGTGCTGCACCTTCTTGAGCCCCGATGAAGGGCATCCGCCAGTCGCCGAGTCGCCGCTGGTGTCGAGAGAGGTCGGTCCACGAGGCTCGCTGATGAGGACGCGCCGAGGTCGCTCTGGGCCGTGGGCGAGGGCGGGCGGTGGCGCGGGCGGCGCACAGAGCTGTCGATAGCTGGTGCAGGTCGCCAGCCGATGCCCAGGTCGAGTGCCCAGTCGTGAGGGCGAGTGGGAGCAGCGCGAGGAGAGGGGTAAGCCGGGCGGTGCTTGACTTTCTGTAATCGGCATTAGCTTTGCTCGCTCGCCTTATCAAAGCTTAGGCGCGCGTTCCTATTCTCGATTAGCTTTCCTTGACCGCGCGCCGACGACGACAGCGCCGCCCACAGCCCGGCGCGCGCCTCGCCCAGCGCAGGGCGTACTCGGAAAGGTCCAGAGAGCACGCTGGAGCGGAACAGGGCCGGCAGGAAGAGCACTTCGCGCCTCGCTCTTCTCGTCAGGGCGAGACGATGCAGCTCTCCTGGTGCAGATGCATGACAAGGCAACAAGACGAGCTACAGGACCAAGGCCACGCTCTTTCTGCGCCCGCCCTACTTGACCTGACCTTTGAGCGGGAGCGACGACGAGCGCGGGCCGAACGACGCCTGTGAGCTCGCCCAGCTGCTGCTCGAGTCGACCGAGCCGTAGGGTGATGCTGAAGGCGAAGGCGTGCGGTAGCCCGGGCAGAAGGCGGATGAGGGCGAGGGCGAAGGGAGGAGGGAGGGGAGGCTCGTGCACGAGAGGTCGATCGGCGAGGCGAGGCTGATACGCGCGTCGAGCGCCGAGGCGGCGTCGTCGAGGGAGAAGGTCGAGCTGGCGTAGGAGTGGGAGCGGGCGCGGGACGAAGACGAGGTCGAGGTCGAAGCCGAGGAGGCAAACAGGGGTGGGGGAGGGCCGCGCCGGGTGCGAACGTCGAACCCGCTGCTCTCGTCGTCGCTCGGCGGTGCGCTCGACATGTCGGAGTCGGCGCGACGGCCGACGTGGACGCTCGCCGTGTCGCCCTCGAGGTCGTCGTCGAGCAGGCCTCGGAACTCCTCGGCTTCTCGCCACGCCGCCTGCTCGCGCTCGTCGCGCCTCCTCAGCCCTGCACTCCCGCCGACGACGCCCTCCTCGAAGGCAACATCCTCGTACCCGCCCCTCATCGCCTTGGCCCGCCGCGGCGTGATGCCGAAGAAGCGGTCGAGCTCCTCGACGTTGATCCCATCGACCGCCCGAGCTGCGCGCTCGGCTGCCGCGCGGTCTCGCTCTGCCCGGGCCGCGCTCTTGGCGGCTCGACGATCCCGCTGTGCTGCCGCGGCGCGCTCGGAAGCGGCGGCGGAGGCGGCAGCGCGCGCAGCCTCGCCGGGCCCGAGCGGCTTGGGCGGAGACGTGCGAGGGCGGATTAACGAGCTCGAGAGGGAGGGGAGGGGCAGGCCGAAAGGGCCGAGCTTCGGCGGCGGCGGCGGCGAGCGGTGGGGCTGGATGGGCGAGGTCGGGTCGAGCTGGAACGCCTCGAGGGCGGGCGAGGTGAGGGATGTCTGGGTAAGGGCGCAGGCGGGCCCGGCGAGTGTGCGTGGGCGAGTCGGGCTGTCGCAGGGTGTCGACTTGCGCGGCGACGGGCGTCGAGGGGAGCGCTTGGGCGAGTAGGACGCCGACGCCGTGGATGATGCCGCTGCCGAGCGACCGAAAGGATGACGAGGCGACGACGTCGCCGCCTTTCGAGCTCGGCGCGGCGAACCCGCCGACCCGCCCGCACTGCGCCGCAGCTGCTCGGGTGACGGCGCCTGGAACGACAGGCGCGGGATGCGCGGCGGGAACGCCGGCTCGACCGGCGACGACTCGGACAGGCTCGAGTACAGCTCGTCCTGCCATGCCGAGCTCAGGTCGGCCTCGCTGTCGAACCCGAGCGCTGCGAGGCTCGTGTCGAGAGCCGATGAAGCTGTGCTCGAGAGGCCCGGGCCGAGCGAGGCGCGGAGGAAGAGCGCGTCGGCGGCGCCGTCGAGGTCGTCCTCCATGGTCGGGCCTCTAGCAGACGCCGACACACCCAAAGGCGACGACGCCGCCGTCGACGACGTGACGTCGCTCGAGGCGCCGCTCGATGACGGTGAAGCCGACGACCCGCTCGAGATGCCGGACCCGTCGCCAACGAGAGCAGCGAACGGGTTGCGGCTGCTGAACGACCCGAAGCTGCTCGCCAAGTCGAAGCCCTGCGCCTGATGCGCGTCCTCGTGCGCCGACGACTCGGCCGGCTTCCTTGCGCGCCGACGAGCGGCCGGTGGCGGCTCGAGGCGAAAGGCGGTGCGGGTCGGCGGTGGGTCGAAAGCGAGCTCGCTGAGCGGGTCGTACCTGCTCGCCTTGGGGGTCGCGTCGCCGTTGGGGGAGCCGATTGTGCTCGAGAGGGGCGTGCGAGGGGTACGGGGCGCCTCGGGCGAGAACGAGAGGAAGGACGAGGCGACCGAGGAGACGGGCGTGAGAGGCGGCGAGAGGTGCGAGGAGTCTGCGGGCAGGGCCAGGGTCAACGCCTGCTCGACTGCGGGATGAAGGTTCAGAAGAGTGAGTGCAGGACGTACCGCTCATGCTCGAGTCGCTGCCGGCGCTGGAAGAGGTCGGACCTCGAGGTCGGGGTGATGAGGGCGAGTCGAGAGGCGAGGGCGGGAGCGCAGCGGCAGGGCGACTAGCGCGCGTGCTCAGGCTCGCCGTGCTCGAGTACACAAGCCCTCGTCACTGGCTGCGCGGCGTGCGGAGCCTTTGTGCGCCGGTCGAGCTGCGCGGAGGAACAACGCCCCTCGCGAGCTCCGAGTCGGGCTGCGAGGCGCAGGGTGCGCGCGTCTGGGTGCGCAGGCCTAGAGCCATGCCGGGCGAGCAGGAGTGGGGCCGGCGGCTCATTGTGGGTGAAAGGGAGCGGGAGAAGGGCGCGGCGACGACGACGACAAAGGGAAGCTGCCGCTCGTCCCCGCCTAGATCTGATCGTGCACGGGCGACTCAGACAATACAGCCAGGCGGCTGCGACGACCGAAGCGCAGCAGAGCGAGCAAGATACAGAGCGTGACGCTGGCGAGGAGGAGTGAAGGTCCGAGGTATCATCGGCGAGCGACAGGGCAGAGCTACGGCAAAGGTGGGTATCGATTCGAGCCGTCCGGCAAGACGGTATGAAGAGTGACAGGGACGGCAAGGGGTGATGAAGAAGGGGAGAGAGAGAGAGAAAGTCGAAAGGTCACGAAGCACCCGCTCCACCTCCTCGTCACATGGCCCGCCCGAGCCCGCCCTTCTCGTCGATGAGCGACTCCTGCGAGCTCGCACCCTCGAGCTCCCTCGCGCCCGCAGCGAGCGCCGACAGGTGCTCGTCGTGCACGACGTACGCCGAAGCGCGGCGCCGCCGCCGGTCCTCGTCGTCGTCGACCTCGAGCGGGTCCTCGAACGGGCTCCGGGCCCGCTCGCGCTTCTCGCCGACGTCGTCGTGCCCGTCCTTGTCGCCCCTGCTGCCCGCTCGAGGCGCCGCCTTGTCCTTGCCGCCGGAGGCGAGCACGCCGGCGATGCTGCCGCCGGTCAAGCTGCGCAGGAGCTTGCCCGGCCACGACAGGCCGCCCTTTGCGGCGCCGCGCTGCTGCGACGCTGACGGCGTTGGGCTCGTGACGTCGCGCGCGTACGACGCGAGCGCCTCGTCGGGCGACAGGATGCGGCTCTCGCGCGCGGTCGACGTGCCGAACGCTCGGGGCATGGTCGAGGTCGAGATGGGCGGCGGGAGGGCGAGCGACTCGGTCGAGAGGCTCGCGAGCGAGGGCTTGGGGCGCAGAGAGGACGAGGGCGAGGTGCGAGGGTGCTGGGCGGTCGAGAAGGGGTCGGCGGCGGACGACGCCGGCGGGGTGCGGTCGCCCGCGCCCGGGACGCCGCCGTGCGCCCAGGGCATGCCGTTGAGCTCGTGCCGGAGCGAGCTCGTGACGCTCGGCTTGGCGGCGTGCCCGTACGGGCGCGAGAAGGACGCGAGCGAGCCGCTCGACGGCGACGGCGACGCGAGCTCCTCGCGCGTGCCCGAGCGCGACAGGTAGTCGCTCTCTGGGGCCGTCACGGCGAGGCTGAGCGACGACGAGCCCGAGCGCGCGAGCATGCCGTTGCCCGAGCCGAACGTCGGTCCGGCCGAGCGCGACAGCTGCGGCGAGTGCTGCGGCGACGTCGACGCCGGCACGGGCTCGCCGCCCTCGCCGGGGAGGAAGGCCGAGTGCCGCAGCTGGCTCTGGTGCATCGACGAGCGCGTGCCGCTCGCGAACGACGGGCGCGGCTTGTGCATCATGTCGCCGGCGGCGAACGAGACGCGGCTGCTGCGCTCGCCCTGGCCCGTCTGGCGCATCTCGGCGGGCGGTGGCGGGCGGAGCGGCGAGGGGACGCCGACGCCCGAGCCGGCGTACGAGTAGGTCGACTGGCGGTGGTCCGGGTTGGCAAAGTACGAACCGCGGTTGGCGCCCGAGTACGACCCGGACGGGCGGTGCGACGGGTGCATCGAGCCGGGGCGAGACGCCGCCATCGAGGGGCGAGGCTGCCACGTGCCCTGCGAGATCATGGACATGCGGTGGTCGACGACCTGTTGCGGGAACGAGAGCGTCAGCCTGCAGCTCGAGCGAGTCCAGGGTGAGGGAGGGGGTGAGGAGGGAGAGGGACGCACGGCGCTGAACCGCTTCTTCTCGGGCGCCTTCTTGCGCTTGTAGAAGAAGACGTAGCCGATGGCGGCGGCGATGACGACGAGGATCGGGACGAGGACGGCCGCCGCGAGCTTGCCGCCCGAAGGAGCCGACGAGCGCGACTTGGTGTCCGAGACCGACTCGACCGACGGGCCCGTGTAGGTCGACTGGTCGCCGGTCGACGTAACCGAGGGGTACCTGTCGGCGAGGGAGGAGGGAGAGCGTCAGCGAGCTGTGCGGCGAGTGCTCGAGAGCGCAGGAGGGGGGAAGAGAGACGAGCGACGCACGAGCCGTTGTACGAGATGGTGAAGAGGGGCCCTGCCGGTGCGGGCGTGTTCCAGCTAGGCTGACCGGACGGGACGAGCGAGAACTGCGCGCGAGGGGAAGAGGGGGTCGTGGGTCAGCTGTTTGCCGAGCGGGGGAGGGGGGGGAGGTGAGGTGAGGAGGGGAGAGCGGGACGGACCTGTGCCGAGACGGAGCCTGCGCCGGTGCTCGCGTTCCACCACGAGGGCTTGAACTGGGTGTCGAGCGAGCCGGGCGAGTAGGGGACGTCCTCCCACTTGTGGACGAGCGTGAGGCCCGTCGTCTCGACGACGCTCAGGTAGAGGTCGACGGTGGCCTCGGTGACGGGGACGCAGGTCGGGTCCCACGTGAGGGTGAAGTCCTCGTAGACAGGGGTGGTGCTGCCGGCCGAGGGGAAGGTCCACAGGGCCGAGGTGGATGAACAGGCCCTGGGCGCGAGCCGGGCCTTGGAGAGGGCCGCGTGGGCCCTGGTCGGGGCGTGGGCCATCGTCGTGGGCCTGCTGTGGGTGCTGAACGAGCGACTTGAGCGGAGTGCGTGGGTGTGAGAGGAGGGAGCGGCGACGACCAACACGGAGGAGAGCGCGACGAGGAGCGCACCTCTCGCTCGCTCGCTCGAGGGCTTGGATGAGCAGACGCGGGGCTCGCAAGCGTGTCTACCAACCCACTGGCACTGTGCAAGAGCGGGCGAGCCTTGGCCCTCGAGTGCTCGCTCCTCCTCCTCTCGCCGCCGCCGCCGCTCTGATCCTCGTCCGACGCGACTTGGGTCGACTGCTGGCGCACTCGCCGCTCACTTGCTGCAGAGCAAACCGGCACAAACTACACAGCTTGTCTCTGTCCGCCGCTGCCCCCCGGCTCGAGGTCTCGCCTTTTCGAGCCGCTCGCTCCCTTCTCCGCCATCTCGGTCGCCGCCTCCTCCCTCCTCTCTCCTCGTCCTCACACACGCTCTGCACTCCTCGTCGACACTGCATCGAGCTCTCGACATGACCACCACCGCCTCCACCACATCGCCCGCCCTCGACACGCCCGCTCTCGACCAGGACCCGCCCTCGCTCGCCGACCTCGACGACCACCCCGACTCGCGCAAGCCCGCCTCGTGGACTCGCCTGCCCGTCGAGCTCAAGCAGCAGATCGTCGACGACGTCCTGCACGCCGTCCTCACGCCGCCGAGCTTCATGGTGCACAGCCTCGAGTCGACCTTGGCCGTCACCGTCGGCTTCTTCCAGCGGCGGCAGGCCCGCAGCTCGGTGCGTCTTGTCCAGTCGGCACCACCTCTCGCGCGCAGGGCTGACCAGCTCCTGCATCGCGCGCAGAACTCCATCGGCACCATGAGCGACCGCCGCGCCGAGCTCAAGCGTCTGCAGCGTGTCGACCGCGAGCTGCACCGCATCTGCACGCCGCTCCTGTGGCAGGTGAGCACAGCCGCATCTTCTCGTCCCTTCAGCCCTCAGCGACTGACTCGGGACACACACCGACCCGCAGAACGTCTCCGCCGCCAACGCGAGCGATGCCGCCGTCGCGCGCCTCGCCGAGGTCCTCCCTCGCCACTCGCGCGACGTGCGCACCCTCGAGGTGTGCGGCGCCCGCCGGGGCCGCATCATCAACTTCCAGGTGACGTTCGAGCGGATCGCCCAGGACGACGTCGTCGGGACCTGGCTGCCCGAGTGCAACAAGCTCGAGGAGCTCGTGCAGCACAGCCCAACCGCCGCTCAACTCGCCGTCACGGACCTGCCCAAGCTCGTCACCCTCGTCACGCACTCGAACCCGCCCATGCACCACCTCGAAAAGCGTCCCTTCGTCCGCCAGTTCTCGACCCTCGTCTCGCTCTCCCTCACGACGACGTCCGCCTTCAGCACGCCGTCGGCCCTCGGCGCCGCCTCCATCGTCGACCTCCTGTGCGACCTGTCGAACCTCAAGCACCTCGAGCTCGCCGACGAGGCGTCGATCTCGAACACGACCCTCGCGCTCGCAGACGGTCAGGGCGCACGGATGCCGCCGCTCGAGTCGCTCGAGCTCGCCGCCGGTCGGACCCGCCTCACGTGGCCAGTCCTCCGCGAGTTCGTCTCGGCCTTCTCCAGCACCCTCACCTCCCTCCGCCTCGTCTACACCCAGAGCGCCGACATCGCACTCCCTCCCAACCTCGAGCTCGTCCTCCCTCGCCTCTCCGCTTTCGCCATCGCGACCGACCTCCCCTCGTCCTTCTTCGGCCACCTCCTCGCACCCAGTACGCCGATCTCCCTGTTCCGCCTCGACACGGTCCCAGGCCTGCGCGGCCACGTGAGCGACCTCGTCGAGTTTCTCGAGGCGCACGAGGAGACGCTCGAGACGGTCTACGTCTCGGAGGACGCCTTCCTTGACGGCGACGGCAACTTCATCCTCGATCGCAACGACGTCGACGAGATTTTCGTGGCCTGCGACGAGCTCGGCGTCGGCCTCACGATCGACGACGACCTGCTCGTCGAATGCGAGGAGGACGGCGACAACGAGGCCAAGTACGACGGCTGGTGCGAGGAGTGCGGCGGTGAGAGTGAGTGCGAGTGCGACGGATGGGCTTGAACGCGCGGCACGGCGACCATCGAGGTCGTCGAGGAGGGGTTGCTTGAGCAGGTGGCAGCTTTTTTCGCTTTGGTGGAACACGTCTCTCCCGGCCAGTCTCTTTCGTACGTCCTCGGGAGAGCACGTATTCCAAGCGAGAGCACCTACACTGAGAGAGAAAGGCGGAGCAAAGCTCGACGCGCTCTGCTCGACCCGGTCCAGCCGGCCTTCTCAACCGACGCACTCGCGCCTAGCGCGAGCTCCACGACGCTCCTCCTCCTCCACCGCCGCCGACGCCGCACGCCCTCGCGAGCGACGAGTACTCGAGGTGCGCCTCGCACGCCGACGAGTGCTGCGCGACGGCCCTCGGCGCGCTCCCCTCGCACGGCTCGAGCACCTTGGCGTACCACGCGCCGTCGAAGCGCTCGGCGTACGCCGCCGCCCAGCCGCTCGTCACGACGTCGACGGCCTGCGCCGCCGTCTCGTGCGCGCCGTACCCGCCGGGCGCCCCGCCGTCGCCGCCGAGGTGAAGAGGTCCGTGCGCGTGCGCCGGCGCGAGCTCGCTCGCGACGCAGTACGACTCGAACGGCTCGAGCGAGTGCGTCGCCGTGCCGGCGGCGCCCTCCATGAGGTAGTCGCCGACGAAAGCCGGCTCGACGACGACGGGCGAGGCCGAGACGTGCGAGTCGAGGCGCAGCTGTGCCGGGGCGAGCTGCTCGTCGAGCTGCGGCGGCGCGTCGGAATGCGGACCGTCGTCGAGCGGCGTCGAGTCGACCCACTCGGCGGAGGAGGAGATGGCCGCTTGGCGGATCGACGAGGTCGGCGCAGTGAGCGTGAGGGGGAAAGTCGGCAGGAGGCGGTCCGGCTCGAGCGGCGGCGACAAGTCGACGTAGCTGGGCCCGGCGAGCGGGCGCCACTCGCAGCGCTCCTCGTACGTGTGCTTAGAGCGCGTGCGAGGCGTGCGCTGGCTGTGCGAGGCGGCGGGAGGCGTCTCGCCCAGCCGGCCGAAGGGGAGCGACGAGGAGGGGGCGAGGTCGTAGGCGAACGAGGCGAGGTGGAGCGGGGCGGCGTAGGTGCTGAGCTCGTCTGCAGCGAGCGCGAGGGAGAGAAGCACGTCAGCCGGCTGAACATGCTCGAAGAAGAGGAGAAAGAGCTCGACGCACAGTTTGAGCCGCCGAGGTCCTGCACGCGCTTCTCGAGGAGCTTGCAGACAGAGGTCGTCGACTCGAGGCGCTGCTGAGCCTCGTTGAGCTGCGTCGAGAGGCGGCGGCAGTCGTCCTCGAGCTGCTCGACTCGGCTGCGCTGACTGCGCTCGTCGGCGCCGCGCCCGCCGCCCTCGATGTCGCCGAGGCTCGCTACAGCTGCGCTGCGCTTATGGGCACGGCGCACTTGCGCAGCGTCGGACGGCGTCGGCGGCTGGGCCGGCGGGCTCGTCGGAGAGGCGGGCGCGGTCGAGACGGCCGACGGGCCGGCGCGGTCGAAAGGGTCGAGCGTCGAGTAGAACGAGTTGCCGACGTTGGAGACAATGCCCTTGCCGTCGTGTGCACCGTGGAAGGGCAGCAGGTGCGAGCGCAGGACCGACTCGCGGCGGCCGGCGTCCTCGAGGCGAGGCTCGTTTGGCCGGAACCAGGCTGGGCCGCGCAAGTGGTGGGACAGTACGCCGCCGCGCTCGCCGTAGAGGCGGATCTGGGTCTGCGCGCGGAGAGATA
>Ga0308170_10002364_pt1 | contig 16278 bp, 20 predicted proteins | sample PhyBR2_2_FD_202136 | JGI IMG/M metagenome (GOLD analysis project Ga0308170, IMG submission 202136) | Phyllosphere microbial communities from UC Gill Tract Community Farm, Albany, California, United States - DLSLSB.R2 | ecosystem: Host-associated > Plants > Phyllosphere > Unclassified | place... | reverse complement strand
GCGAGCCGAATCAGCGAGAGGAAAAGGTCGAGACTGCCGAGAGGCTCGTGCGCGTCTTGCTCGCGCTCGACGACGACGACGGCGCTTCCGAGGTGCACCTCTCGCTCGAGCTCGTCTCGTGGAGCGTGAATCATCGTCATCGTTGCACAGACCTCTCCTGCCCTCCTGTACCGCCCAACCGGCCCAACCGCGCGAAGCTACGCCCACGACGCGCTCCAGTCGAAGGCGGCAAACTCCTGCTGGTCCTTGGCCGACAGGGTCGAGTGGACGGGCGTGAGCGTCGGCTGCTCGCTCGTGAACTCTTTGTCAAAGTTGGACGTGTCGGTCGCCGAGGACTGCGGGCGGGCGAGAGGGAGGGAGAGGGAGAGAGAGAGAGCGAAGGAGGGCGAGGGAAGGGTCAGCTCGCGCTCGAACGACGACGACGACGGCGAGGCGAGAAAGAGAGAGAGAGCGAGAGGACGCACGATGGCCGGGTAGAACGGACTCGGGATGCGCTTGTGGAAGACGTCGTCCCAGTTCGTGTCCTTGAAGAAGAGGTGCGACTTGATCTCGGCGGCGTCGGCCTCGCTCGCGCCGAGTCGGCGAGCCGGGTCCTTGGTGAGGAGCTGCGCGTGCAAAGAGTTGATTCGAGGGTCGGCGAGAAGAGCGAGTCGAGCAAAGGTGGAGGAGAAAGGGCGAGGGAGATGAGGGATGAGGAGGAGGGAAGGTCCGAGCGGCGGGGGGCGGCGAGTCGGACGAGGGCGAGAGGTGATGTCGAGGTTGGGCGAGAGGGATGAAGGCGAGGCGAAGGAGGTAAGAGTGAGGAAGAAGGAGGAGAAGGCGAGGCACAGAGGGGAGGAGGGGAACGCCGAGTGAGCGAAGGCCCTCTTGGACGACACGGCGAGACGCAGAGGAAGGAGAGCGAGAACGCACCCTCGTCAAAATCGACACGCTGTCACGCGGCATGTGGATCGGGTACAGCGGCTCATCCTCGAGGATGGCATCAAAGATCTCATCTTCGTCGTCGCCTCGGAAGGGCGACTGACCAAGGAGCATCTCGTAGATGAGGACGCCGAACGCCCACCAGTCGACCATGCGCCCGCACCGCTGCTCGAGGATGATCTCGGGCGCCATAAACTCGGGCGTGCCGCAGAACGTCGACGTCGTCTTGCCGAACCACATGTCCTCCTTGCACAGCCCGTAGTCGGCCACCTTGACGCGCCGTGCGCAGGAGCCGCAGCTCTCTCCGCGTCGTCAGCGCGGGAACCGTCCGGGCCTGCTGCGACGAGCCAGTGGGCGCAGACGACGAAGGCGGGCACGAGGATCGGCGCGGCGGCGACAGCCACAGGTGGGACCTCGAAGACAGCTGCTTGCGCCGCTCTCGGGCGAGCCGAACGAGCGCTCGAGCGTCCTCGCCGAGCTGCAGCGCTGAAGCGAAGCGCCCTGGATGATCTGCCCTTGAGGAAGGCGATCCGAGGCGGGAAAGCGCCCTGCATGAGCCTGCATGCGCCGCTCGTCGCCCTCGCAGCAATGAAGGGGCGGTCGTAAGGTTCGTCTGGATCGATGAAAGCTGCACCCGGGCAGACCTGTGGCCCTTGGGGCCGTCCAGCCCTCGTGCGAGCCGCGGATCGCCGGACGGAGGTGAGGCGACGAGGACCGCAAGGGAGCGCTGTCGGTGCCCGCATACTCAGCCTGGAGGAGATCTGCAGCAAGACAGGGCCTCGTCTGAGCCGTCCAGAGGGCTGTAGGCGGAGCGGAGGAGGCGGACGAGCGAGAGGAGGAGGAGAGCTGCGACGGCCGAGAGCGACGAGCTCACTTCCGCGCAACCAGCTCTGCCTGCTGCACAGCCAGCTCATCTACTCGCACAAGGAATCGATCGACCATGGCCCCGACCGCTCAGTTCATCCCCGCCCCTGCGCTCGGCGGAGCAGCTCCCGCTCACCACCACGACCACGACCACGGCCACGACCACTCGCACGGCGCACAAGAGCATGGGCACACGCACGACATCATGGAGCACCCTGGTACGCTCCACTTCCGCCCCTCTGTCTACCCCGGCGAGGCGAGGCTGTCGAGCTCGACTTCCCCCCACATGGCGAGCGGAGTTCGCTAATCTCTCGCTCGCTCTGCTCTGCTGTGTGCGCAGGCAAGTTCACCGAGCGCGACATGCCCGACTTCAGCGGTCGCGACTGGAACCAGCGCGCCTTTACCATCGGCATCGGCGGGTTCGTCTCCTCCTCCTCCTTCGACCTCTCCCTCCTCTCTGAGGGGCACAGCTGACTCTGCCTGATCTCGCAGCCCTGTCGGGTCCGGCAAGACGGCCCTCACTCTCGCGCTTTGCCGCTACTTCCGTGACACGCACAACATCGGTACGTCCTCCTCTCGCTCCTCCCCCTCGCGCGCCTTCCTGCGGAGCTGACCCTTTCGACCCTCTGCAGCCGTCGTGACCAACGACATCTTCACCCGCGAGGACCAGGAGTTCCTCATCCGCAACGAGGCCCTGTCCGACCCGGGCCGCATCCGCGCCATCGAGACGGGTCCGTCCAGACCTCACAGCGTCTCCCCTCGTCGGCGTCAAGGACGAGGACTGACTCTCTCGCGCTCACAGGTGGATGCCCTCATGCCGCCATCCGGTCAGTGACCTCTCTTCTTCTCCTTTGCCGAGCGGCGAGGCTCGAACTCCCTCGGGTGGTCACGCTGGTCGAGAGGTGCTGACGCTCTTCATCCGCTCGCTCGCAGCGAGGACATCTCGGCCAACCTCGGCGCGTTGGAGGACCTGCAGGCGACCTACCAGTGCGAGCTCCTGCTGTGCGTGACCTCTCGATCTCTTTGTCGCGCTGCCTCGGGTCCGGGACTGACCAACCTTCCTCTCCTCCCTCCCTCGCTCTCCCTCCCGCCTTCGACACTTCGGCGCTACCCTCGCCCGACCCCTTCCTCGCTCGCAGCGTCGAGAGTGGAGGCGACAATCTCGCAGGTATGCTGTCCTCGCGCTCGATGTGTCCACCGTCGTGAAGCTGACTCTCGCCCGCCTCGCAGCAAACTACTCTCGCGAGCTCGCCGACTACGTGAGCTCGCTCTCGACCCGCTCTCACTCTCAGAGCAGGCTACTGACGAGGTACTTTCTGCAGATCATCTACGTCATTGACGTCTCGGGCGGTGCGCAAGCTTCCTTCGCGCTCAGGCAGGCTCGTGCGCTCGAGATGCTGACGGACTTCTCGCTCCTCGCAGGCGACAAGATCCCTCGCAAGGGCGGCCCTGGTATCTCCCAGTCGGACCTTCTCGTCGTCAACAAGGTGCGCCCTGCTCGTACTCAAGCAGCCTCCCCTCGGCGCAAGCTGCTGACGCCCCTCCCTCTCTCTCTCTCCTCGCCTCGCTCGCAGATCGACATCGCCCAGTACGTCGGCGCGTCGCTCGAAGTCATGAAGCGCGACGCCGACAAGATGCGCGACCATGGGCCGACGCTCTTCACCTCGGTCAAGAACAACGACGGCGTCGAGGGCGTCGCCGAGCTGATCAAGGCGGCGTGGACGGCGGCGACGGGCATGAGCAAGTGAGGCGAGCCGCAGGTCTGGATTCTGTAGAGTAGAGCATTGCATTCTAGGTCGCAGGAAAGGCTCACGCTGAGAGCGAAGCCTGAGCCAGCCTGTCCGAGCGAGCGCGCCGCGCGCCCAAGTCCGATGCGACGACGAGCACCGCCTCCTCGCTCCCACGTCGCCCGCGCTCCTCTCGCCGACAGAGAGCAGGATGGGTCCCGCACCACACGACCACGCCGCCGACGACTCGGACCTCGACTCGAACGCGCCCTTGCTCCCCGCGCCCGTCTCGTCGTCGTCCAACCCGCCCGCGCCCGCCCACGACAACACCTCGAGCCGACCTCGGGGGCGCACCGCATGGGCTTGGGTCGTGATCGGGTGCTTCGGAGTGGGACTGCTGTGGCTCGCATTCGGCACGTCGTACCTCGACCGGCGGGATCGGGACGAGCGGTGGGAGGACGACCCGGCCTTCCCCTCGCGAGTCGGCTTCGAGGGACCAACGCCAACGGTCCGTCCCAGCTCCTCCCTGTGCGCCGTGAAGCTCCCGCTGACCCCTCTCTCTGCAGGGCAAGGAGCCGTTCGCCGCAGCGACGAGCTACCCCGTCAACTTTGACTCGTCGCCCCTCAGCCCTCCGCCGCCGACCAGAGCTGTGCGTCCTGTTCCTCGAGGTGCGGCTCGCACATGAGCTCGAGCTGACGCCTGCATGGCAACAGTTCAACATCCTGCATCACCTCGGCAACCTGTCGCCATGGCGCACCGTCAACCACGGCCTCAGGACGACCGCTCAAGTGCCCGCAGGCTGCACGGTCGAAGAGGTGCGCTCGCCTCCCTCCTCTCGCTCCTTTCCGCGCCCAGACCCCCTCCTATCGTCCGCGATGTGATCCCCTCGCGACCGCTCGCCCTCCTCTCGCGCCTTTGCGCGCTCGACAGAGTGGATCGCCCAGGCCCTCGCGACGAGCCCTTGCCCACCTACTTCACGATCAACCCTCGTAGCGACCTCGCTCCCGTACCAGAACCTTGCTGACGCTTCAATCGCCTTGGCCCTCCAGGTCCAGCTCCTGCATCGGTAACTCCGCCTGCGCCCCTTTCACGCTCAAGTCGTACGACGCTCGAGCGGCGAGCTGACGGTCCTCCCTCTCGCTCACAGACACGGCGCGCGCTACCCGACTGAGGGCGCAGGGACCGAGTCGTTCGCAAAGAATGTCGTCGGCGCAGAAGGCTTCAAAGCGTGCGTCCCCTTCCTCCGAGCCGAGGCGGGTCGAGGAGCTGACCTCGCTCTCGTCGTGCTCGCAGGTCGGGCAACCTCTCGTTCCTCAACGACTGGCAGTACAAGCTCGGCGCCGAGATTCTCACGCCTTTCGGCCGCGAGCAGCTGTTCAACCTCGGCGTGTCGTTCCGCACCAAGTACGGCCACCTGCTCGAGGAGGGCCAGAAGCCCGTCTTCCGCACCGAGAGCCAGGTGCGTCGCACTTCCCCTCGTCCTACCTCTCTCCCCTCGTCGATGTTGATGTTGCTCTCGCTCGCAGGACCGCATGCATGCGTCGGCGCTCAACTTCGCGGCCGGCTTCTGGGGCAGTGCGTCCTCCCCCTCCCTCGCTCGAGCCTCTCTCGCTCTCCTCTCAAGCTCGCTCGCCCGCCCGCAGTTCCCTTCGAGGACAAGTACCACCAGCTCGTCACGATCGAGTGGCCCGCCTACAACAACACGCTGTCGCCGTACCACACGTGCACCAACGCCAACCGCCTCGACCTCACCCGAGGACCGCGCAAGATGGCGCTCTGGATGAAGCAGTACCTCGAGCCGGCACGAGTGCGTCTTCAAGGTCAAGTTGAGGGCGTCGAGCTCTCGCACCGCGACCTGTTCAACGTGCGTCCCTCTCCTCCTCGTCGTCGCTCGAGTCGACCTTCTCAACCTCGAGCAGGCTCGTCCAAGCCATGTCGCTGACTCCATCTCTTCCCTCGCTCACAGATGCAGCTCATGTGCGCCTACGAGCTTGTCGCGCTTGGCGGCAGCGCGTTCTGCCCGCTCTTCACCGAGGACGAGTGGCGCGGCTTCGGGTACGCGCACGACATCGAGTTCTACGACATCTTCTGTGCGTCCTGCTCTCCCTCGCCCCTCTCGTGAGTACATGCTGACTCTTGCTATCGTGCTTCTCCCTCGCTCGCAGCGTTCGGCCAACCTGCGCAGGCCGCGGTCGGCAAAGGGTGGGTTCAAGAGTGGCTCGCCCGCACGCTCAAGCAGCCGCTCAGCGAGTTCAACTCGACGACCAACTCGACGCTCCACACGAGCCAGTACTTCCCGCTCGACCAGCGCCTGTACGTCGACGCGACGCACGACACAATCATCTCGGCCGTCATCACGACCCTCGGCTTCTCGTCGTTCGCGCGCTCGGGCCCGCTCCCCTCGGACCGCATCCCCGACAACCTCTCGTTCGTCACGTCGTCCATCTCGCCCTTTGCCGCCAACCTCCATTCGCAGGTCCTCTCGTGCCCGGTCGACGGCGGCGAGCGAGCGCGCTTCGTCAGGTGGATCCTCAACGACGGCGTCGTCCCGCTCGACCCGATCGAGGGCTGCGGCGAGAACCGCGACGGCATGTGCGCTCTCGACACGTTCGTCGCCGCCACCCAGAGTCGCCTGGCGAGCATCGACTGGGCTCATGATTGCCGTGCGTCGCCTTTTCTCGCTCTCTAGATCTCGTCTCTCTCGGCCTTTGCCGCAGCCCGATCGCTGACTAGCTTCGTGCGCTCTTCGACGCCCGCAGTCGCTCCGTACGACCTGCCCAAAGAGCCCGTCAACGACGGCCGCCCTCCTCATGCCTGACTCGTCCCTCTCGAGCTGTAGAAGCCCTCGCAACACGTGCTCCTCACGTTCCTCCTGTCCGAGCGAGCGAGAGAGCGACGCAGCCGTAACGCCGGCACCGTGCGCCGCGAGGTGCGCGAGGCGCTCGCCGCTCGTCGTCGTCGTCGCGCGAGCGCAGCTTCGGCACGCCTTGGTGGATGCACATGGTGTCGAGCGCTCTTGATTCACGGGTGCAGAGCAGCCCGGCGCCCGGAAGCGGCGAGATGGCCTGCTGGCTTGGCGTTGGCGCTCGAGAGCGCTCTTTCCAGTCAGAAGCGAGCGCTGATCGTGTCGGCCGCTCCGCCGGAGGCAGGGCCCTTCGAGCGCACCTTGACGGCTGCAACCGTGGAACGGTCGAGGAAAAAGCTCATCTCGCTCGACCTCCTCGTTCGAGCGGCGAGCCTTTCGGACGAGTCGGCGGCAAGCGGCAAAGCGAGCGCGAGGAACTGGGTCGCGAGCGCTGCAGCTCGTTTGCGCTCGACGGAGTTCCTGGCCGCACCTCGGCTACAGCGGCTCGCAAAGCTTGTTGAGCCCGTGCGAAAGTCTGACGCAGCACTGTCGGCACCTGGGGGACGTGCAAGGGCGGCCGACTGTGCAGCCATCCGCAATCGAGGAGGGCGGTTTGCCGGGGCTCGAGGGTCGAGCCGGCACGGACAAAGCCTGTGCGGTTTAAGGTGATCGTCGCTACTTAAGCGCGATCGTCCGCTTCATAGGAGCGGGGAGGGTGCGGGAAAGAGGTCGCAGCGTCCCGCTCAAAGGGTGCGTCCGCATCGGAGGGACCGGGCAGCTCGACTTGGGAAGGTCCGCTCAGGCCGCACCCGCCGTCGGTCCCACAGTTGCGGCGCTCAAGCGCGTTCCGCAGCAGCAGGCTAGACGCCTCGTCGCCCGCTCGGCCGGAGCGCAGCGCAGCTCTTTCGCTGTGGGCGACCGACACGCGGGGGAACGCCCGCCGCCCGGGTCTGGGGCCGGCCGCCTCGCTGCGGCCGGGCGTTCGGCTCAAGCTTCGAGGCACCGGGTCGCGGAGCTTGTCATTTGGAGCGCTTCCGTTTTCGGATAGCGCGAGGCTCTCACTGCAGAGTTCAAGGGTTCGCGGAAGAAACGCGCAGCCCGCTCATCGTGCGGGTCGAGGGTGTGGGCGCGGCGGCGGCGGCGGCGGCGGCGTCTGCGAGCAGCTCCAACTCTCCCTCTTCGCTCTCCCTCATCGTCGGCTTCATACCGCACCGCCCATCCCGCCCGCTCTACGAGTCGTCGCTCGTTCAACCCGTCCAGAGCCAGCCGCACCGTCCAGCCAGACCTTCGTCGGATCCCGCCTCGCCCGCCGCAACCACGTGAAGGCCGCACCGCCTCGCCTCGCTCTCGCTCTGTCGCGACGAGCCTCGCGTATCGTGTCATCGCACCTCGCTCGCCTCGCCCCTCGCCCAGCGACCACCTTCGTTCACTTCGTCGTCCTCGCGCCCGTCCCCCTCCTCGTCCGTCCAAGATGGAGGCTTCCTCCTCAACCGCGCCGCCGCCGTCCAAGGCGCCGCGCAGCCAGTTCCTCCAGAAGCTCCACTCGATCCTCGAGAACCCGCTCGACCCGAACGGCCTGCGCTGGGTCACCGACGACTCGTTCGAGATCAGCAGCAAGGACGCCGTCGCCATCCACGCTCTGAGCCCAGCCTTCGAGTTCCACTCGTGCGTCTCGATCTCGTCATCTTCAGCGAGTCCGTGTGCTCGAGATTGTCGAACTGACTCGGTCGGACGTCCTGCCTCGACCACTTTCGCTCGCTCCAGGCTCAGCAGCTTCATCGTGCGTCCCGCCTCCTCCTCCCTCTCTTCGTCGTCGGCTTGCCGAAGCACACGTTCATGTCGCTGACCCTCGTTCCACGACCCTGCAGCGCCAGCTCTCGTACTACTCGTTCCGCCGCCTGTCGGACCGTCGCCGCTCGACCGAGAGGCGCAACTCGAACCCGGGCTACGTCCTCTTCCAGTGCGTCGCCTTTCTCCCTCGACGCTCTCATTTGCGCTCAAGCTGACGACCTCGTCGTGTCCATCGTGCAGGCACCCCTCGGGCTTTTTCGTTCGCGGCGACCCTTCTCAACTCGCCAAGATCGTCCGCAAGGCTCGCACACGCCCCGAGAAGGGCCGCCGTGCGAGCGAGTGCTCGACGGCGTCCGACGAGGCGTACCCGTCGAGCCTGCACCCGTACCCGATGCCGACATGGCCCCCCTCAACCGACTACCGCTCGTCCTTCTCGAGCGACCGCCCGACCCTCCAGCTCCCGAGCTTCGGCTCCTCATTCAACCCCCTCGCGCCGCCCTCACGCTCGTCGTCCGAGACGACGCAGTGGCGCGCCTACGCGCCGACGACCGGCGCATGGGTCGATCCGCACCGCGGCGACGGTGACCGGTTCGGCCCGCCGCGGCGCTCGAGCCTCGGCGAGTTCAAGCTCGCGCCCTCGTCGATGTTGGCCGGCGAGCCGTCGGGCTACTCGTCGACGCTGTCGAGCCTCCAGGAGGAGAACCGCCCTCGAGCGCGCAAGGCGTCGACGTCGTCGTGCATGCCGCACGACGAGCCGCACCACCACCACGCCTACCTGAACGAGCACCCCTCGTCGCAGCATGCCATCGCGCAGGGTTTCAGCGCGTCGCCGTACCCGACGCCGACGTTCAGCCCGACGACCAACACGTTCTTCGAGGCGGCGCCGTCGTCGTCGGCGCAGTCGCACGGCTACCACCACTCGGCGGGCCCGTCGTCGTCGGCCTTCGTCTCGGCGTCGCACATGGCCTACGAGCCGTCGCCGTTCGCCTCGTCGTACCACCCGATTGCGCCGAGCAAAGGCGGCGCGCACTCGTACCACACGCCGTCGCCGGATCAGTCGCCCCTCCAGGAGGTCGTCGGCCTTCCCGGCCTCGTCGAGACGGTCCCGCCCATTGGCCACCCGGCGCACCCTTCCTCGTCGGCGACAAATGGCGGCGACTACGGGCAGGCGCAGCACGGCGACCGGCACGCCTCGCCGCGGCCGTCCGTCTCGTACGCTCCCCTCGCGCCGCTCCAGACGCGCTACGCCGCCTCGCCGTCGTCCATCTCGGGCTTGACGCACGCGCCATGGCAGCCGTCGCAGGCAGGGCAGGGCTACAGCACGCCGACGTCGGCCGGGCTCTCGAGCCAGCCGTACGGCTTCGCGCCGCCTCCTCCGCCGACCGCCGCGCCGCACTCCCAGTCGTCGCAGTGGAGCCCGGCGCCGATCCGGCACTCGGCCTACTGACGCTACGCCAAGCGAGCAGACGTCTCGCTTCCCTCACTTTGTAACCCCTCTCACCCTGCCGTCCCTCCTTTAGCTCCTAGACCGGGTCGTCGACCATCTTCCCCTCGTTCGAGTCCTCGCCAGGCAATGCACTTTCTACCGAGCATCCTCTCAGCCCCGGGTGCAGAGAGACGAGGCTACGAGAGCTTTGCAGCACGAGGAAGAGAGAGCTACAACAAGAGAGAAGGACGAGGAAGTCAAAGTGTCTGTGGAGGGGGCTCGAGCGCGTCTTTGCTACGCCTCGCAGAACTGCTCGAGGAAGCTCTCGTAGTCGAAGACGTCGCCCTCGTCGTCGGCAGGACGAGCGTCGTCCGTGTCGAGCGCGGCGGCGCGCGGCATGTGCTCCTTGAGGAACGCGACCGCCGCCGCTGGGAGCGACAGCCGTGCGAGGTCGAGGTCCGTGATGAACGGCTGCGCGCGGGGAGGGTAACGCAATGAGGGGGGGCCGTCAGCGTGATGCTCGAGAGTGCGTCGAGGCTCTGTGTTGCTCGCTCGGCGACTCGCAGGACGGGACGAAGCGCCGAGCCCGGCGCAGGACCGAGGCTCGACGACGATGCCAAAGAGCGGCGTCCGTGCCGCCCGTGCTTGGCTCGCCCGGCCGGGCGTCGGACGAGCGCCGTCGCCCACGGCGGGAGGAGGCAGTCGGGATGCGGCGGGCCGCCACGAGACAGGGTAAAGAGGAGGAGGACGAACCTTGTCGCTAGCGGCGGAGCGGAACAAGGTGCGGAGCCTGCTCGCCGAAGGTCGATCTTCTGCGCGCTCGGTCTGCAGCAAAGTCGACGGTCGTCCGGCGCGATAAAGAGACGAGGAGGAATCGGACGATCCGGGAGGTCGGGCCGAAGGGGAGAGTTGGAGAGCGGGGTCGGGGACGGTCAGCAGAAGCTCGTGGCAGGGCGGCGAGGCGAGAGGAAGAGGACGCACCATGAAGCGCAGGAATTCGTCGAAGTGGACGAGGCCGTCGTGGTCCTGCTTGAGGTCGTCGAGGTCCTGCGAGAACGACCGAGTCAGCTCGACCTTCTCAAGTTGCCGAACGCGAGCGAGAGGAGCGAGCGACGCACGACCTCGGGCACGCCCAGGCTGCCCAACGCTCCTGCGAGCTCGTCGAGGTCGAGCGCATTCTTGGCCTCCTTGTCGAACGTGCGGAACGCCGACGAGATGTCCTCGAGCTGCTCGGGGCTGAGCGACGTCGCTCGGCGGGCGAGCATCTGCGCGACTCTCCAGCGGGACGCCATCAGCATCATCTCGTGCAGTGACGGGACGAGAGATGAGAGCGGGAGGGAGGACGCACCTGGTTCTCAACGAAGCTCGTGCGCGCATGGACCGCCGCCTCGACCTCGCCGACCGCGCTCTCGAGCTCGTCCACCCCGCTCGCGAGCCCCTCGAGTCGGTCGAGCGCGTCGCACGCTGCGCAGGCGTCTCGTGCGCCGACGATGCCGTCGAGCGAGCGGCGCAGGGCGGGCAGCCGCGAGGCGGCGAGGCGGTCGAGGGCGGAGAGCTGGGTCGGGAGAGGCTGCGAGCGAGGAGGACCGACGGCAGGGCGAGTCAGCTCCTCACGTCGAGATGGAAGAGGTAAAGGGGGCGAGGGGAGCGCGAGGACGCACGTTGACCGGGAGCGCGATGGCGGCGAGCTCGCCCTGCGCGCTGAGCAGCGCTTCGTCGAGCGCCTCGGCTTGAGCGACATAGCGCGCACGAGCTTCTTCTTGCAGCCTGCGTTCACGAGGGCAAAGCATCAGCTCCTGCGCGCCGAGCATGGAGGGAGAGGAAGTGGACAGGCAGAGACGCACCGCTGGATGAGCCCGGTGAGGAGACGGGCTCGCTCCGACTGCGCCGACGTGAGCTCCTCCCACGAGTTGGCGACGTCCTGCGTCGTCACGTGCAGAAGAAGGAGTCAGCACAGCGCTCGCCAGAGAACTCGGCCGACACTTAGCGAGAGAGACGGACGCACCTCGACCCTCAAGCCCTCGGGCGCGTCGTACCCTCTGAGGCGGTACGTCTCGAGCTTGACGCGGATGTTGCCGAGGAGCTCCTGCGTCGCGAGCTTGTCGCGGGCCCAGAGGCGCATCGGGCCGCGGCGGTGCGAGGCGAGCGACGAGAGGTGGGCGACGAGCGCGGGGTAGGGCGTGGAGGGGGTAGGCGAGGAGGTCGAGAGGTCGGAGAGGTAGGTGTGGATGGCGGTGAGGAGCTGTGCGAGAGGGAGATAGGCGTCAGCAGGTCTTCAAGGAGGAGGGGAGGAGGAGAGGGACGCACCGCGGTGACGCGCTGCTCGTAGTCGTGCACGGACAGCATGAGCCCGCTCATCTCGTCGACGAAGCGACTGATGACCTTGACCTCGGTCTCGGCTTGAGCTGTGCGGCGGTCCCGCGCGACCACGTCAGTCTGGCTACTCGGATTGAGAAAAGCGCGACGGCGAAGGGGAGGCGAGACGACGCACCTCGCGACGAGAAGGCGTGGAAGTACTGCGCGACGTACGTCATGACGCTGCGCTCGTCGGGCCTGCGCGTGCCGACCAAGTCCTCGACCTCGAGCAACCTCTGCGCGCATCAAGGACCTGCGTAAGCACTCCTGCCTCGACCGTGTCGAGCTCGACCCGAGGAGGAGACGAGGACGAGCGCGACGCACCGGGATCCCGAGGCTCTCCTCTGCAACCGAAAAGGCCTTCTCGAGGTTCTGCGCCGCCGAGTGCGCGTCCTTGCGCAGCGCCGAGTAGTCGAGCAGGTCGGGGCGGTGCGCGTGGATGAGCGCGCAGCTGCGGGCTCGACGTAGGCATCAGCTCGCCGCACTTGCGCAAGGGCAGACGCAAAAAGAGAGAGAGGTAGAGAGACGCACAAGGCGAGGCCATCCCTCCACGAGGTCGAGAACTCCTGCACGTCGACCTCGGCGTAGGGCGCCGTGCGGCGCTGCGCCCACAGGAGGAGACCCTCCTTGGCGAGACTGCCCTCCTCGCTGCGAGACGGTCGAGTACGTCGACGTCAGTAGGTGCGCTGAGGGAGAGAAGGGCGAGAGCGAGAAAGCGGGACGCACTTGATCTCGGCGATGGAGAAGCGCAGGACGAGCGACCAGATGAGGCCGAGGATGAGCTTCCTCCTGCCGTCGACGATATCTGTGCGCGGCGTCGGAACAAACATGAGCTCCTCGATCGTCTACTACAGGACGAAGGTCCGAGAGCATGCAGCGAGACGGGACGCACCCTCGGGCCCGATGTTGGTCAAGTGGACGCCCATCTCCTTGATGCGGTCGAGCGCCTTGGCCGCGTTCTCGACCTTCTGGACGCGCAGGTACGGCTGGTAGTTGAACTTGCCGAGCGACTCATTCGTGAGCGATTCCTGCGCACACGGAGAGGGACAGGGTCAGCGGGTGCTCTAGAGCGGGCGCGAGGGGACGAGGCGAGAGGGCGACGCACGACGAGCTGGATGAGGCGCGTGCCGTCGCTGAAGGCCGTGCCGAGGTCCTGGACGGGGAGGAAGCCGCTCGGCTCGAGACGCGAGTTGACCCTGCGGGCGAAGAGGGGGGAGGAGTGAGCTCTGCAGAGGCGCAAGACGAAGAGCGAGGAGAAAGGCAAACGCACCACCTGACGAACGTCCTCTCCTGCACCTGCTCGAAGCTCCTCGACCCATCGAACGCGCCCTGCCCTGCGCCTGGGCCATGTCCGAGTGCACCGCCCCCGCCCTGGGCGCCAAAGTGGGTGCGCTCGCCCCAGGGCGTGGCCGAGCTGGTGAGGATCGAGTTGCTCCTGCGCAGCGAGCTGCTGTAGTCGGCGGCGTCCCACCCTGCGGTGCCGCGCGAGATCGAAGGCGAGTGGGTGAGGGTCGAGGTGGACGAGGCGGACGACGAAGGGGGCGCGTGTGCGGGCCCGAGGTTGAGCTGGGCGAGGCTCGACAGCGAGCTCGAGCTCTTGTGGCCCTGATGGGCCGGCCTGCGCTGCACCCTGCCCTGGGCGGTCGAGGGCGAGGGCGGCGGCGAGCGGGTTCGGTCAACCTGGTGCGACGACGACGAGGGCGAGGGCGGAGGGTAGTAGGCCGACAGCGGGCGGCGACGCGGTGTCGGTGGAGGGTCCATCGTGCCCAGCATGTGGCGAGCTTGAGCAGAGCTGATGGTGCGAGGGGAGCGAGCCCTGTCCTCCTCCCCCTCGTCCTCGCCTTCGCCGCGGCGAGGCGCGTCTCACGAAGACTCGCTTCTTCACCTCTCGCTCGGCGTGCTGCACGGCTCGAGCTCTGTACTTCTCACACATTCGCACGAGAGCAGAAAAGGTCCTCGCTCAGACCTGAAAGAGGCGAGGTCGACCTCCTCTCCTCCCGGACAGCTCGCGCAGACCGCTCTCTCTCGCACACCGCGGCCGCCAGTCACGCAAAAGCAACGGGATCGCAAAAGCCTCGCACTACGTACACCCAACAAGCTCAAGCGCAAGCCCGCGCCGCCGTCCCTCGCGCGCCCGCTCAGTCCGTCTTCTGCTTCTTCTTCTTGGGCTTGGCCGCCTCGCTCGCCGCGTCGTCGGCGTCGCTCGCGTCCTCGTCGCCCGAGTCGCTCGTCGCGCTGCCGCCGTCCGACGACGATGCCTGGAAGTCCTCGTCGACTGCGAGCGGGCGGGCGGGGGTGCGGGGGAGGCGTCAGCTGTGGCTCTCGGTCGCGGTCGACGAGCAGGCCGAGGAAGAGAGAGAGGAGAGGACGCACCCTCCGACTCGTCGTCCTCATCCATGGCGTCCGCGCCCGCCCTCCTCGCCGGCTTGTCCTCGTCGACGCTCATCGCGTCGTCGTCGCTGTCGCTCTCCATGACGGCCGCGCCGAGCGCCTCGGCCTCGGCCGCCGCGAGCTCGTCCATCTCGTTCTTGACCTTGATCTTCTTGGTCTGGAGGAAGTCGGTGATGTTGCTCAGCTCCTCCTTGGACAGGGCCGAGAAGACGAGCGGCGCAGAGGTCGACGAGTCCTTGAGCCGGATCGCGAGGTCGAACGTGCGCGCAGAGGGGAGCGCGCCGCCGACGCTGCGTACGCGAATGCCTCGGAGCATCAGCTTCGAGTCGCAAGGGGTGCGAGCCGGAGGAGAAGGAAGACGAGCGCGCGCGGACGCACCGAGCGAGGACGACGGCCGAGATCTCGGAGAACGAGACGAGCGTCGGCTGCTTCGAGATGAACAGGAGCTGCTTCTCGAGGAAGTAGAGCTGGCCCTCGTTGGCCTTGAGGTTGCACTTGACGGCGGCGTGGTTGTCGTGCCTGCGCGCGGGAGGGCGAGCGAGCGAGGGAGCGAGGGAGGAGGGGGAGGGCGGGGTGGACGTCAGCACGCGCACGAGGCGATGCAGGAGCACGTCTTCGTACGAGAAACGAGGGAGGAGGAGACGCACGAGAGGAAGTTGCCCGGCGTGATGACCTTCTTCTGGGTGAGAACGCGGAACAGGAGCGACACGACCTCGTACGCCGGGTCGTCGTAGTGCTGCTTGAGGTTGCCGTCGTACTTGTCCCGGATCGTGTCCCTGCGAGCGAGTCGATGAGGGAGAGGGTCAGTCGGGGAGCGAGGAGAGAGGGGCGCGAGGCAGGGCGTTGAGAGGAAGGCCGAGGAGGGGGACGACGACGAGGATGGGTCCGAGAGGAAGAGGGACGAGGACGCACTCGTCGATGTTGAGGTCGATCTCCATGACCTCGTCCTTGACAAACTGCATGACGAGGTACGGGTACCGCGTCTGGCCCTGGCGGATGGGCGGGTCGATGTTGACGACGAGCTGCGAGTGGAGCTCGTCGGGTTTCGGGAGGAGGAACAGGCGCTGGACCTGGGTGTACGCGACGCGGTAGTCGTACGTCTTGCCCTTGAGCCGCATAAAGTCGCCGTACAGGTCAATGTCGAACCGGCCGCGCGGCGTCGTGCACAGGACCTCGGGGAAGGTGCACAGCGTCTCGCCCGCGATGACGCCGATCTGCGCCTTGTCCTTGACGGCCTCGTTGAACGCGATCGCGGCCGCCTCGCCGTCCTCGGCGCCCTCGTCGTCGTCGTCCTCGTCCGACTCGTCGTCGCCCTCGTCGCCGCTGCCGGCCTTGACGCCCTCGGCCTTGGCCTTGGCCTTGTCGCCCTTCTTCTTCATGCCGCGCGCCGAGCCCGGGATGTACAGGCGCATCTCGCTCACCTCGTCGGGCTGGTTCTTGAGGCGGCGCTTGCGCGCGACGGCGTCCTCGGACCCCTCGGCGGGCGGTGCCGGCAGGGCCGAGCCAAACTCGAGCGCGACCTCGGCCTTGGTGATGGACGTGTTCTGGACGAGGTGCAGCGGCATGGTGAAGGCGGGCTTGCCCGCGACGAGGAAGGCGAGGTCGTCGGCTGCACGAGGAGGAGAGGGAGGCGCGGAGTCAGCCGACATGACCGCGCAGTGCGAGTCGCAGCTTGCACAGCCCTCGGGCCATGCAGCACGACACATCGAACGAGTGAGAATGGCCGAGGACGCACCCTGGACCTCTGCGACGCCCCAGTTCCACCCCCTCACGCTGATGTCCTTGGTCTCGATCGAGATGTTGTAGTACTGCGAGCGAGGGCGTCAGAGGCGCGTCAGCCGGTGCAAGACTGGCAGAAAGCAGGGAGAGCGAGACGCACCTGCTTGCAGAGGTTGCCGAGGCGCTCAAAGTCCTCCTTGAGGAAGCCGTCGAACGTGGTGCGCTTCTTGTTGGTGCC
>Ga0308170_10002358_pt1 | contig 16309 bp, 13 predicted proteins | sample PhyBR2_2_FD_202136 | JGI IMG/M metagenome (GOLD analysis project Ga0308170, IMG submission 202136) | Phyllosphere microbial communities from UC Gill Tract Community Farm, Albany, California, United States - DLSLSB.R2 | ecosystem: Host-associated > Plants > Phyllosphere > Unclassified | place... | reverse complement strand
CGGGAGCCGTGGTGTGGGATCTTCAGCACGTCGACGTGCAGCCCCGGCACCGTGCGGGCGATCGCGTCCTGACCGTCCGGCTCGACATCGCCGGTGAGCAGGATCGAGATCCCGTGCGTACGAGCGAGCAGCACGACACTGGCGCCGTTCGCGGTCGAGCCGTCGCCCGGGCCCGTCGTCGGTGAGTCCGCGGTCGGCCAGAGCACCTGCAGGGTCACGTCGCCCACCTGGGTCGTCGCGCCGTACGGCGCCGGGATCGGGACCACACCCGCATCCCGCGCCGCCGTCTGCACCTCGGCGACGCCCTCGGCCGGGTCCTGCAGTCGCGACGTCCAGATCCGGCCGACCCGCCGACCCGACACCACGGCGTCGATGCCGTCGACGTGGTCGGCGTGGAAGTGGGTCAGGACGAGCAGCGGCACGTCGCGGATCCCGAGCCGATCGAGGCAGTCGTCCATCGGTCGCGGGTCGGGACCCGCATCGATGACGACTCCCGCGTGCGCAGAGGTCCGCAGCACCGTCCCATCCCCTTGACCGACATCGCACACGACGTAGACCCAATCGGGCGGCGGCCACCCCGGCGTCGGCCACCGGACGACCGTGACGACGATCAACCCCAGGCAGCAGACCGCTCCGGTGCCGCGACGGCGCAGCAGACGCGGCATCGCGAGCCCGATCACCAGGACGAGCAGCGTCAGGATCGCCACCGCGATCGCGCCGGTCCCCCAGTCGATCGCCGCGGTGGGCAGCGCCGCACCCCGGCGGGCGACCGCGACGATCCAGGCGACACACCACGACGCCAGCCAACCGGCGCAGCGCCCGAGCCGGGGCCAGGCCAGTCCGATCAGACCGCCGAGGAGGCCGAGCACGGTCGCCGGACCGACTGCCGGCTCGGCCACGAGGTTGGCGAGCACGGCGACGATGCTGACCTGGCCGGCGATGACCGCGATCAACGGCGTGCACGCCAGTTGCGCGGCGGCCGGGACGGCGATGGCCTCCGCCAGCCAGCGCGGCAACCAGCGGGCCAGCGCATCGCGCCAGGCCGGGGCGAGCAGCAGGATCCCAGCGGTCGCGAGCACGGAGAGCGCGAACCCGATCGACGTCGCGAGGGTCGGATCGAGCAGCATCAGAGCAACGACCGCACCGCCCAGCCCGCGTAGCGCGCGCGAGCGCCCGTTGTGCCCCATCGCGAGCAACCCGACGGCGCCCATCGCGGCGGCGCGCAGCACGCTCGGCTCGGTCCGGGCCAGCACCACGAAGCCGAGGATCCCCAGCGCCGCCATCACCGGCAGCCAGCGTCCGCGTACGCCCACCCAACGGGCGACGATCAGCAGGAAGCCCACCACCAGGGTCAGGTTGGTGCCGGACACGGCGAGCAAATGGGTGAGCCCGGTCGTCCGGAAGTCATCGGCGATCCCATCGTCGACCCCGCTCTCGTCACCGTCGACCAAGGCGGGCACGATCCCGCGCTCCGGCTCGGGACGGCCCGCCACTGACGCCCGGACGGCCGCGCGCAGGTGCGCCGAGGCTCGCCACCACAGACCCGGACCGGCGCGCAGGCGCGGATCGCCCTGGGCCAGCAGCACGCCTGCGGTCTCCGGCTCGTCGGCGGTGACGAGGCGGCCCGAGGTGATCACGGTCGCGCCGAGCGGCACATCCGTCCAGGCCGAGTCGCCGAGCAGCACGACCGGCGCCCTGACGGAGAAGGTGCGGCCACGCCCGGTCACGGTGCGCACCTGCAGGCGCACCATCTGCTGGGTGCCGTGCGCCTCGACGATCGTGCGGGGGTCGGACACCACGACCGCGACGACCCGCACCTCGGCACCCCGCTGCGCGAGCTGCGCCACCGGGTCGTGCCGGATCTGCAGCGTCCGGAGGCCGGAGACGGCGAGCACGGCGAGGAGCACCGCGCCGCAGGCGTGCACGGTCGGTCGGAGCGAGGGTCGCGGTACGGCCGCGGCCAGGGCACCGCCCAGCACGACGAGTCCCACCGCGCCCGCTGCCCGCGGCTGGTGGACCGCGAGCGCTGCGAGCAGACCGCCCATCCAGGCGCACAGGCCGAGCAGCGGGAGCCGCAGGTCACGCCCGGTGACGGATCCATCACCCGATGCCGACTCAGCCATCACTCGACCGTGACGGAGCCATCACTCGACGCTCAGACGGTGACGTGCGGGGTCAGCTTCGCCAGGGTCGCGGGACCGATGCCGTCCACCTCGAGCAGCTCCTGGACCGAGGTGAAGCCGCCGTTCTGCTCGCGCCACTCCAGGATCGACTGGGCCGTCACCGGACCGACGCCGGGCAGGGTGTCGAGCTCGTCGGCGGTCGCGGTGTTGAGGTTGACCAGGGCGCCCTCTGCCGAGGCGCTCGACCCGCCCGCTCCGGTCGCAACGCCGGGCGCGACGGCGGTCGGAGCACCGACCACGATCTGCTGGCCGTCGGTGAGGACTGCAGCGAGGTTGAGTCCGCGCATCGAGCCGCGTCGCCGAACACCGCCCGCGGCCTTGAGCGCGTCGGTAACGCGCGAGCCGGTCGGCACGATCACGATGCCCGGACGGCGCACCTTGCCCTCGACGTCGACGGTCACCATCGCAGCCGGAGCGCCGCTCGGTGCGGGCACAGGCGCCGTGGTCACGCCACCTCCAGTGGCGGTCAGAGGCACCAGCGGCGAGGCGGCCATCGTGGGACCGGACACCGGCGTCAGGTCCGTGGGCCGGCCGCGAGCAAGCCACCAGCAGGTGAGCGCGAGCGCCACCGCCACGACGAGCGCCACGACGGTGAGCTGCGGCGGGCCCAGCCGGGTGCGGCCGGCGAGCGCGTCGGGCAGACGCGGCAGCAGCACCCACGGCCGCCGGGACGCGTGGCGTCCCGGCGTCGGCACCGGCACCGGCACCACCGACACCTCGGGCGCTCCCGGCGCCTCGGGCGACATCCCCTCGCCCGGCTCCGCCTCGGACCAGGCGGGCACGGCGGCGTGCGCCACCCACCAGGCGCTCTCCTCGGGCCGGCTCTCCACGGTCGCCCGCTCGGCCGCCTCGGGACGGACCAGGGCGAGCCGCCTGCTCAGGGTCTCCTGCTGCATGTCGGGTCGGGTTCGCATGCTGCGACGCTAGGCCGGACGAGCCGGCATCGCAGCCGTCCGCGGCGGCCCTGGGGATGACCGTGCGCCATGGACGCCCTGTGGAAGGAAAGTGGCCCGATCCGTGCGGTCAGGCGATCAAGCGAGCGCCGGAGCCACCACGACCGAGAGCATGCCGGGACCGACATGCGCGCCGAGGCCGGCACCGACCTCGCCCAGGTGCACCGGCACGGCGAGCCGCTCCCCCAGCCCGGCGGTCAGCGCCTCGGCGAGCCGCTCGGCGCGCTCAGCCGTCGCCAGGTGACCGACCGCCACCTCGACCCGGCCCTCGGGGACCGCCTCGAGGGCCAGCTCCTCCATCCGGGCCAGCGCGCGCTGGGAGGTGCGCACCTTCTCCAGCACCACGACCCGGCCATCGCCCAGCGTGAGCAGCGGCTTGACTGCGAGCGCCGAGCCGAGCAGCGCGGCAGCCGTGCCGATCCGCCCACCGCGACGCATCGGCTCGAGGGAGTCGACGTACATCAGCGTGCGCGTCCTCTCCGCACGCGCCGTGGCGACCGCGACCGCTTCCTCGATCGAGGCGCCATCGCGGACGGCCCGGGCGGCCGCTGCGGCAGCGAAGCCGACCGCCGGGCCCACGGACCGGGTGTCGAGCGTGGTCACCGGGATGGACACCTCGCGAGCGGCCAGCTGGGCCGACTCCAAGGTGCCGCTCAGCTCGGCCGACAGGTGGATCGAGAGGATCTGGTCGTAGCCCTCGTCGGCCAGCCGGGCGTAGACGTCGCGCATCCTCGCCGGCGACGGGCGGGAGGTGCTGACCTTGCGCTTGGCGGCGAAGGCCGCGAGGACCGCGGCCGGCGAGGCCTCCTCGGCGCCCTCGGCGAAGCACTCCTCGTCGATGACGACCTGCAAGGGCACCACGGTGACATCGGCCGGCGCCTCGCCCGAGGGAAGGAGCGCGGTCGAGTCGGTGACGACCGCGATCGATCCTGCCCGAGCCATGGCTAGACCCTAGCGGGTGACGAGCGCCACTCGAGGTCGCCCGGCATCACGCAGCGCTCGATGACAGCGGAGCGCGCGGGTGGGTACCGGTGGAAACCATGACGATCGAGATCAACGAACCCGAGCACTCCACCGAGGCCGCCGAGCTGCCGGGAGTCATCCTGCTGCTCGCCCTCGTCGCGATCCTGACGCTGATCTGCTGGCTCAGTCTCTGAGCCAGCAGACCAGCGCGACCCTGCAGGGTCACACGACGATGTTGACGAGCTTCGGGGCGCGGACGATGACCTTCTTCGGGACCTCGTCGCCGAGATCGACCGCCGCGAGCGCGAGGGCCTCCAGGTCCGCCTCCGAGATGGAGGGCGGGACCTCCAGGCGCGCGCGGACCTTGCCCTTGACCTGGACGACCGCCGTCACGGTGTCGTCGACCAGCAGGGCCTCATCGATCGTCGGCCAGCCGGCGCGGGCGACGGTGGCGTCGAGCTGCGGATTGCGGCCGAGCCGCTCCCACATCTCCTCCGCGGTGTAGGGCGCGACCAGCGACAGCAGGATCGCGACCGCCTCGACCGCCTCCCGTACGGCCGGGTCAGCCGCTCCGGCGCCCGAGTCGATGGTCTTGCGGGTCGCGTTGACCAGCTCCATCGTGCGGGCGACGACCACGTTGAAGCGGTACGTCTCCATCAGGCCCTCGACCTCGTGCAGCGTCTTGTGCGTGACGCGCCGCAGGGCGACATCGCCGTCGGCCGGCGAGACGCCGGGCTCGGAGGTCACGTCGGTCGCGAGCCGAAGCGCCCGCTGCAGGAACCGCACCGACCCCGCCGGCGAGACGTCGGCCCAGTCGATGTTGTCCTCCGGCGGACCGGCGAAGACCAGCGTCAGACGCACGGCGTCGACGCCGAACTCGTCGAGCTGCTCGCCCAGGTTGACGCCGTTGCCGAGCGACTTCGACATCTTCTTGCCGTGGTTGATCACCACGCCCTGCGACATCAGCCGGCTGAACGGCTCCTCGAAGTCGAGGTAGCCCTTGTCGTGCAGCACGTAGGTGAAGAAGCGCGAGTACAGCAGGTGGAGCACCGCGTGCTCGACCCCGCCGACGTACTGGTCGATCGGACCCCACTGCTTCAGCGCCTCCACGTCGAACGCCGCGGTGTCCAGATGCGGGGAGACGTAGCGCAGGAAGTACCACGACGAGTCGACGAAGGTGTCCATCGTGTCGGAGTCCCGCTTGGCCGGGCCGCCGCACTGCGGGCACTCGACGTTGACCCAGGACTCGATCGCGGCCAACGGCGAGCTGCCCTTGGGCTTGAGCGCCTCGCCCTTGACGTCGTCGGGCAGCCGTACGGGCAGGTCCGACTCCGGCACCGCGACCTCGCCGCAGGCCTCGCAGTGGATGATCGGGATCGGGGCGCCCCAGAAGCGCTGGCGAGAGAGCAGCCAGTCGCGCAGGCGGTAGTTGACCGTGCCCTGCCCGGTACCGGCGGCCTCGAGCTTGGCGATCGCGTCGGCGACCGCGGCGGCCTTGTCGTAGGCGGGTGCGTCCTCGGAGTCGTCGTACACCGGCACGATCGGCAGTCCGAACTTCTGCGCGAACTCGCGGTCGCGCTGGTCGTGCGCGGGTACGGCCATGATCGCGCCGGTGCCGTAGTCGGCCAGGACGTAGTCGGCGGCCCAGACCGGGATCTGCTCACCGGTCAGCGGGTTGGTCGCGGTGATGCCGAGGTCGACGCCGGTCTTCGGCCGGTCGGTCGCGAGCCGGTCGATGTCGGAGGCCTTGCGGGTCTCCTCCACGTACGCCTCGAGGGCGCCGGCCTGGGCCGGGGCGACGACCTCGGAGGCCAGCAGGGCGTCGGCGGCGATGACCATGAAGGTCGCGCCGGCGAGCGTGTCGGGGCGGGTGGTGAAGACCGTGACGGTCCGGTCCTCGCCGGAGGCCAGGTGCAGCACGAAGTCGACGTGCGCCCCCTCGGAGCGGCCGATCCAGTTGCGCTGCGAGGCGACGACCCGGTCAGGCCAGTTGCCCTCGAGCTGGTCGATCCCGTCGAGCAGGCGCTGGGCGTAGTCGGTGATCTTGAAATACCACTGGGTCAGCTCCTTCTTGGTCACCACGGCACCGCAGCGCTCGCAGGTGCCGTCGGCCAGGACCTGCTCGTTGGCGAGCACGGTCTGGTCGTTGGGGCACCAGTTGACCGGGGAGTTCTTGCGGTAGGCCAGGCCCCATTCGCGGAACTTGAGGAAGAGCCACTGGGTCCAGCGGTAGTACTCCGGGTCGGAGGTGTGCAGCCGGGTCGACCAGTCGAAGGAGACGCCGTAGCGGCGGAACGACTCCGCCTGGGTCTCGATGTTGGCGTACGTGTACTGCGCCGGGTGCTCGTTGCGCTTGATCGCGGCGTTCTCGGCGGGCAGGCCGAAGGAGTCCCAGCCGATCGGGTTGAGGACGTCGAAGCCCTTCTGCCACCAGTAGCGGGCGAGCACGTCATGCAGCGCCATCACCTCGGCGTGGCCCATGTGCAGGTCGCCCGACGGGTAGGGGAACATCGTCAGCGCGTAGCGCTTCTCGGCGCCCTCGCGCAGCCCGGCCTTGAACGGATCGATCCGCTCCCAGACCGGCCGCCACTTCTCCTGCAGCGCCTCGACGTCGTACGTCGTGGCCTCGTGCTGCTCCTGCGTCATCGCCCTCGTCCCTCTAACCGTCCGGTGAAACCCGGACGATCATCCCAGACCGAGGGGTCAGTCTCCTACGCAGTGGCCCTAGCGCGCTGCGCGCGCTGGCTTTTCGCTCCGCAGACACGAGCAAGCGCAGCAGCTGCTCCACTCACGGCGCCTCAGGCGGGCAGCAGCAGGCTCGGCAGCAGCTGACGCAGCGACAGCTCGATCTGGTCCAGCGCCGGCGCGGGACGGTCGTGCATCCCGAGCAGGGCCTGCTGGAAGAGCCCGTCGACGATCGCGTACGCGAGCTGGGGCGTGACCGCGATCTCGCGACCCGCGAGCTCGCCGTAGCGGGAGACGACCCGCCAGACCATGTCCAGCAGCCAGCCGTCGATCACGTCGACGGTCTCGCGCAGCGGCTCCTCGAACATGCTCGCCGAGCGCAGGTCGTACCAGAGGCGGTGCATCGGCGCATCGGAGGTGAGGGTCTGGCGCAACTTCGCGATGAAGCCCTCGACGAGCTCCTCGGGCGAGGTCGCCAGCGCGATGACGTCGTCGTAGCGCCGCACGCAGCGGGACTTGTGGAACCGCACGCAGTAGACGATGAGCTCGTTCTTGTCGCGGAAGTAGTAGTGCACGACGCCGTGGCTGAACGGGGAGTTCGCGGCGATGTCACGCAGGCCGGTGCGGGCATAGCCGAGCTCGCCCAAGGTGACCAGAGCGGACTCGGCGAGCTGGTCGCGGCGCGTCTGGTGCTTGTCCTCGGTGCTGCGGCGGGGGCGGAGGACCACGCCCTCGCGGGAGGCAGCGCTACGTGCGACCATCGTGTTCTCCAATCAGCGGCCCGACCCCGCCCATCAGAGTAACCCCGCGGGCTCGTCCGGGGGAACGAATCCCAGGGGTCATAAAAGGTCCTGGATCGGGGGCTAGACCGGCCCGGAGATCCTCCGCCTGCCCAGTGCAGGACGGTCCCCGAGTGATTTGGTGACGTGTACCTCACGTGTGAAGATGTCCGTGCGCCGCTGACCTGCTGCGTGCTCCGGGCGAAGACCCCCCCATTTCGTCAGGACCACTGCCGGGTCAGCGGCGTCTTTCACGCCCGGCGCGGGTCGATCAGGATCTTGGCGTGCTCCCCCGCGTCGGCCAGCTGGTCGAACGCCTCGGCGACGCCGGACAGGCCGACGGTCCCGGTGACCAGCGGCGACGGATCGACCCGGCCCGAGGCGATCCAGTGCAGGGTCTCGTGGAACTCGGCCGGGTCGTAGCCGAAGACGAACCGCAGGTCGAGCTCCTTGCCGATCGCGACGGCCGGGCGGATGCGGTCGGGCTCCATGCAGACGCCGACGACCATCACACGGGAGCGCAGCGGCGCATCGGCCACCACCCGGTCGATCATCCCCGGCACGCCGACGCACTCGAAGACGACCGGCCCCTTGGGGATCTGCCCCGCGCGCTCGGCCAGACGCATGGCGCGCGCCCACGGCAGCAGCGGTACGGAGCGCAGCCCGCGCATGCTCCCCAGCGCCAGGTCGAAGAGCTGGGTGGCGCTGCGCAGGTGCCCGCGCCGGTTGCCGTAGGCGTCGAACGGGTCGGTCTCCCGCGGGTCCACCACGATGTCGGCGCCGCAGCGCTGCGCGAGCGCGCGACGCGCTGCGGACAGGTCGGAGGCGACGACGGTCTTCACCCCCGCCGCCTTGAGCATCAGGATGACGGCGAGCCCGATCGGGCCACAGCCGATCACCACCGCGACCTCCCGGGCGCCGATCTGCGCACGGCGGACGGCGTGGTGGGCGACCGCGAGCGGCTCGACGAGCGCGGCGTGGTCATCGGGCACCGAATCCGGCACCGGGAAGGCGAACGCCTCCGAGACCAGCACCTGCTCGGCGTAGCCGCCCGTCGCCTTGGGCGAGAGCCCGGTCAGGTGGACGCCGTCGCCGGTGCCGAGCATCGGGAGCGCGACCAGCCGCGACCCCTCGGCCCAGGCTCGCCGCGTCTTGGGTCCGTACGCCGCGATCGTGCCGACGAACTCGTGACCGAGCACGACGCTGTCGCCGGAGCGGATGAAGTCGTGGTAGCCCAGCTCGGCGAGCGCGTCCGCGGTCACGTCGCCGTGCGTACGGGCGTGCAGGTCGGAGCCGCAGATGCCGCAGCGGGTCACGTCGAGCAGGATCTGACCGGGACCGGGCTGGAGATCGGCGACGTCGGCGACCTCCAGCCGGCCCTCGTGGGTGGTGACGGCTCTCATGCCGCCGAGTCTGGCACGGCCTCGATCCGGTCGATCCGGGTCGCCGTCAGGTAGACCACGACCGCGAGGATCGCCGCCAGGAAGCCCACACTCGGCCACAGCGTGCCGAGCCCGAGGCCGCCCTCGGACTTGTCGGAGGCGAGGTAGTCGCCGATGTTGGCGCCCAGCGGCCGGGTCAGCACGAAGGCCACCCAGAAGGTCAGCACCGAGTTCACCCCGCCCTTCCAGGCGGCCAGGCACAGAGCGATCAGGCCGAGGGGCAGCAGGATCGAGACACCCGGGCTCCAGCCGGTCAACTCGACCGTCCAGTCGCCGAGCGCGGTGCCGAGGGCGAAGGTGACCAGGATGGTGAGCCAGTACCACGCCTCCCGCGAGCGGGTGTTGATCGCGTGGATCGACAGCGTGCGCTCGCGGCCGTACCAGGCGGCGAAGACGGCGATCAGCAGCACGGAGAAGACGGTGCTGCTGATCCACAGCGGGACGTCGTGGCCGTCGGTGAGGTTGTCGGTGAGCAGCGTGCCCTCGACGCTGACCAGCACCACGGTGAGCCAGTAGATCCAGGGCGTGTACGCGCGGGTGCGGAACTGGTAGGCCAGCGCAGCGATCAGGGCCACCCCGAAGAGCACCGTGGTGTTGACCAGGCCGAAGCCGAGCGTCTCGTTGATGTAGTCGGCGAAGCTCTCGCCGACGCTGGTGCACAGGATCTTGATCACCCAGAAGTAGACGGTGACCTCGGGGACCTTGTTGAGCAGCGCCACCCGAGCTCGGGGCGAAGCAATGTTCGTCGTCATGGCCCCACCGTGGCGGTGGCGGCGTGCCGACAACCTGACTGCGGCTCAGACGCCGCCGGCGGTCACGATCGCGTCGGTGAGGAAGCCGGCGGTCAGGCCGATCAGGAGACCCACCGACAGCAGGTCGGTACGACGGGCGCGGGCGGCGACGCCGACCAGCTGGATGACGACGTAGAGGATCGAGCCCGCGGCCAGGGAGAGGAACACGACACTGACCGGCTCGCTGGTGAAGCTGTGGCCGATGACGGTGCCGAGCAGGGTCGGACCACCGCCGATGAGACCCAGGAGCAGGAGGTACGACCAGCTGGGCCGCTCGCCCGACGCGCTCAGCGGCGCGACGATGCCGAAGCCCTCGGTGGCGTTGTGCAGCCCGAAGCCGATGACGAGCAGGACCGCGAGCCCGATCTCCCCCGACGCCGCCGACTGACCGATCGCGAGTCCCTCGGCGAAGTTGTGCAGGCCGATGCCGATCGCGATCATCATCGCCAGCTTGCGCCCGTCGAGCTCGAGCCCGGGCAGGCGCCGCTCGTACCCGACGAGGGCGAGCAGGCCGACGCCGACGCCGACGAGCATCAGCAGGCCGTACCCGATCGCCTTGCCGAGACCGCCGTCGCCCTCGTGGAGCGCGCCGAGGGCGCCGTCGATCGGCTCCCAGGCGGCGGACAGCACGTCCCACACCAGGAACACGAGGACACCGACCGCGATCGCCGACAGCAGCTGGCGCAGGACGGGTGCCGGCTTGGTCAGGCGGCCGATCGGCAGGCCGAGGACGATGGTCGCGCCGGCGATCACGCCCAGGAGGAGGGTCTCGGAGAAGCTCACGGGGAGAAGACTAGGTTTGCCTAACCTCAGATGGCTACGGTGCTGTTCGTCACGTGCTGTAAACATGGCTCCCATGCGGGTCCACCACCTCAATTGCGGCACGATGCGGCCGCCCCTGACCCCGGAGCTGGTCGCCCACGTGCTCCTCGTCGAGACCGATCGGGCGGGGCTGGTGCTCGTCGACACCGGGTACGGCCTGGCCGACGCCGCGGATCCCGGCGCGCGCCTCGGCCCCGGGCGCCACCTCTTCCGGCCGGTCCTCGACCCCGCCGAGACCGCGCGGCGCCAGGTCGAGGCGCTCGGCCACGCCGCTGCCGACGTACGCCACATCGTGCTGACGCACGCAGACATGGACCACATCGGGGGTCTTGCCGACTTCCCCGAGGCCCGGGTGCACCTGACCACCTCGGAGGCGCATGCCGCCCAGCAACCCCGCAGCCGGCTCGAGCGGACGCGCTACCGCGCCGCTCAGCTCGCGCACCGGCCCCACCTGGTCGAGCACTCCCCCGTCGCCGGCGAGGCGTGGCGCGGCTTCGCCGCCGCGCGCGAGCTGACCGAGATCTCACCCGGGATCGCGCTGATCGCGCTGCCCGGCCACACCCGCGGTCACGCGGCGGTCGCCGTCGACGCCGGTGACCGGTGGATCCTGCACGCCGGCGACGCGTTCTACGACGAGCGCCAGCTGTCCGGAGGCCGTACGCCCGCCTCGATCCTGCTCTGCGAGCGCTCAGTCGCCCATGAGTGGCGGCTGGTGCAGCGCAACCACACCCGGCTCGCGGAGCTGTGGTCCCAGCACGATCCGACGCTGTTGCTGGTCAACGCCCACGACCCGGCGCTGCTGAGACGCGCGAGAGGGCGCTGAGGTGAGCGCATCGGTGCTGTGGTTCCGCCGCGATCTCCGCCTCGGCGACCACCCGGCGCTGGCCGCCGCCGCGGAGGCCGCCGCCGCGGACGGCGTGCTGCCCCTCTTCGTCCTCGACGACGCGCTGCTGCGCGCTTCCGGGCCCGCGCGCACCGCGTGGGTCCTGCGCTCGCTGCGGGCCCTCGACCGCGACCTGCGCGCGCACGGGTCCGGGCTGCTGGTCCGCCACGGACGGCCCGAGGACGTCGTGCCCGCGGTGGTCGCGGAGACCGCCGCCGGCAGCGTGCACATCAGCGCCGACCACGCGCCGTACGGCAGGCGCCGCGACGAACGCGTGCGGGTCGCGCTCGACGCGCTGCCCGATCCGGTGCCGCTGGTGGCCACCGGTTCGCCGTACGCGGTCGCGCCCGGCCGGGTGCGCACGAAGACCGGCACCCCGTTCCAGGTCTACGGGCCGTTCTACCGGGCCTGGATGGCGCACGGGTGGCGGGCACCCGCGAGCAGCGATCCGGCGTCGATGCCATGGGCGTACTCCCCGTCGGCCGGTGTGCCCAGCGAGCCGCTCCCCGAGGAGCCGGACATCGGCGCGACGGCGCTGCCGGAGGCCGGCGAGGCCGCCGCGCTGGCCACGTGGGCGTCCTTCCGCGAGCAGCTGGCGGACTACCCCGAGGCGAGGGAGCGCGCCGACCTCGACGGGAGCTCGCGGCTCTCGCCGTACCTGAAGATCGGCAGCATCCACCCCCGCACCCTGCTCGCCGAGTTGGGGCCACAGGACGACGTCTTCCGGCGGGAGCTGGCGTGGCGGGAGTTCTACGCAGCGGTGCTCGACGCCTGGCCGGCGAGCGCGCGCGACTACTTCCGCCCGCAGCTGCGGGGCCTGCCGTACGTCACCGGCCGCGAGCTGCGCGAGCGACTCGCCGCCTGGCAGGAGGGCCGGACCGGCTATCCGCTGGTCGATGCCGGCATGCGCCAGCTGCTCGCCGAGGGATGGATGCACAACCGGGTGCGGATGCTGGTGGCGTCGTTCCTGGTCAAGGACCTGCACATCGAGTGGCAGCACGGCGCCCGCCACTTCCTGCGCCATCTCATCGACGGTGACCTGGCCAGCAACCAGCACAACTGGCAGTGGGTCGCCGGCTGCGGCACCGACGCGGCGCCGTACTTCCGGATCTTCAACCCGGTCACCCAGTCACGGAAGTTCGATCCCGACGGCGTCTACATCCGGCGCTGGGTGCCGGAGCTGCGCGAGCTGACGGGACGCGACGTGCATGAGCCGTGGCGACGCGGCGACGGGCCGCCACCGGGCTACCCGTCGCCGATCGTCGACCACGGCGAGCAGCGCGCCGACACGCTCGCCGCGTACGAGGAGCTGCGCCGGCACCCGGGCTGAGGCCGCCTCCCGGTCCTTCGGAGACCGCGCGATCGGAGGGGTCGACATCCGGAGCGGGGGTCGGCTCCGAACAGTCCGTATGAGCTCCCGCCCGAGAACCCGCGTCCTCGATCTCGCCCTGCGCCTCGCGATCGGGCCCGCCGTCGGTGCCCTGGGACTGGCAGCGGGCCACCTCACCGCCGCGCTGACCACCCCGGCCGCGTCGCCGGTGCTGGCGGTCGGCTCGACGGTGATCGACCACACGCCGACGCCGGTCAAGGAGTGGGCGATCGCGCACTTCGGCACGCACGACAAGACCATCCTGATCGGGTCGGTGCTGATCGCCGTGCTGCTGCTGGCGACCATGGTCGGTCCGCTCGCGCGCCGCCGGCTCGCCTACGGCGCGGCCGCCCTGGGCGTGCTGACGCTGATCGCCGCGGCCGGCGCGCTGCACCGCCCCTCCGCCGGGCCGGCCTGGGTCGTCCCGAGCCTGGTCACCGGTCTCGTGGCGATCGCAGCTCTGGCCCTCGAGGACCGGTTCGCTCGCGCCGCCACTCCTGAAGCACCCGGGCTCGAGGTGCGGGGAGGGTCTGCGACGACCCTGGAGACCACTCGCCGTACGGCCCTCGCGCTCGGCGCGACCGTCGCAGCGGCCGCGGCCATCGGCGAGACCGGTCGTTGGGCGATCGCACGGCGCTCCCGCGCCGAGAGCGTGACCCTGCCTGCGGCCGCCGACCGGGCCGCGGCCTTCCCCGCGGGGATCGACCGGATGGTCCCCGGCATCACGCCGTTCCGCACCCCGATCGACCGGTTCTACCGCGTCGACACCCGGCTCGACCTGCCCGTCGTGGACAGCGGCAGCTGGTCGCTGCGCATCGACGGCGACGTGGCGCATCCCTACGAGATCGACTACGGCGAGCTGCTCGCGATGCCGATGATCGAGCGGGACATCACCCTGACCTGTGTCTCCAACAGCGTCGGCGGGCCGTACGTCGGAAGCGCCCGCTGGCTCGGGGTCCGCCTCACCGACGTGCTCGACCGGGCCGGGGTCGGCGGCTCCGCCGACCAGATCCTGAGCACCGACGTCGCCGGGATGACCATCAGCACGCCCCTCGCGCTCGCCACCGACGGCCGAGACGCGATGCTGGCGGTCGGGATGAACGGCGAACCGCTCCCGCGCGCCCACGGCTTCCCGGTGCGGATGGTCATCCCCGGCCTGTACGGCTTCATCAGCGCGACCAAGTGGGTCACCCGTCTGACGCTCACCACCTATGAGCAGCGGCAGGCCTACTGGACGAAGCGCGGCTGGGCCACCGACGCGCCCATCAAGATCTCGAGCCGCATCGACACACCACGCCCTCTTGCCGCGCTGAAGGCGGGCGACCAGATGATCGGCGGGGTGGCGTGGGCGCAGCAGAACGGCGGCGTCGCCCGCGTCGAGGTGAGCATCGACGGCGGCCCGTGGAAGGCCGCCCACCTCGGCCCGAGCGCCGGCAACGACTACTGGCGCCAGTGGTACGCCCCGTGGCACGCCACGCCCGGCAACCACCAGCTCTCCTGCCGCGTGATCGACGGCGCCGGCCACACCCAGACCGCCATGCGCGCCGAGCCCTTCCCGGGCGGTTCCAGCGGCGTGCAGAGCATCTCGGTCGACGTCTCCTGAGATCCGACCCATCCGATCCCGGACCTGCTCCGAATCACCCACAGAACAACACACCAGCACACCGACCGGAAGGCATCACCATGATCACCACCCTGCGCCGCACCACCGCCCTCGCCGCCGCGGCAGGCTTCCTGACGCTGGGCCTGGCGGCCTGCGGCAACGACGCCAGCAACACGGCCAGTGAGTCGGGCAACGACTCGACCCCGATGGCCGCCTCCAGCTCGGCGGCTTCCGACTCGATGAGCGGCGCGGCCGCGCAGACGTTCGGCCCGGCATGCTCGGCGATCCCGAAGAGCGGCGCCGGCTCCTTCGACGGCATGGTCAAGGACCCGGTGGCCACCGCGGCGAGCAACAACCCGCTGCTGAGCACCCTGGTCACCGCCGTCGGCAAGGCCGGCCTGGTGGACACCCTCAACGGCGCCGACGGCCTGACCGTCTTCGCCCCGACCAACGACGCCTTCGCCAAGCTGCCCAAGGCGACGCTCGACAAGGTGCTCGCCGACAAGGCGACCCTCACCAAGATCCTGACCCACCACGTGGTGGCCGGGCAGCTCGACCCCACCAAGGTCGTGGGCGCTCAGACCACGCTGAACAAGGACGGCGTCACCGTCAGCGGCGACACCAACGGCATGACCGTCGACGGCGCGAAGGTGCTGTGTGGCAACATCCCCACCGCCAACGCGACCGTCTACGTCATCGACACGGTTCTCATGCCGAAGGGCATGTGACCGCGAGCTGACGGGGATCGAGGACCCATGAACGACCTACGGCCCGTCCCGGGCGGCGCCCCCGAGGAGGGGGCGCCTCCCGGCGCCGATCTGGCAGCGCTGCTGCAGCGCTCCGCACGCGGCGACGAGCAGGCCTTCGCCGCCGTCTACGACGCCCTCGCGGCCAAGGCGTACGGTCTCGCACTGCGGGTCGTCCGCGACCCGGCCCAGTCCGAGGAGGTCGTTCAGGAGTCCTTCCTGGAGGTGTGGCGGATGGCCTCGCGCTATGAGGCCGACCGCGGCAGCGCGGCCGCCTGGATCCTCACCATCGTCCACCGGCGAGCGGTCGACCGGGTCCGCTCGGCCGAGTCGGCCAGCCGGCGCGACGCGGCCTACCACGACCGCAACCAGCCGATCAGCCACGACGAGACGGCCGAGGCGGCCACCGCCTCCCTGGAGGCGCACCGCGTCCGTACGGCACTCGCCACGCTGACGCCGGTGCAGCGCGAGGCCGTCGAGCTGGCGTACCTGCGGGGCTATACGCACAGCGAGGTGGCGCGGATGCTTGACCTACCGGTCGGCACCGCCAAGACCAGGATCAGGGATGGCCTGATCCGACTACGAGACACGATGGGAGTGGGGAACGTCCGATGAGCACTGGTCCGATGAACCACGACATCCACGCGCTGTCCGGCGCCTACGCCGTCGACGCCCTCGATGAGGCGGAGCGCGCCGAGTTCGAGCGTCACCTCATCGAGTGCCCCACCTGCCGCGAGGAGGTCGACGACCTGCGCGAGACGGTGGTCGCCCTGGCAGGCGCCACCGCGGTCGAACCGCCGGCGGCGCTGCGCGATCGACTGCTCGCGGACATCCGTACCGTCCGCCCTCTCCCGCCGGTCGTCGAGCCCGGCATCCGGCCCGTCCGCGCCACGCGGCGGTGGCTCGCGCTGGTCGCGGCCGCCGCCGTGATCGGACTGGGTGCGGTGACCTGGCATCCGTGGACGTCGTCCGAGACGCCCCAGCTCACCGCGGTGGCTCAGGTCGAGAAGGCCCCGGATGCCCAACACTTCAGCACCCGGATGGACGGCGCCACGCTCACGGTCTACCGCTCGGTCAGTCTCGACCGCGC
>Ga0308170_10002357_pt1 | contig 16310 bp, 26 predicted proteins | sample PhyBR2_2_FD_202136 | JGI IMG/M metagenome (GOLD analysis project Ga0308170, IMG submission 202136) | Phyllosphere microbial communities from UC Gill Tract Community Farm, Albany, California, United States - DLSLSB.R2 | ecosystem: Host-associated > Plants > Phyllosphere > Unclassified | place... | reverse complement strand
TAGGTGGAATGGGAGGTACGACGGGTAATGGAGGGTTTGAAACGGGATCGATGGATATGGGTGGAGTAGGAGGGAATGGTCAAATGAGTGAACAGGAGATGCAAGAGTTGTTAAAAAGTCTAGGGGGTTGAAATCGAGAAGAACATAGAACACGAGGAGTTATTGATCGATTCGGGTTCGGAGGGGGATTCACTTCAACAACTACTTTGGTCGCTCATCGGGATCGATGTTGCAGTGTCGACGGCTTCGGACTCACGTGCACTGAAGTCGTTTTTTTGGACCCCTTCGAAGTTCGGTTCAGACGAGTCGGGGAGTGGGGATTCTGAGAACAAAGCAAGGCTCTCCGTTCTCCTCTCTTCCCAATCCCCTCTCCCAAGGCCTACTACATCAGCTCGCACAACACGACCGACCGATGCAAGCGAAGATGGAAGAAGGTTTCGAATCTGACAAGAAACGATCTGTTCAAGAATGGGATGGAGACGAGAAGGAGGAAGAAACGAACCATGAGGATGACCATACTGAGTCCGAGGAGTCAGTCAGTACGAGTGGATGGAAAGGGAAAGGTCGAGAACGAGTAAGCTTTCTTTTCGGCTTTCTTTCGAACTCAGAATTGAGCTGACTATACAGCTCTGAAACGCAGACTTACTCGCCTGCTGAACGATTCTCGACACCTTGGATCAATGTCACTGTCTCTCCCGCGTTGTCGGAAATGCCCATTACGCCAGGAGATCAGATTGATTTTTGGATCACTCTGAAAGAAGGGTTCAATTTGATCGAGTTCGAAGCGAGACTCGTCGGGAGAAGCGAATTGGCGAATGTCAGTCAATTCCTCGGAGCCTATCTCTGTAGTCTCGCAGATTGCTGAATTCTGTTTCGACTAAACGACAGGGCTCGAAACACGAATTCCTTTCGATTCCTTCAGTACCGGCTGAATTTGACTCATTTTTCCTCTCGTCGCTTACGCACGACTCGCCGTCTCCATCGACCCCCCGTACATTCTCCATCTTCATGTTGTTCAACCATACCTGCGGTTGCAGCGTTTCTCGAACAACTGGAGCTACAGAATGGATCCCTCTTGCACCTTCCTGGAGTTCGCTCGGGAACAAGATCGAGTACGTGATTGAGCTCGTAGGGAAAGTGGAAAGTGGTAAGAAGGATAAGAAAGGCAAAGGGAAATGGAAAATGTTTTCAGGCAAAACTCAGAAAGAACGGTACGTTCTTTCGCTTCACTCTCTTCTGTCGAAGTAAGAGCTGAGTCATCGATATGTTCACAAGCTTTGAGATTCCTCTCACTCTTGATACCGACTGCATGTACGCTCTCGGACCCTCACCTCCTCCCCTCGCTCCGGAACGTTTCTATCGTACTCAACCGATCTCGCAAGAGAGCAACCACGGGCGCGAGCGAGCGATACTGGTCGATCTCCCGACGCCTCTCGACGTCGGCTTCACCACGCGGGCAGAATCAGCGAAAGTGCGTCGAATTTCTCGCATGAACGTTTCGAACTCAAGCTGACAAGCTCTCTCCGAAACAGCTCAACATCGAGATGACTACCTCTCCGACCTATAAAGGCTCTCCTACTCTGGAGCCTTCATTTCGCTATTCACTCGTCGTTTCCCTCGGTCGACATCATCCCACTTCGATTCCTCTCCTCCTCGTTTCGCTCAAACAAACCGCCATACACGCTCATTTCGTCCTTCACAAATCCACCACTATCCTACCCTCTCCCTCAACGTCGAGAACAGCAGGCAAAGAAAGTGTTCAACAACCTCTGTGGATCACTCATCGAGACAAACGTAAATCGAATCCGACAGACGCAGGTCGACAAGCAGCTCTCGAACCTGGAACGGTCAATGGAGAGTTCGAGTTATACAGTGAGAAGGGAGAGAAGGGAGAGATCGATGGTCAGGAGGAACTGTTTGTCAAGTTTGAGGGAGAGTTTGTGGTCGATATTTGGGCTTTGGCGCGTGGAGAAGATCGTCGTCTCGTTCCGATCAGGACTTGTCAATTGGAGATCACGTACGTCTCATCTACTCGACTTGATTTCGGAAGTACTGACGAGTCGCGTGGACAGATACGACCTGACAGCAACGATTCGATTCGGACCCAATTTCTCTTCGTCGATTCAGCTCAAATCGACAAACCTTCCCCTTCATCTCGAAGCTCGCAACATCCCTCTCGTGGGCTCTTCCTCCACTTCTGTCGTCCCTGCTACTTCGTCAAGCAAAAACTCTACCCTCGAAAAACCATCTCGAATCGTCCATCTCAAATCTCCCTCGATATCGATCCCTCAACCTCAAGCTTCGTCCTCTCGGCTCGGGATCGACGACAACCTACCCGCTTACGTACCTCCTCTTGCCTCGACCTCGAATTTCCCCTCCGCAGCGGAAGAGAAGCGACAACTAGCCAATTCGAGCCAAAACGACGAGGTCCCATCGATTTCGACTTCGACAAATCTCCCTCCGGCGTACATCGACTCAAACGATCCATCGTCTCTCACGCTTTCGACTCTCGCTGTCGACGAAGAAGTTCCAGAAGAACCGCCGAGTTGGGAAGAAGCGGTCAGAGAGGAAGCGATCGAAGAATGGGTCGCAGCGAACGCTTGTTTGGGAGAAGAAACGTGATTACAGATGATGGAGAAGAGGGAAAAGCTGAGTTCGTGAAGATCGTGAGGATCGTGAGTGTCGTAAAGTGGAGATGGAATACGAGAATTGAAGTAAGATTGAGAGCGACACGAAAGCGGCAAACGATAAAAGAGCGTGAAGAGGAACTTGAATGAATGAAGTACGAGCACAAAGAGAGGGGATGCTGCGAGTGAGCGAGCTCGAACTAGCGCCAACTAGCTGATTTTTCGAGTTCCATCAATTTTGCAAAATCCGCTTCGAATTTCTCGCGTGCCTCGGACTCGGACTCGGACTCGCCTTCCATTGTGTGTAACTCCTTCCCTTCGAGTCGCCTTGCGCGCCTCGCACATTTATCCGCAAACTCCGCCTGTTCGCGGTAGCTCCAAATGGCCTTGTACCCTCCGTTTCTCTCCTCCCTCGCTTTCTGCTTCGATTTGCGCTGAGCGGCCGACTTTTGAATCAAATGCTGAGCTTCTTGTAACTTCGTTCGCTATTAGATCAGAAGGAGCGAGAAGAAATGATCAACTCTCCTTCGCTGATTGAGAAACCAAAAATTGAGCTCACACTTTTCAAGCGACTCCCTCGTAAGCCTTGAACCTCCCTACTCAGCTTGACTTGTACTGGTTGCTCCAACTGCTTGCGAGTTGATTTTGGCGGCGCAGCTGGAGGCGTACCGTTGTCGCTGTCGTCCTCCTCATCAGAGCTTGCTGGTCGAACCCGTTTCGATGGTTTCTTGCGAGGCGCCAATATCTTCTTTGAAGCTTGGGGAGCTTCAACGATTTCGACATCCGATGAGTCCTCCTCTTCCTCCTTGGGAACCACTATGTCGACGTCAGAATCCATTCCTTCCTCCTCTGCATCCTCGAGTTCGTCGGTTTCGTCCGATTCCTCGCTCTCCGATTCCTCGTCGCTCTCTTCTTGAGGCCTTGCCTTCCCCCTAGTCACTGTCTTGGCCTTGTTTTGAGGCTTTTGATTTTGCGGTTGAGGTGAAGTTAGAATTTGAGCGGCGGGACCTGATTGAGCATCGGCGATGGCCTTGAGTAGCTCCTATCGATACCAGGATGTGAGCGGAAGGGAGCCACGAGCCGTCGATGAGCAGATCACTCACCGTGTGAACGAGCTTGCTCTTCGCAAAGAAGAAAAATCCCTTGGAATACCGTATTTGGAGTTTTTGAGCGAAAGCGAAATCTTCGGTTGTATAGTATCGCATAAGCTTCTTGTGTCCAGGTCCGGCGGCGTATCCAGCGTACTGGAATGCGCATTTGGGTTAGCGATGAGCGTGCGGGAAGAGCTTCAAAATGACTCGCCGACATATATTTTCTCTGCACGTAATTAAAGGTCAGCTACGCGATACAAGGTAGCGGTACAGGGCTCTACCACTTACGAAGGTTTCCAAATTTGCTGGCAAGCCTTTGCCCCAATCGTTTGTGCCCATAGTCTCATAATGTTTGGTGTCCGTCAGTACCAGCACCACCTTGGAACCATGAGATTCGCGAATAAGATTTGCTGATCCTTGAGAGATGATGCTGCGCAGAATCTATGGACGTATTAGCTGACTTTTTTGAAAGAGGACGAACGTAACAAACTTGCCTGGCTACCTTTGTTATCGTATTCGCTCCGACCCTTGTCTTCGGCCCTCCCTGCTTCGTCCTCCTAGCCCTCTCCTTCTTTTCCTTGAGTAACCACCTCATTCAAGTACTCTTGCGTGCGTGCGATGACTTTTGTGATCGACGAAATCGATCCGGTTCGCGGAGAATTGACGAGACCGTGATAGAGTCGAATTGAAAATGACTGTGGGTGTTGCCTGGGAGAGAAGGAAAAGAAGTTCGCAGGAGAGCGCAGAGAGGAGAGGGGAGAGAGACGAAAGAGGAAGCGCGCTCTGAACAGAAAAGCAAATACTCCAAATTTCGAAGTCGAATTTTGTCGGGTCGAGAAGGAATGGTCGTGTCGCCCTTCGGAGCGTATCGGAGGTAGTTTCGCAAGACTTGACATGCTTGAAGTCCACTCGAGCGGTTGACTTTGAGAGGAACGGTGGGAAACGAAGCAACAACACAAAAGAAGCGGAACTGCCCGAGCTACCCAGCAATCCTTCAGTAGAATACTCTTACCTACTTCCAGAGCCTCCAGAGCGCTGAGTTGAAGTTGTCGGTGAATTGTCTGAAGCAGAAAAGTTTCTTTCAACCTTAAGCTTCTGCATCTCACTCCACTCCGGTCAAACTACAGGATAGACAGATAGAAGGATGGTACAGCTCAACAACACCTTCAAACAACTAGCTGTGTGAGTTCCCTCGCTCTTCTCGCTTCATTCAGATCTCCTGCTAATCTTGATCTCTCTCCAGTCGAGACGATACTTCAACGCGTACGAAAGGACCACAAATCACCAAAGCGAACAAGTCATCCACTGCGCTATCCTCCAACCCTACCTCCGCTCTCTCCTCATCGACCACTCAGCTTCTAACCGTTCTCTCCCAACTCACTTCCCACTTACGCCGCTCGAATCAATTCACCCCTACTCTGCAACATGTCAAATCACTACTGTACAATAAGGAGTACCTAGCTGCATTTGGAACAGAAGGAGAAGAGGGAGAGAATTGGAGGGAAGTTTATTTCGCTCGATGGACTCCGGCGAGGAGTGTCTTGTATGAGCGAGCATTCAGGGAGCTAAATGTCGGATCTATTCTTGGATGGGAGACGGATGAGAAGGAGCAGGAAGCGAGAGATGTAACGGCAGAAAGGAGAAGAAGGGAAATGAAGAAGAAGGAAGAGGAGTCGAAAGAGGAGGAGAAACCGGTCGAGGTGAAAGCTAAGTTCGAAGATCAAGAGGTAATCATGATCGGAGCGGGAGCAGGGGCTGAGATTATCGCTTTGGGATGCATCTTAGGCAGCGCGAATGATGAGATCCCTGAAGTATCGAGGCCAAAGATCAAGATTCAAGCTATCGATCAAGGGAGTTGGGGAGAACTCGTACGAAAGATGGATGAAGGGATGAAGGAGAAGTGGAAGAGTTTGACTGAAGCTGGTGAAGGAGGAAAGACGAGGATGGAACTGGAATTCGTTCAAGGAGATCTCTTAGCCGCTTACTCTGCCGATCCCAACGCCGCTCCTTCCCCTCTACCACCACTCAATCTCGACCTCTCCTCGCCAAATCTCAAACTCGTCACAATCTGTTTCACCATCACTGAACTTCTCCTCCAATCTCGACCTTCGACTCTTCGCTTCCTCTCCACTCTTACCGCTTCCGCTCCCAAAAACTCTTATCTCCTGATCATTGAGTCTGCATCTCTCGCTCTGATTCCAATCGGTACAAGCGGTAGAACTTATCCTCTCGGTCAACTTCTCGACCATGCCCTTTGTGGAGGAGCAGGAGGGGAAGCAAAGTGGGAAATCGTCAAGAGCGAAGAAGGGAAATGGTTCAGGATGCCGGAAGGTGCTGAAGACGTTTACAACCAAGATGTCGAAGAGAGCGGGAAGGGAATGCATGTTAAATTGGAAAACTCGAGGGTTGTCTTGAGGTTGTACCGCAAGTTGTAGGGTGCTCTTTAGAGTATTGTACGAGTTGACTGATATGGTAGAGAGGGAGATTAGGTATTCTCGAACCCGGTATTGTTGTAACAACCTCGCATCTTCGCATCTTTTCTCTGGGTTTTCGAGAGATTGTCTCGGTCAGTTGCGGGAGTCGTCGAGCAGCGAACAGATTACAATCGACGATGCTGCGCACAGAGCCTGTTTGAGCATGTCAAGAAGTCGAAACAGAAACTTTTGAGAAACGATCTCGCTTGATTTTTGGGTGAGATTTCGAAAACCTCCCTTCTTCACTCCTCAACTTGATCATATTCAATCGCGAACATTGGTCACGATAAACACACAATCAGAAGCCTATCAAACTGGTCGACACCATCACGAAAGGCTAAACCCACCCGAAACAAATCTTCATCATCTAGTTTAACTCGAAGCTCCTCCAAACACCACGACAAGCTTTAGCTCGATGAGTGAGCCGTACGTACATCAACAATAGCTCTCTAGTCTTCGCGGGCTAACCCTCAATCACTCTCTAGGTCTCGCTCCTCTCCCTCTCCGCCTCCAAATCTCGGTTCTTTCCCACCAACTTCCCTCGCCTCTCTACCCACCGAAGTACTCGTTCTTATCCTCAGTAACATCCCTCGTCATCCTTCGAAAGCCCGCTTCGCTTCTCTCGCACGGATCTGTCTAGTCAATAGATTCTTCCTCTCTATCGCCCAACCTCTCCTTTACCACGATATTTCTATCGACCTCGAGCAGACTTACGATGATCAGTACTCGACATATTATCAACTGGTCAGGACCCTCACGACGAGCGCAACAAGAGCGAACCTGGTCAAGGCAATGAGAGTTTCGTTCTTCGGCGGATGCACAACACCACTCGACATGGTCGCCTTCGCCTACGTCCTCACCCAGCTTCATCAACTCGAGTCAATCCGCTCAAGCTGGTATCATCAGCGCACCGGACCCCTTAACGACGCTTTCGTCGAGTTCATCTTGAATCATCAGAAGGGGTTGAAAAGCTTGGAGATACCCCTTGTCGGTCTAAAGTACGACACATTCGCCTCGATCTTCACTACTCTCGGTGCTCTGGAGTGCTTCGTCGGCCACATCGTGTACCGACCTCGATCGAAGGAGGGGAAACGCTTCGAGCCGATCTGCAATCTTCGCCGTCTAGTCGTCACATCTTCTTTCGTCCTTCCTCGTCAACTCTTCCGACTTCTTTCCTCTTCCCATAGCAGCCTGACCTCTCTCGCATTCGAACTCGGCACGCCCGGAGATCCATTCGATCTATCCTCTTTCTCTAACCTCGCCCATCTCAAACTCATCCTTGCCCAAAATCTCCTACCTGAGCTTCACGTAGTACCCTCAACAACTCCTCAAGCGACAGGACAACGTGACCCTTTCTCTGGCGCTCTGCGACCGACCTTGATCTCCCTCCGAAAACTTCCCATTAAATCTCTCTCTGTCTCCACACACGTTCGTTCCATCGCCCTCGACTTTCGATCGTCGCTCATAATCGACGTACTCCCCCGTTCAATCCTCCACCTTTCCGTACCCTATCAAGCGCTCGAGCAAAATCGCCCTAATTCCATCCTCCTCACGAACCGGATTTCCGATGGTTCCTATCCTCATCTCAAACAAATCTCGATCCTACCGACGTATGATTATAACGCTACGTATCTTTCCTGGGTGGGCCGAGCTCGACAGGACGTACGAGCGGGATTAGAGCAGACCTTGAAGAAATCTGGTGTCCGAGTTGAGGTCGTCGAGGAGTCGGGCATGAGTAGTCCGACGAGGATGGATCTAGATCCCTGGCAGACGGATAGTGATTCTAGTACGGAGACTGAGGATGACTCGAGCGATTCCGACACGGATTCATCGAACTCCGAGGATTCCAGCAGCTCGAGCGATTCCAGCGATTCGAATCACGCCCCCGATCTTCATGCGACCTCTCACTCGCCGTCAGCTTCCCATGAAGCTCCTCCACCCTCAGTGGCGGATCCTGGAGAAAGCAACGATCAGGAGTCTGAAGAAACTGAGGAAAGCGAAGAATCCGAAAGCGAATCCGAGGAGGAGGTTCACAGGGATCTCCACATCTACTGAGGACGCCAGCTGGACTCGCTCAGAGGGAGAGATGGAGGTAGAGGCCCTCAATGCTCGAGGGAATGAATTGGAACTGGCGCCTCGACTTCTTGAATTCGTTCGGCTCGAAAACCAATAAATCATCTCCGTCGGCGACAACCCTTCAACAACCTTCAACGCTTCTCCTCTTCGCATACTCTCACACTTCAACTCCACCCTCCCTCTCGCTTCCCCCATTCTTCAGCTTCCGACAAATCGACAACAAATCTCGCTTCTCAATCTTCCCACTCGACCACTGTCATTCTTTCGACTCCCTCGCCTTCTGGACATGGGGGATGGATTACTTGGAGAAGCACAAACAGGCGAGGAGAAGGAAGGTCCTTAGTGCTTGGGGTCGGTGATTGGATCGAAGACAGGGCGGCGGAACAGGATTCAGGTCAAAGGAGAGGAAATAGGAGAAGCAAGACAGTACTGGCACTCTATGACTGCTTCCGTTGCATTGTGTCTCATCGTAGTTGCTGCTGTAGCAGAGAGAAGTATCGAGAGAGACTCGAGCGGGTGTCATCTTCGAGACGAAGAAAAACTTGTCAACACTTACTTTTCGACTCTGCTTCCAAGCTTTCTGCTGTCGGGGGTCTTCAATCACGAGTTGTCGTGCGAATAGAGCGCTGCCTACCATTTGGCAGCCGTTTGAGCGAGTGATTCAACTCTGAACTTTTCTGCGATTCATCTTTCCCTTTCCTTCCTCTCACTTGCACTTTCAGATTGCGCTTGTCACTCGCCAGATCAATCAAGAACACTTGATCAAATACTCGAACGGTTATCACTCTCATTCCTCGAACCCTCATTACAAGTCTTTCAAGATGGAACTCTCTGCAACTTTACAACTCGAACAGATGATCCTTGGAGACGCTGAAGAATCGTACGTAGCCTTCCTCTGTGCTCATTGTGAGATTGAGCTGATCTTCATTGGGCCCACAGCTCTCCTCCTTTCCCTTGTTCTCCCCCTCTTCCCGATTCTCGTTTCCCTCCCTCCTTCAACTCCTTGCCTCCCGAACTCATCACGCACATCTTCGAATCACTTCCTTTCCATCCCTACAATACCCGCGCCGCTTCTCTCGCTCAGTTCTGTCTCGTCAATCACCACTTTCTCGAAATCGCTCGTCCTCTCCTGTATCACGACGTCCACCTCGACTTCTTCCAAGATTACAATTCATCCTGGTCCTCACTCCGTCAGCTCTTCCGCACGCTTCTCGACTTCGACCATTGTTCGATCTTGGTCAACATCATTCGCATCTCGATGGACACGGCCACACATCTCGAGGTGACGGCTGTTGCGTACCTACTTTCGCAGCTTAAAGCTCTCAAGTCTATTCAGATGGAAGGCATCGAAGACGGCGATGATGAGGACTGCATCCGAGCAATTCACAAGCATCAAGTCGGACTCAAACATCTCGAACTACGTGGAGTCATGTTCGAAGGGTCGAATCACTGGAGCATGCTGCGTGCGTTGGAAGGCTTGGAGACTCTCGTTGGAGGATTCGACGCACCCGAAGACGACGAACCCGCTTCGCACCTAGTCAACCTGCCTTGCAAACTTCGCCATTTCGTCTCGCACTCCACTCTCACTCTTGCAACATTCGATTGTGTTCTACATTCTTCCTGGAGCAGTCTCACTAGCCTCGCATTTGTAATCGATCCCGAATGCGCGGATCTCGATCTTCAGAGACTCAAGAACCTCAACACTCTCCGTATCGTATTGGAGGACGACACCAACCTGAGTTTGGAACCTCTACCCTTCAGCTCGGATCCGAGTCGCAGGCTACCCAATTTGCGCATGCTACAGATTCTCAAGTTTGCCCTGAAGATTCGAATGATCATCATCTCGATCCAGTCACTTCCCATCGAGACTCTCTCAATCACTGTCAAAGAAGACTACATTTCAAAAGCTATATCACCTTACCTATTCCTGGCTCCCCTTCCTTCCTCACTTCGTCACTTTGGCACCGTCTTCGAATTCCTCGATCCCGAAGGAGTCAACTCTCGGGAACTCGTCAAGACGATACATGATGGCCGCCTTCCTCATCTCGAGCAGATCACAATCTTTCCTTCAGATGGCGACTCGGCCGCTTATCGAAGACCGCTCGATGCGGCAACTCAAAGAAGATTCAGCGAACTCGAAAGACGACTTGGGATCACCGTCATTCCACATCGCCCCTCACCAGATACCGTCACTTCCTGGTACACTCTCGAACCTCATGTAGAAGAGACGGACGAGGAGGAAGATGATGAAGAAGGATCAGAGGAAGATTACGATTCTGAAGAACTAGACGAGTTCCGGTCGGATTACGAGGAGGACGAAGATGAGGACGAGGGAGAGGAAGAAGATGATGAGTGATTTGGAAAGGGAGACAGCTCAGAGGATAGGAGGAATGATAGGAGCTGGACGGTTGACGAGGAGAAAAGGGAAATGAGACGTTCTGATTGAGGAACTTGGAGGGGTTCGTCGGGCTTAGTAGGCGAGCAGACGGTACTCTGGTTTCGTTTGTTGCATTGACTGTTGACTACCTGCATTCTCGCCGATGCGAAATCAAAACGTCGATTTGACCCTCTTTGCGAGATTTCAACTTTTCGCTTTACGTTCGTCTTCTGAGCGCCTCTCGAGAGGAAACTCTGATCTATGCAACGTGGAGGGAGAGTAGAGGAACCTTGTCGATGAACTTAGAAGTTGCTGGATTCGAACTTAGTAGCGATCTCAAAGGTTTCCTTCTGCCCTTTCACCTCAATCTCGGAGATCTGCTTGGAACTCGCCCTATCGACTCGAATCACTCTCAACAACACTATCACAGCAGTCTCAGCCCTTCTCGAATCCTCAAACAGTCACTACAGCTCTTTCAAGATGGAACTCTCTTCAACCCTACAACTCGAACGCTTGAGCCTCGGAGGAAGTCCCGAGTCGTATGTGGTCCCTATACGAGCTACTCGTATGTCTTGACTGACCCCTGGCGGTGTTGCAGCTCACCTTCACCTTCTCCGTCGCCCTCTTCCGCTCAATCTCCGACTTGCATCTTCCCACTCTTCTCCCTTCCCCACGAGCTGGCGGAGATGATCCTTGAGACAGTCTCCAGTCAGAGTGCTGGCCGCGAAAGGAATCTAGATCTTGCTCGCCTCTCTCGCGTGAACAAAGTCATTCAAGCCATCGTACGACCTCTCCTCTATCGCGACCTCTGCCTCGACTATGGTTTCAGATTGTCACACGCCGAGAAGGACAGTACGTTGGTCATCGCACAAGAGCACAGGCAATTCATCCAGACTCTCAGGATTTCCTTCGCGAGGCATTGGGAGAACTCGACGATCTCGACCTCGACAAGTTATTCCGATCATTGAACAACCTTCATACCATCCGCACTCGCTGGAATCCTACTTCTGTCAGCCCGCCAGCAAATTCACCCATCCTCAAAGTTGTCGTTAACTCTCAACCGCAACTTCTTCGCCTTGAACTCCCTCACGTCAACTTGAGCATGCGAGACATTAAGCTCATTGCTTCCAGTCTTCCACGTCTCGAGACCCTCGTCGTGAATCTTCCGAACCTCAAGACTATCGCAGAGTTCAACCCAGTTTTCCGCCTCAGTCGCCTTGTCGCGCTCGAACTTCCCGACCCTCGCATTCTTTTCCCCCTTCTCATCTCGCTTACTTCCAATTCGGATCTCCCTTCTCTCGCAACCTTCACCCAACTTCGCTCCCTTTCCCTCTGGATCTCAACTCCTAAGCGTTCGACACACAATCTCTTGAACGATGAAGCGGATCGAGTCATGATCGCTCGCATGCGAAAGGTACTCGTCTCGGTCAAGGAAGTTGAGATCAAGATTCTCAAGATTGGTTCGCCTCTCTCGCTTCAGCTCTACGATATTCACGAAACGATCTTCGCCAACTTGCCTCGTTCGATCGAATCCTTCACCTTCGGCCCGAAGAACGACGAAACTATCGATTGGCGCTCACTCCTTCCTTCGAAAACCTCTTCTCCTTACCCCTTCCTCAAGCATATCTCTATGACCCGTCTTCCCCGTTCTATCCGTAGGAGTCCTGGACTCCCCAAGGGAGCTCAAGGCAACCTCAAGCAACTCTGTATCGAAGCTAGGATTAAACTTGAATTGCAACCCGTCACGCATTTGCATCGATTCAACGCGTTCATCCTCGACTCGCCTCGTGTCATAGGTGGAGAATATGATGCAGAGAGCGCACCAGACTTCAAGCTTGTCGGCATGCACACCGACCGAGGTTACGTTCCCTTACCGTATGGTTGGCCTTGAAAAGAATTCGAATCTTCAGGATCTCGGGGAATAGTCGTTCGATAGGAAGGATCAAAAGCTTTGTAAGGTGCTGTCGAAGGTTTAGCTTAGTTCGTCAAAGAAGGCAGGAATCAAGAATGTTTTTTTAGGAAATGAAGAAACTTTACACTACTCAGATGTTTTCTCGGATATCGAGTTGCGAGCACTCGCTTGCGAGCAGACTGAAGGTCGAGCTTGACACAAGACTGTGCGTGAACACAAGAGAACTGCAAGACGTATGAATTATGCAAAGTTGAGACCACGAGGGGAAAACAAGAACACGGACAAACTGCAAAACGAAAGAAATGAGGTCAAAGGGTCTCAAAGACAGCGAGCGGGCGAGAGCGACAGGGATTATAATAGTCGTAAGCGATCTAGTAACCCATACTTCCACTCCTACTACTCATCCCCGAGCTATAGCTGTTTCCTCTCTCTCCCTGCATCCTCGATTCTCCGTTGTACCCATTCCCATAGTCTCCTCCTCCTCCGCTGCTGCTACTATTCGATGTGGCACTGGCGGTGTTCGACGGCAGGTTTCAAACGAGAGTACTAGACCGAAATACAATGAGATCTGATCATCTTCGTCGACGTTTCTCTCATTCAATTTCACCTCGAAACCCTTACCTCCCCTCAGAGTAAGATCCCCCGCCTCGCAGTGGCACCAGATCGAACAGAGCAACTCGAGTATCTCGATCTTACCAACAAGAGAGAAATCATTACAAGCACTTGACTTAGAAACTAGATCGCAAAATAATCTATACCCGACTCAGTCTTGTTCAATCAAACGATAGTAGCGAATAACCTATCCCCACTATCCCCCAATCCCGGTACGACCAATCCTTGTTCTGACAATACCTCGTCAACTCCAGCAACGTAAACTTGTAACCCAGGATAACTTTGCGCGATTTTTTCGAGTCCAGGTTTCGAGCCGAGGATAGAGAGGAGTTTGATATTTTCAATTTTGAGACCCCAGTCGAGCTATATCGCATAGAAGAGGGTTAGAGCAGATGGGAATGAGAGGAGAAAAGGGATGAGACGTACGAGCATAGAAATGGCAGCAATCGCTGTTCCTCCTGTTGCGATCAAGGGGTCGAGGAGGTAGAGGGTATCAACGTTGGGTGTAGGTGGGAGCTTTTCTATCGGAGTGGGAATGAGCGAAAAGCAATGAATCAAGGGTCAGCGATTCATCCTTTTTCGTTTCATCTCTCCTCTCGAACAGAAATATCATCTGAAACACCCCGGCCCCCTCGTACCGTCCCAAACCTCGACTATTCTCCCAGTTCCCGATCAGATACAGAAAGGAAGTGAAACTCACGATAGTATTCGACGGGTTGTAAACTGACCTTTTCCCTGAACAAACCCAAATAATGTACTGAAGCTTCAGGGAACAAATCCAACATAGCTATTTCATTCTCTCTTATCTTTTCATCAGCTCATCGCTCTTGTCAGGTTGAGGAAGAAAGAGTGCGTACGTTCAGTCATACCGATTCCTGCGCGAAGGATTGGGGAGAGTCCGATGCGGTGCGAGAGGGTCTTTCCTGTATAACTCGCTACTGGACTCTCGAGCTACACAGTACCGCTCGAACGGTTAGTGCGAGCTCTTGAAGAGACAGAAGGGAAGGGAGAGGAGAGGGGAACGTGGTTGAACCAACATTCCCTCCTTTTTTTCTCCTCTTTGACCACGAAGGAGATGGATGATAGACTCACATTTGGTACATCTTTCAATTCGAGATCCCTACTGGCTTCAATAGCTACGATTCCAGTGATATCTTTGATCAAACTTCGGAACCGGTGGGAAGGGGTTCGTTTGTCCCTCAATTCCGACAGCTTGGTCGATAAAAGTGGGTGAGAGAGTTGATTGATAGACATTTTGGAGACTGAGTGAAGTGAGGTGGATCTGTGAGTGTGTAGAGGAGGGAAGAAGAGAGAGGGGGAAATGTGGGGGTTCAATGAGTGGAGATGAGAGGAGAGGACTGGAGCTGAACGTACGCGTGAAGAGAGAGAGAGAGAGAGAAGGAGAAGGAGAAAGAGAAAGGAAGGAAAGAGAGAGAGTAGAAGACGAAAGAGTGACTTCAACACGTTATCTCGTGCAATTCTCATCCGAACGGCTCAACCGCACGACTTTCGTTCAAAATGTCAAGAAACAGCAGATTCGTTATCGGACAGAACAATATAAACGAGTGATACACAAACAACCTATCAAACAAAGACACTGTCCCTTTTTCGATCGATGAAAGAAAAATCGTAGAGTTCTCATAATTCCATTTCCATCTCCATCCCTTCTCCCCCCTCTCCTTCTCCTTCACCTTCGGTATCCGCATCCATCCCACCCTCTACCCTCTCGGCTTCCCTCCTGAATTCCCCGAATTCCTCATTTCGTCTCCTCTCCATTTCCTCCCTCCTCAATCTCTCCACCCTAGTCTCCATCTTCCTCCCTTCCTCTTTCTCGGGCGGTCTCAAACTAGGTGGCGGTTGGTACAGGATTAAAGCGTCTGCTGGTTTTTGTCGTCGAGGAAGGATCGGTTGATTGAATGAAGAAGAAGCCAAAGAATTTAAACGGAACGTTTCTCTTTCTCTTTCTTGCTCCTCTTTTTTGTGTTGAGAATCGTCCTCATCGTCGGAGGAGGAGAGAGAAGATACGTAGATTGTGTGAGGTGAGATGTCCCATGAGGAGGGAGGTTTACTCATTTCGATTTCTGGTTCTTCTTCTTCCTCCATTCCGCTTGAGCGGGATTGTGAGTGAGGGAGTACGAGGCCTGAAGCTCGCGCGATTGATGAAGGAGGGAAGACCAAGGGAGGTGGAGAAGTGGACAAGTTCTGTTTCTGTTGGTGATGGTGATGGGAGAAGGGAAGGAAATCTGGGGATGTGGGAGGAACTGGTGGGAACGATGATTGGACTGGAGAGGTGAGGGTATAGGCTGAAGCGGGCGATGAAGAAGTCGGAGGGAAGGGAGAGAAGGGTTGAGCAGAGGAGTTTGAAGGGATAGGGGAATAATCGAGAGATAACCGGCCGAACGCTTCGTGATCTGGTGCGGTTCGACGTCGTTTTGATTTGCTTGGTCGATCTTCTTCATCGACAGGCTTGGAGGGAGGTGGTTGATGAGAGAGGAGCGGGTTTGGGACGATTGGAGAAGTTGCGAGAGTTTCTGCTTGTGGTACTTCATCAATCACTGTCAAAGAAGGTCTAGCTCTGATCGCCTGTCCCAATCCTCCTTCACTCGTACCAGAGTTTGAAGCGAGTGTTGACGTCGTTCTCGTTCCGAATGAATTCGAGTGGGGAGAAGGGAGGAGGGAAGAAGAGGCGAGAGAAGGTGAGAGAGGACCTTCTGGACTGTTGACGGGTACTGCAGGTGTGCTAGAGGAATGAGAACGCTTCAATCGAGGTCGTGGTGCAGAATTCCATGATGTAGGTCCAGTTTGAGAAAAGGAGGAAGATGAGGAAGGGGAGGCTGAGGAAGTGAAGAATGAAGGCGGAAACGTGAGAGGGGTCATCCGGGGTGACTGTAGTAGCGTTTGTAGCGGTTAGAGGTGAATGGGAAAGAGAGTGAGAAGCGAAAACAGCAGCTGAGAATTTTCGAGAAATTTACGGCCGACGAGGAATCGATATATTGGATATATCGCGTTCAATACGAACAGCAAATCGTAGCTTAGGCTGTGAACCGTAGTCACAACACGGTCTAGCTAATTCTTCGAAATTGGCTCCCGGTAATTTGCGAAATTAATCTCCTGTTTACGCTCTACGTCTCACATCGACCA
>Ga0308170_10002356_pt1 | contig 16315 bp, 14 predicted proteins | sample PhyBR2_2_FD_202136 | JGI IMG/M metagenome (GOLD analysis project Ga0308170, IMG submission 202136) | Phyllosphere microbial communities from UC Gill Tract Community Farm, Albany, California, United States - DLSLSB.R2 | ecosystem: Host-associated > Plants > Phyllosphere > Unclassified | place... | reverse complement strand
GCTGTCGTGTGCAGCTCAGGGGCTGGTTGACGCTGTGAGCGTCTGCCTCGCCTGGCACGCCACACCACTTCGTGATGCGTCGGGAACCGCCCTCCTTGTGCGCGCAGCCTGCGTGCTCGTCGTCACCCCTGCCCCTGCCGGGGGCCTCTCCGATGGCTGGTTCATGCGCACTGGGTCTGCTTCTTCCGGGACCGGACCATTCCCCAACCCGCTCCACCGCACCGGCAGCCGGACCGCAGCCTGCTCGCACTCGCCCGGCCATGAGGAAGCCCCCGGCAGAGAGCCACCTTGATACCGGTTCGATACCCGCCACGCCCCACCGTCCCGGTGACCGGAGCGACACGAAGCCGCGGCAGGTGCGGCACCGGCACGCACGGGCCAGACGACTCGGATGACGGAGCGGGAGACGCACCGGTGGACGCCTCAGGCAGACGAAATGCCAGACGTGCGGGTGCGCGGACCGAGAGACGAACTGCGACACCCCACCCGTGTGAGGCCGCCGGCAGGCAAGGTGCGTCAGCACCTTCGATCAGGCATCCGCCCTGGGGAGACGAACGGGGTGACGAGCAGAGGAGCTAGCCGCTGCCACGCGTGCCGTGTACGCGGTGGACGAGATGGTGGACGATCAGGTCATCGTGACCGTGCGGGGGTGGAGCTGATGCAAGGAGAGGGTCGCTAAGCGACCCGGACGGGACGTGTGGGGAGCGCGCGCGAAGCGCGCGGTGTGCGACGCCGGCGCGGAGCGCCAGGCGTGCCGCGTCGTTGTCGAGGTGGCTGAGTCGTGCGCGCGGGTCACGTTCTCGAGATGGCCGGGTGAGGTGGGCTGCGGTGTCGAGGTGATGGCGTGAGGAGGTCAGACGAGAAGGGTGTCTCGTCGCGGTTGACGTGTGGCTGTTCGTGAAAGGGAACGGGGGAGGGAGCGCCAGCGACCAACCCTCTCTTCTAATCGGGCTGCCCTCCCATCTAATGGCCTCCACTCGTCAGATCGGTGTCGCCAGTTGGTCGTCACGTTCGGCGACCGCCGGGCTCGCACGGGTCGTGCTCGCGGGGGTGGGGCTGGTGGTCGGCGACCGCCGTCGGGGTGGCTCGCCACCCCGCACCGGCAGAGCGATGTATGTCAGTGGCGCGTGAGCTTCTCGTGCACGTCGGGGAGTGCGACGCGCAGCTGCTCTAGTTCGATGACGTTACTGCCGGTCGGCAGCCCTAGTCCGGTCAGCTCGCGGGCTTCGGCCATGGCCGCTCGTTCTTCCGCTGTCGGCGACCGCAGCACGTCCATCGATTGGAGCCAGTCCCACAGTTCGGTGAAGGGCTGACGCGAGAAGCCCTTGAAGTCGTCTAGAGCCCGGACCCACGCGTCGTACTGGCCGGCCCAGATCGGTAGCTGCGCTCGGACGTGCTCTGGGACCTGGCGAAGGATGCGGGGGTCGGCGGACGGGGTGCAGACCTCCCGCTGGAAGTAATAGAAGGCGACCTCGTTGATGTCAGCTGGCAGGCCTTGTTCGATCAAGGTAGGGAGGTCCTCGTCCTGCGCTCAACGGCAAAACCATTGGTGAGGTACTGGCCTAGGTTTCGGGACTGATGAGCGAGGCGGATCTGCATTGTCACGGTTCGAGCAGGGTGCCGGCCTGGCGGGCGAGCGCGGTCACATCGTCGGCGTCGCCGTCCCGCAGGGCCTGCACAGGGGAACGGCCTTCGAGCTCGGGGCGAGTCTCGCGGAGCCAGATGGCGTCTCCCCATGGATCGCGGCCATGCGGATCAAGAGCGTCAAGCACGAGGGCGAGGTCGGGCAGCGGTGCGAGCTTCGGACCGTCGAATTGGAACCCCGGGTAGACCCGTTTGCCATCGCTGGTTGTGAGGCAGATGATCTCGCCACGCCGCACCTGTTCATCCAGGGACTGGCTCTGGAGTCCCCTCAATGGGCCAAAGCTCGCGGCTTCGTAGAACGGGCCGAGTTCTTGGTAAGCGGTTACGTCGTGAACACTGTCAGCGCCTGCGCTCACGGGGCCCTCCACAATTCGCTCTGGCAGTCGGGGTAGGTGGTCTCCAGTAGGCCAGGCATGAGGAGGCGTCCTCCAAACCTGAGGGTGCGGAGCGCCCCGGAACAGCGGTCGACCTCGATCTAGGCAGGGGTACTAAGGGCCCAAATGTGCCGCTCACGTTTCTCCGGCAGTGCCTCAGTCAGGTTTGCTGCCCTCTGCGCCGTACCAGCCCTAGAAACGCTCTCCCCTTCCATCAGCAATTCTCGGTCGAAGTCCGTTGGTTCAGCGGCCAAAGTCATCCTCCGACTGGTCTTGGTGCATCGCCGAGTCCATCTCAGCACGGCAGCGTTTAGGGCCGTAGGCGGGCAAAGCCCAGTGCCTTAGGCCAGCAGCGCTTGCCCGTCACATCTTCCATGCTTAGCCACAGCATTGTCTCTGGTGTTGGAGCGCCTCACCGGCTGATGGCGGTATGGCATGCACAAGGAGGTTGCCGCCGGAGCCGGCGGGGTTGGGCCCTGCAACATCCCGTGGGCTATTTCGACTAGCGTCGGAGAGCATGACGGAAGCTCAGTACGCTTGTCGACAGCTTGTGGGCTAATAATGCGAAGGGGAAGCCAATGGTGAATGCTCGTAACCTCGGCAGGCGCGCCCGGCGGGATGCCGTGCAGCTGCTTTCTGTCCTCGACAAGATGCGCGACGATGAAGAATTTGATGAGGGCCGCGTGCGGGCCGCATCGGCTGAACTAGCCTCCAAGATCGATTCTGACTGGGCCTCCATCGTCCTGCTCGCACTTTGGAACACACTGCGCGAGCCCGAAGAGGCTGTCCGTCCACACGTGAAACGCGCACTGGAGCTACTAAATAAGACGTCCGCAGTCGGTAGTTCAAGAGCCCTGACCGACGTCGCGGAGCTGATTTCTTCCTGCTGGCTGACGCATGAAGCCGGCATGATCGAATTAGCTCCGTTTTGGGAATCGGCCGAGCCTGCCCGAACCGTGAAGCTTGTCATCAGCGGCCACGGTTTGCCCACGGCTGTCGATGCCCAGACCCTGATGTCTGACCCCGGTCGGAGTCTTGCCGCGATTGCCGAAGTCTTACTGCATGACGCTGACCCCGCTGAGCTGTTTCCCCCGGAAAACTTTCCCCACTTGTCGCAACTGCCCGCATCCGGCGAGGCTATTTCGATCTGGGAGGCCTTGTTTCTCCGGGTCTCAGTCATCATGCGCCTGGTGCCCTTTGAGCCAGATCTGGCGCCCCTATCTGAGCAATTCTCGATCCAGATTCATTCAGAGTCTGGTAAATCTCGCGTACTTGCGTTTCCGGAAATTCGTTCCTTACTCATAAACCATGAAGAGGACATTACGGCGTACCCGGTTGTCGAGTTATCTGGCGTGTTCTGGAGCAGTTCTCATCTGCTTGCGGATTCCCTAGCCCCTTGGCTCCTAGCCGCCATTCAGCGGACAAAGCTCCGTGAGCGCGTTATCTCACAGCCTTTTGAGGACAAGGTGGTCGAACTTCTGCGAGCCCATGGGTTCAAAGCCGGCTCGGTCGATGAAAAAGGAACTTGGAGAACGCAGGTTGGGCAGGAGCGACTGTATGGCGAAGAGGATCTCCCCGGCCAGATCGATGTGCTTGCTAGTCGCCACGACTCCCTTTTCGTACTCGAATGCAAGTCCATATTCTCCATGGGTCGTATTCGGAACATAGCCGAGAAGCTCGGGCCCGAGACCCACGATTGGCGAGGCAAGCTCCAGAAGAAGCGGGACTGGTCCAAGAGAGCCTTGGGCCGTGAAGTTGATTTGTCCATGATCATCATCGAGGGAGTCGACGTCTATGCATCGGAAGCTGAGGCAGAGGCCGAAATTCCTCTCGTGACGTTCGAGTTTCTGTCGGGCCTTCTGGATGCTGCGAAGGAACTTACCGAGGGCTCTGTCGCAGTGCAGCCCTAGGTCACGTAGGGCTGACTGATTTTGCGAGAAAAGCTTGATGTATCGGCGGCGGCGGTTTCCGCGTATGCGCAATTCACCAAAGGTTGAACTGACGTAAAGCACCTGACTCACAATGCTTTTGACCTGCTGACCTTCTCGCTCGGTCGTCTCGAGCCAAGGCCCCTGAATTGCGCCGGACTGGACCGGGAGGGCTGGTTGCATCAACAGCGCCCTCCATTTGCTGTCGCGAGGCAACGCGAGCGCTACCCGACTGTGGGGATAGACCGGGATATCACCGGCAATAGTTCACGCTCTGAAGTGACGTAAGGACTTGAGCCGCGTGCGGCCTGCTCAGCTGACGGCCGTTCCCACCCATGACCGACTCTCCAAACCGTGCAGGCTCCATACGCCGTTCCGCTATGGAACCAAGAGCTGGATCGGAAGAAAAACTAGACCAGAAGGCTGTTGTAGGTGGTGTGATCCAAGATCCACGACCTCTTGGCTGGTGACCATGGAGCCTGTGACGAGGACGAGTGAAGGAGGCGGTGAGTGCGGCCCTAGAAGAAGAGAAAAAGATTGGATCTTGGATCTCTTCTCTCTCTGCCCCTCTAGCCCCTAGTTTCCGGGGGAGTAGGCCGATCCAGAGCCTGGATCAGCTGGGATCACACTGGTCGTAGACGCCCTCAGGAAACGCTCGTCATCAGTCGTCACCGCGCGAAATCCCAGCCGTCCCGTTCGGCTGCGCACAGAGCAGGTATGACCCACACCACGAACCCCGTCTCCGCACTCGACGTGCAGCCCTCCCAGCCGTCCTCTGACTCCTCGCACAGAGGAGACATGACCTCCACCTCAGCCCCCTCTCCCCTCACCCCCTGGACCCGCGACGACTACGCGCCCCACGTCTACTACAGCGGCGCGTACAAGCTCGCCGACAGCGGCGTCTCACCGCTCGTCGCCGCCGCCCGCGGGTACGAGCACATCGACGTTGAGCAGGTCGCCGACTTCGCCAAGCAGAACGGCCTCGGGAACGCCAACAGCAAGCCCACGTCTCAGGTCAGGGCAGCCGCCAAGCGCAAGGGCCCCCTTGTCCTGCCCTGGTTCCGGGCCGACGTCGCCGTCCACGACTCCGGCGACGGCCGCCGACCGGCCGCGACCACGTTGCAGCTGCGCCCGGCGAGCCCTAGGGAGAACTCCAAGACCGGCAAGCTCGTCAAGTACGAGAACCTCACGGGCAGCGAGTCGGTCATCGACGCCCACCCGTCGACCCCGCGAGAGTGGTTCACCAACGCCCGGCGTGTGCTCATCACGGAGGGAATCCTGAAGGGAGATGCCGCCCTCACCGCCCTGCTCCGCGCCAACGGCATCACCGACGACCAGCTGCACATCGCCCGCAACCAGGGCGGCGACGCCGCCTACGTTGCCCTCCGCGAACTCATGCTCACCGTCCCCGAGTGCAATCGGGTGCTCATCCTCTCCTTCGTCGGGGTGGCCAACTGGAAGCACAACGACGTCTGGGTGAGCCTCAGCCTGAAGAACCGGACGATGCTCCTCGCCTTCGACGGAGACCGGGACTGCTGTCGATTGAGTTGACTCGTCTTGTTTGGGTTTTCAGGCCGCGTGAGCGGCGTGTGTGTTGATTATCTCGAACTCGATCGGGGTGAGCCGGCCGAGCCTTCGTAGCCGCCTGCGGCGGTGGTAGGTCCGCTCGATCCAGGTCACGATCGCCAGCCGCAGGTCCTGCCTCGAATGCCATCGTTGACGGTTCAGAACGTTCTTCTGCAGAAGCGAGAAGAAGGACTCCATCGCCGCGTTGTCCGCGCAGGCGCCGACGCGACCCATCGACCCGGTCATCCCGAACTCTTTGAGTTGTTCGACGAACTTCCTTGACCGGAACTGGGATCCGCGGTCCGAGTGCAGTGTCGTGCCGACCGGTCCTCGGAGGGCGACCGCGTTCCGAAGCGCCGCGACGGCCAGGTCCGCGGTCATCCTCGAATCGATCGAGTAGCCCACGATCCGGTCCGAGTGAACGTCTTTGATGGCGCAGAGGTAGAGCTTGCCCTCGTCGGTCCAGTGCTCGGTGATGTCAGTCAGCCACAACTGGTTCAGCTTCGACGCCGTGAAGTCGCGGAGCACGAGATCGTCGTGAACGGGCGGGCCAGCCTTCCGGTTCACGCCCCGCTTCTTCGAATGCAACGACCAGAGCCGCTGCTCAGAACACAGCCGCCATACCCGCCGTTCCGAAGCCTTCAGGCCGGCTTCGGCTTCGATCTCGTCAGGGATGAATCGATACCCGAATCCGGGGTCGTCTCGGTGCAGATCGATCGCGGCGTTCGTGAGGTGAGCGTTGTCCCAGTCACGCTGGGACACAGGGTTTGCCCGCCATCTGAAGAAGGCTTGCTTGGAAAAGCCCAGCACCCGGCAGGTCACCGCGATCGGGATCCGATCGGCGGCAAGGTCAAGGACCAGCGGGAACATCATTTGGGGAGTGATGCCTGCGACAGATACGCCGCAGCTCTCCTCAAGATCTCGTTCTCCTGCTCGAGCAGCCGGATGCGTTTCTTCGCCTCACGCAACTCCGCCGCGTCAGCCTGAGTGACGCCAGGCTTGACGCCGTCTTCAACGTCGGCGATCTTCAGCCACCGTTGCAGGCATGACTCCGAGATCCCGAAGTCTTTCGCGATCCGGCTGATCGGGGCTTCGCCCTGACGAGCGACCGCGACGACATCGCGACGGAACTCCACTGGGAATGCTTTGGGCACGGTGACCATCCTTCCGTGAGAACCGAGATCCTCACAGCGCGGGAGTCAACCGAACCGACAGCAGTCCCAGGCGTTGTGCACGCGGCGTTAGCTTGGACCTCTGACACTGCGAAGACGAAGCATGGGCGGGGTCGGCTGCTGAACATACTCTCCATTCACGACCGACCAGCGAAGGTCAAAGCCCGGGAGTAAGTCGGGCACTGGGAAAGCGGCCTCGTGTTGGGTGCCCGGCCGAGCACGGTCGCGACGCTCGTGGAACGATTGTCGAGGACGGTGCGCCTCGATCGACTGCCCGGTATCAGGAGCTCCGACGTCCGCGCGGCCGTGATTCAGAACCTCGGGACGCTGCTGAAGGAGCCGCTACGGACGCTGACGTGGGGCCGGGGCCTAAAGATGTAAGAGCACGAACGCATCGCCCAGACGACGGGGATCGGCGTGTTCTTCTGCGATCCACAATCGCCGTGGTAGCGAGGGGGGAACGAGAACACGAATCGGCGGCTGCGCTAATACCTGCCAAGCCAGGCCGACTTGTTCCGCTTCATTCAGACTGAGCTGGACCGGATCGCAGACCAGATCAACACCAGACCACGGCGGCTGCTCAGCTCGGACAGCAGTCACGACCGGCTTTTTGACCCACTCGTGATATGACCACGCGTGACAGGAGTTCCCATCCGTGCCTCACACGTTGGTGGGACCTTTGCGCGCATTCCGCGGGAGAGTAACGAAACGCTAGGACAAAGGCTTCGTGCGCGTGATCCTCTTCGCCGAGGTGGCTGATGGGGGCTCGACGTTCGCCTGCAGACGCACCGCGATGAGGGCATGCTGCCGCGAAGTGGGGTCTAGCCGCACTGGAGTTACATGGAACGCACCTGTGAGATCCCGACGAATCTTTCGCGGGACGTAGTCGGCAATGGCGAGAATTGCGACGGGGATGTTTGTTGCGGCGTACTGGGCGGCTTGTGTCCCGAAGTCACCCACAAGTTGCTCGTCGGTGCGATCTTGGTCAACTGTCTTGACCTCGACGTAGATCGTGCAACGTCCGGGAAAGGTGACGGCAATGTCCACCCGACCGCCAGCAACGTTCGACAGTTCGACAGATGCGTCCCGGCCGGCCATCACCAATGCCATGTTCAGGTCGTCCGCGAGCTCATGCTCCTGCGGCCAAGGCTGCCCTCTAACCATCCATGGCGGCAGACGGCTCGGTGACTGACTGATGTTCAGGTGATGAGAGGAGTATCGGATGAGGTCGATCAGCATCGTCGTTAGTTCAGTCCGGTACGTGCCGATGCCTCCCTCGGCGTGCTCGTCGCATTGAGCGAGCAAGGTGGTGAGGAGGTCGTTCTCGGCGATGTTCAGGGACGCCATACGGAGTGCGACCTGCTCGAAAACAGGGATGAGGGACGGCGCTGATCCCGCCGCGACCTCCAACTCAGAGAAGGCGTCGTCCGTCAGGCAGAGGTTCTCGCGAATCGCATCCGGTAGACGGGCCGACTCGCTACCGGCTTTTTTTGGCGGGCTCTCCTGCAGTCGTGCAAGGAGGCTCTCCACTGCAATACGAGTGTCCGAACGTTCGGGCTCGACGCTCGCCAGCAGCCATCGCTCCATGTGAGCGATGAACGACGCGTTCCCGTGCGCGATCTCCTCGACGCGCGGCCAGACCAGTTCCCGAACACCGAGCTGTAACGCCTGTTCGGTCCTGCCCGGATTCACCACGAGGACCATGGTCTGCTCAGCGGCAAACACGTGCGCGAGCGCGCGCACCGTGGTGTCGGTGTCGAACCACCCGTCCGCGTCGGCCACTCGAAGCTGTCCGAGAAGGTCAAGCCATGCATTCGTCGTGCCAGCCCGGGCTCCTCGCCAGCTCAGCTGAGTACCACGGTACCCATCGAGGTACTCGTAGACGGCGTTGGAGATGGCGTCGAACCGCTTCTCCGGAATGGAGTGTCCCGCGACCTGCTCGGTGACGCCGGTAAGGACAGCCTTGAAGGCGGCCGCGTCGGGGCGTGCGTTGTCGTGGTAGGCCTTGTCGAACCAGAGGAGTGCGTCGTCGAGAGCGCCCCGCACGGCCTCGACGTCCGTGGACGCGGCCGCGGCCGTAATTTTCTGAAATCCGAGTTCCATCGCGGCATCAGAGTCGAGATCGTCGTGCGTGGTCAGCGCGGTAAGAGCATCGAGAAGCTCCGCGTCGTCCCACATCGAACAAGCGGCGCCGAGCGCCCGCACGAGCGGGGGCGTGGCGTCCGCCGCTTCGCTTCCTTCGTATAGCGAAGCGCGCAGTTGGAGGGTGTTCTTCGCCCAGTTCCCGAGTGCAAGCCGCGTCCATCCTTCCAGCGCAATATCTCGCTCGAACGCCTGCCCGGCGGCACGCGCTTTGAACGCTCCTTCAAGGCCTCGTGCGATCTGAGGTAGCGCTGTCTCCGCGGCGAGCAGGACGTCATACAGTGCGCGTACCTGGAGTACCGGGATCGCGCTGGCCGCGCTGGTGAGCAGCTCGCAAGCCGACTTGTGATCCTGCAGATCGCCCCACTCGGCGCAAAGGGCGGCGGCGACCTCAACGACTCGCGTATCGCCAGCGAGTGCGTCGGATGAGGCGTAGATCAGGGCTTCGCCGCCGAGACGAGCGACGGACGGAGAGCCCTCGAGCGTGTCGAGTAAATCGAACACGGTTTGCTTCACAGTGAACTCCTCCTCACCACATCAGATCTCCGGCGGTCGGCCGCTGCACCGCCGCGTCGGGAAGGACCGCGGCCACCAGTTCACTATGCGCCGTGCTCGTAATGACCTGGAGGCCGTGCGTCTTCGCAACCCGGTCCAGCTCCCGCAGCAGCAGCTCGCCGTTCTCGCGGTTGAGCTCTTCAGTCGCAAGGGAATCGACGATAAGCAATCCCGGGTGACGGCCCATGCCGGATGCCGTGCCAACGTCCAGCAGTGCAACGACTAGAGCGATCTTGAGTCGGAGCTTCTCACCATCGGTGAGCTTTCCAAACGGCGTCTTCTCGCCGCCCTTAATGACGGGGAGCTGGGCGTTTGCCTGCAGTGTCGCCTTCTCAAGGTTGCTGATGCCGAGAGTCTTCCCGAGAGTGGTGATCTGTGCGCTTACCGACGTGAGTGCCTCTGCGAAGTCGCTCTTCGCAGACGCAGCAGCCAACACCTCGGCGGCCTCGAGGATCTGCGAGTCGGCGATCAGTGCTGCCTCCTCCGGTTCGGCATCTGACGGTCGGGAGCGTTCCTCGATGCGGCCGTCGAGGACCGCGATGCGACGTTCGAGGGAGCGCCGTTCGATGGGGTCTCCGTGGACGTTACGCATGACCTCCGACGCGCGTTCGAACTCGTCGCGCGCGTCCTTGGCCTTTGCCACAGCCTCGTCGTGGAGAGTCGAGAGCCGGTGAACGTCGGCGGTGTGCTGCGCTACACGCTCCTGGGCCAACGCCACCGGGTCGAGGTTGTCGTCGTTGACGTCTTCATCGGAGGCATCGTCGCGGGAGGCGGCGTGCTCCTCATCGGCCGTGTCAATGACGTCGTCAATCGGGTTGTTGCAAAGGGAACAAGACCCGTGCTGCTCACGTTGCCACTGTTCCGGCTGGACCTTAGCGTCACACCGCGGACAGCACGACGGTTTTAGAGCGTGCCAGAACCGCTTGGTGACCGCGGCCTCCTTGAATGCGCTTAGGTCCCGCTCCGCCGCATCCAGGTCCCGTTCTGCGTCACCGTACGCGAGAGCGGTATCCGATATCGCGCGCTGCGTTCGAGTTACTTGCGTTGTCGCGGCGGTCGCGGCGGCCATCGCCGATTCGACCTCTTCGGCCGTCATCCCTGACACCGGAATGGACTCGAGCTCGGCGGCCGCATCGGCTCGCTCGGCCCGAAGGGATTCCGCACTCGCCTCACGTGCTTCGGCGTCGCGATTGCGTCGTCGGACGATGCCGGACAGTTGCGCGTCGACGGCCTTCCGACGAGCACGAGCGCTTAGCGACGTGGCACCCCAGTCGGTGGAGAGAAAAGTGTTGAGTACGTTCCTTGCCTGGAACGGAGTCTCGCCGATGATGGAGGATTCACTCGGTTTGGTGATTACGAGCGCCTGTGACCACAAGTGCCAGCCGTGGTCGACCAGATTGCCATCGTCTGTGTCTGTCGCATTCGCCACCCGCGTCCACTGCGTCAGGGCGTCGAGTCCTAGGCGCTGCAGCATGAAAGCGGCAACGACCGACTCCATCTGGTCGTAACCGTCGAAGGTGTCCACCAGGAGAGCGCCGTCTGCGAGGAGTCGGTCGCGTAGATCATCTACTGGAACGTCCAGTTCGAATACCGGCTCGCCGGCTACTGCCGCCTCATCGCTGAGTTCCGTCATTGCGCCGGACGACATAACGGTGAAATCGTCTAGACCCGCGCCCACGCCGGACGGGAGGATCAGAATCTGCCCGCGTGGGACCCCGTCGTCCACTCGCCACGCGATAAGAATTTGCTCGCCGCCGATCGTAAGCAGCAGGCACACCTGGCGGAGCCAATTCTGCACATCCCCGGCAACCCTCGCCGAGCCACGCAGGCCCCACTTGAGGATGTCGAGGGTCGAGCTCTTTCCGGCGTCGTTCTTCCCGTCGCTGACGAAGGCGGTTACCGGGGTCGTGAAAGCGCGGTAGAAAGTAAAGGGGACGAACCGGCGGGTATCAGCATCGACGCCATCGGTCAGGTTTTTTACACCAGCGAAGTGGAGCGCGTCGACGCGCAACGGACGACGCGTCGGAACTGGTTTCGGCCCGACAACCCCGTACCGCTTGAGCACCTCTGTAACGACATCACGATTCGCCTCGACACGTTCCGAGACGGTGTCCACCCAGTCCACTACGGTCGCCTCCATCAGTCCTCCATCACCTCTAACCCAACAGCTCGCTCACGTACGCGGTCGAGAATTGACGGGATGACATCCCCGTGTGCCGTATTGGCGTACTCAGTCTGCAGGTACTGTCGGCGCTTGGCTGACGCGCCCTGAGCCGCATCGGCGATGAGCCCGATGGCGCTCGCCTGCGCCACGTACCAATCGAGCTCGGGGATCTCCTTGCGCATCGCGGCGACAGTGTCGCGGCCCTTCTGTAGAAGGAAGTAATCACGACGAGACATTGCTCCCGAATCGGCAGCACGCCGGTGCTCGATTTGTCCGTAAAGCTTTAGCACCGCGAGAGCATCGTCGATGAACTCGTACGCCCCATAGATGTAGCGCTCCATGGGGTAGGTGTGCAGTTGCGGCGCGTCACCTTCCAGCATGCGTACGACGTGCGGCTTGATTTGGTCGAGCGTCACGCGCCCACTCTCAAACTCGGTGAGCAGCTCGTCGGCGAGGTAGTCGGGGTTGCGGAGCCAGAAGTCGAGCTTCTGGAGGCGGATTAGTGATGAGACCACGGTGACCGCATCCTCGACATCGCAGGCCGCGGGGACGGCTAAACCCAGTTCGTCGAGGAGAATCAGCACCCGCGTGGCGGTCTGGCTGGCGGATCCACCGCGGCGGCGCGCGTCAGATGAGGTGGCGTGCACCGATGTTGCCTTCAAGGACAATTTGGCGTGCTCTGGCGCCATGCGCGGCGTCGGAGCCCAACATCGATCCACAGATCGTGCGGGCAGTGGATGTTGAGTGTGCGATCGGCTTCCTCGTCTCGACAGTGGATGTTGGCGCGCTGCACCAAGCTCGATTGGGCAGGTGAATATGCCGCTAATGAAGTCTGTCACCCGAAAGGGCGTCCGCTACGATCCTCCCCCTCGGTGATCCGGCTCGATTGAGACTAAATTACATGCATATTCGTTGAATGTAGTGGCACGTCTGGGTCGCGATCTCTGGCTGGCGCCCGCGATTGATTTTGACTCTGCAACATATTGCTTTAACTGCCGTCGGGGCGGAGCTATTAAGCCTTCACCCACAAGGGGCAGCAGTGGCCCGCTCCCTGAGGGCGATGCGGCCCCAGGCGGGGACGAGCGAACGGAGGAAGGAGCTGGTCCGAGGAGCGTTGGCATTAAGCAGTCTTCGTCAGCGGGGTTCAACAACCGAGTGGATCAGCGACGCGTTGGAGCAGGCTTGAGATGGGTCTCACAAGACAGGGCGCTGAACCCACGCCGGAGTCGCCCGGTCGGCGCGCTCACCTTTTTGGTCGTCTTTAATAGCTCCACCCAGGTGCATCTCGATGGTTCTCGATGGCACTTGCCGATGGACCTCGCTGAGGTCGTCACCGGTATGAGTCGTGAAGTCGGCCTTGTTGCATACTTCACGACAACTCGACTACGGATCAGAAGGTTGGGGGTTCGAGTCCCTCCAGGCGCACACAACAAAAAGGCGGTCCACTACGTGGGCCGCCTTTTTCGTGCGCCTTCCGGGACTCGAACCCCCGGCGGCCCGGCGTCGCTGGCGCGCCGCCCCCGTCCAGGCGCACATCGAGAAAAAAAGGCGGTCCGCCAGGAGAGGTCGCGGACTTCGGCGATCGATCTGCCCTTGAAAGGGACCTTGGTCTCAGCGGAGGTGTTGATGTAATCGACGAGGGGTCGGACGGTGCGGAACGTGTCCGTGATCTCGCTCAGGACGTCCCCTTGCTGGGCGCGGGTGTTCGTCAGCGGGCGGTTGGCGCAGAAGCCCTTCATACGGAGGTACTCGATCGCGGGGTCGTCGACATCGAAGCCGGGTTCACAGGCTCAGATGAGAAATGTGACGGTAGCGTCTAGTTCTCGCCAGAGAGGAAACCGTGAGCCAAGAGACTGAAGATCGACCCCGCCGTGGTCGTCCTCGTGCGGACGAGGTCGCAGCCATCGACCGGCGCATCCTCGACGCCGCCACCGACGTGATCCTCGAGCACGGCTACGGCCGCGCGACGATGGAGCAGGTGGCGGACCTCGCCCGCGCGGGCAAGACCACCCTCTACAACCGGTACCCCACCAAAGCCGACCTGTTCAAGGCGGTCGTGACCCAGCCCGGCGGCGCTGTTCCGTTCCCCGAGTTCGACGATCTGCGAGCAGGAAGCGTCCGGGAACGCCTGGTGCGTGCGGGCAACGTCGTGGCCGACGTGACCCTGGTGAAGTCGAGCATCGCCTTGATGCGCGCCACCCTGTCCGAGACGGAGTCCTTCCCCGAGGTCGCTCAGGAGGGATTCCGGATCGGTTTCGACGCCTGCTCGCGCCACGTCGCCCGCGCTCTCAGCGCCACCGACGACGACACCGACGTCGACGCCCAGCTGCCGGCCGGCCGCCGTTTCGTCGAGCTGGCCTTGCACCCGCTCTACATGCACGCTTTCTTCGGGACCGATCTCGGCGATCTCCGGCGGCGCGCCACGACCGATATCGAAGCCATGGCTGATTACTTCCTCTCGGACATCCTGTGATCGCCACGCCCCTCGGGCAGATCACGGCGCGTCCGATCCCTGACGAGTCCTTGGCCCGTCTCGCCCCGGAAGCGGTCCCGGCCGGTTTCCCGTCGCCCGCTCAGGGGTATTACAACGGCCCCGTCGACCTGAATCGTCACCTCATGCGCGACCCCACGGCGACGTTCATCGTCCGTGTCAGCGGCGACAGCATGACCGGCGCCGGCATCTTCGACGGCGATGAGCTCATCGTCGACCGCGGGCTCGACGCGCACGACGGTCACGTCGTCGTCGCGGTCGTCAACGCCGAGCTGACCGTCAAGCGCCTGTCGTACCGCGACGGCCGGATGGTGCTCAGCCCCGAGAACCCCGCCTACCCCGAGATCGTGCTGTCCGAGCTCGACGAGGCGAGCATCTGGGGTGTCGTGACGAGGTGCCTGCACCGTGTCTGACCGCAGCATCGCGATCGTCGACGCCAACAACTTCTACGTCTCGTGCGAACGCGTCTTCAACCCCGCCCTCGAGGGCCGACCCGTGGTCGTGCTCTCGAACAACGACGGCTGCGTCATCGCGCGATCCCAGGAGGCCAAGGCCCTGAACGTCGACATGGCCGCTCCCTGGCACGCCATCGCGCCGATCGCCGAGATGCAGGGGGTCGTCGCCGTGTCGAGCAACTACGAGCTCTACGGCGACATGTCGGCCCGCTCGGCCGAGATCCTGAGCCGCTACACCAGCAATCAGGAGGTCTACTCGATCGACGAGTCGTTCATCGAGCTGACCGGCACCGTCGCCGAGACGAGCGCGCAGGCCCGTGAGATCCGCCGGATGGTCCGCAAGCTGATCGGCCTGCCCGTCAGCATCGGCATCGCCCCGACGAAGACCCTCGCGAAGCTCGCCAACCGCGGCTCCAAGCAGAACGCGTCCCTGCAGGGCGTCTGTCACCTCGGGGGCTATTCGAGTGCGCAGCAGACCGCCATCCTCGCCAGCGTCGACGTCGGCGACGTGTGGGGCATCGGTCGCCGCACGGCGAAGAAGCTCGTCCCGCTCGGCGTCCATACGGCCGCCGATCTCCGCGACGCCGACGCCGCCCGCATCCGGAAGCGGTTCGGGGTGGTGCAGGGCCGGGTCGTGCAGGAGCTGCGCGGCATCGACTGCCTGCCCATCGAGGAGGTCCAGCCCGAGCGCGACCAGATCCATCACTCCCGTTCGTTCGCGGTGCCGATCACGACCGTCGCCGAGCTCGAGGAGGTCCTGTCGGTGTACACGCAGCGCGCCGCAGCACGGCTGAGGAAGCAGGGGTCGCTGACCCGGATGATGCGCTGCTTCGCGGCGACGTCCCCCTTCGCGGACACCGCCGCCCACACGAGCCACGTGGTCTCGGTCGCCTTCCCCGAACCCACCGACGACGCCTCGACCCTGTACCGGGCCGCCGTGTCCGCTCTCGGCCCGCAGCTCGAGGTCGGCAAGCGCTACGTGCGCGCCGGTGTGACCCTGATGGAGCTCACCCCGCGCGACGAGCACGCCAGCCTCGACATCTTCGACGATGCCGTCGCGCCGCCGGCCTACGGCGCCGTGCTCGACGAGATCGCCGGCAGGTTCGGCGAGGACACCCTCGGTCTCGGGATCGCGGGTCTCCGCCACCGCCGCGCCTGGACGATGAAGCGCGACATGGTCTCGCCCCGCGCGACGACCCACTGGGACGAGCTCGCCGCCGTCGCCGCGAAATGACGCCATCCGCCCCCTGAGGGTGCAGGAGGCGGCTACTCAGCGCCAGTTGTCTCGTCCGCGTCGGGGCCCTGCCCGGCTGAAGGTGTCTATCGGACCTGGTCGCCGTCGAACTCGCTGTCGGTGATGTGCTCGAGCCACGTGGTGGTCGTGGCAGGGTCGTCGCCGTTCTCGAGCATCGCGATGTGCTCCATGAAGACGCCGGGGGCGGCGGCGTGGAAGTGCTCCTGCCCGGGCGGGGTGTAGATCGTCTGGCCGGGGTGGACGTCGATGATCTGGCCGTCGCGGGTGCCGAAGCGGCCGACGCCGGCGGTGACGCGCAGGTACTGGCCCTTCTCGTGGGAGTGCCACGCGGTCCGGGCGCCCGGGGCGAAGCGGACGGTGGCGACGACCATGTGCTGGCCGTCCTCGTGGGGCAGCGCGATCGGGTCGAGCCAGACGTCGCCGGCGAACTGCTCGGGCGGGTTCTTGCTCGTAGGAGTGGCGGGCTCGATGTTCACGACTTCTCCTGGTCTTCTGTGGTGAAGAGCTTCTTGGCGACACCCATCGCGGCCATGCCATTGGGCCAGCCGGCGTAGAGGGTGACGTGGGTG
>Ga0308170_10002355_pt1 | contig 16319 bp, 17 predicted proteins | sample PhyBR2_2_FD_202136 | JGI IMG/M metagenome (GOLD analysis project Ga0308170, IMG submission 202136) | Phyllosphere microbial communities from UC Gill Tract Community Farm, Albany, California, United States - DLSLSB.R2 | ecosystem: Host-associated > Plants > Phyllosphere > Unclassified | place... | reverse complement strand
GCGCGTCGGTGGGTGCTGGTGTCGAGGGAGAGCCGGGGCGAGATGAGGACCGGGTCGCGCGGCGGGCAGGCGCAAGTGGGGGGGGAGGGCGAGCCGGCTCGCGCTGAGGGCGGGTGCTGCCGAGTCGGTGCGTGCTGGTAGCCTACTGAGGCTGGCGAGGCTGCAGCAGGAGCTCGATGACAGCAAGGAGGAGGAGCCAAGAGCGAGCCGGCGACGTTCTGAGTCGGTCCGCGTCCGCACCGGACCGCAGCCTCGCTTCGTCCGCACAGGAGCCAGCTGCGATCGACCTTGTACGCGCACAGCAGCTCTCTCGAGTAACCAAAGCACCTCTCGCGCTCGAGCGACGTGCGAGAAGGCCTCGCCATTCAGCTTCATCTCACTCGCCGAGTGCTCACCGCTCTCGCCAGGCTGTGCTTGCGAGGGTGAAGGCGAAAGTCCGTTTTGTGCGTCCGCAGCGCCGGCTCGGGGACCGGACTGCTCTCTGGACCAGATGCCGAGCCTTGACCGAGGCGGATGAGGTCAAGGTGGAGGGCGGAGCTCTGGTCGTCGCGACACAGCTTCTGTGGCCGCTGTTCGCACCCGACCAGCTTGCTTGCAGCTGGCCTTGCGCCAGCACTCCGACACACCCGCCCTCTCGCCCGCTACGCCCCTCGCCGCCGCGCGACAGCTCGTCGACCTCCTCCCGCCCCCACCAACACCTCCTCGGCTCAGCTCTCGTTCAGCGATGGCGCCCTCGACCGAAACGCTCAACGCGCCAGCACACGACCTCCACGAGCGCGCACCGACACCGCACAGCGTCACCCAGCGCCGCCTCGACATCCGCCCAAAGAAGAACCGCAAGTGCGTTCCTCCTCCTCCTCCCCTTTCCCTCCCTCGCCCTTGCCGAGAGGACGTGCGCTCACTGTGTACTCCTGCCACAGGGCTTCGGCACCGCTCCAGATCGTCTTCGTCGGCGTCGCCGTCCGCGAGAGGCCCGACCTCGACGACAAAGGCACCGAGTACGCCGTCTCCGTGAGCGATGGCTCGGGCACCGTCCAGGTGCGTGCTCTCCCTCTCGCCCCTGTACTTGCAATAGATGCTGACGAACTCTTCTCCCTGCAGAGCGAGCACAACTTCCGGCCCAAGGGCGAGAACGCTCACGACGCGCTCGACTACATCCTCGACCTCGCTCGCAAGTACACCGAGGCTCGCGGGCACAAGGTGCGCTCTACGCTCTCGCCCCTCAAGAAGACGAGCAGGTCAAGCTGACGAAAACGAACTCGCCCGCAGATTCAGATCATGAGTTTCGCCCGCACCTGCTCGCGCCTCGTCCCCGACATCACCTTCACGCCCGACGCCAAGAAGGACAACGACGGCAACGACTTCCTCACCCGCGTCTGGCTCGAGCTCGACGCCATCCCGTTCCTCGCGACGGCCGAGTCGTGCGAGGGCAAGTTCTCGCTCGACGCGCAGGCGGGCGCCGCCATCGACGAGGCGCTCGCGACGCTCGTGCCCATGTCGAGCTCGACGATCAAGATCCAACTCAGCCCGCTCAGACAGGTCCTCGGTGGGTCCTTGCGTGCTCTCGGGCTCGCTTTGTCCCGCTCGAGCTGCAGCTGACCCTGTTCCCCTCGCTCGCTCGCAGTCGATGCCGACTTCCGCGTGCATCTGTACTCGCTGCCGCTCCTCAAGTCGATCACGTCGCCGGCTCTCTGGCACGCCTTCTCGGACCTCGGCTCGGCCCTCGCTAAGCAGAAGACGAGCGTCGCCTTCTTCTCGGCTACCCCTCGTGCGTCCCTGTCTCCCTCGCGCTCTCCTGCTGCATGAGCTGACGCCCGCTCTCGGTGCAATACAGGTGGAGGAGGAGTCGCTCTCATGCGGCACTCGCTCATGCGCATCTGGCACGCGACCGGCCTGGACGCTCGATGGTACGTCCCGGCGGGCGACCCGAGCGTCTTCAACATCACGTACGTCCTGCTCCTCCAGCTCTCCTCCTGCACCTCGAGAGCAGCGCTCACTTTGTCTCGCTCGCAGGAAGCGCAAGTTCCACGTGCGTGCTCTTCCTCCTCGCTCGCGCCCGCTCGACCCGCCTCTCCACCTTCTCACCTCTAGACCTGCTACAGAACGTCCTTCAAGGCGTCGCCGACGACGACGTCCTCCTCCACGACGACGAGAAGAAGCTGTTCGAGGCCTGGACGACGCACAACTACGAGCGCCTCTGGGCCGGCGAGAACAGCCCGCTCAAGCACCTCGACATCGCCGTGATCGACGACCCGCAGCGTGCGTCCTCCCCTCCCTGCCTCTACTCGTTCCTTTCTGACGCTCTTGAGCTGACGCCGCTTCTCTCTCGACCGCAGTGACGGCCCTCATCCCCATCATCCGCCGCGTCTCGCCCCGGACCAAGATCGTCTTCCGCTCGCACATCCAGATCCGCGCCGACCTGATCGACAAGGGCGACAAGCAGATCAAGGCGACGTGGGACTACCTCTGGTCTTTCATTCGGCAGGCCGACGTCTTCGTCGCGCACCCGGTCGAGGAGTTCGTGCCCAAGGTCGTGCGCGAGAACATGCCCGTCGTCTTCATGCCTCGTGCGTCCTCCTCTCCTCTCGCCCTTTCCTCCTACTCTCCTCCACGCTGTCCTCAAAGTCGGCCTGCGCACCCTTGGCGGCTGCACGTGCACGCACGAGCTGACCTCGTCGGCCGCTCGGCCTTCCTAAACTCGCCCGCAGCCTCGACCGACCCGATCGACGGCCTCAACAAGCCCCTGAGCCGCCTCTTCCTCGAGGGGTACCGACACACCTTCGAGGAGGCTGTGAGGGTGCGTCGACGTCCTCTCTCCTCCCCGCCGTCCTCCCTACCCGCCGCTCCCTGGTCTTCCCGCCGCTCCTGCGAGACTGCATCCTCCGAGTCGGTCAAGCTGACAAGCTCTTACCCTTGCAGAGCTCTTCGGGCACCAAGGTCGACTGGAACCGCGGCTACATCCTGCAGGTCGCCCGCTTCGACCCGTCCAAGGTCCGTGCGCTTCCTCTCCTCGACCGCCTCGGCGCAAGCTGCTGACGCCTTACCGCGCGCCGCAGGGCATCCCGCACCTCGTTGAGGGCTACCGTCTCTTCCGCGAGCACGCCGCCAAGAAGAGCGACAACGACGAGCACGTCCCGCAGCTCATCCTCGTGCGTCCCTCCTCCTCTTCTCTCGCTCCCTCTCTCTCTTCATCGAGCCGCGCTCTGACCCTCGACGAGCGCATCACCTGCAGACGGGCCACTCGTCGGTCGACGACCCGGACGGCACCCTCGTCCTGCACCAGCTGCACGACCAGATCGGCGACGACAAGTTCGACTCGATCCGCGACGACATCATCGCCATCAGGGCTCCTCCTTCCGGTGCGTCGCTCTCTCACCTTCCTCGGGACCTGCACGTGTCGCTCTCGGCTATGTGTGAGCGAGGGCGGGCGCTGACGAAGCTCGGTACGCCGCTCACAGACCGTCTTCTGAACGCCATGATGCGCGGCGCCGACGTCGTCGCTCAGGTCAGCACGAGGGAGGGCTACGAGATCAGTGCGTCCACTTCCTCGTCCTTGATCGACGCCTGCTGTGCTGATGACCGTCGCAGAGGTGAGCGAGGCGGTACACAAGGGCAAGTGGGTCGTCGCGACCAAGTGCGTCTCGCTCCTCCTCGTCTCTGCGACTCACCCAGACTCCCAGAAAGCTCGCTGACGGTGGATGCGTGCGCGTAGGGCGGGCGGGATCCCGCTGCAGATCCGCAAGGGCAAGGACGGCGAGCTCGTCGAGCCTGCGGACCCCGAGGGTGCGTGTCTCCCTCTCGCTCCCTCTCCTCCTTCTCTACCCTATCCCAGCCATCCTCGACATCTCTTTCCTTTCCTCGTCGACCTCGCCTCCGCTCCCTCACATCGCCCGCTCTCGATCCTCTCGCGCTCGGCCCGAGCTGACCTGCGCTCTCGCCCCTCGCACTCTTCCTCGCGCGCAGGCATCGCCGACGCGCTCATCAACTTCTACTCGTCCGACAAGCTCAAGTCGAGCAAGAGCGAGATGACGGCCAACGACCTCGACCACGTCCTTGCCGGGCGCTTGTGCGTCCCTCCCACCTCGCACCCCTCCCTCTCTTCGCGCTCACCCGCAGCTCCTGACGCTCTGCCTGTCGCCCGCAGCGGCGACGACGGTGACGGCCCTTCCGAGCGCGACCTCTCGCTCGGCAACGCGACCATGTGGCACGTCGTCTTTGCGCGCCTGCTCGGCATCACCGGGCACGTCGACCTGTCCGAGTCGCAACGCGCGCTGTGCGGCCGGCTCGGGATCGACGTCGACGGCTCGAGGGCGCACGACTTCGAGGGGCTCAGGGGCGAGAAGGTCTGGGAGGTACTCGCGCGGGCGTTCGACGGCGACGAGAAGAGGAGCGCATAGTCGAGGAGGAAGAGGAGGTCCGAGCGAGTCGCTGTAGATAGCCCAGTTGCCACTCTTTATGCTGTGCACCTCTCTTTCACTCTCTCTCTTGCTCCTTGATAGGAGCTCTCGTCATGTCCTGATGAGAGAGCGTGAGCAAGCGTCGTTGCACAGCCCGTCTCGCTCCCTCGCTCCCTCTCCGACTCGACGCCCTCGCTACACGCCCGCGCCCCAGATCCACGCATCCTGCCCGCTCGTGTACGCCAGGACGTTCCTCGCCGGGTGCCACGCGAGGGCGTCGCCCGACTGGGCGGCGGTCGGGACCGAGGCGGCGCGAGAGAGGCTCGGCGTGTTGTGCTGCGGCGGGATGAGCGACGACGAGGGAGGCGAGGAAGAAAGGCCGTGAGGAGGAGAGTCAGCGTGTGCGCATGCGAGAAGAGAGCACAGGAGCAGCGAGCGGGAGGGGAGAAGAGGAGGTGAGGACGCACGATGACGATCTCGCTCCCGCCGGCCGAGGTTGCGAGGTACGCGCCGTCGTACGAGAAGCGGCACGTCCGTAGTGGGTCGCTGTGGGTCGAGAACAGCTCATACCATCAGCTGCGGCGCTCGACGAGAAGAGAGAAAGCGAAAGCCGAGGACGAGGGAGAGAGCGTCGACGCACTCGTGCATGCCCGACGTTGCTGCGCAGGTCCAGTCGGTCGTCTCCCACAGCGAGACGAGCGTATCGTTGCTGCCGACGGCGAGGTACCTGCAGCGAGTGAGCGAGAGGGAGCCGTCAGTGCGTGCGCGCGCCGATGAGGAGGGTGACTCAACCGGTTTGAGAGGGAGGACGACGACGCACCGGCCTCTCGGGTCCAGGTCGGCGACCGTCGCGGGCATGTCCGACACGACGACCTTGTGCACAGGCTCGCCGCCAGGGAAGGACGTAATCTCGGCCTCGCCGTGGCAGAGCGTCGTGAGGAGCGTTCCCGAGTGCGAAAACAGGGCCTCGTTCGTCTGCGTGCAGGCAGACGCCCTGCTCAGCGCCTCTTTCTCGATATGATGATGAGGGAGAGGGACAGAGAGCGAGAAGAGCGGCGACGCACCTCGACCGACTTGTCGACGCGCTTGATGATCTTTTGCTCCTCGACGTCGATCCACAGGATGCGGTCCTTGGTGTTGCCGACGACGAGGTACCGCCCGTCGGGGCTCCAAGCCATCGTAATGTTGTCGCCGTACGTCTCGATGACCGATGTCGGCTTTGAGCCCTCTGCGAGCGCGAGGAGGGAGGGTCGGGGTCAGGTCGAGGGGACAGGGGGAGGAGGGCGAGTCGAGGGCGAGGACGGACGTCGGATATCCCTGCGAGGGTGAAGAAGATGAGCTCGCGCTCGCGCGAGGGAGGCAGGAGCATGAGACGCACCAGAACCGCAAACCCTTGTCCTGACCTGTGGACGAGCAGAGGGGGCGAGCGCCAGGTTCGTCAGCTCGCTCACGCCCACGACACGAAGCACCCTCGAAGCACAGCTCCCGCGCTCGAGAGGCGCACGCTCGCGGTCAAGGAAAAGCTGGACGCACCGCTTGCGCTCACGCTCGCGAGCCGCTCCGGGTGCACCGGGCTCCACCGGATGCAGTTGACGTCGCCCGTGTGCCCTCGGCACTCGGTCCCGCTGCGAACGTCTGCGCGCGTGTCATGGGAGAGTCAGCAGGAGGACTAGGGCTCGGTGAGGGGCTGAGGAAGCGGAGCGCACCTTTGTCGGGGAGATAGATGCGGACCGACTTGTCCGTGCCGCCTGCTGCCAGCCGCCGGCCGTCCATGTTCCCTGTGCAGAGCAAGCACGAGGATGACCGAGTCAGCCTGCGCACTGGATGCACTAGCGACCAGAGACGGCGAGAGTGAGGGACGCACATGCGACGGTGCGGACGCGCTCCCTGCCGGTGCCTGCGCCGATGCGCCTCGAGGTGAAGCGGGAGAAGTCGTCGCCGTCTTGCGAGGTGGACGAGGTCGAGGCGATGGCCATGGTGCCGAGGCGAGGTGGGGGAGATGAGAGGAGAGGGGAGCGAGGCGGTGAGAGGCGGGCCAAGGTGAGCAGGCGACGAGGCGGTTGGCGAGTTGGCGGGAGCTGTCGAGGCGAGCTGTAGTGTACTTGTAGCCGTGCAGCAGGTGGCCCTGGCGACTAGGGCGAGGGTAGAGAGCCAGACGACCATCCTCGCTGAGCCGGGTCGACGACGCGACCGATCAACTCGCAACTTCTCGCTGCGAGGGCCGTAGGAGAGCCACTCTGATGGCTAGCAGCTCACAGCAAGCCTCAGTAGGCCCTTGTACAGCCCGAGGGAGCGGTGAGTGGGTGTCTCGCGAGGTCGACGCGCTCCTTGTGCTCGCGGCGCGTTGGCAAGCACCACACCGCGCCTCGCACAGGATCCGCGAGGGCAGCCGCATGGTACCGCAGCCACCGGCATTAGCTGCCGCGTCCACGTCGTCAAAGCCCCGCCCGGGAGCTCGCCCGCCCGCAGCGCCCGTCCAAGGTCGCGGCTCGATCCTCTCCTACTTCTCCAGCTCGCCCCAGCTCGGGAGAGCACGTGCAGCAGCCACCGCAGCACCACCGACCTCCTCCCCCGCACCGGCACGCGCACCCGCCGCCCCTTCCCTCGCCGCCTCGACCACCGCCGGCCCGTCCTCCTCGCGCCAGCACCGCGCCCCTCTCCGAGCCACCCACTCGCTCAGCACCCTCCAGCCGGGCCCCTCTACCCTCGCCGACTCGTCCCACCACCGCACCACCAGGAGCGCGTCGACCGCCGCCGCCGCCGCCCGACCCGCCCAAGCTCCAGCACCGCCTCCCCACGCCGGCCCCTCCACCGTGCGCCGCTCTCCGCGGGTCGGGTCATTCGCAGCCAGCATGGCGTCCGACTCGGTCCCCGTCAAGCGCGAGAGCGCGACGCCCGTCAAGGCCAAGGCCCTGCGCTCGAGGACTGGCTCTGCGACGCCCGTCCCGGCCGCCGACGCCAAGGGCAAGGGCAAGGCGAGGGCGACGCCGACGCCGAGGAAGACCAAGACGATCGTCATCCCCGACTCGTCGTCCGAGGGCGAGGGCGGCTCGTCGCTCGCCAAGGAGGTCCTCGCGCGCTCGTCGCCGCGCAAACGGGTCCGCCCGGCGACGTCGGCCGCGACTCGCTCGTCGCTCGAGCAGCAGCAGCGCACCAAGCGCAAGAAGTACAAGTGGACTCAGGGCACCGACGGCCGCGACGAGCTCGACCTCACCGTCACGTCGTCGCCCTCGGCCGCGTCGACGCTCGGCAACTCGGACTCGGACGCCGACAGCGAGATCGTCGTCCTCCCCTCGTCGTCGTCGCTCAAGGGCAAGCAGCGCGCCGCAGACGCCCCTCGCCGCACCACGTCGCTCACCCCGCGCGCGTCGACCGCGACCGCGCCCAAGCCGAAGCCGCCCGTCGGCTCGCCGCTCGTCAAGCACGAGTCGCTCTCGAGCGCCGGCCTCGGCCCGTCGCCCTCGCCCGCCAAGCCCAAGCCGCCGCCTGCGCTCGACCTCGGCGGCGGCTCGACCTTCATGCGCCTGCCCAAGGTCGTGCGCGCAGCCTCGGTCGCCGTCGGCCGCGACCGCGAGAGCGCCGACGCCCAGCGCATGCCGCCGCCGCCGTCGCCTGCGCGCGCGAGCACGAGCACGAGCGCGTCGGGCTCGCGCGCCGCGTCGAGAGCGCCGGCGACGCCGTCGAGGCAGGCGGCGGTCCGTGCGTCGGTCGGCCGGTCCGGCGCGGCGAGTGGCGCGGCGGCGCGCGAGCCTGCGCCCGTCACGGCGCCGCCGTCGCACAAGCGCGTGCGCTCGCTCTCGCAGTCATCGTCGCGCTCCCTCGTCGTCGAGCTGCCGGCCTCGCCGGCGCGGAGTGTCCGCGGAGCGGCCGGACCGAGCGCGGCTTCCGGGGTCCGCTCCCCTGTCGCCTCTCCCTCTTCGCCCTCCACCTCTCGCCCTCTCGCTCTCGACGCGCCGGCAGCGAGCGCCATGTCGTCGCACCGCTCCGCCCCGACGGCCTCGCCCTCGACCCCGCGCCGCATCGCCAAGCTCTCCTCGACCCGCACGACGAGCGGCGGCGCCGCCTCGCCCTCGACCCGCTCGACACCGACAGCCGCAGCAGCGCCCGCACCCGCATCCTCGAGCAAGCTCACGGCGTCGGCTCTGCGCGGCGTCCCGCCTCGCACGCCTCAGCAGCAGCAGCAGCGCACCGGGCCGCAGCTGATCCGCACCCCGAGCGGCTCGCCCCTCTCGTCCCTCGCCCCGACGCCGCAGAAGCCTCGCTTCACGCAGGCCGCCGCCGCCGCTACGACCGGCACGGGCACGGGCAGCCGCCGCAAGAGCCAGCCGTTCGAGATCGTCATCCCGCCGAGCCGTCGCCGCGCTCAGTCGGCGCGCGCCCGCAGCCTCGCCGCGCCCGCGCCTGCGCCTGCGACGGCTTCGGCGTCCGTGTCGGCGTCGGCGCGGCGCACGGCGCTCGGTGCAACGGCGCCGTCGCGCGCGCGCGAGCGCGAGAGCGGGTCCGGGCGCGAGTGGACGAGGCGGCAGGAGCGCGACGCGGCGACGAGCGAGTGGGACGCGTTCGTGCACGAGGGCGAGGGCGCGAGCGGCAGCGAGGAGGAGGGCGCAGGGAGCCCGAGCCCGGCCAAGAAGGTCAAGCGGGACCAGGCCGCGGCGCGGGCGACGAGCAGCAGCTCGAGCTCGAGCTCGAGCTCGTCCTCCTCGAGCAACGGCGGCGACGACGACGAGGCCGACTCGGACGCCGAGGACTTTGCGGCGCTGCTCGCTGCGGCGCGCGCCAAGCGCGAGGCCAACGCCGCCGGCGCCGCCTCGGCCTCGCACGACACGAGTCCGCGCACGGCCAAGACGACCGTCTCGCCGCCGCTCGACAAGGGCGCGCACCACCTCGACGACGACGACGACGAGCGGCGCCGGTCGTCGCGCGCGCGCCGCCAGACGGAGCGCTACTCGACCTCGACCGCGGGCGCGACGCCGGGCTCGACCTCGACCGGCGCCGCCTCGGCCTCGATGTCGAAGCAGGGCTCGGGCGTGCGCGCCCCAGCTGCGCTCGGCCTGATCCGCACGACCGGGCTCGACGACAAGGTGAGGCGGATCGTCGCCGAGCGCGAGGCCAAGGACAAGAAGGGCCGCGGCGCAGAGTGGCTCGCGGCGTGGGGCAGGGAGCTCGACAAGGACGAGGACGAGTTCGGGCTCGACGACGATGTGCGTCCCTCTCCTCTTCTCGCTCGTCGTGGTCGTCGCGCTCGCATCGAGGCTGACCTTCGCGATCCGCCGGCCCTGCAGGACCTCGACAACCGCTCGGACGACTCGCTCCCTCCTCTCGACACCTCGCTCGTCTCGCACGCCCTGCACGGCGCCGACAACTCGGACGACGACGACCTGCCCGCGCCGTCCCGCGCTGCGGCGTCCAAGCGCGCTCAGGCCGTCGAGCGCCTCTTGCTCGAGGAGCGCGGCGCCGAGCGCCAGAAGGCCGCGAGGGGCGAGACGGCCGACGAGAGGGAGGGCAGGAGGGTGTGGCCGCTGAGGGAGACGAGGGTGGCCAAGCTCGATACGGCCGAGTGGGAGGGCGAGGGCTGGAGGGGCAAAGTCGCTCAGGCGCTCAAGGGTGCGTCGTCTCTCGCCGCGAGCCTCTTCGTCTGCCTCGCACGTGCGCGCCTACGAGCTTGACTGACGTGATCCTCGACCCACACGTTCGCAGACGGCCTCACCGACCCGCGCTCGTTCCCCTCGGCGCTCTCCCTCCTCTCGAGCCTGCGCCCCAACGGCTCGGCCGAGGACGAGCGCATCGTCGCAGAGTGGCTCACGACGACCAGTGCGTCGTCTCCCCCTCGCCCGCGCCCGCAGGCCTTGTGCCTGCTCGCTGACGCTTTGACCCCCTCCCGCTCGTGCAGTCACCCACCCTTCGACGCCGACCTTCCTCGCCGACCGCCTTCTCTCGCTGCTCCGCCGCATCGCCTCGCACATCAAGCCTGCGCACGCCTCGGTCCTGGTCGATGCCGAGCACCTCGGCGAGCGCTTGAGCCTCCTCGGCGCCTGGGTCGTGCAGCAGGAGGGCAAGGACGGCGCGGCGGCGATGGACGAGGGCGAGGCGGCGGCCGGCAAGGACGACGTCAAGGACGACTCGACCGTGGCTGTCGGCGAGCGCGAGCGTCGCGAGGCTGTCGAACGGTGGAGCTTGATCCTGCAGATCCTGAGCGGTACCTCGTGCGTCGTTCGGTCCTCGCCTCTCACCTGTTACGTTCCCTGGTCGAGTCGCTGACGTAGCTTCTCCGCCCGCAGGACGTGTCTCTTGAGCGACGTCGACCTCATGACGCTCAGCATGGCGGTCGTCGGGCTCATGCTCGACCCGTCGTCTGCGACCTCGCGCTCGACACTCGGGCGCGCTCTGCAGAGCCTGCTCTCCTCGATCAGCAATGGCTCTGTGCGTCCTCGCTTCCCCTTGTCACGGCTCGAGCTGCACTGACGTCGTGCCTCCTCTCGCAGCGCTTCGTCCTCCTGCGCAACCTCGTCAAGACGTACGGCGCGAGCCGACCCGCCTTATACCTCGCCGTCCTCAGAGCCATCCCGCACGTCGGCGAGGCGAACAAGGGCCTGCGCCGCTGGCTCGCCTGGGCCTTCCTGTCGGGCATCGACGCCGACGATATGGTCGTGCCCGCCGACGGCCTCAACTCGTCCGTCCTCCCCAGCATGGTCGGCCTCCTCGACGACCTCCCCGACAAGTCACCCCTGCACCGTCGCTCTCTCACCGCCGAGAGCGGCGCGTCGACCGCACGAGACCTCGCCCTCGCCGACTGCACCCGCATCCTCTTCATCGCCCTCACCTCGCTCGACATCCCCCTCATCTCGTCGCCCTCGCGCCTTCACGAGCGCCAGCACCTCGACGCCATCATCTCGCACCTGATCGCGATCGACAGCCGCCTGCGCGCCGACGCCCGCAAAGGCCTCGCCGTCGAGCGCCTCGTCGCCAAGAACCTCCTCGCGGCGCTCACGCACTCGCTCACGCACCAGCTGCGCGGCGCGAGGGGTCAGACGGGCTCGGGCTCGTTTGGGTTCAGTGAGGAGGAGGAGAGCGCGTTCAAGAGGAGCAGGGAGGCGGACGAGCCGGCGCGGGAGGTCAAGCGGGCGAGGACGGACGGAGGAGGCGCGGCGGTCGACGGCGCCGGCTTCAAGCAGACGACGCTCGCCTTCAGCAAGAGCGTCACGGCGTCGTCGGGCCCGGCGGGTGAGGGTGCCGTCGATGGCGCAGCGTCGTCGAGCAACTCGGACGACGAGGTCGAGGAGGAGCTCATGAAGCTGTGAGCGGCGCACGTGCATCTTCCCCTCTCTGTGCCCATTCGTCTTTCTCCCTCGTCGTCGCTTTCTCCGCCCTCTGTCGCCTTGCAAGCATGCAGCGTGCCCTGTCGACTTCTCGTCCGAGGCGGCCTTCCCAAGTTGCCTCGCTCGCGCTCGACTCTCCTTTCCTCGAGGGCTGCAGCCCGAAGCTGTCTCGATCGCTGCGTCTCCTCTTCTCGGCCGGGCTCTTGTTCATCCCTCGCCTCCTGTCCGACGGACGTTGCCTCGTCCGCGCCGCTTGCACCCCGAGCGGACTCTCCGCGGCGCTGCACCCCGAGACCGCTCGACCACGCTACTGCCGCCTTTCCAGACTCTTGCTGCGCTTCGCAATCTGCTACCGCGCTCGGCATGTCGTCCATCGTCGACCGCCGCAAGGCCCCAACCAAGTCGCGGCGTGCTGCGCGCCCGACACCCCAACCCGCCGCGCCTCCCCGCGAGCGCGCCGACGCTGTCCAGCCTTCAGCTCGACGCCGCAGCTCTGCCGACGAGCCCTCGAGCCGGTTCTTCGTCACCGACATGGACCAGCATGCGCGGCTGCTCAGGGTCGGAGCTGCCCAAGACGGCGAGGACGCGCTCAGACATTTCGTCGCGAGCGAGCGGCATCGGGTCGACGACCTCTTGCAGAACGCTCTGCGCGACAGTCGAGCCGATGCCGACAAGCTCGAGGGGATCATGATCGTCGTGCGTCCGAGTGAGTCGCCGCACGGACCCTGCTTTCGTCCTTCTCAACTGACCCATCCTCGCTCGCGCGCGCAGCTCCACTCGACGACCCCGGTCGCCCAGCTTTCGCGGCCGGGCTGATCGTCTTCTACGACTCGACGCGCCGCCCTTTAGGGCACGAGGCGAGGTCGTCCGCCGATAGCGTCAACGAGTCGGTCCACCTCGCCGGCGACCTGCGCCTCGGCGCTCACGTCGTCGCGCTGCAGCTCATCAACGCCGCACTCGCCAACGCCAAGAGCACGCCGCCGCAGCCGCCGTCCGACATGCCCCGGCTCGCCTGGCGCAACGACGGGACGAGCCGACCGACATGGGTCCGTGCACGACCGTCGCCGGTCTCGCCCGCCATGACAGGGCAGAAGGGGTGCGTCTCTCTTTCGCTCCTCTCTACGAGTCAGACGAGCCACACAAACTAATGTCGAGCTTGCAGCCACGAGGCGTACGATCTGCTGGACGACGCCGACGTCCCTCACTACGACCAGGTCCCGCTCTGCGCCGCGCTCAGGGCCGTCCTCGCCCTCGTCGTGCAGCACATCGGCGCGCCAGCTCACGAGGTCATCGAGCGCTCTCGACCGGGCGTCGTGTGGGAGCGCGAGCTCGCAACGCTGCGCGCGCAGCTCAAGCAGGACCTTCGCGAGGTGCGTCGACCCGCTCGGACCCCTTTCCTGCGTCGAGCTGACTCTCCATCTGCTTCACAGGGCCAGGAGCTCCTCGTCGCAAGCCCGTTCCCGGGCGTGCACCCGCTGCACTACTTCGGCCGCTTGTGCTGGACCTACACCGGCGCCGAGTACGTCATCTGCGGTACGAGCGCTTTCCCCTCTCGCCCGCCTTCTCGCAAGAGTTCTGCTGACGATCAGCCCCGACGTACGCAGAGCTTGTCGCGTCGGGCAAGGACTTGATCGAGCTGCGCGTGCTGCGCACCTCGAGCGACGCCGTTGTCGACTTTGGCCGGCTCTGCGGCTTGCCGAGTACGTCGTCTCGCTGCCGCTCTTCCCTCCCTGCTCTCACCCTCTCCTGTCGCTCGTTCACTGACGTCCTCGACGTCCGCAGTCTACACCAACACGCCGCCCGAGCTAGACTCGGCGCCGACCGAGCACGACCTGCGCGTCCACTTCCGCATCCTCGGCACCGTCCAAGGCGGCAACGCGCGCACCGTCCTCGTCAGGGCCTTCGACTCCCTCTTCACCTTCCTCCGGACGTACATGCACGAGGGAGGTGCGGGCCTTGCCCTCCTGACGCCCGTCCTGCCGACCGTCGCGCCCGACCCCGGCCTGCTCCACCGCACTCGCCGCAGGGTCCAGCACGTCAGCAGGCGCATGCAGGACCCGCAGGGCACCTTCAAGCAGACGGCTCGTCATCTGACAGCCGCTGCGGCCTCGAACCCGTTCTTGGGTCTGTCGCTCGGCAGCATGCTCGGGTGATCGTCTCGACCTGACTTTCTCTCGCCGTCTCGCCATCTCAGACTCTATGCAACGATGACATCCTGTAGTTGCACGGCCGTCTCGCAGAGAAAGAAAGCCCGAGAGCCCGGCATCGAGGAAAGAGAGACGACCCTCGAGGGTTCAGACGATGGGCGGGATGACAACGGGCTCTGCACCCTCGCTCGCCTGTGTATACTTGTACAGCGTCGAGAGGACAAAGAAGTGGAGGCCGAGCGCGTACAAGACAAAGAGGTTGCGGGTGAGGCGGTTCGAGAGGACGACGGTCGAGAGCGAGAGGAGGACCTTCTCGAGCGGGTTGAGCGAGTGCATCGCGCGCCCTCGTTCCTGCAGCGATGAAGGACGTCAGCCCGAAGATCCTCATACACCTCCTCGAGCCGGAGAGAGCGAGAGAGCGAGGGACGCACTCGTCCTCGGAACGCCTCGAACGGATTCATGCTCTCCTCGTACTTGCTGTGGTACTTGCCGAGCTCCTCGTCGCCGCGCACGACGTTGCTGAAGCCGGCCTGCGCCCTTGCCGCCATCGCGCCGGCATCGTCGCGGTACGACTGGAGGTAGCGCACCTTCTCGTACAGCTTGAGGTTGTCGGTCTGGAGCGTCTTGATCTCGGCGCGCAGCTCCGAGATCGTGTTGAACTGGCGGCGCAGCTCCTGCGGACGAGGAAGAGAGAGGGAGGAGTTGAGAGGAGAAGGAGTCAGCCAGAGCAAGGCGGAAAGAGGGAAGAGAGCGGGCGGGCGCACCTCCTCGAGCTCGCCGTTGCGCTGCCGGAAGCGGTCGCGCTGCGACGTGATGATGGGCAAGATGGACGTCTCGGCCGAGCTCTGGAACGGTGCAGCCTGTACGGGCCCGCCCTCGGACGACTGCGAGCGAGAACGAAGGCGTCAGCGCTGGACGAGGTCGGCCGAGGAGAGAGGGGGCTCGAGCGCACCTTCTTGCCGAGCTGCAGCCCTGCGAGCGGGTCGTCCCTCGCCGCACTTCCACCCTGTCCTGCACCCTGCCCCGAGCCGCCTGCGACGCCCCCACCACCGCCCACCCCTGTTCCCGCGCCGCCGCCGCCGCCGTTGACGCGCACGAGGTCGTTCTCGAGCCGGTCGTTGAGCTTCTTCTGCTCGTCCAGCCGCGCCTGGAGCGCCTCGCACTCGCCCGCCGCCTGCTCGTGCGCCTGGGCGAGCTCGTCGTGCGCGACCCGGAGCGCCGTCACCTCGTCCTGCAGCTTGCGGTTCTTGGCCATGAGGAGGTTCTCGAGCGGGGCTGGGCGCGAAGCGGCGTTGGCCTTGGCGGCATTCGGGTCGGGGAGGCGGGGGAGGATGAGGTCCGAGACGGACGAGGCCGAATCGGGCGCGAGGTCGTCGAGGTCCATGCCGGCAAACTCGACGTACTGCGAGAGGGAGGAACAGGGCAAGGGCGTCAGACAACGAGCTCGCTCGCAGGGATGCAAGAGAAGCCGAGACGCACCTTCATGATTTCGAGCTCGCGCTTGACCTCGTCGTAGTCGGCGAACTGCTTGATCTTGTCGCGCGCCTGCTCGATCTCGGCGTTGAGCACCTGCTGGTCGCGCTCGAACGCCTCGACGCGCTTGACGAGCTCGGCGCGCTCGGCCTCGAACGCGTCCTTCTGCGTCTCGAGCGAGCGCATGAGGCGCGACGCCTCGGTCTGCAGGTCCGACACCTGGGCCTCGAGGGCGTCAACCCTGCAGGATCAACGACGAGGAAGAGCGTCAGCGCTCGCGCTCGTGCCGCAGACGAGCGAGAGAAAGAGGACGCACCGGTCGGCACTCTCGCTCCCACTGCGCACCGCCTCGATCTCGGCCCGCAGCTTCTCGTTCCTGCGCTCGACCTCGGCGACGCGCGCGTTGGCGCGCTCGAGGTCCTCGGCGATGAGGTCGGCCTCGGCGAGGCGAGCGACGGTCTCCTGGTCTGCGAGCGAGCCAGACTGAGTCAGCAAGAGCCGAGCATGTGCGGAGGAGAGAGGGAGGAGGACGCACCCTGCCGCTGCGAGTGGTCGAACAGGCGCGCCTGGTTCGAGTCGGCCGTCGTGCGCAGCTCGCGCAGCTGCGAACGAGCGACGCTGACCTGGCGCTGGAGGTCCTTCTCGCTGCGAGCGGCGAGCGAGACGAGGCGTCAGCGAGCGAGCAGGAGGAAGCAGAACAGGGCGAAGGGGAGGACGCACCGCTCGTCGTAGTTGCGCAGGCGCTCGTCGTACGTGGCGTGCAGCTCGGCCTCCTTATTGGCGACCTTGTCCTGGATCAGGTCGTCCATCTGTTGCGAGGGGGCGTCGACCGTCAGCCTCCCGAGCCTGAGTGGGCCGAGCAAGAAGAGAGAGAGAGAGAGAGGACGCACCCGCCCCTCGAGCCGCTCGACCTTGTCGGCAAGCTTCTTGCGCTCCTTCTCGACCTGCTGCGACTCGACGAGCTGCTGCTTGAGCGTCGAGATCTC
>Ga0308170_10002352_pt1 | contig 16327 bp, 12 predicted proteins | sample PhyBR2_2_FD_202136 | JGI IMG/M metagenome (GOLD analysis project Ga0308170, IMG submission 202136) | Phyllosphere microbial communities from UC Gill Tract Community Farm, Albany, California, United States - DLSLSB.R2 | ecosystem: Host-associated > Plants > Phyllosphere > Unclassified | place... | reverse complement strand
CGAGCGCAATGCCGCGCTGCTGCTGGCGCTCGATCGCGCGGCTCAGGTGGTGGTGCAGCTGGGCGTCGTCGATCGGCTTGGTGAGGAAGGCGTCCATGCCGCAGGCCAGGTAGCGCGCGCGGTCTTCTTCGCTGGCATTGGCGGTGAGCGCGACGATCATCAGGTGCTGGTCGAGCACCGGCGCGCCAGGCGGGCCGCCGGCGCGGATCAGGCGGGTCGCGCTGGCGCCGTCCATCTCGGGCATGCGGCCGTCCATCAGGATCAGGTCGTAGCGCGTGCGCGCGCAGGCGGCCACCGCCAGCAGCCCGTTGTCGACCACGTCGACCTGGTGCCCGAGCTCCTCTAACATCATGCGCACGATGATCTGGTTGGTCGGGTAATCCTCGGCGCACAGCACGCGCAGGCGATGGGTGTGCGGCTGGCGCGGCTCGATTGGCAGGGTCACGGGCGGTTCGCCGTCGGCCAGCGGCAGCACGAAGCTGAAGGTCGAGCCCTCGCCCGGCGTGCTGGCGGCGCCGATGCGCCCGCCCATCAGCTCGACCAGCTGGCGGCAGATCGCCAGGCCCAGGCCGGTGCCGCCGTAGCGCCGCGTGGTGCTGGCGTCGGCCTGCTCGAACTGCTGGAACAGGCGCGGCAAGGCGCGCGGATCGATGCCGATGCCGGTGTCCTCGACAGAGAAGCGGATCAGGTGGCCCCTGGCCCGCGCCTGTTCGTCCACGGGCTGGTCCTCCGGCCGGCGCTCGACCCGCACCGTGACCGTGCCGCTCTCGGTGAACTTGAAGGCGTTGCCGACCAGGTTGACCAGCACCTGGCGCAGCCGGGTCGGGTCGCCCACCACATAGCGCGGCAGGTCGCGGTCCAGGTGCACGGCAAAGCCGACGCTGTGCGCCCCGGCCTGCTCCTCGAACAGCGTGACCACGTGGCCGATGGTCTCGTCCAGCGCGAAGTCGATGTTCTCGAAGGTCAGCTTGCCGGCTTCGATCTTCGAAAAGTCGAGCAGGTCGTTGATGATCGCCAGCAGCGACTGGGCGTTGGCCTGGCCGCGCAGGATCTGCTCGCGGGTGGCGTCGCGCAAGGCGCCGTCGCGCAGCGCGAAGCCGAGCATGCCGATCACGCCGGCCAGCGGCGTGCGCATCTCGTGGCTCATGTTGGCCAGGAACTCGGACTTCTGGCGCGTCGCGTCCTCCGCGCGCTGCTTGGCCAGGTACAGCCGCTCCTCGTTTTCCTGCAGCGCGCCGTTGGCCTGGGCCAGTTCGTCGGTGCGGCGGCGCACCTGGCGCTGCTGCTCGCGCAATTCCTCGGTCTGGCGCTCGAGCAGGCGGTTCTGCTGCTCGATGCGCTCGGTGCGCGCGCTGACCTGGACTTCGAGGATCTCCTTCTGGCGCCGCAGCCCGTCCAGGCGCAGGCGGTAGGCGCCGTAGCCGACCCCGCCCACCAGCAGCGCGCACACGGCGCGGAACCACCAGGTCTTGTAGTACGGCGGCAGCACCGTGATCTCGATGCTGGCCGCGCTGTCGCTCCACACGCCGTCCTTGTTGGCGGCGCGCACCTGGAAGGTATAGCGCCCCGGGTCGAGGTTGGTGTACGTGGCGAAGCGCTTGTTGGCGTCGGCGCCGATCCAGTCCTGGTCGAAGCCGGCCAGGCGGTAGGCGAAGCGGTTGCGGCCGGGGGCCGCGAAGTGCAGCGCCGAGAACTCCAGCGAGAACATCGAGTCGGCCGGCGTCAGGGTGATGTCGGAGAGGCGTTCGATCGGCCCCGGCAACAGGCCCGGGTGGCGCTGCTCCCACGGCTGGCCGAACAGCAGCAGGCCGGTGATCACGGCGCGCGGCGCGATCCGGTTGTCGTGCAGGGCGCGCGGATTGAAGGCGCTGATGCCGGCGTTGCCGCCGAAGTAAAGCGTGCCGTCGGCCGTGCGCAGGCTCGATGCGTCGAAGAAGGCGCCTTCGATGGTGCCGTCGGCCGCGTTGTAGTTGCGCCAGGCGCCGCTGGCCGGGTCGAGGCGCGACAGGCCGCTCGACGTGCTGACCCAGATGCGGCCGTCCTGGTCTTCCTGCATGGCCGCCACCGCGTCGTCCGCCATGCCGTCGCGGCTGGTGTAGCGCTGGAAGCGCGGCGTGCCGTCGCTGCCGATCACCATCTTGTTCAGGCCGACCGCGGTGCCGACCCACAGCGTGCCGTGGCGGTCCTCGAGCAGATAGTGCACCTCGTCGTGCGACAGGCTGGACGGGTCGGCCGGATCGTGGCGGAAGTGGCGGAACTTGCCGGTGGCTCGCTCGAACAGGTCGAGGCCGTCGAAGGTGCCGACCCACATGCGGCCGTCGCGGTCTTCCAGCATCGGCCGCACCATGTTGTCGGACAGGCTGGCCCCTACCCCCGGATCGTGGCGGTAGGTGGCCAGTTTGCCGCTGGCCGGGTCGAGCCCGTGCAGGCCGCCGCGGGTCGCGACCCAGACCATGCCGTCGCGCGCGACCATGATATTGCGCACCGCGTTGGCCTCGATGTCGCCCGGCGCCAGCACGCGCCGCGTGATGCGGCCCGACTTCGGGTCGAGCCGCGCCAGGCCGCTTCGGGTGCCGGCCCAGACCGTGCCGTCGCGCCCGGCCGCCACCGCGTACGCGATCGCGTCGCCGGTCAGGCCCTTGTCGATCGGCGCCAGGCGCCAGGCCTTGTCATCGCCGCTGGCCGGATCGAACAGGTGCAGGCCGCCCTGGGTCGCCAGCCACAGGCTGCCGGCCGGGCCGGCGGCGATGCCACGCACCTTGTTGTCTTCCAGCGCGACCGGCGAGTCGGCGCCGCGCACGATGCGCGCGAAGCCGCCGCTGGCCAGGTCGGTGCGCGAGACCCCGCCGAACCAGGTGCCGGCCCAGAAGGTGCCGACCCGGTCTTCGTACAGCGCCGTGACGTGGTTGTCGCCCAGGCTGTAGGCGTCGGTGATGCGGTGCGGATGGTGCTCGAAGCGCCCGCTGGCGGGCTGCCAGCGGAACAGGCCCATGTCCTGGCTGCCGACCCAGACCTGGTGCGAGGCGTCCTGGTACATCACGCTGATCTCGCCGGCCGTCATGCCTTCAGGCTCGCCGAAGCTGTGCGCCTGCCCGGTCTGGCCCAGCGGCAGGCGTTCCAGCCCGCCCATGCTGCCCACCCACAGGCCCTGGGCGTCGTCGGCCATCAGCGACAGGATCACGTCGTACTTGGCGCCCTTGAACGAGGGATGGTGGCGGAAGCGCATCAGGTCCGGGTCCAGGCTGTCCAGGCCGGCAGCCGTGCCGATCCACAGGCGACCGCCCGGGCCCAGCGCCAGCGCCCGGATCTGGTCCGAAGCGATGCTCTCGGCTGCACCCGGCAAGTGGTGCCAGGTCGCGAAGCGGCCGCTGGCGATGTCGAAATGCTGCAGGCCGTCCGCCGTCGCCAGCCACAGGCCGTCGCGGCCGTCGTCGAGGATGGCGCTGATATGGCGGTTGCCGTTGCCGCGCTTGGCCGGCTCGTCGGGCAGGAAGTGGCTGAAGGTGCCGGTGGACGGCTCGTAGCGGTCGAGGCCCCCGTCGGTGCCGATCCACAGCCGGCCCTTGCGGTCGACATACAGCACCCGGACCCAGTTGTTGGCCAGGGTGCTGGCGTCGCCGATGACGTTGCGGTAGTTGGTGAAGCGGTAGCCGTCGTAGCGCGACAGGCCGGACTGGGTGCCGAACCACATGAAGCCGTCCGGGTCCTGCACGATGGCCAGCACGGTTTCCTGGGCCAGGCCGTCGTCGACCGACAGGTGCTCGAAGCGCAAGGTCGGCGCCGGCGCGGCGTGCGCGGGCACGCTGAAAAGCAGCGCCGCCAGTAACAATAGCAGCGCCAGTGCGCGCTGCCCAATTTCACGTTTGATATCCACGCAGCAAGATTAACAAACTCTGTCTAATCTGCGTCGAAAAAATGCCTTTTTGGATATCAATCGCGTTGTATCGGGGCCTCGGAAAACCGTAGCGAGCGGCAGCAGAGGGCGCGGGGCATGCTCCGCGCGAGAAGCGCAGCCGTACATCCGGTACGGCCGGTCCGCCGTAGCGGAGCATCGCAGGGCTCGGCGCCCCCACCGCCTCTGCAACGCGCAGTAGGTTTGCCGAGGCCCCCACCACTAATCGCCTTTTGCCACACCTTCGCGACGGGGATCGGCGCCGCCGAACCACAAGGGCATGTCCTTGATGTCGATCCGCTCGATGCCGTGCAGGCCCGAGGTCTGCTCGCCGATGCTGACCCTGTGGCCGCGCGCGCGCAAGGCCTCGACCTCGGCAGCCGGGAAGCGCCCCGCCTCCAGCTCGGTCGGGCCGTTGCGGCTGCCGAAGTTGGGCAGCGCAATCGCTTCCTGCACGTTCAAGCCCCAGTCCAGCGTGCCGACCAGCACCTTGGCGACGTAGTTGATGATCAAGGGGCCGCCCGGCGAGCCGACCGCTTCCACGAACTGGCCGGTCTTCTTGTCGAACACGATGGTCGGGCTCATGGCGCTGCGCGGACGCTTGCCCGGCTCGACGCGGTTGGCGATCGGGCCGCTGGCATCAGCCGAATCGAAGGAAAAGTCGGTCAGCTGGTTGTTGAGGATGAAGCCGTCGACCATCTGGCGCGAGCCGAAGGCGTCCTCGACGCTGGTGGTCATCGAAAAGCCGGCGCCGTATTTGTCGACCGCCACGATGTGCGAGGTCGAGTGGGCTTCGATCGCGTTGTCCATGCCCCAGTTCCAGGCGGTCTCGACGCCCGGCGGATGGCCGGCTTCGGCCTTGCCCATCGAACGCTTCATGTCGATCAGCCTGGCGCGCTGGGCCAGGTAGTCCCTGTCGATCAGGGCGGGGATGCCGCGGCCCGGCAGCGGCACGAAGTCGGTGTCGGCGGCGTACTTGTCGCGGTCGGCGTAGGCCAGGCGGCCGACTTCCGAGAACAGGTGCACCGCGTCCGTGCCGGGCACGCCCTTGCTTGGGGCCAGCGACTTCATGTCGAAGTTCTCGAACATGCCGAGCATCTGGGCCACGGCGATGCCGCCCGAGGACGGCGGGGGCATGCCGCAGATGGTCCAGGCGCGGTAGTCGTTGCAGACCGGGGTGCGCTCCTTGGCGCGATAGGCGGCGATGTCGGCGGCGGTGAGCAGGCCCGGATTGGTCGGGTGGCTCTTCACCTTGGCCTCGATGTCGCGCGCGATGTGCCCGGTGTAGAACACGTCGGCGCCGCCATCGGCGATCTCATGCAAGGTCCTGGCCAGCGCCGGGTTCTTGAGGATGTGGCCGACCGGCCACGCCTTGCCGTCGGGGCCGTAGAAGTAGGCGCGCGCGGTCGGGTCCTTGCGGATGTGCGGATCCCATTCCAGCAGGCCGTGCAGGCGCGGGCTGACCGCGAAGCCCTGCTCCGACAGGCGGATCGCCGGCCCGAACAGCGTCTTCCAGGGCAGCTTGCCATGTTCGCGGTGCGCCAGCGCCAGCATGCGCAGCACGCCCGGCGCGCCGGTCGAGCGGCCGCCGACGATGCCTTCGACGCGCGACAGCGGCGTACCGTCCGGATGCTGGAACAGGTGCTCGTCGGCCTTCGAGGGCGCGGTCTCGCGGCCGTCGTAGGCCTGCACCTTCTTGCCGTCGTAGTACATCAGGAAGGCGCCGCCGCCGATGCCGGACGATTGCGGCTCGACCAGGGTCAGCACCAGCTGGCTCGCGATGCCGGCGTCGATCGCCGTGCCGCCCTGCCTGAGCATCTCGTAGCCCGCTTCGACCGCCAGCGGATTGGCCGCGGCCACCATGTAATGCCGCGCGGTCCAGCCGGCCTTTTCGGTGTAGCCGGTGGCGGCTTCCGGGGATTGCTGGAGCGGGGACGGGGACCGGTCCTGGGCGCTGGAGGGAAGGTGGGCGAGTACGGCGAGCGCACTGGCGAGGGCGAGCAACTTCAACTTCATTCGGTTCTCCGGACAATAAAACAAGGCGCGCGACCGCAGTCGCGCGCCCTTATCCTTCGCATCGTACAACAAATTGCCTGATCGATTACTTCGTGCTTATTTTGGCTGCATGCGGATCGCGCCGTCCAGGCGGATTGTCTCGCCGTTGAGCATCACGTTTTCGATGATGGTGCGGGCCAGGTGGGCATACTCCTGCGGCATGCCGAGGCGCTGCGGGAAAGGCACCATCTTGCCGAGCGCATCGCGCACTTCCTGCGGCATGCCCATCAGCATCGGGGTCTCGAAGATGCCCGGCGCGATGGTCATCACGCGGATGCCGCTGCGCGACAGGTCGCGCGCCATCGGCAGTGTCATGCCGGCCACGCCCGCCTTCGAGGCGCCGTAGGCCGCCTGGCCGATCTGGCCGTCGAAGGCCGCGACCGAGGCGGTGTTGATGATGACGCCGCGCTCGTCGTAGGCCATGGCGTCAAGCTTGCCCATCGCGTCGGCCGCCAGGCGGCACATATTGAAGGTGCCGACCAGGTTGATGTTGATGGCGCGCTGGAAGGCGTCCAATGGGTGCGGGCCGTCCTTGCCGACGGTCTTGATGGCAGGCGCAACGCCGGCGCAGTTGACCAGGCCGCGGAGTAGGCCCATGCCCTGGGCTGCGGCAACCACGGCCTGGCCATCGGCCTCCGAGGTCACGTCGCATTTGACGAAGCACGCGGCGTTGGCGCCCAGTTCGGCGGCCAGCTTTTCGCCGGCCTCGACCTGCACGTCGGCCAGCACCACCTTGCCGCCGCTTTCCACGATCATGCGCGCGGTGGCCGCGCCCAGTCCGGACGCGCCGCCGGTCACGATGAATACATTGTTCTGAATTTGCATGGTGTCTCTATCTCCTCGGCTCTTTTCACGTTTTAACGTTTACGTAAACGTCAACCTCGGCGATTGTAGCGCGGGTTTGCCGGAAACACCATGCGATTGCCATGGCCCTGACTAAAAGCACTGCACCGTCGTCCCGCTCCTGGCGCACACGCGGCCATTGCTGTTGACGCCGGCGTTTCCTGGCAGGTTGTAGGTCCTCCCGGACGAATCCATGCAGGCGCTCCCCTGGCAGCCATTGATCACGTTCGAGCTCGGCACCACCGGCTGGGGCGCGGCGACCGGCGGCGGGATCGGCACGCCCTGCGACGCCGCGTTCTGCTCGCCGTGCAGCGGACGCGGCGCCATCGCTTCGTTGGCGGGCGTCCAGGCCGGGTGGCGGCGCGTGGCCTGGCGCTGCTGGCGCTGCTGGCGCTGCTGGCGCTGCTGGCCTGGCGGCTGGGCCTGTGGCTGGGTGGCCGGGTTCGCGCCGGTGTCGGCTTCGTCGTGCACTTCGGCCGGATCGCGGCGTCCCTTGTCTGCAACCGGTTTGCCATTCACGTACAGCACCGGGCCGTAGGAGGCCGGCGCCTGCGCCTGGGCCTGGGCAGCCTGCGCCATCCACGCGACCGCCAGCGCCACGGTCAGCCATCGTTGAAATCGCATGATGTCACCTCGTCTTTGTTCACCATGATTATCGACGCCGGCCGGCCACACCGGCGCGCGCAATGCTATGCTGAACCGGAGCGCAGCATCCGGACAACAACGACAGGAGACCACGATGCAGACAGTGCAGCAAATGTACGAATCCAGGCGCACCAGCGCCGTCGACGCCCTTGGCCACCTGCGCGACGGCGACATGATCATCGTCCCGACCGGCGTCGGCGAACCGCCCGCGCTGCTCACCGCCCTGTCGGAGCATTGCCGGCAGTTCTCGGACATCAAGGTCGCGCAGATCCTGGCGCTGCGCAAGTTCGGCTATTTCGCGCGCGACTGCCATCCCCACGTGCGCCACGCGGCGCTGTTCTTCGGCGGCGCCTCGCGCGCGGGCGGCCAGGGCGGCTGGTGCGACTTCATCCCCAACTATTTTTCCGAGATCCCGGTGCTGATCGAGCGCGGCCTGATGCCGGCCGACGTCGTGTTCGCGATGGCCTCGCCCATGAGCGCCTCCGGCCATTTCGCGCTCAGCCTGGGCTGCGACTACACGATGGCGGGCGTGGCCAAGGCGCGCGCCGTGGTGCTGGAAGTGAACCCGAACGTGCCGTTTACCCACGGCCAGTGCCATGTGCACATCTCGCAAGTGACGGCCCTGGTCGAAAGCGCGGATCCGCTCCTGGAAGTCGGCCTGCCGGTCATCGGCCCGGTGCAGCAGGCGATCGGCGGCCTGGTCGCCGAACACATCGAGGACGGCTCGACGCTGCAGATCGGCTACGGCGGCATCCCGGACGCGGTGGTGATGCAGCTGACCGGCAAGCACGACCTCGGCATCCACACCGAGATGCTGGGCGACGGCATCCTGACCCTGGTCGAAGCGGGCGCGGTCACCAACCGCAAGAAGACCTTGTTGCCCGGGAAGATGGTGGCGACTTTCGCGCTCGGCTCGCGCAAGCTGTACGAGTTCATGCACCATAATCCCATGCTCGAGATGCACCCGTCCAACTTCACCAACGACCCGTACATCGCCGGCCAGAACGACAAGCTGGTGACGATCAACGCCAGCCTGCAGGTCGACCTGCTCGGCCAGTGCGGCAGCGAAAGCATCGGCCACCTGCCCTATTCCGGCACCGGCGGCCAGGTCGATTTCGTGCGCGCCGCCAACCGCTCGCGCGGCGGCAAATCCTTCATCGTGCTGCCTTCGACCGCCAAGGACGGCACGGTCTCGCGCATCGTGCCGACCCTGTCGCCGGGCACCCACGCCACCACCAGCAAGAACGACGTCAACTATGTCGTCACCGAATGGGGCGTGGCCCAGCTGCGCGGCAAGTCGGCCAAGCAGCGCGCCCAGGAGCTGATCGCGATTGCCCATCCGGACTTCCGGCCCTGGCTGCGAGAAGAGGCCAACAAGATGTGCGTGTTCTCATGAGGAATCCCGATAAGCCTACTGCGCGTTGCCCTGCCGGTCTGCGATGCTCCGCACCGGCGGACCGGCTGTACTGCTCGTACAGCTGCGCTTCTCAACCAGCATGGCTGCCGCTCGCTACGGCTTCTCGAGATCCCTAGTAATTGGCGGAAACTCGCGGCAGAAATCGCCTGTGCGTGCCATGATGCGCCGCATGACACTCACAGGAGAGAAGGATGAAGCGAGTCGACGAGATCGGACCGGATGAGCATGTGCGCGGCCCCCAGGATGCCGCGCTGACCCTGATCGAATACGGGGATTTCCAGTGTCCCTACTGCGCCCGGGCGCACGCGGCGCTGTCCGAACTGGGCGACCAACTGGGCGCGGAAGTCGGCGGCATCCGCCTGGTGTTCCGTCACCTGCCGCTGACCGACTACCACCCGTTGGCCGAGCTGGCGGCCGAAGCGGCCGAGGCGGCGGGCGCCCAAGGGAAGTTCTGGGAGATGCACGACGCCCTGTTCGAGGAACAGAGCCAGGTGACGGACCCGCAGGACCTGGCCGTGCTGGGCGAAAGCCTGGACCTCGACATCGAGCGCTTCCGCATCGACGTGCTGGACCGGCGCCACCGCGCGCGCGTGCAGGCCGACCTCGAACGCGCGCGCCACGATGGCGCGCACCAGACGCCGAGTTTCTTCATCAATGGCGTGCGATATCAGGGCGACTCGGATCGCGATTCGCTCGAGGCGGCGTTGCGGGAGGCGGCGTCAAGCTGACCGGGCTCGCTGCCGCCTGCAGCGGATGCGGCGCCGACACCGCCAGCCAGCCGCCGCCGGCCGGCAGCAGCGGCACCAGCAGCAGCGCCACGATGTTGATGATCTTGATGAGCGGGTTCACCGCCGGGCCGGCCGTGTCCTTGTAGGGGTCGCCCACCGTGTCGCCGGTGACGGCCGCCTTGTGCGCATCCGATCCCTTGCCGCCGAAGCGGCCGTCCTCGATGTATTTCTTGGCGTTGTCCCAGGCGCCGCCGCCGGTCGTCATCGAGATCGCGACGAACAGGCCGGTGACGATGGTCCCCATCAGCATCCCGCCCAGGGCCGCCGGCCCGAGCAGCATGCCGACCGCGATCGGCACGATCACCGGCAGCAGCGAGGGCAGGATCATTTCGCGGATCGCCGAGGCGGTCAGCATGTCGACCGCGCGGTCGTATTCGGGACGGCCGGTGCCGGCCATGATGCCGACGATGTCGCGGAACTGGCGCCGCACCTCGACCACGACGGCGCCCGCCGCCCGCCCCACCGCTTCCATCGCCAGCGCCCCGAACAGGTAAGGCACCAGCCCGCCGATGAACAGGCCGACGATCACCATCGGATCGGACAGATCGAAGGCAAGGCGCGCGCCGCCATTGGCCCCCGCCAGCGCATGCGTGTAGTCGGCAAACAGCACCAGCGCCGCCAGGCCCGCCGAGCCGATCGCATAGCCCTTGGTAACGGCCTTGGTGGTGTTGCCGACCGCATCCAGCGGGTCGGTGATGGCGCGTACCTGCTCGGGCATGCCGCTCATCTCGGCGATGCCGCCGGCGTTGTCGGTGATCGGTCCGTAGGCGTCCAGCGCGACGATGATGCCGGCCATCGACAGCATGGCGGTGGCGGCGATCGCAATGCCGTACAGCTCGCCCATCTGGTAGGACAGCAGGATCGCGGCGCACACCACCAGTACCGGGTACGTCGTCGACTTCATCGATACCCCGAGGCCGGCGATGATGTTGGTGCCGTGGCCGGTCGTCGACGCTTCGGCGATGTGGCGCACCGGGCCGAACTCGGTGCCGGTGTAGTACTCGGTGATGTAGACCATGGAGGCGGTCAGCGCGATGCCGACCACCGCGCAGCCCAGCATGCGCCAGCGCGTCGGGTCGTCCGGCCACACCAGCCAGGTGACGACGGCGAAGCCGATCAGCGACAGCCCGGCCGTCCACCACAGCCCCGTGTACAACGCGGACATGATCTTGTGCCCCGGGCGGATTTTCACCAGCGAGCAGCCGATGATCGAGCCGAGGATGGACACGGCGCCCAGCAGCAGCGGATAGACGATGGCCGCGGCGCCCGATCCCGTCCCGGCGGTGCTCGGCCCCATCAGCGCGCCGAGCAGCATGGTCGCCACCAGCGTGACCACATAGGTCTCGAACAAATCGGCCGCCATGCCGGCGCAGTCGCCGACGTTGTCGCCCACGTTGTCGGCGATGACGGCGGGATTGCGCGGATCGTCCTCGGGAATGCCGGCCTCGACCTTGCCAACCAGGTCGGCGCCGACGTCCGCGCCCTTGGTGAAGATGCCGCCGCCGAGGCGCGCGAAGATGGAGATGAGCGAGGCGCCGAAGGCCAGGCCGACCAGCGGCTGGATGACGTCATGAGGCGACAGCGAACCGTCCGCGCGCGCCACCAGGAAGCCATAGAACAGCGACACGCCGAGCAGGCCCAGGCCGACCACCAGCATGCCGGTGATGGCGCCGCCGCGGAAGGCCACGTGCAGGGCCTGGTCCAGCCCGAGCGATGCGGCCTGGGCGGTGCGCACGTTGGCGCGCACCGAGACGTTCATGCCGATGAAGCCGCAGGCGCCGGACAGCACGGCCCCGGCCAGGAAGCCGCCCGCGGTGCGCGCGCCGAGGAGAAAGAAGATGGCGATCAGCAGGACGACGCCGACGATGCCGATGGTGCGGTACTGGCGCGCCAGGTAGGCCGAGGCGCCCTGCTGGATGGCCAGCGCGATTTCCTGCATGCGGGCGTTGCCCGGGTCCTGGTGCAGCACCCAGCTGCGCGACCACAGGCCGTAAACCACGGCGATGACGCCGCAAGCGACAGCAAAGATGAGCTGCGTGATAGCCATTTCGTCCCCCTCGTTCCTTGATCAAAACACCGAACCAACACGGGCCCTGCCCTGCTGTCGTACAAATTGATCTGAAAACCTGGACGGATGGCCATTCGTCATCCGGAGCCAGAGGCGTGCGGCTTGACACCGCAGCGCCTCAAACTTTGAACCCGCTTATTCCGACAGCGCAGCGAAGGCGGCGTCGCGCACCTGCTCGACCGGACCGACGCCCGAGATCTTGCGGTACTTCGGGGCGCCCGGCAGACCGGATTGCGCCCACTTGTTGTAGTAGCCGAGCAGGACTTCGGTCTGGTTGTGGTACACGGCCAGGCGCTTCTTGACCGTTTCTTCCTTGTCGTCGTCGCGCTGGACCAGCGGCTCGCCGGTGACGTCGTCCACGCCCTCGTTCCTGGGCGGGTTGAACTTGACGTGGTAGACGCGGCCCGAGGGCTGGTGGGTGCGGCGGCCGGTCATGCGCTCGACGATCAGTTCGTCAGGGACGTCGATTTCCAGCACGTAGTCGATGTTCACGCCGCTGTCCTTCATGGCGTCGGCCTGCGCGATGGTGCGCGGGAAGCCGTCGAACAGGTAGCCATTGGCGCAATCCGCTTCCTTCAGTCGCTCCTTCACCAGGCCGATGATGATGTCGTCCGACACCAGCTGACCTGCATCCATCACTTTTTTTGCCGCCAGGCCGAGCTCGGTGCCGGCCTTGATCGCCGCGCGCAGCATGTCGCCGGTGGAGATCTGGGGGATGTTGTATTTTTCTTTGATGAAATTCGCCTGGGTGCCTTTGCCGGCGCCGGGGGCTCCTAACAGAATGAGACGCATGAAGGATGTCCTAATAGTTTTGGTTTAATGCTTATCTTGGCTAATACGAAACTTACCACAAAAGCAGTCCCAGACGCCAATTTGCGAGGCTTACCCACAGCCCGCTTGACATAGCGCAGGCCGCTTATGGAAGTGTTTCCAACAGGATCAAGACGTGTAGAAAAGACGCACTCGGGCCAGGTCTTCCGGCGTGTCGACGCCGGCCGGCGGCGCGCTCCCGGTCACGTGCACCGCGATCGGGTAGCCATGCCAGAGCACGCGCAGCTGCTCGAGGGCTTCGATCGCTTCCAGCGGCGCCGGCGCCAGGCGCGGGTAAGTCTGCAGAAAGTCGTTGCGGTAGGCGTACAGGCCGACGTGGCGCAGCGGCGCATAGCCGGGCGGCAGCGCGTCCCTGGTCTGCGCGAAGCCGTCGCGGTGCCAGGGAATCGTCGCGCGCGAGAAGTACAGCGCGCGCCCGGCCTTGTCCAGCACCACCTTGACCACGTTCGGATTGAAGACTTCGGCCAGGTCCGTCAGCGGATGGGCGCAGGTGGCCATCGGGACGTCGGCCCCGATGCGCGCGGCGCAGGCAGCCAGCAGGCTCGGGTCGATCAGCGGCTCGTCGCCCTGCAGGTTGACCACCACGGCCTCTGGCGCCAGCCCGAGGGTGTGCGCGACTTCGGCGATGCGGTCGGTGCCGGACGGGTGGTCGGCGCGCGTCATGCAGGCTTCCACGCCGTGGGCCGCACAGGCGCTGGCGATGTCGGCATGGTCGGTGGCGACGATGATGCGCGCCGCGCCGGACGCGCGCGCGCGCTCGGCCACGCGCACGACCATCGGCTTGCCGCCCAGGTCGGCCAGCGGCTTGTTCGGCAGCCGGGTCGAGGCCAGGCGCGCGGGGATGATGACGACGAAACTCATTTCCAGAAAATGCGTCAAAGGCTCGGCTCGACCTTGCGCGCCTGGTCGGCCCACATGATCGGGATGCCGTCGCGGATCGGATAGGCCAGGCGGTCGCCGCGGCAAATCAGTTCCTGCGCTTTCTTGTCATATTCGAGCGGTCCCTTGCACAGCGGGCAGACCAGGATATCAAGCAGTCGGGCGTCCACGACATTTCTCCACGATTTGGGCAGCCAGCGCAGGATCGATCTGCGCCGCCACCGGTACGACCCACAGGCGCGGGTCGTTGTTGATGTTTTCAAGTTGGCGACATTTTACTGCATCCTTCTCGGTGATCAGGATGACATCGGCCTCAACGGCGCGGAACGGGTCGTCGAGGAAGTCGTGGTGGTCGGGCAGCGCCAGTTCCTCGACCGCCAGGCCGGCGCCGCGCAGCATGGCGAAAAAGCGCCCCGGATTGCCGATGCCGGCCGCGGCCAGCACGCGCCGGCCCTTGAATTCGCCCAGAGCCGCCCGTTGCGAGGGATCGCCCAAGCGTTCCGCGTGGTCGCCGGCGAGACGCATCTGGTACGGACGCCCGCCCACTGCCTGCGCCAGCACGGGCGTCAGTTCCGGCGTGTTCACCACCGTGACATCGCGCCGGCGCGACGGCGGCTCGCGCAAGGGCCCGGCCGGCAAGGTCCAGCCGTTGCCGACCGCGCGTCCATCGAACAGCAGCACCTCGACGTCGCGCTGCAAGGCGTAGTGCTGCAGGCCGTCGTCGGCGATCAGGACGTCGACCTCGGGATGCAGCGCCAGCAGATGGCGCCCGGCATCCGCACGGCGGCGCGCCACCACCACGGGACAGCCGGCGCGCGCCGCGATCAGGAGCGGTTCGTCGCCGACCTCGCGCGCCTGCGCCTGCGCGTGCACCGCGCGCGCCTGCTCGCCCGCGCCGCCGTGGCCGCGCGAGATCACGCCCGGACGCAGGCCGGCCTCGCGCAGCTGCTGCGCCAGCCAGATCGTCAGCGGGGTCTTGCCGGTGCCGCCGATGAAGATGTTGCCGACCACGACCACCGGGACCGGCAGGCGCTCCGACTTCAACACGCCCAGCCGGAACAGGCCGCGGCGCAGGCTGGCCAGCAGGCGGAACAGGATGGACAGCGGCCACAGCGCGCAGGCCAGCGGGCCGCGGTGCAGCCAGGCGCGGGTCAGTGTGGATTCGAGGGAAGAAGCCATGTAAAACAGGTTTTTTGCTTATGCGTTAGCTTAAAAACGTGTGCTTGCCTAAAAACGTCGTCCCCGCGCAGGCGGGGACCCAAGTTCTGCATGAGCTAACGATACGCTCGCAAAATTGGATCCCCGCCTCCGCGGGGACGACGGTACCAATAACGGTGACGCTGCTTCTACTTCTTCCCGCCCGTCTGCGCCGCAAACGTCAGCTTGTCATACCCCGCCAACCTTGCCGCCTCCAGCACATTGATCACCATCTGGTGCATCGCAAACTGGTCGGCGTTCACGATCACCACCGGATCGCGCGCCGGCTGGGCCAGCGGCTGGCCGTCCGGGCCGGTACTGGCGGCGTGCTTCAGGTCCTCGGCCAGGCCTTCGACGCCATGGAAGGACACCGGCACGTTATTCACCGTGTAGTTGCCCTTGGCATCCACCGTGACGTTGATCTCGAAGGGCCGCTCGACCGCCTTCTCGGCGTCGGCGGTGGGCAGCGTGATCTGCAGCTCGGTGAACTTGCTGTAGGTGGTCGTGACCATCAGGAAGATCAGCACCACCAGCAGCACGTCGATGAAGGGGATCAGGTTGATCTCCGGATCCTCGCGCTTGCGGCCGCGTCGGAAGTCCATCATTTACGCGCACCGTGGACGACGTCGACGAATTTCACGGCCTGCAGTTCCATGTCGACGATGAAGCTGTCGACCAGCGCGCGGAAGTGGCGGTAGAACACCAGGGTCGGCATCGCGATCGCCAGGCCGAAGCCGGTGTTGTACAGCGCCACCGAGATGCCATGCGCGAGCTGGGCCGGGTTGGTGCCGCTGGAATTCTGGGCGCCGAAGATCTCGATCATGCCGACCACGGTGCCGAACAGGCCCATCAGCGGCGCCAGCGAGGCGATCGTGCCCAGCGTGGTCAGAAAGCGCTCCAGCATCTGAGCCACGCCCCTGCCCGCTTCCTCGATCGACTCCTTCATCACCTCGCGCGGCGCATCGACGTTGCGCAGCGCCGAGGCCAGGACCGCGCCCAGCGGCGAGTTCTGCTGCAGCTTGTCGACGATGTCCGGGGTCACGCGTCCGCCGCGGTAGACCTGGATCACTTCGTCGAGCAGCTGGCGCGGCAGGATCTTCTCGCGACGCAGATAGAGCAGGCGCTCGATGATGAGTGCCAGGGCAATGATCGAGGCAATCAGCAACAGCCAGATGGGCCAGCCGGCAGCTTGGAGAATGGCGAGCAAGAGGAACTCCTGGTAGGAAAAACGGCAAGTGTATTGGGACTGCGCAATGTAACGTGTTGCCAGCTCGGCGGCAAGTGGAGTTCTACACACTTTCTGTGGATAAAAGTGTGTGCAAAAGGGCTTCCGGACGGAAACACCCTTGATTTTTAAGGGAAAATTTTCCATGCGTAAAAACTCGGCAGGATGCCGTGTTAGTTTCTCGGATGAAAAATTAACTTGGGCGTCCACCATGTAGTTGCCCACAATTTCTGTGGATAAAGATGTGGCAAAACCGGCCCGCTTATGCCAAGCCATTGATTCGTATAAGAATTTTTTTGAGATTAAAAATTCAGCAGATGTTTGCTCGACTACACCTTGTTTTAGCCCGGCCATTTTCTACACAATATTTGTGGACAATATTGTGCGCAATGACAAAGATTAGTGAGAAAAGCATTGATTTGTAAGGGAAAATTTCCTCTGCTCTTATTTTGAGCATACCGCCGGGTTTGCCCAGTTACTCGCCTGA
>Ga0308170_10002351_pt1 | contig 16335 bp, 11 predicted proteins | sample PhyBR2_2_FD_202136 | JGI IMG/M metagenome (GOLD analysis project Ga0308170, IMG submission 202136) | Phyllosphere microbial communities from UC Gill Tract Community Farm, Albany, California, United States - DLSLSB.R2 | ecosystem: Host-associated > Plants > Phyllosphere > Unclassified | place... | reverse complement strand
AACGCGAGTTACGCACTCAGGCGATTCGTCGAGGTTTCGGGAACGAGTGACAACGAAGGATTGAGGACGACGCTCTCGAAGATCTACCTCCCTGGGCTCCGCAACAGTCTTCGATCGAAGGTTGAACTCATCCGATCAGAAGTTCTCGGCGTAATCGGTTACTCGGTGGAAAAGGTCGAGGGAGTAGCAGAACTCGAACAGATGAAGCCGTTACTTGTCGAGGGAGACATCGAAGCGAACTGGTTCAACAACATCCTACACATTCAAAACCATCGTCGTACTCGTGCCCTTCGTCGTCTCGCTGACGAAGTCGAAGCCGAACATATCTCGAGCAAGGTCATCTCCGACTTCTTCCTTCCCCTCCTCGACCACTTCATCGTCGGCTCAGATGAGAAGAAGGATCCCGATCTCGTCAACGAAACGGTTCAATGCCTCGGTCGTCTCGCTAAGCACCTCGCCTGGTCAGCCTACTCGAAACTCACTCATCACTACCTCAAACTCGCGAGGGCTGCTGGAGCTGCACAGAAACCTTGCGTTCGAGCACTCGTATCGGTACTCAAGGGTTTCCACTTCAAGCTCGACTCGGAACCGAATCAACTCGCAACGACCTCGAACCGCCTTGTCCCGAACCTCCTCTCTTACCTCGAACAACGCGACGATTCCAACACCGAGATCCGAGTTCCAGTCGCAGAAGGTATCAATGCCGTTATTCAGCACATACCTGGCGACGTCAAGGATGTTCAAGAAACCGCCCTCCTCATGTCTCTCGCCCAACTCCTCAGATCTCGCGATCAACACGTACGAGACCTCGTTCGTTCGACACTCAGCAACATTGTCGTCGCCAACGAGAAGGACACGCTCTCCCGTGCAGTCAAGGAACTCAGGAAAGCGCTTGCTCGAGGTCCTCAACTCCACGTCCTCGCCTTCACAGTTCACGCCCTCCTCGTTCGACTCGCCGAATCTCCCGACAATGTCGACTTCGACGATGCTCTTCAACAAGCTGTACCTGTCCTCGAAGGTGATGTCTTCGGAGCGCCTAGCAAAGATCGACACTCCCCAGAATTCCGAGCAAAGACCAAGTTCCGTGAGGTTCGTTCCTTCAAGTCGCTCGACTCGTTCCAGATCCTCGCCAAAGTCATCTCTCCAACTCGAATCTCTTCCCTCCTTGCACCCTTACGAGAAGTTATGCATCAAACCGATTCAGCAAAGACGATGCGAGATGCGGAGGAGGTCTTCAAGTCTATCTCTCTCGGACTCATCGCGAACCCAAAACTCGATCCAGCTGCCACTCTCGACCTCTGCCACTCCCTCATTACGCAAAATGCCAACTTCCTCAAAAACGTCAAGACAGTTCGGAAGGGCAAGAAGGCAGCACCCGATTTCCACGTCCAGATGAACCGGGATAGCGGCGAAGTACAAGACCTCTACTCGAAGAACGCCTACCGATTCGTCTCATTCGGTCTCGAACTATTCAACTCTGCATTCCGAAAATCTCAATTCGATCTCGAATCTCCCGAAATCATCTCTCGCCTCGAACCTCTCCTCAGTCTCGTCGGTAACTCGCTCTACTCCGATGATCCCGTCGTATTGGCTAGGAGTATGCGAGCGACGGCTTCCCTCATCCGTTGTCCCCTTTCGAGTCGAGACAAGGCAGCCCCGGTTCTCGTCAAGCAAATGATGAATGTCGTCGAACGCAGTGGCAGTACCGAGTCCGAACTCGCTCAATCCGCTCTTCGAACTCTCTCGACCGTCATTCGTGATTGCAAGACTGTCGTGCTCAAGGAGAAACAACTTACTTCTCTTCTCGAGGTGAGCTATTTTTCTCTTTTCTACTCGTGATCCGAACGAAACACTAACTCTTGTCTTCCAAAAACAGCTTATCGCTCCCGATATCGAAGAGGCCGATCGACAAGCTACCCTCTTCCAACTCCTTCGTGCCATCATGTCCCGCAAATTCGTCGCTCCCGAAATTTACGATCTTATGGACAAGGTTGCGGAGATGCTCGTCACGAATCAATCGACCAACGTTCGAGATGTCTGTCGATCGATCTACCTTCAGTTCCTCCTCGATTACCCTCAAGGTCGCGGTCGACTCAAGACTTCCCTCACTTTCCTCGTCAAAAACCTTTCGTACCAATACGACAGCGGACGACTTTCGGTACTCGAACTCCTCTCTGCCATCCTCAGCAAGTTCGCAACTCAACTCGTTCAGGAATCTGCCGATCTCTTCTTCGTTGGACTCGTTATGGTGATTGCGAACGATGAATCGACCCGATGTCGCGAAATGGCAGCGGAACTCGTCAAGGTTCTCTTCGGTAGGATCGATACCGAAACTCGTTCGACACTCGTCTCGATGCTGCACAGCTGGGCGAGCAGGAAAGGATCGACCCAACTCGCACGAACTGCCGTTCAACTGTTCGGTGTCGCCGTCGATGCTCTCGGAGAAGAAGGCAAGAGCTCAGCTCCTGCTGTCGTCGACGTCCTGCTCGATATCCTCACCGACAGCGAAGAGAAGCTCGAACAGGCGGAACAAGAAGGAGAAGATACCCTCGATCTCGAAAACGATTGGCAACTTCCTTACCAAGCACTTCAAGCTCTCTCGCACGTCTACCAAGCCTTCCCCGACCTCGTCTCTCCCGATCTCAGAACGAACCATTCGCTATGGAAAGCAGTTCGAGGTCACCTCCTTTATCCTCACATCTGGATCCGAACTTCGTCTGCTCGACTTCTCGGTACCCTCTACGCCGCGAGCTCCGCTTCTCTTCCTTCCGCCGATCTCCCGGAACGACACCCTCTCGCAACGCCCAACCTTCTCGATGCCGCTCAGAAGGGATGTCTCCAACTCAAGAGTCCCTTACTCAACGAGTCGCTAGCAATGCAAATCGTCAAGAACCTCTTCTTCGCCGCGAAATGCTTCAATGCTCGCACCGATTCGTCCAAGGCGTCTACTGAAGATGATGTAGAGGAGGAGGAGCAAGCTGTAGGAGCCGAAGCCGACGAACAACGCAAGGCTGATCCTCTGAGATGGCTCTTCACGAGGTTGTCCTACCAAACGAGACAAGCTCACACTGCTCGTCCGAGTATGCACGACCGTGACGCCGTACGTCTCTCTCTCTCCATCAGAATCACCGTTCCAATTCAACAGCTGACTAATTCATTCCGAAAAACAGGGTCAATGGTCTCTTCACCCTGCTTCTATCCTTCGATTCTTCGCTGCCTGTATCTCTCACCTCGACAAGGAATCCCTCTCTCGTTTCACCATGCAACTCGCGATTCCCATCTTCCGAATTTCTGAAGATCCGAACGCCCAAGATCCTCAAATGGGTGAGCCCGAACTGGGACTACTTCACTGGTTGATCTAGCTGACTTTCTCTCCCTCTGTAGCTGAATTGCAAACTCTCGCGAAGGAAGTACAAGAACTCATGCAAGCGAAGATTGGAACGACCGAGTACTCGGCAGTTCACAACGAGATTCGTAAACGTGCTGCTGAAAGGCGTAACGAGCGTAAACGAACGATCGCTCTCCAGGTAAGCTGACTCCCTCGACTACTATTGAACGACGCAAAAGACTGACTCTTCGGGAATGCGCAGGCTATCAACGATCCTGAAGAAGACGCGAAACGTAAATCTCGAAGGGCCGAGCAGAAGAAGAATCAGAAGAAGCGAAAGGTTGCCGCATTCGCGGATCAGAAAGAAAGGTTCGGAGATGGTTCAAAGAGGAGAAGGGAGTAGTAGATCTCATGCGTTATTTGTTAGATTCGTTTCCTTTTCTCGCGTTGCACATTGTTCTGTTGTATTTATTTCGTCGCCCAACCTCGCAATCCTTGCATACTTGTTTACAACACATCATCAATCGAATACGTTCAGAGAGAGACTAGCGTGTTCAAACTTCGAAACATCTCCTTCGTTCATTCCTCATCTCTGCTTTCTCTCCCTCGCTCAACTCCCATACTTTTCTCCTCTTCCTCCCACCCTCCATTTCGTCATCCTCACTTCCAAGCACCAGTCTTCTCTCCTCCTCACTAGCTTCCCACAACTGATCAAACTCGATTTCTAATGCCAATTCCGGACCTCTTCCCGCATTCGGATTTGAAGCGAGCGCTGCAGCTACTTTATCTTTATCCTGTCCTGGGATACTAGATCGGTGGGACAGTGAAGTGGCTGAAGCGGGTTCGAAGGGGGATGCTGGCGAGATTGGTGAGGGTTTAGTCGAGTTTGAAGGTAGGGAAGAGCTGAGCAGAGGCGCGTTGAAGATTGTTGAGGGAATCGGTAAGACCCAGATACGTTCTCGAAGTCGTTTGTGCTGCAGAAGTGATCGAGATTGGCGAGGGATAGTTTGAGAAAGGAAGAGGACAGAAACTCAACTCGTTCTCGATCATCTTCTATCCGTCTTAAGATATCGTTTCTCGAGAAGTTTGTGAATGTACTGCTACTCTTCCCGTTCTCTGTTGTGCTTGAACCGTTACCGTTTGCTGTTGATTCCGATGCTTTCGCATGATGCCTGAGTTCATGAAGACATCCGCCATCAGCTCAATAATTTCACGGGATTCCTGATGGACAGCTCGGTAGGTGCTCACCTAGCCTTCTGTTCATCGAGGTCCGTCACGATCGAATCAAGGACTTCACTATCGACTAATCGCCTCGTTTTCCAAGATTTGAGTACCTGTGAACGATGAACCCGCTGCATGTTCAGCGCGTTCGCTCAGTACATGTTATAGAATCAGACTGCTCACCTGCATCGCGCTCATATGGTTCAACACTCCTTCCTTGCTCTCTGGCACGACCTGATTCAACACTTTCCCCAGATCCCTCTCTACCAACGCTCTATAACTCCCTTGCCCGACCAATCCACCAACCATTCCCTTATCTACTACTTTGGGTCCTTCCTTATCCAATATGAGGTCCAACAAGTAGAGCATGTTGATCCGATGGTTCAAATTCGGAGAGTGAGTCAATTCATCGAGGTAACAATCCCATATATCGTCTGAGCATTTCTGGGCGTGTTTGAGTGCGAAGGATGAGACTTTGGACAGGGATTGGAGAGAGGATGAGAGTCGAGAGATCAAGGTTAGGAATTGCATTCGAACCTGAAGACGAGAGGCTGTGAGTGTGCGGGACTAGATGGGAGTGGTAATAGACATACCTCGAAGGGATCCATGATGAGCAAAGGCTGAATGGGTCAAGTTGAGTGGAAGGTTGAAGAGGAAATCGAAATTTCTCTCGCAAGTCGAACTTTCGCGGAGACAACACTTCTCTTTCGACGACAATACGAACGTTGGACCGCCGAGACGACAACTAGACCAAGAACGATAGGATTGAGCCAATCTTGATTTTCAGAATTTTCCTCTGCGTCCAATCCTTCGCTTGACGTTTCTCTGTCTCGATCAAGTCTCGATCTTTGCTTTACGTGGTATAGCACCCGTCCCTAGCAGCACTGCCAAATCTTCGACGCGCTGGATATCTAAGTAGGAAGGATGTAAAGAGCGACAAAAACCCTCGGGCGCCCGCCGGTTGCGACTCAGAATTTCTGTTCGCTCCCTTCGCTTTCGGATCCGGTGCTTCATCACTGGGGTGCAAGACCTTCGGGCGACTCCCAGCGACCCAGAATTGGGGATTCCGGTCTGTAGTATACATGCGAAACGAGCGTCTCTCAAGTTGGCCTCGAAAGCCTTGATATCAAGCAGGGAGCTTGCAGCTTCTTTTAGCCACATGATTGAGAGTCTGAGATACGATCTGAAGCTCTTCTGCCACTTCGAATGGCTGTTGATAAGAGTGCCAGCCCAATTGAGCAGTTTCTTGAGTTTCGGATACAGACGTTACATTTCCTCCTCCCCTCTTCGTTGCGCACGAGCGGTCACGACACGTATTTCCTCAAGTCTCAGAAAGAGACTCTTGCCCATGTTCTAGCATACAGGATCGACAGAGATTACGAAAGAAGCTAGCGTCAAAACTATCGCAAGAAGCGAAAGCAATCGCATTCTAGATCCTATTCTCCGCCTGATGTTGCGGTTACTTCTCAGCTACAGTCAAATGCAACGTTTGTGAGATCTGAACAACCGCACAATTGTAGAAGTTCCCTTCGATATGCTAGAGGTCGAGGAAAGCGAACCGAAACACTTCAGTCGGAATGGCAGAGTTCAACCGACAAGAGCGAAACAAGACAACGCACCTGGCTCTGTAAGGCCATAGAAGACGGTGGCACTGAACCCTCGTCTAGAGTTACAGTCTGGGAGATGTTGACTGGACTATCATGAAATTCTGATTGAATGATCTGCACAACGCGAACAAGGCACGCGAGGATGATTTAGCAGCACTCTCGATCATTAGTACTCATCAGTAAGAACACTTACCTGAGTCTGTAATCCAGAAGGCATGGATCGCGGAGAGGTACCAAGCTTGGGGTCGTTTTCCTGATCGACGGCAGCGATTTTGACCCTTTCCTCTTCAGATTCGCACTCCTCGTCAGAAGTAGCTGCTTCGTCGGCCACGCTCCCTTGCTCGGGCGAGCTCTCAGGGTCCGACTCGGGTTGCTCTCGCTTGCTGAGCTTGACGAGCTTGCCGTTATTCTCTTCGGTAGCGTCCTGTCCACAATCTCGAGCGCTCAGTGGCGGATCCCTGCCCAAGCTCCGACGTGGGAATGCTCACTTACCGCCAATACCCTCGTTCGCCAGATTTTGACTTCGTTGTTCTTGCCATCGATAGATGACTCGCTCAGGGGTGTACTGGGTTGGCCGGGCGTCCTGGAAGCTATTTTGGGCGATACGGCGCGACTTCGAGCAATCTAAAAAGGGTCTAGGTGAGTACGGTTCGTACCAACTTTCGAAGACGAGGCGAAATACTATTCACTTTGGAAGCGGTACCTCGTCCACGGCGAGAGATAGGTCCCGTCTTCGGCTGCTGATAGCCATCGACCATCGAGAGCTGTGAGGGCTGAAAAGGGAATGAGAGAGGAGAAGTGTGAGCTGTCCTTCCTTTGTCGCAAAGGGGAATGAGAGAGGAGAAGTGTGAGCTGTCCTTCCTTTGTCGCAAAGATCTCTTCTCCTACCCTTCGCCGAGCTCCGCGGCATTGTTGAACAAAAGTGGGATGCTACATTTGCAACGAGTAGACTATAATAATGATGACGACAAGACTTTGAGGTAAGTAAAATCTAGAGTTTATTCTCCTCCGCATCCTTCGTCTTCAAAACTTCCTTGACTTGATCCGTTTCCTTTTCATTCTTCCATACGGGTCTCTGCTAGCACATTCAACAAACGTCGAAGCTGTCAGTAGGAGATCTGTCAGGCAGAACGAGAGAATGAAGCGTACAGGTAATTCGTAACTGTCAGAAACGAGAACGAGGGTTGTCAGCTTCGTTTCAAAGAGCATAGGAAGGGAAGTCAGTTACGCGTCTAGAGTTCTCGCATACGTGATCCCACCGAGCCTCGAGACAGGTTTGAGTTTGCCCGTATCGATCAAGAAGCTCTCTTGATCGACAATCTCCTCGTTGATGTGGAAATACTTGACTTTACCCAACACGACCGTTCCAGTCCTCTCGTCCTTATCATTCGTGATATCATACGAGTGCACTGTGATGCACCTCAGTCGGTCAGCTGGTATTATCTGGAGTGAGGACGAGAGTTAGACGCACTAAGGGTACATTCCATAGCAAAGTTCGACTCCTTCACTCGAGGGACCTTGATCGTTGTACTTTCGGCTTGTGTGAGACCCGAGAGAGGCCACTCGGATTGTCCCTTTGGTGCATCGATCGAGGTGTAATTGGCAGCCTCGAGGAAATGCTCCGAGATGCTAAGAGAGAAAGATTACAAGCGGTAGTTATCAGCGTCGTCCAGGCCAAGGTCAATATGTATGGCTCGAGGAAACCACGAAGAGCGGAAGTAGAGGAGGGAGCTGCTTACATATTGGTAGTAAACTCTTTCGTCGCAAGGATGTTTTCGCAAGTTCCTTTCAACTCGGTCGGTGAACTGAGTCGCCGAAGGCTCGCCCATTCGTCAGTATCTTGTGTCACTTATTGACAATCAACGACGACTCACGGATGAGTGAAAGAGACCATGACAGTAGGAGGGCTGTTCGCAAACGAGAGAGATAGTCAGCATCTGTTTCCTCTCGTCGATCGCTTCTCTCCCACTCCATCCTCAAAAGCTTGACTCACTCGTGTGCTACCATATTGAAGTACTATCTCCCGCACTCGACCCGTCGTCAGTCAATCGTTCCGCTCATATTTCGATATTCCTCATGAACTCACCGAGAAAGGAGCCAAGTTTCCTCTTCCCTCCTTGTCTTGACTCGCAACGAAAGCGATAGGTCTAGGGGTAACAGCCGAAATGAGCATCTTGTACAATTTGCCCTTGTTCTCTACTTCATCAGGGTTGATCTCGAAAGTTTGGGTAGGCGAGGCTTGAGGGAATGATGCACCGGTGCCGACAGTCCATGTTGGGTTCGGAGTCTGCAGGGAAAAGGGAAGAGAGAGAGAGCGAGGATGAGTGAGTGGGGAAGATAGGGAAAGGAGAGAGAGTGAAGCGTACCTTGGTGTGCGCGAATGACTTGGATTGATCAAAGTCAGGTCGGGAAGCTTCTACCTATCCTCATGCAAGGCAGGTGAGCGAGTTCGGTCAGCAAGTGAGTGGAGGTTTTCGGGGAGAACTGGTTCACGCACTTGCTTGAAAGGAGGGTGATGCGACATCTTGTTAATGACTATGGATGAGGTACTGAATGAACAAATCGAGCAGCGAGAAGAGCGAAGCGTTGTGAGAGGTGAGAGGTTTCGGATCATCAGCAAGCGGACAAAGTCAAAAAAATCAAAGTCCGAGTCGGGAACTCGCAAGGCAAATCGGTTCTTCCCTCTAACTTTCTCGAATCGTGGCAAGCAGGGTCTGCTCTGTTCTCTCATAACGGAACAGCATGGAAGTCCAGTGGTTTTTTTTGGAAAGAGACGAAACCCAAATAGTGTTGAAATTTCCCAATTTCTTCGTCGAGGCACACCAAACAAGAAACAACAGAGACTCTCGAACTGTTTACTTCTTCTTGCTGTGGACCGTACAACAGAAACAGTCAGTGAACGGTCAAGTTGAGTAAAGAGAACGAATTCGTACCTGACACCGACGGTCTTTCCGCGACGACCAGTAGTCTTGGTGTGTTGTCCACGAACACGGAGTCCCCAGTAGGTTCGGAGACCTCGGTGGTTACGGATCTAAGCATTGGAAGGCAACGTACTCATCAGTCTTCGAAGATTGCGAAAATGTGAATTTCTCGAGAGATCCTGAATGCTTACCTTCTTCAAACGTTCGAGGTCCTCACGCATCTTCGAGTCAAGCTGGTTGGAAAGCAAGTGACCGTATTTACCATCGACGATATCCTTTTGCCTGTTGACGAACCAGTTGGGGATCTTGAACTGGCCAGGGTTTTGCATGATGGTGACGATTCGCTCGAGCTCATCAGGGTTGAGCTCACCAGCACTATAGATCGAGCAATACACGAACAGAGTCAGTTGACCGTTAGAGATGGAAATCGAAAATTACTCGGATCCGATTCCCTCCCCATCCTTCGGTCCCACCTCGCTACTTCCCCATCTCGCGACTTCCCTTTGAATGCGTCTCCTCGATCCCTCTGCCTCTCTCAAATCTTTGTCCCTGCTAAAAGAAGGGTGGATTGTTGCTGCTTACCGCTTGGCAAGGTCGACATCAGCCTTCTTGCAAACGATGTTAGCGTAACGACGACCAACACCCTTGATCTCAGTCAAGGCGTACTATACGACATATACCCTTAACCTATCAGCTCATGCGAAAATGACCGATAACAGAGGAGAATAGGGCGTACCATGATCTTGCGCTTTCCGTCAACGTTGGTGTTGAGGAGACGCAAGATGTGTTGGAACTGCACGTGGGCTTCAGGGACGACGAGCGACATGGTTGCTAAACATTCAGAAGAAGCGAGTAGAGGAGAGGGTGATTAGTTTCTTGCGAGATGTAAGGGAGAATCGGACTGCGACCTGAGATTCATCTCCACCTCCTCTTTAGACGCTTCTCTGACCCGTTTGATGCAATTCTAAGCCTTCTCTAATCCCAATGAGCCCCTCTGTACACTCCCCTAAACCCTGTGATCGAGTCACACAAATCTGCCTCTCAATTCGATTCCCTTTCAACCTCATCTCCTGCCCCTCTGATTGCCCTAATGATCCGATTCTTTCGCTTGAGTAATTTGTGCATAACTTACCTACTGATTGAGTGCGAAGTTGAAGGTCAAGGAGGTGTAGTTGAATCGATTGGTGAATTGAGGAAGGAGTGAATTACAATTGAAGGGAAAGGATCAGTTCAACTTGGTCAGCTCGTCTGGGATCGTGAAGGGTACAGAGGATGAGGTATGAGTGGGCTTACGTTTGAAGTCTCGTGAGGAGGATTGGGCCTGAGGGAGAAGGGGAATAGCTTTGTCGCTGCCTCTGATGTTGCGCTTTGAAATTTTCCCTCTCTCTCTTTCCCTTTCTCCACTCTACCTCGTCTCTCTCTTCCACTCTCACCACTTATTTCTCATCAGCATATACGGCTCAGGCCAATTCAGCGAATATCAGAAACATCAGCTCGCTCAGGTTCACTTCAGCACAACTGCAAACTCTCCTTCAACTCCCTCATATACCTGCTTCGACACCATTCGCTCCCCCTTCCCTCCCACGTATACATAACAATACTCTATATCACACAAACACAAATGATGATCCAAATTACTACAAAATTTACTTATCTACATTATCAGAATTTCTCTTGCCATTTCGTTTACCTTCGGGTAAGCGGGTGGTGAGGTTGCTGAGACCGATGGACACTGAATAAAAGATGATATAGAGTACATGTTAACGTATACATGGGTGGGGATCGAGTGGGCTCTCATCTCTTCCGACAATTTCGCCAAAATTCGACCTTCGACTTATTTCGAATCTCGACTCTCAGCCTGCATGCGACGACAATGAAGGACCCAAGAACCCGCAGGGAACCGTGATGGCTGTGTGAAGGAGCGAGGTTGCGGAGGCAAACGAGACGTAATCAAGCTGATGGGAACGCTTTAGAGTCTCGCGATTCCGCTTCGGACGGATCTTGCCCTTGCAAGACCGATCTCTACTTCTCAGCATGCTACAGTATGGCTCAGTACGTCTAGTACAGCCTCAACTCTTTCAAACTGCTCTCGCTCGAATCCCGGCCTTGTTCCCATCATCCAATTTCTTTCGCTCTCCATATCTCGCATTTCGTCGCTTTCTCATTCGAAACGAATGCAGTGTAATACAATCTAAACATATCTCCCTACTTGCGCGGCTACCAGATCCCCTGTTTAACCCTGTCCTCTTCCCACGGTTCCTTCCCCTCGTCCTGAAACCTTTCAGGCAACAATCTGAGTTCTCCCGGGACATGCACGAGTCGACTATATCCATGGTATAATCCGAAACAGGTCATGCTTGAAGCGAGGAAGATGAGGGGGTACGCTTCAACGGGTACGAATTTCTTCATCCACTAGCGAACGAGCACGAAGATTGTGAGTAAAATCGAAGCGAGCTGAGATCGTGGGAACACTCACTTGAATTGGTGTGTAGTGGTGTGAGGGTGAGGGCTTGGGAGATGTAGAATGCATAGTTGTTGTCGATGCGAAACGCTTCGTTGGAGAGCGAAGAGGGATTTGTCGACGAAGAGTCGATTGGGTTGATCGAAGTAAGGTGTTCATGTTTGAGGCTGTGTAATATCAAGCCCTCATCAGTCTAGTCAAGGCAGAGTTGAGAGAGACGGAGGCTAACGATGCGAAGAATGTGAGTTCGGTGAGAGGAGGAAAGCAGAAGCAAGAGACTAACCAAGCTGATGCTCTTATACCCTGGTCCAAAGCACGTCAGAGAAGGAGGATGTTCAAAGGCGAGCGGAGGTGGATAGGGAGGTACAAAGTAGTCGTGCGAAGGGTCGAGAAGCGAGATTCTTGCGAAACGAAAACTTCCGATCAGGTCATCGGAAGCCAGGCAGACCTCAGTAAGCCGAGTTCTGATCTCCGCGCGCCGGTGAGAGGCGAAGGATACTCGAGTTCCTTCGCAAGGTAATTTTTGGTTGCGAACTGAGGTTTTGCATTGAGGATGGGCAGAGTTATACACAATAGAAGGGGGTATGAGATAAAGGTACTGCTAGGTATCTATTTGCCGATAGCCTCCTTGAGCTCCTTGGATTGAGGAACTCCGTCGCGAGGTCGTTCATGCTGCAAATCCGAAGTAAAGAAAGTCAGGAAATTCCATTCTACGTCCCCTGAGCCAGGCAAAGAGAGCAACTGAAGGGGAACAGAATGACTCACTGAGTTGTCTTTCATGTCTGCAGTTGGAAGGAAGCAAGCGAGAGGTTAGCGAAAGAGAACAACGTCAATGAAATGTGCGAGTAGACTTACTGTAGTTGACGAAAGCACCGATAGCGAGAATACTCATCGTTCCGAAAGCAGCGAATACAGGTGAAATACCTAGGAATTGACCCCTACAGAGAGAAGGGGAATTGAACGAAGTGGGGGAGAGGAGGAGAGCAACGAAGTCAATTTCTGGACAGTGCTCGAGGGTGTGAGAGAGATAGACTTACTTGCGTTGCTTCCATGCAGTATCCTTCGTCTTCATATCTCTTGGATCCTTTTGACCAGGGAAAGGAGCGGAATGAGGAGAAGGATTAGGTTCACTCGCGGGAACTGCTAGTCGACGAGGAGTGGTGGAAAGAGCACGGCGAGTGATTTGGACAGATTTGCGGGCGAACATGATTGAGTGAAAGTTGTAGTTTGAGTGGAAGAAGCGGGAGGAAGCAAGCAGCCAAAATTCGAGGCGGACAAATTACTACGATCGATGTTTGAATTCGATCTCTGCACCGTCATAGTGTACCCTTTTTTCACAATTTGTTCGACGTTCCTCGACGGCTTCACAACAGTACAGTACCGCGGAACTGGCGAGCTGTGAAGTGCTTGTGAGCGCGCCGGACAAAAACGAGATTCGAATGTTTTCGACACCTTCGCAGATAGAACTCTGTCAGATTCAGTTCAGCTAGTCTCAACCGTCATAGGATACCGTTCGATAGATAACGTAGACTATATACATTGTTCAAGCAATGACTGCGTGAGGCTGACGAAGAGCGAATCTACTTTTTCTCCTCTTTCTTCTCCTTCTTTCCCTCTTTCGCATTATCCGGCATCGCTAGAACCCTTTCCAGCTTGCCGTCGTTCTCTACTCCATGACGGGTGTGAATCTATAGTGAGAGAACAAATCAGCGAGTGATACGAGACGAACCGACGAGTTTGACTCTGCGAAAGACTCACTTCGGGGTCATATATAAGGTTCTTGACCAAGAAGCCAGTTGCGACAGTAGCGATAGTCGCAATGAACGCGATGAGCGGTGTAACCTCCAATCCTGTGTCCAGTTGAATGATGAAAAATGAGGAAGATATCGTGATTTTGTCAGCAATTCGCCTTTCCGCTTCGAAAGCTTTATCTCGGCTCACCGATATTCTTCCTAGCGAAGAAAGGAGTTGGTTTTGGAGCGGTATGAGGAACGGTAGGGTGAGAAGTTGAAGTAGTTTTCGAAGGTTTCGACTCCGATTCGATACCAGCACCCGAGGCGTAGCAGCGGCTGTTGCGAGCTTAGCATGAGCTCTCCTAAGCTCGTGTGGGAAGGAAGAGGGATTGCTCACACTGCTGAGAAAGCGCTCGGCATGATGCGGGGGTGGATTGGAGCCAAAGGGCGAGCAGCAAGCGCTGAGGGAAGGCGTAGAGCAATTCGAGGAATCATCGTGGAGGTTTTTAATTGAGGCGAGCAAGAGCAGGGAGCGAGAGGTCGTGTGAAGGGAAGAGAGGGAGAGAAAGAGCGACTTCAGAAACGTCACGGTCTTCGGTGAACTTTCGGACTTCAAGGGGTCAAGCTTCAAGTTTCGCAAAGTCGAGGCAGATTCGAGGAAAAGAATACCAGAGTTGCAAAGCGACAATGTCGAAACTCGACACAGGACGACGGAAAATCGTCTCGCAGGTTTGTTCGAAGAGGTCGAATCGCAGTCGTTGACGAACGCCTAAGCTCGTGGACATTGCAAGGTGAGCAGACTGACAACCGTGACAACGTCGAATCGGTCGGAGCAGTAAGCTTGCAATCCTTGTGATGACTACCTTCACTCTTGCCTCGTCTCCCTCTGATCATATCCACTTTGAGCGTCCTTCGACTCACTCATCTTCGTCTGTCTCGAACTCCGTCTCCCATCCCTCCTCCTCCTCGTTCTCGTCCCCCTCTGAGTCCTCCGCTTCTCCTAACAGCTCTTCCACCTCCCGCAACGCCGACCTTTCTTTCGCTTGCTGATAATCCAAAGCGTAGAACTCCTCTGCTATCTGCCACGCTTCGAACGTCGTTCCCTTCACCTCAATTCCCAACTCTTGAGCCCGTTCCAATAACTCCTCGCAATCCTCCTCCTCGAAGAAAGTGTACCCCAAGAATCGTCCGCTTTCGTTGGATTGCCTCGTTTCGCAGAGAGGTGGTTGATCTCGAGTGTCCGTAACGTTTGATCTTCTCGAGGAATGAGGAGGTAATCTCGGATGCACCACCAAGAGACGTGAGTATCGGGCCCGAAGGTGATGTGTCGAAGGGGAAGTGCCGCGAGAGATTGATACAGTTCGCGAGCAAAGTTGCAAGCTCTTCCTTCGAAACTGACCTCCTCGAGACTTGTGAATCGAACGATACTTGTTTCGAACTCGGAGGGACTGATGGTACCACAGGTGTCGAGAATGAGTTTCTTCACGAGCTGCGGTCGTCGGATCGCATCGAGCATGGCTGCGATCGCGTGGGGACTCCAGTCGTCCTCTTCACATTCTCCGATCAGAATGAATTCGGTCGGCGAGCATCGGTTGAGGAGTCCTTCGTAGTTTGGCATCCGGTTAAACGTTCCACCGAGTTTCAAGCTCTTGAGGGCTGCCAGTCGGAGAGGAGGAAGAGAGTGCGGTAGTGTTGACTCGATCAATACAGAGATGTGGAGAAGAGCGAGATGAGTGAGCTTTGGATAAGAAGCGAGGTGGTTGAGGAAGATAGCGGGAAATCGGTGAGGAGATTCGAATTGTGGAGGATCAGTGACATGGAAGTGAAGTTCTTCGAGCTGAAGAGCGAATGGGTGAGAGAGTCGTATGAAGCTTTGGCAGAGGTGGATCGAGCCTTTGAGAACGAGCTTGCGGAGATTCGTGAGGGATTCGAGGAAGGTGACCAATTTATCCTGCTCTTCCGTTTCATCGGGGTTTCGAACGAAGTCTGAGGCGTGGATGTCGAGCTCCTCGATGAGTGCTAGGTTGGAAGGGTCGTGAGGAAAGTCGAGGAAGCCAGCGGGGTGGGGTCCGGAGGAGATTCGGATAGATTTGTAGAGAGATTCAAGGCAGAATGGAAGGAACCGGCGAGAGATGAGAGGGAACGGCGTCCCGGGATTCTCGAGCATCCATATGTCGACGATAGGCTGTAACAGCTCGTTCGGGAGGTGAGAGAAGTGATCGATCTGTTGGAGACAGAGAAAGATTCAGTCACAGGGTGGAGAAGCGAGATGACAATGAGAACGCACCTTGTATCCATTCTCCATTGTCTATAAGTGCTCTGAGTTCTTCAACGCGATCGAAAGTGAGTGGGATGAGACCAAAGTTGACAGAAATTCCCCTCCATCTCTTTCCTTCTTTCCAATCACTACCACAACTCGAGAAGACTCTGAAGCAGCTCGAACAGAACAAGAGATCGACTATGAATACTCCTGTAGGTCTTCCGCCAATCTCCACCTCCTTTCGTTGAGCTGACAGCTCTTTCAACTCCCCATAGTCCCCTCGCATCGACTACCTCTCTCGCTTGCCTAACGAACTCCTCTATCATATCTTTGACGACGTATACAAGAATTGGAGCGATGTCAAGAAATTCAAATCTCCTCTAGCCTTGATCGCGCCTCTTTCGAAACGACTTCTCGACATTCAGCGATCAGGATTATACCGAGATATCACAGTCCGCCGCTTGGGAGGAACGCACAGCTTCATGTCACTGGTTCGAACCGTCATGAAGCAACGACAACTCGCTCCACTCATCGTTTCACTTCGCTTCGACGTTTCCGATTCAGACTCTTCCCCTATCTCCAAAGCTCGCCGCGAGGAAGAATCATCCTCGGAGGAGATCCGCAAATTCTTCGATCGACTCGTCAACCTCCGTCGCGTCATCCTTGCCGGATCGATCTCAAGAACCGATTCAACGGACCTTACGATTTACGCGAGCAGTCAAGCCGTGTTGTCCGTCCTTGCTGCCGTAGTCAAGAGACCGAACGTCAAGTCCGTCAGTGATAATCAACGAGGTTATTCCCGTC
>Ga0308170_10002349_pt1 | contig 16349 bp, 12 predicted proteins | sample PhyBR2_2_FD_202136 | JGI IMG/M metagenome (GOLD analysis project Ga0308170, IMG submission 202136) | Phyllosphere microbial communities from UC Gill Tract Community Farm, Albany, California, United States - DLSLSB.R2 | ecosystem: Host-associated > Plants > Phyllosphere > Unclassified | place... | reverse complement strand
ACGACGCGTGGGGCTCCGACCACGAGCATGACCATCACCGGCACCACCGCCGCGTAGGTCAGCCCGAGGGCACGCAGGTAGCCGGCACGCAGGCGCTCCCCGGACTCTCGCACCTTGGCGAAGAAGACCGTCGAGACCGGGAGGATCGCGGCCGAGCTCAGGTCCTGAGCGGCCTGGATCAGGCGCTGGGCGACGTTGAGATAGCCGAGGCCGCTCACCCCGAGCGTGGTGACGATGAGGAGGTTCTCCCCCCAGGTACGGGCCAGCGCCACGATCTCGACGCCGAACACGTTGATCCCGAAGCCGGCGATGCGACGCAGCTCCTCGGGGCGGAAGAGCGGACGCGGCCGCCATCCGGCCGCTACCCAGGCGAAGACGGTGGCGATCGTCTGCGCCGTCATCACCTGGGCCACCAGAGCCCAGGCGCCCGCACCGAGCAGGGCGAGCGTGACGGTGACGACCTGCGAGATCAGCGCGGCGGCGATCGCTTGCACCGCGAGTGCACGGAAGCGCATCTTGCGCCGCAGGAGCGCGTTGGGCACCCCGCCGACCGACGAGATCACCACCAACGGCACCAGCCCGTAGAGGATCCCGGCCGCCTGCGGCACATGGAGGCTGCCGGCGATCAACGGTGCCGCGGCGGCGAGACCGCCGGCGAGCAGGATCCCGGCGGCCAGGGCGTACCAGAAGACGGTGCTCACCAACGCCTCGTCCGCGTCGTCGGCCTGCACCAGGTAGGTCCCGAAGCCCATGTCGACCAGGAGGTAGATCAGCGGCAGCACCGAGAGCGCCACCGCCACCGTGCCGAAGTCGGCCGGGGCGAGCAGGTGGGTCAGCAGGACGACGGTGGCGAAGCCGGTCAGCCGGGTCACCCAGCGCTGGAGGGCCGTCCACACCACCCCGGCGATGGCGCTGTGGCCCAGGGTCGCGTCGGGTGGTGGTGTGGTGGCGGGCGCGGTGCTCATGTCGGGAGCCCGCCGCGCTGGGCGTGCCGGGCACGTCGGACCGTACGGACGGCGGCCCGGGCCCAGCGGTCCAGGGCCGGCTCGCGTGGTGGTCGCCAGCCCGACCAGGCGCTGCGGTCGAGCCACTCGAGCCAGGTCGCCAGGGCGGGGTGGGCGCAGCCCAGCTGCCACGGCTTGGGCTGGCCGATGCCGGAGTAGTGGATCACGGCCGGATCGGCGGTGGCGGCGCGCGTGTCGTCGCCGAAGACCGCCCAGCCGGTGCTGTTCCCGGAGACGTCGGCGGTCTGGAGGTTCCAGCGTCGCGGCAGCTCGGTCCAGCGACCCTCGAGGATGATGTTGAGGGCGTCCTGGTCGGCCCACTGCGGAGACTGCCGACGCAGCACGTCGAGGGCACGCTCCCCGATCCGCTCGCGTCGCCACGCGGCCAGATCGATCAGCAGGATGCCGGCGTTGAAGTACGGGGAGTCCGGCGCCAGCCCGAGCCGCTGCCAGTCCGGACCGCAGATCCCGGCGCACCACGGCGAGTTCGCGTCCCGCACGGCTCCGAGGGCCCGGCCGCCCAGCTCGGCGTCGAAGAGCGGGGCGAGGCTGTCGAGGACCACGATGTCGCCGTCGAGGTAGATCAGCCGCTCGATGTCCGACGGCAGGATCTGCTCGAGCAGCAGACGGTAGAGCGTGGCCCGGCTGAGCTGGGGCGGGAAGTGCGCACCGGCCACCCGGTCCTCGTCGAGGTCGTGCCAGACGACCTCGAGATGGCGCAGGCCTCTCGTGATCCGCGCCTTGGTGTCGGCGCCGAAGCCCGGCTGGAGCACCGAGACCCGGGTCGGACGCCCCCAGCTGACCGCGTCGAGGCTGGCGAGCGCGACCGAGAGGGGCATCGCGAAGCCCTCGTCGACGCACATCGCGATCTCCACGCGCTGCGCCGATGCCGCCGTCATCACCGCGCACCTGCGGCGGTGAGGGCGAGCCGTCTGCGGGCGCCCAGGGCGAGCGAGCGGGCCTCACGGTGGGCGTCGCGCCACCAGTCGCCGCGACCGTACGAGCGCCGGGCGTCGTCGTAGACGCCTGCGAGGCGCAGCGCCATCGCGTCCAGGCTGAAGCGATCGACAGCGAACCGGCGGCCAAACGCGCCGAGCGCACGACGCCGATCGGCGTCATGGATCAGCGGGCGCAGCAGACCGGCGAGGACGGCGGGGCCGTCCTCCTGCACCTGCTCGCTCCAGAAGCTGCGCCGGAAGAGGTCCTCGGCGGTGGCCGGCTCGAACACCTCGGAGGTGCCCCGCTCGCCGTGCACGATCAACGGTCGGCCGAACGCGAGCGCCCGGGCCGCGGAGCCGCCCATCCCGATGCTGAGGTCCGCGGCCGCGTAGGCCGGACGAGGGTCGGCCATCGGGCCGACGAGCATCACCATCAGCCGACCCGCCACCGCGTTGACGGCCGTGGCGACCTCCTGCAGACGCGCCTGCTCCCCACCGCTGCCGACGATGACGAGGCCGGCGTCGGTGTCGGCGAGGAGCGCCATGGCGCGGATGGCCGTCTCCACGGGGTGGGCCTTCATGTCGAGGTCGAGGCGGGAGACGATCACGATCAGGGTGCGCTCGGCGAGCTCGCCGAGGTTGCGCCGGAAGACCCTCCCGCGGGCATCGTCGGGGGCGTCGAGATCGGTGTCGACCGGCGGGCTGATCAGGGCGGTGGATCCTGGCCGGTCGCGAAGCTCGTCATGTAGGTAGCCGGTGCCGATGATGAGCGAGGTGTGCTGATGCAGGCCGGTGTCGACGGCCATCTCGTACACGGTGTGGACCAGGGGGCGCCGGCCGAACCGGCACGGCCCCCAGTACGCGTTCCGCGGGCCGGGCTTCGCGCCGTACAGGTGGACGATGTCGGCGCCGATCGCATCAGCCCGCAGCTCGAGCGTGCGAGCGCCACCCTGGATGAACCCGGGGCTGCGGTGGAAGCCCTCGACGTGCACACCGCGCTGCTCGGCGACGTCGAGCACGCTCGGACCGGTCGCCGGCAACGTCTCGAGCGGTCCGAAGAGCACGCTCTCGTACCCGAACGGGCGGACCGCGCGGGCCAGGTCGATCGCGTTGATCTGCGTGCCACCGAGCTCGAGCGAGTTGAGCTCGACCAGCACCGTGCACGGCTGCGGCATGTCAGCTCACCGCGTCCCGGAGGATCGAGGTGACGTACTCCTGCTCCTCGACGCGCAGGTGCGGGTGCATCGGCAGCGAGAGGATCTCCCCGGCCGCGCGCTCGGCGACGGGGCAGGTGCCGGGGCCGAGCCCGAGGTGTGCGTACGCCCCGGTGAGATGGACCGGCGTCGGGTAGTGCACCCCGGTCCCGATCCCGGCGTCGCCGAGGGCGGCCGCGACCCGATCGCGGTCCCGCACCCGGATGACGTAGAGGTGCCAGGCGTCCTCGTTCACGGGGATCGTGTGGGGTACGAGGACGCCTGGCACGTCGGTGAGGAGCTGCGCGTAGCGGTCGGCGACCTGGCGGCGCTGCTCGTTCCACTTCTCCAGTCGGCCGAGCTTGGCGCGCAGGTAGACCGCCTGGAGGGTGTCGAGGCGCGAGTTGCGCCCGACCACGTCGTGCACGTACTTCGTCGGCGATCCGTGGGCGGCGAGCACGCGTACGCGCACGGCGAGCCGGGGGTCGTCGGTCAGCACCGCACCGGCGTCGCCGGCGGCACCGAGGTTCTTGCCGGGATAGAAGCTGGTCGCGGCGACGGTGCCCAGCGAGCCCGCCGAGCGGCCGTGGCGCCGGGCGCCCTGCGCCTGGGCGGCGTCCTCGACGATCGGCACGCCGGCAGCACGGGCCAGCGGCGCCAGCTCCTCGATCGGCGCGGTCTGGCCGAAGAGATGCACCGGCACGATGGCCTGGGTGCGCTCGGTGATAACCCGCTCGACCGCCCCGGGGTCGATCAGCAGATCGAGGTCGCGGACGTCGACCGGCACGGGGATCGCGCCGATCGCGGAGACCGCCTCGGCGGTCGCGATGAAGGTGTTGGCGGGCAGGATCACCTCGCCGCCGGGGCGCACCCCGACCGCGCGCAGCGCGAGCTCGAGGGCGTCGGTGCCGTTGGCGACGCCGACACAGTCGCTGACGCCGATGAAGGCGGCGTACTCCTCCTCGAAGGCGGTGACCTGCGGCCCGCTGACGAAGGCGGTGCGCTCGAAGACCTCCTCGAGACCCTGGCGGACCTCGTCGGCGATCTCCGCATGCTGGGCGGCGAGATCAAGGAACGGAACCTTCATCGGACCAGCTGCCTCGGGATCGCGTGGTGCGCCGCGGGGACGCCGGTCCAGGTCTCCCCGGCGGGCAGGTCGCGCAACAGCACCGCGCCCATGCCGAGCACGCCGCCGGGCCCGATGGTGACGTCCTGGCGCACGCTGGCGTTCATCCCGAGATAGGCCGCCGCCCCGACGGTGACGCCACCGCCGAGGGTGACCCCGGCGCACAGAGTGGCGTAGTCCTCGACGACGTCGTCGTGGGTGAGGGTGACGTGCGGCATCGCCACGACATGCCGGTGGAGGTGGACGTCGCAGGTGAGCACCACCCCGGCGAGCAGCACCGAGCCGGGGCCGATCGTGCAGGTCGACGGGACCCGTACGGACTCCTCGAGCACCACCGGATAGCGATCGGCTCGCACCCCGAGGGCGCCCAGCCGCTCGACGATCGCGCGGCGCGTGACTCCCGAGCCGACGCAGACCACGATGTCGCCGGTGCCCGGCTCGGCGGCCACCGACGGCGGCCCGATGACCAGTGCGCCGTGGATGCGGGTCCCCCACCGGTGCGGGTCGTCGTCGACCACCACGACGTCGTCGTAGCGGTCGCGGACGACCATCAGCACCTCGCGGGCGAGCCCGCTCGCTCCGACCAGCACGACAGACCTCATCGACGTACCTCCCGCAGCACGTCGATCACCCGCGCCTGCTCGGACTCGGAGAGCTCGTGGAAGAGCGGCAGGATGAGGGTGGTGTCGGTGAGCCGCTCGGTCACCGGCAGGTCGATGGCCGAGCTCCGGTACGGCGGCTGGCGGTGGGCGGCCATGATGCCGCGCCGGGCGGAGATGCCGGCGGCGGCGAGCGCGGCCATCAGCGCCTCGCGGTCGAGCGGGTACGAGCCGTCGACCTCGACCCAGAACGACTGGAAGTTGCCCGTGCCCCACGGCGGATCGGTGACGGCTCGTAGGCCGTCGATCTCGTCGATCGCCTTGGCGTAGACCGCCGCCAGTTCGCGACGGCGCGCGACGGCCTCCGGCAGCCGACCGAGCTGGACCAGTCCGACAGCGGCCTGCAGGTCGGTCATCCGGTAGTTGAAACCGACCTCGCCGTACTCCTCCGGCGGGGCCAGCACGCTGCCGTGCCGCTCGGCGGCCGAGACGCTCATGGCATGCTCGCGCAGCCGACGAGCGAGCGCGGCCCACTCCGCGCGCGAGGTGGTGAGCATGCCGCCCTCGCCGGTGGTGAGGATCTTGCGCGGGTGGAAGGACCAGGCCGCGATCTCGGCGCCCGCGCCGACGGGACGGCCGCGGTAGGTCGAGCCGGCACCGCAGGCGGCGTCCTCGATCACCACGATCCCGAGCGGGTCGCAGACGTCGCGGATCGCCTGGAGGTCGACGGGCACGCCGCCCTGGTCGACCGCGATCACCGCCGCCGTGGCGGGAGTCAGCACCGCTCGTACGGTCTCCGCGGTGAGGTTGCCGGTGACCGGGTCGACGTCGGCGAAGACGGGCCGGGCGCCGACGTAGGTGGGCGCGTTGGCGGTGGCGATGAAGGAGAAGGACGGGACGACGACGTCCTGGTCACGGCCGACACCGGCGACGACGAGGGCAAGGTGGAGCGCGCTGGTGCACGACGAGGTGGCCACCGCGTGCTCGGCCGCCATCGCGGTCGCGAACGCACCCTCGAAGGCGGCCACCCGGGGTCCCTGGGCCACCCAGCCGGAGCGCAGCACCTCTGCGACCGCGGCGACCTCCTCCTCGCCGAGCCACGGCTGCATCACGTTGATCCTCATGACGCCACCGCCTCGGTGGTGGAGGTACGGCCCGCGGCGATCTCCGCCCGCAGTGGCCGCCACCACTCGACGAGCAGCCGCAGGCCGTCCTCCAGCCCGATGGTCGGCTCCCAGCCGAGATCGCGACGCGCGGCGCCGATGTCCGCGAGCCGCCGGGTGACGCCGTTGACCGCCCGCTCGGGTCCGTGCTCGACGCCGAGCCCCTCCGCGCCCATCACCCGCACCAGGGCCTCCGCGAGCCCGAGCAGCGAGGTCTCGGTGCCGGTCGCGATGTTGTAGACGCCCTCGGCGACCGGCCCGGCCGCGGCCAGGATGTTGGCGCGCGCGATGTCGGGCACGCACACGAAGTCCATCGTCTGCAGCCCGTCGCCGAGGATCAGCGGCGGTCGGCCGTCGGCGATCCGCTCCATCCAGCGCACCAGCACCTCGGTGTAGAGGCCGTGCACGTCCATCCGCGGGCCGTAGACGTTGAAGTAGCGCAGGCCGACGTAGTCGAGCCCGGTCATCGCCCGGAAGCTGCGCACCAGTCCCTCGTTGAAGGACTTGGCCGCGCCGTAGAGCGTGTCGTTGTGGTGATGGTGGTGCCGCTCCGGCGTCGGGAACTCCTCGGCCAGGCCGTAGACCGAGGCCGAGGACGCGTACACGAGCTTGCCCACCCTGGCGGCGGCCGCCGCCTCCACGACGTTGAAGGTGCCGTCGACCAGCACCTCGAGCGCCAGCCGTGGATCCTCCGCGCACTGGGTGATCCGGATCGCGGCCTGGTGCAGGACGACGTCCTTGCCGCGGGTCAGGTCGTGCACGAGGTCGCGGTCGCCGATGTCGCCGGTGACCAGGGTGGCCCGGCCGGTGGCGAGCGCGTCGTCGAGGTTCGCCCGCCGGCCGCGGACGAGGTTGTCGAGGACGTCGACGTGCCCCGCGCCGTCGGCGAGCAGCTGGTCGACGATGGTGGATCCGATCGTGCCCGCTCCCCCGGTCACCAGCACCCGCGCGCCCTGCAGCGGCCCCGTCATCGGACGATCTCCAGCATCGGAGCGCTGGTCTCGACCTCGACCAACGCACCGTGCGCTCGCAGACTGGTCTGCGCCGCCTCGAGCACCGACAGCACCCGCAGCCCGGCATCGCCGTCGGTCGCCGGATCGCGATGCTCGCGGATCGCGGCGGCGTACTCGCGCACCATCTCGCCGAGCGCCTCGCGCTCGGGCAGCGCGGGCGCCCAGGTGTCGCCGAGGCGGTAGTTGATCGAGGCCGTACGCCGATCCGCGCTGTCCACGCTCTGCTGGATGAGGTCGACGCCACGGTCGAAGACGCTGAGCCGCTGCTGTGGGTTGAGGTCGTCCCAGACCAGGGTCCGCTTCGAGCCCCCGATCACCATCTGGCGGATCTTGGTGGGGCTGAGCCAGTTGACGTGGACGTGGGCCATCGCGCCGCCCGCGAGCGGAAGCGAGAGGTAGCCGAGGCAGGACTTGCCGGCGCTGAGGGGGTCGCCGCCCTGCGCCGCGACGCCGATCGGCTGCAGCCCGCCGAGCAGCACGTAGTCGAGGATCGACAGGTCGTGCGGGGCCAGGTCCCAGAAGACGTCGACGTCGGGCTGGACCAGGCCGAGGTTGATCCGCACGGAGTCGACGAAGAGGATCTCGCCGAGGGAGCCGTCCTCGACCAGCTCACGGATCCGTTGCACCGCGGGGGTGTAGCAGAACGTGTGGTCGGTCATCAGGATCAGGTCGTTGCGGCGGGCGAGCTCCACCATCGCCCGGCCGGCCTCGACGCTGTCGGCGAGCGGCTTCTCCACCAGCACGTGCTTGCCGGCGTGCAGCGCCTGCTCGGCGAGGGCCCGGTGCGTACGGGCCGGGGTGGCGATCGCGACGGCGACGACGTCCTCGCGGGCCAGCAGCGCCGTGAGGTCGTCGGTCACCTCGATCCCGGCACCCGCCCCACCCTGCGCCCCGACCACGTCGCGGGCCCGCTCGGTGTCGAGGTCGCACACCGCGACCAGATCCCATTCCGGGCTGGCCCGGAAGTTGCGGACGAGGTTCGGGCCCCAGTAGCCGGCGCCGATCACGGCCACGCCCAACGGGGCGTCTGTCTCTGCGGTCATGGCCTCATCGAATCGATCGGCGGACGGGTTCGGGGCCGGCCCGGACGGCTATCCCCTCTATTGGGGAGTGCCTCAGAACAACCCCGTGGTGAAGGTCCAGCTGGCCGTCGGAAGGGTCGCCCCCGCGCTCGAGGTGGCGCCCGTGATCGTCACCGTGTAGGTCGTGAACGAGCTCAACCGTGAGCCGGGCGTGAAGGTCAGGGTGCTGCCCGATCGGGTGCTCGTACCGCTCACGGTGGCCGAGCCCCGGTTGAGGCTGATCGTGCCTGCCGACAGCGTCGCCGAGAGGGTGGCGGCAGGCTTGACCGAGCGGCTCACGCTGGTGGCGCCCGAGGACGGCGTCCGCGACGTGATCGTCAGAGGCGGCGGCGTCGCCGTCGGCGAGGCGGTCGCCGTCGGCGATGCGCTCGGACTCGCAGTCGGTGACGCGCTCGGACTCGCAGTCGGTGACGCCGAGGCGGAGGGCGAGGCCCCGCCCGCGGTGTAGGCGACGTCGACGAAGTAGTTCGTCGCGTTGTACGAGCTGGTCGGGAAGCCGCCCGCCGACCCGTAGAGGTAGCGCCCGTTGCTGCCACCCGGGGCGGTCAGGTCACCCACGGTGTAGTCGGAGGCGAAGAAGCCCGAGGTGCTCGCGTAGTGGCCCAGTGGCGCCAGGTACGACACGACGTACGTGGTCCCGGCGGTGACCGCGACCGGTGTCGAGAGGGTCGCGGTCTGCCAGCCCAGGTCGGTCTCACCGGTGAACGTCACGCTGGCGAGCAGGTCGCCGCTCGCGGACCACAGGTGCCCGACGTGGGTCCCGTCGTTGCCGTTGCCCTTGTAGAACCCGATGCCGGTGACGATCCCGTCCTTGGCCGGCACGAAGGCCGTCCCGAGCTCGACCGAGCCGCTGTCGTCGGTGGACGCGTTCTGCGGCGTCTGGCCGCTGAAGAGGGAGAGGCCGGGCGAGGAGCTGACCGTCGTCCCCTTGGGCGCGAAGACCAGATCGACCAGGTAGCTGGTCGAGGTGGCGTTGCTCGGGAAGCCGGTGCCGTAGGCGTAGGCGCCCGAGGTCGAGGTGACGTGCAGCGGCCCGTACGACAGGTCGGAGGCGGCGAACGCGTTGGGCGTCGCCGAGTAGTGACCCACCTCGGTCCGGTAGGACGCCACGTACGTGGTGTTCTTCGCGATGCTCACGGGCTGGCTGAAGGTCAGGGTCGCCCAGCCCGACGACGGCTCGGCGGTGAAGGTGCCCTCGGCAAGCTTGGCGCCGGTCGCCGACCACAGGGTGCCGGTGTGCGTGCCCGTGTTGTTCGGGCCCTTGTAGAACCGCACGCCGGTGACGGTGCCGGCGGTGTCGGCGGTGAACGAGACGCCGAGGGTCACCTGGGCGGCGTCGTCGGCATCGAGCAGGGTCGGGGTCGTGCTGTCGGAGAAGAGGCTGCACGGGCACACCCCCGGTGGGCTCTGCGGCGCCGCGGTGGCGAAGGACCAGGTCCTCCCAGTGGTCAGGGTGATGCCGGTCGGGTCGGTGGCCGCGAGCGTCACCGTGTACGTGGTCTTCCCGGCGAGCGCGGCCGAGGGCGTGAAGGTGACGGTCCGGCTGGTGCTGTCGTACGTCGTGGTGCCGGCCACCGAGGCGCCGGTCGCGTCCTTGACGCTGGCGCTCACGCTGGAGGCGACGACGGGCTTGGAGAGCTTGGCGCTGATGGTGGTCGTCGGCGGGACCGAGGCCGCGTCGGCCCCGGGCCACTGGCTGCCGGCGGTCAGCGGGGAGGAGTCGGTGGTACTGAAGAGCGCGTCGACGTAGTACTGGGAGCCTTGGAAGCTCGACTGCGGATACCTCCCCGCAGAGGCGTAGACCCCGGCCGGGGCCGCGCCGTAGCCGCCGGCGACCTGCAGCGGCGCGGCGGTGAGGGGGGCCTCGTTGAAGGCCCAGTACTGGTTGGCGTAGTGCCCGGAGGGCGCGGTGTAGGAGACGGTGTACGTCTGACCGGCCGACACCGCGATGCCGCTGCTGAAGGTGGCCTGCTGCCAGCCGGTCGCCGTCTCGTTCGCGAAGGCGACGGTGGCAAGGCGCTGGCCCGAGCTGTCCCACAGCGACCCGACATGGGTGCCGGTGTTGCCGGTGCCCTTGTAGAACCGCACCCCGGTGACGAAGCCGTCGCTCTGCGGGCTGAAGCGCAGGCCGAGCTCCACCGGCGAGCTGTCATCGGCGGCAGCCTGCGCGGGGCCGGTGGCGGCGGTCCACGTGGTCGGGATGGGCGTGGCGCCGAAGATGCTGCACGGGCACGTCACCGAGAGCGAGCGGCTCACGGGCGTGCCGATGTTGGCGCTGTCGTCGACGGCACGTACCTGCACGGGGACGGAGCCCATGCCGTGCTGGGTGTAGGTGAAGCTCCATGACGTCGTGCTCTGCGGCGTGGCCTGGGCCGGGTGCCAGGACGTGCCGCCGTCGAGGGAGTACTCCACCCCGGCGACGACGCCGCCCGCCACCGCGCCGGTGCCCAGGAAGCCCGAGCTGGACGGGTCGGTGGCGGTGCCGCTGACCGTGACCCGGTTGCCGTTGGCGATGGCGGCACCGGCCGCGGGCGAGCTGATCGTCACGGTCGGGGCGGTGACGTCGGCCGACTTGCTGGCCGCCACCAGCCCGCTCATCCGGGTCGCGGGCTGCGCACCCATGTCGGCCAGCAGGTTGATCTGGGCCTGCTGCATCCGGGCGTCGGCCGGCTCGTACGGATACGGCGTGTCGTGGACGTCGTCGAGGCCCCACGACCACTGGATGGTGCCGGCCGCGAAGACCAGCGCGCCGCTCGGCGCTTTGTAGAGGGTCAGCGAGTGGGTCGTCGTGCCGGCGCCGGTATTCAGGCCATAGTCGAGCATGTATTGCGTGGGGATCGACGCGACGGTGGTCGAGAGGTCGATGAGCCCCGGCGGCCGTGAGCCGTTGTCCTGGTCCTCGTCGGACTCGTACCCCAGCGTATGGGGCGCGAGGTCGGTCGACGAACCACTCATCGAGGCCAGGCCGGTGTTGCGCCACAGCCGGTCCTGGGCCTCCGACTTCGTCACCGAGATCGCGTCGTCGATCGTGTTGACCATGAAGATCGTGCCCGACAGGGAGTTCTCGGGCCGGCCGCCACCCTGCGACGGCGGGGCGTAGCGCGGGTCGCGCCACGTGGAGGTCGACTCCGGCGAGGGGTCGATCTTGGCCTGGGCCCAGGCCTCCTTGTACGTGACGAGCGTGCGGTACGGCGTGTGGCTCGGGTCGAGCGAGGCCTCATACCGCGTACGCCAGTAGACCTCGTTGCCGGAGAGGAACTGCAGATTGACGCCCGCATCGCGGGCGGCCTCGACGTTCGCCCGTTGGGCGCCGCTCCAGTACTCGTCATGGCCGACGGAGAGGAAGACCTTGTGGTTCTTGATGAGGCTGCCGTACCGATCGGTGTCGAGGCCGGAGATATAGCTGAGGTCGTAGCCGTTGCGCTCCAGGAAGCGGAGCGCCGGGTACTCGTTCGCCATGAAGAAGTCCTGCCCGCCGGCCTCGTCCTGCCGGGTGGTGACCGGCCGGTTGTAGCTGACCTTGTAGGCGCGGCCGTGGGCGCCGCCGTTGTAGAAGTCGGCGCCGCCGTACATGTTGTAGGCCTGCCAGGTCGGGTCGGACGTCTGGAAGACGAGGTCAGAGTGGCTCGCGTCGTCGCGCACGATGAAGGTGACGTTGCTGTCGTGCTGGTTGTCCGTACGCTCCAAGTGGGCGATGTAGACGCCGGAGACGGCGTCGCTCGGCACGTTCCACGTCGCGGAGAGACCCCAGTTGCCGCAATCGGTCTCCTCGGTGGTGGCATCGGTGATGCACGGGGGCTGGATCTGCGGCAGCGTCGCCGACGGCCTCACGGTGGCGATCTGCCGCGCCCCGAGACCCTGGTACCAGCCCATCCGGAAGATCGTGATCGAGTACGCCGAGGCGTCGGTGTCGACCTTGAAGCCGATCGAGGAGCCGACGTTCACGCTGATGTCGGTGGAGAAGCCCTGGATATCGCTGTCACCAGCGCCATCGATCTGCCACGTGCTGGCCGGCGCGCCTGCCTTGGCGTTCTCGCAGACGATCGCGTTGCCGCCGGTCGTGCACGGACCGGCGGCCGAGCTCGGCGGTGCGATGCTCAGCACCGCGAGGAAGGTCCCGGTCAGTACCAGCACCAGCATCGCGGCGAGTCGCCGGCCGGGCATCCACGTCATCGTCATCGCCATGGTCTTCTCGTCTCCTCAACCTGCAAAGCGATCGGTGAGTCGCGAGCTGTCGTCGCGCAGCCAGGCCGGGGCAACACCGTGTCGCTCGGCCGTTCGGGTCAGGTTCCAGGCCAGTCCTCGGGCCACCAGGGCGGTCACCAGGAAGAGCGGGATCAGCGGCACCAGCCGTGCGTCGCGGCGCCCGATCGCGACCAGCTCCCGCAGGGAGGTGCCGGACGCGGGCGAGCGCAGGCCGAGCCGGTCGGCCTGGCGGTTGCCGGCCGCGACCCGTACGCGTCGGCGGATCAGGTCAGCGGCCGTGCGCGGCGCCCGGATCGTCACCACCGCCTCCCGTACGACCCGGCGCTCGGTGGGCGTGAAGGCCTCGGAGATCGCCAGGTCGTCGCTCAGCACCAGCGGCAGCAGATCGATGCGCCGCTGTGCCTCGGGGGACAGGGCGATGACGCCGCGGCCGTAGAGCCCGTCGCGCACGCCGGGCAGCCGCTCCCACACGCGGTAGTAGCCGCGCACCCAGCACGATGAGCGGGCGGTCTGGAGGTGGCGGCCGGGGGCCGTGGCGAGGACGCCCGGCTCCTCGAGTGCCTGAACCAGGCGCAGCACGTCGGCGCCCGAGATCGCACAGTCGGCGTCGAGGTGGACGCGGGGCAGGCGGCCTCCGGTACGGGCACCGGCGGCGAGCGCCGCGGCCTTGGACGGCGTGTCGAGCTCGACGACCCGCACGCCGGTGAAGGTGCGCGCGATGTCGGCGGTCGCGTCGTGGCAGCCGTTGGCCACCACCACGACCTGGAGCGTGCCGGCCGGCAGGCCGCTCAACAGGGAGCACAACGTCGCGCCGATCAGGGCGGCCTCGTCGTGGGCAGGGACGATGACGTGCACCGTTGGCGTCGGCATGTGACCGTCCTACGACCCGGCGCGCCACCTGCCGGTGGTGGTGCGGAGCGCTCACCACAATTGAGTACGGTGCCCGCACTCCTGGGCCGGGACGTCCGATCGTGCGGTCGGATCGCCTCATGAGCAGCACCACGGAGCGCGAGCCGCGGACGGCGCTGGAGGACCTCCTCACCGCCGACTCCTCGAGCGACCGCTCCGCCCCCGAGCCGGCACCCGCGCCCGTACGGCGGCGCAAGCGCCGCAGCCCCTTGAAGCGGGTCATCCTGTGGTTGCTGGCCTGCGGGATGTTCCTGACCGCGGTGCCGCTGACCGTCGCGCTCTACATCGGCTGGCACCTCGACCACAACATGGACCGGATCGACGGCGTCTTCAACGGGCTGACGAACCGCCCCACCAAGGCCGTCGGCGCCGGGGGCGCGATCGACGTCCTGCTGCTCGGCACCGACCTGCGCTCGGACGTGCCGACGACCGGCACCGACGGGTCCGCACCCGCGTGGGTGCCGGGGGCGGACCGCGCGGACACGATGATGCTCCTGCACATCGCCGCCGACCGGCGCAGCGCATCGGTGATCTCCATCCCGCGCGACTCATGGGTGCCGATCCCCGGTCACGGCAACGCCAAGATCAATGCCGCGCTCTCCTACGGTGGCCCGTCGCTCGCCGTCGAGACCGTCGAGGAGCTCACCGGGGTGCGCATCGACCACCTCGCGGTGGTCGACTGGTCGGGCTTCATCGCCCTCACCGACGCCGTCGGAGGCGTCGACGTCGACATCCCGGCCACGGTGCACGACTCGGCGCGCGACATCACCTGGACCGCCGGGCGCCACCACCTGGACGGCGCGCACGCGCTGCTCTACCTGCGCCAGCGCCACGGACTCCCCCGCGGCGACCTCGACCGGGTCGCCCGCCAGCAGGCCTTCCTGCGCACCCTGATGAGCGACAGCCTGCACCAGGAGATGCGCAAGAACCCGACGATGCTCTACGACTTCCTCGACACCGTCACCCAGCACGTCAGTGTCGACTCGGACTGGTCGACGACGAGCATGGCGAAGCTGCTCGTCTCGATGCGCAACATGCGCTCGCTCGACATCAGCTACCTGACCGCGCCGATCGCCGGATTCGGACGCAAGGGCGCGCAGGACGTCGTACGGCTTGCGCCCGTCGCCGACGCCGACCTGTGGGAGGCGGTCCGCGAGGACCGGATGCCACAGTGGTCGGCGGTCCACTGGGCCGAGCTGACCCCCGACGTCGTGGACTGAGTGGGAGCCGAGATGTCGATCCGCCGGATGGCCGCCCTCCCCCTCGCCGGGATCCTCCTCGGTGGCCTGTCCTGGTCGCTGACCCGCGCCGGGGGCGCGGAGAGTGCCGACCCCGCCCCGGCGCCTGCGAGCGCCTCCCAGACTGCGCCGGGTGCCGGCGGGACCACCCCCGATGTGGGCTCGCCGGCGCCCGGCGCTTCCAGCCCCGGCCGCCCCGGACATGCTGCACGGGGCGGCCGGCACGGGGTCAGCGAGATCCTGCCGTCGCCGTCGTCGGCGCCCAGTCGCGCGGCCGGCCTCCCCGGCCTGAGGACGCACTCGACGATGGCGCCGTTGATTCCGCGTCCGCTGCCCGGGCCGGCCTCCGGCACCGGCACGCTCGCGGTCGGATTCCCCTCCGTCCTGGCACCGCCGGACCGGGACATCATCGCCGTGAGCAGCCTCGCGGGTTCCGGCGGTGTGCTCCAGGTCAGCCTCACCGCTAGCTGCCGACGCCCCTGCGACCCACTGCGCCGCTACCGGGTGCGCCTGGCCGCCCGCGGCTTCGCCGAGGTCGCGGTGCCGAGCGTGGAGAACCGGCCCACCGCCGCGCTGCGGCGCGGCACCGACAACGTCACGGTGAGCGTCACCAGCGACGCGGGCGACAAGGTGTCGTACGCCGTCCTCGCCGTCCTCCACGCCGGTGCTTGAGGTGCGAGCGCCGCAGGTGCGAGCGAACCGGCCTTCGAGAGCACTGCGCCTCGCCCTGAGCGCGCTCGTCGTCGCGGCCGTCGCAGGCGCCACCGCATACGGCCTCGATGCCTGGCAGCACGCGCCGGCCGGCGGCACCCGCGCGGCCGCTGCTCCGGTCAGCGGTCAGGCCGCCGGGCAGATCCCAGGGTCGGTCGCGGACCGAGCCGTGATCGAGGGCGCACCCCGGATCGTCTTCCGTCACACCGGCCTCGACGGGCGCTACGGCCAGGTCGCCGAGGTCGCGCTCGCCGACCCCGCCGGCCCGCGTGCGTTCACCGGCGTCGACTGCGACCGGGTCTACGCGCGCCCCGGCGTCGCCACCTGCCTTCGCACGCAGACCGGGGTGAGCACGAGCTACCAGGCCGAGGACCTGATCACCACGCCCGGCTCCGACTGGCGCCAGACGGTGTCGGTGTCGCTGCCGGGCATCCCGAGCCGTACGCGGCTCTCTCCCGATGGCACGCTGGCCGCCTCGACGGTCTTCGTCAACGGCGACTCGTACATGACCACCGGCTTCTCCGCGCGGACCATCATCCGCCACGTGGGGAGCACCAGCGTCGACGACCTCGAGAGGTTCCTGATCGTGATGCACGGACGGCAGGTCCGGCCACGCGACCGCAACATCTGGGGGGTCACCTTCGCCCCCGACGACCGCACCTTCTACGTCACGCTGGCCACCGGCGGGCGGACCTATCTTGCACGTGGTGACCTCGCGGCCCGGACCATCACCACGGTCGCCGGCCACGTCGAGTGCCCGTCGCTGTCGCCCGACGGCACCCGGATCGCGTTCAAGCAGGCGCGCACCGATCGCGCCCGCGGAAGCTGGTGGACGCCCGCAGTCCTCGACCTGGCCACCGGCCGCAGGACCGTCCTCACCGCGGAGAGCCACAACGTCGACGACCAGATCGAGTGGCTCGACGACCACACCCTCCTCTACGGCCTGGCGCGGAAGGACCAGGGCGGCGTCGACGACGTCTGGTCCTTGAACGCCGCCGGCCGCGGGGCGCCCCGCGTCCTCATCCCGGACGCCTGGTCACCGGCGGTGATCCGGTGAGCGCACCGCGCATCGAGCCCTCCGCCGACATCGACGCCCGCGCCGTGATCGGCGACGACACCCTCGTCTGGCACCTGGCGCAACTGCGCGAGGACGTCCGGGTCGGGCGC
>Ga0308170_10002340_pt1 | contig 16376 bp, 15 predicted proteins | sample PhyBR2_2_FD_202136 | JGI IMG/M metagenome (GOLD analysis project Ga0308170, IMG submission 202136) | Phyllosphere microbial communities from UC Gill Tract Community Farm, Albany, California, United States - DLSLSB.R2 | ecosystem: Host-associated > Plants > Phyllosphere > Unclassified | place... | reverse complement strand
GGTTGCCGGGCGGCTGGCGGACCACGTCGGGCGGCGCCCCGTGCTGCTCGCGGCCACGCTGGCGCAGCTGGTGGCGGCCGGGGTGTTCGCCGGCGCGCACGGCGTCGGCATGCTGGTTGCCGCGCGCATCCTGCAAGGGCTGGCGACCGGCGCGGCAATGGGTGCCATCGGCGCCGCGCTGCTCGACCTGCACCGCGAGCGCGGCACCATCGCCAACGCGATCGCGCCCGTGATGGGAACGGCGCTGGGCGCGCTGGCCGGCGGCCTGGTCGCGCGCTGGCTGCCGGCGCCGCTGCTGTCGGGCTACGTGCTGCTGGGCGCCGTGCTGGCGCTGCAGGCGGCGGCGCTGGTGCACCTGCCGGAAACAGTGGTGCGGCGTCCCGGCGCGCTGGCGTCGCTGCGTCCGCATTTCCGGCTGCCGCCCGCCGCGCGCGCCGCGCTGCCGTCCGCGGCGCCGGTGCTGGTGGCCGTGTGGTCGCTGGCGGGCTTCATGGGGTCGCTCGGGCCGGCGCTGGTGCGGCGCGTGTTCGGGCTGGACGCATCGCTGTACGGCGGCGGGGCGCTGTTCCTGATGGCCACCAGCGGCGCGCTGGGCGTGCTGGCGCTGCGCCGCGCCGGCGTGGGGCAGCTGTTGCGCGTGGGCGCCGCCGGCATCGTGCTGGGCGCGGCCACGATGGCGGCGGCGATGTGGCTGGCGGCGACGCCGCTGTACGCGCTGGGCATCGTGGTGGCCGGGGCCGGCTTTGGCACCGGCTTCCAGGGCGCGCTGCGCAGCATCGTCGCGCCGGTCGCGGCGCACGAGCGCGGGGCCGTGCTGTCGGTCGTCTACGTGATCTGCTATTTCGCGATGGGGTTGCCGGCGATCCTGGCGGGCTGCGCGGTCGTCGCCGGCTGCGGCCTGCTGGCCACGTCGACCGTGTTCGCGGGCCTGGTCACCGTGCTGGCCGCCGCGGGACTGCTGCGCGCTCAGGCGTCGCGGTAGGCCCCGGTCAGGCGCTCGCGGTCGGGCGATGGCGCCACGTGCAGGATGACGACCGTATCCAGCGGCACGGCCGGGTGCGCGGCGCGGTGGCGCGCGTACCAGAACACTTCGTCGATATCCTCGTCCTCGTGCGCCGTCGTGAGCAGGGCGCGCTCCGGCGGCACGTCCTCGTAGTCGACGGCTTCCAGGAACGCGTCGTCGACGGCTTCGCGCCACGCCGCGCAATCCGCGCCCCAGGCCAGCAGGTAGCGGCAGCTCGAGGCGGCGATGGCGCGGCACACGTCGAACTGCCACAGGTCGTCCACGTCCTCTTCCTCGGCGACCAGGATCGCGAGGAACGGTGCGGACGGCAGCCCGTCCGCGGGCAGGGCGCCGGAGGCCGGCAGGTGCAGGTAGAGGAGTTTTTTGTCGGGCACGTCCGCGCTTCCGAAATCGGCTGGGCCGCCAGCTTACCACCGCCGCGCCGCGTATGTGCGCGTGCGTACCGATGCCCGTGGCCGCTTCCCCGAACATCGTCGGCTGGACAGGAACGGGGCGATGCGGACATGGACGACGATCGACAGGGCGATGCGCGCGCGATCGTGATCGGCGGGGGCCTTGCCGGCCTGGCCTGCGCCGTGGCGCTGGCCGACCGCGGCCTGCGGCCCATCGTGCTGGAAGCGGCGCCGCGCCTGGGCGGCCGGGCGTCCAGCTGGACCGACGGGCAGACGGGCGACGTGGTCGACATCGGCCCGCACGTCTTCCATTCCGAATACCACAACATGCTGGCCTTCCTCGAGCGCCTGGGCACGAGCCGCCTGATCTGCTGGCAGCCGGGCAAGGTGCTGACGATCGCCGGCAAGCCGCATCCGCTCGTGCTGCGCCACTGGCCGCTGCCGCCGCCGGCGAGCCTGATGCCGAGCATCCTGGCGGCCCCCGGCCTCGGCCTGCGCGACTACCTGTCGATGCGCCGCGTGGCGCTGCGCGGCATGCAGTTCGGCGAGGAGGAGGTGGAGGCGCTCGACGCCGTGCCGATGCTCGACTTCCTGCGCGCGAACGGCGTGAGCGAGCCGCTGATCGATTTCTGGTGGCGCTTCGCCGCGATGGTCGTCACCAACGTGCCGCTCGAGCGCTGCTCCACGGCGTCGCTGCTGCGCATCCACGCCCAGCTGTCCGGCTACCGCGGCCTGCACTTCGGCTTCGCGGCCGTCGGCCTGGGGAGCTGTACACCGACCAGGCCACGCGCGTGATCCGGGACGCGGGCGGCGTCGTGCGCCTGGACGCGGCCGTGACGGCGATCCTCGGCGAACACAAGGCCGAAGGCGTGGTGCTGGCCGGCGGCGAGCGGATCGCGGCGGACGTGGTCGTGAGCGCCGTGCCGCCGCAGGCGCTCGACCCGCTGCTGCCCCCGTGCTGGGCGCGTGCGGCGAGAAGGCCCAGCTGGCGCTGCCGAGCCGCGTGGCCGACGGCGTCGCGGGCGCCGTGCGGCGCTGGACGGCGCGCCGCCGCGGGGTCGGGCCGGCGCCGGAGTAGGGCGCATTCGCCGATGCTGGCATACTACGGTCCATGAAAACGCCCGTCCTCTTCGCGCGCGCCGCCGCGCTGGCGCTGTTGTCCGCCGCATCCGGTTCCGTTCCCGCCCATGCCGCCGGCGCCATCCCCGTCTACGGCTATGTTGTCAAGCACACCTACCCGCACGACCCGCAAGCCTTCACGGAGGGGCTGTTCTTCCGCGACGGCCAGCTGTACGAGAGCACGGGCCAGAAGGGCCAGTCGTCGCTCCGCAAGGTTGATCTGAAGACGGGCAAGGTGCTGCAGAAGAAGGAGATCGCGGACCAGTTCTTCGGCGAGGGATCGACGTCGCTGGGCGACACGATCGCCACGCTGACCTGGCAGTCGAACGTCGGCTTCCTGTTCGACGCGAAGACGTTCGCGTTGAAGGGCCGCTTCAACTACAAGGGAGAGGGCTGGGCGCTGACGGGCGACGGCGCGCACGTCTACATGAGCGACGGCACCGCCGAGATCCGCGTGCTCGACCCGAAGACGCTCGCCGAGCAGCGCCGCATCAAGGTGACGGCCGAGGGCAGGCCGATCACGCAGCTGAACGAACTGGAATGGGTCGAGGGCCAGATCTTCGCCAACGTGTGGGGCACGGACATCATCGCGCGCATCGACCCGGACAGCGGCGCCGTGGTGGGCTGGATCGACCTCACGAACCTGCTGCCGCCCGCGCAGCGCGGCACCGATTCGGTGGACGCCGTGCTGAACGGGATCGCGTACGAGCCGAAGTCGCGCAAGCTGTACGTGACCGGCAAGCTGTGGCCGAAGCTGTTCGAGATCGAGCTGGTGCAGATTCAGCGGCCGTGATGCGACGGTATGCGAACGATCGTAGGGTGGGCACCCCGTGCCCACCGTGCACGTGCGATTACGCCGCCACGGCAATCACCACCTTGCCGAAATGCGACCCCGATTCCATGTACCGGTACGCCTCGCGCGCCTGTTCGAACGTGAACACGCGGTCGACGACGGGTTGCAGTCCCGTGGCCGTGGCGAAGCGCACCAATTGCTCGAACATCGCGCGGCTGCCCACGTAGATGCCGACCAGGCGCTTGGCGCCGGCCAGCAGGGAAGGGGGGCTGACCTCGCCGCCGAAGCCGCTCACGCCGCCGATGATGGCCACGCTGCCGCCCATCGCGCACGACGCCACCGAACGGTTCACCGTGCCCTGGCCGCCGACTTCCAGCACGACGTGGGCGCCGACGCCATCCGTCACCTTCAAGACTTCGTCCTGCCATTCGGGCGTGCTGCGGTAGTTGATCGTGTGGTGCGCCCCCAGTTCGCGCGCGCGCTCCAGCTTGGCGTCGCTGGACGACGTGATGATCGTCGTGAGGCCGGCGGCGCGCGCCAGCTGCAGGCCCAGTATCGAGACGCCGCCGGTGCCGAGCAGCAGCACCGTGTCGCCCGGCTGCACGTGGTTGCCCGATTCGAAGATCGCGTTCCACGCCGTCACGCCGGCGCACGGCAACGTGGAAGCGTCGACGTAGCTCATGCCGGACGGGATGCGCACCAGCGCGCCTTCGTCCAGCACCACTTCCTCGGCCAGCATGCCGTCGACGTTGCCGCCGAGGGCGTCGCGGATCTTGTCCGGCCCCGTCCTGCCGTCGTGCCAGCGCGGGAAGAACGTGCCGGCCACGCGGTCGCCGACCGCCACCCGCGTCACGCCATGGCCCACCTCGACCACCTCGCCGGCGCCGTCCGAGCAGGGGATGATCGGGTCGTCGACGTTGACGAGGTAGTTGCCGCTGGCGACCATCAGGTCGCGGTAGTTCAACGAGACGGCGTGCACGCGCACGCGCACCTCGCCGGTGCCCAGTTCACGGTCCGGTAACTGCACGCACTGCAGCCCGTCGATGCCATCGCCGGGGAGGATCTGGTACGCCCGCATGGTTGTCTCCATTGTTGTTGGTCGGCCGGCGCTATTCTTACTACAAGGATCAGTTGGGCGGCGCACGTTCCGCGCCGCGCTGCGCCGGGATGAAATCCTGCACCACGGCCTGCTTCATCAGCTGCGGCGGCAGGATGCCCTGCGCGATCACGAAATCGTCGAACGCCTTCAGGTTGAAGCGCGCGCCCAGTTCCGTCTCCGCCAGCAGCCTCAATGCGCGCAGCTTCACGTAGCCGTAGTAGTAGCTGGTGGCCTGGCCGGGCAGGCGGTAGGCGTAGCGGTCCACCTCGGATTGCGCGAACGGCTCCGACAGGCCCACCTCGTGCATCAGGAAATCCTTGGCCTGCGCCGGCGTCATGCGGCCCAGGTTGATCTGCGGGTCGAGCAGCGCGCGCGCCATGCGCAGCAGGCGCAATTGCAGCGTCGCCAGCTGGCCTTCGGGCGGCATGTAGGGCAGCACCAGCGCCTCCGAATACAGGCCCCAGCCCTCGACGTTGGCGCTGTTGAACGCGAAGCGGGCGCGCGCCACCGACATGCCTTGCTCGACCATCGATGCGAACTGCAGCTCGTGGCCGGGACGCGCCTCGTGCGCCACGAGCGGCCAGGTGGCGGCCGCGTAGTCGAAATCGTCCATGCGCGCCGTCGACTTCGCGTTCGGGTTCGACAGCGGGATCACGAACTCGCCGTATTCGCCCGTGTTGCCGATCAGGCGCGGGGGGCTCATGAACGGCGCCGGCAGGGACGCCGCCTCGGCCGGCGTGGCGGCGCGGATGCTCGCCTCGCGCGTGGGCAGCGTCACCAGGTTGCGCGCGCGGATGATGGCCTCGACGTCCTTCAGGCGCTCGCGGTAGGTGGGCAGCAGGCGGTCGGTGGGAATCGCTTCCTGCTTCAGCACGCGCAGCACGGCGCGGTAGTCCGCGTCCGGCAGCTTGCGCCTGGCCGCGACGGTGGCGGCGACCAGCTGCATCTCGTCGCGCAGTTCCTGGAAGTCGAAGCTGGCGCGCTCGATCAGCTGCTCGGGCGGAATGTCCACGCCCACGTTGACGAGGCGGTTCGCGTACACGGCTTCCGGCAGCCGCACTTCCTTGCGCGCGCGCGGCAGGATGCGGGCGCGCACGAAGTCGTCGTAGGCGCGCACCTGGCCGCCGAGGATGGCGAAATCGTCTTCCCAGCCGGTGATGCCGGCCTTCTTGAACATGTCGGCGATGCCGTCCATGTAGGTGGCGTTGTTGCGCAGCGCTTCCTCGACCTCGCCCACGTACGGGCCGGTCAGGTTCTTGTCCGCCAGGCGCTCCTCGGTCCGTTCGCGCACCAGCGTGGCGATCGGCGTGAAGCCGTTGTCGCGGCCGGCGTAGCGCTTCAGGCGCACCAGGGCCAGCTTCTGGCGCTCGGGCTTGTTGCGCGGGTCGAGCAGCGCCTTCAGGCCGCCGTACACGAGTTCGCCCACGTTCACGTACTGCAGCAGGTAGCGCCGCTCCAGCTTCATCGTGTTGACCTTCTTTTCGCGCGACTCGATCAGGATGTCCAGGTCCTGGCGAACCTTCGGGTCGCGCTCGGCCGTGCGCTGGCGGCGCAGCTCGGCCAGGCGCTTTTCCGTGTCGGCCAGTTCGCGCTCGTAGTCGCGCGGCTTGAAGTCGGCCACCGCCGTGTCGAAGCTCTCGTCCCCGACTTCGGTCGATTCTTCCGGGCTGTACTTGCCCGTGTCCTTCAGGACGCCCTGCGCGTAGGCGTCGCTGCGCGCCACCCATTCGGGCGCGGCGGCATGGGCGGTGGAGGACAGGGCGAGGGTGGCGGCAACGAGGAGCGCCAGTGGTCGGATGCGTGGCATGTTGGTATGTCCCGTGAAGGTCAGGTCGGTTTCGACACCATGAACCAGAAGATGAAGACGAAGGCGATGAAGGCGGGGATGCCCAGCGCCACCCAGGTGCGGAAGTAGGTCCAGTAGAGGGGCGGCAGCGCGGTGCCGCCATCGCGCACGGTCTGCGCGGCGATGTCGCGCAGGCGGATCTGGATCCAGACGACCGGCAGCCAGCAGACGCCGGCCAGCACGTACAGCGCGACGGACCACGCGATCCAGTGGCTGGTCCACGGATAGCCGGCCAGGTGGATCATGTACGCGCCCGTCGCCGGCTGGATGACGGCCGTCGTCGCCGTGAACAGCCAGTCGGCGATCACGACGTACTTGCCGACGACGGCGATGGCGCGCACGTCGCGGCTCACGTTCGCGAACAGCATGTACCACGCCGAGCCGAGACCCGTGCCGAACAACAGGGTCGACGACAGGATGTGCAGCCATTTCACGACGAGGTAGTCCATTATTTTTCTTTCCCATCCAGTTCGTACAGCAGCCAGATCGCGGCCAGCATCGGCAGATTCTTCGTCAGCGGCCCGTACGGGTGCACGAGGAATTCCGGCAGCCGCAGCGCGATGACGACCGTATAAAAACCAATCAGCGCCAGCTGCGCGAGCCACAGCCAGCGCCGCCCGCGCCGCGGCAGCAGCAGGATGCCGAGGCCCAGCGCCAGGTCGAACGCGGAGGCGCCGTACAGCATCAGCGGGTGCAGTTCGGGCGGAATGCCGGTGCGCGCCAGCAGGTCGTAGCTCGATGCGGCAGGATACACCAGGCTCGAGACGACGGCGGTCCAGATCCAGACGACGACGATGGACCAGCGCAGCGGCGGCAGCAGCCAGTCGAGTTTCGCGCGCGCGCGCTCGGCGTCGGGGTCCGTGACGAACGAGGCGATCGTGCGCGGCGGGCGTCCCAGCAGGCGCGTCGCCGGACCGGGATCGGCCGTGTTGCCGCGGTCGAGCATGGACAGCGCGTCCGCGTCGAGCAGGCCGCCCGGCAGCCAGCGTCCGACGCGCGCCAGCAGGCGCGCCGCGCCGTTCGGCAGGCGCAGCACGCGCAAGCGACCCATGCCCATCGCGCCGCGCAGCGCGGCCAGGTAATCGGTGAACGGCAGCGCCTGCGGCCCGGCCAGGGCGATGCGCTGCGCCGTGCCGCCGTGCGCCGGCAACGGCAGGCGCTGGCGCAGCAGGCTGACGATGGCGGCGACGAGGTCGTCGACGTGGATCGGCTGCACCAGCTGCGGCGCGTCGCCCAGGCGCGGCACGAACGGCATGGAGGCCAGCGCCTTGAACGCGCGCGCGCTGGTCCCGCCCGGGCCGTACACGAGCGACGGCTGCACGATGCACGCGCGGATCGGCAGCGCCGCCAGGTAGTCGTCGGCCGCCTTCTTCGACAGGTGGTACGGCGTGGCGGCATCCTGGTCGGCGCCCAGCGCGGACAGCTGCACGACCATGTGCACGTCTTCCGATGCGGCGCAGGCGGCGAACAGGGCGCGCGGCGCCTCCGTGTGCAGACGCGCGAACGTCTGCGCGCCGCTTTCGCGGAAGATGCCGACCGTGTTGATGACGGCGTCGATGCCCGCCAGGCGCGCCAGCCAGGTGGATGGGTCGGTATCCCGGGTGAAGTCGGCATGGATGCTGTTCGTGCCGGGGCGCGGCCGGCGCACGGCGCACACGACGTCGTGGCCCTCGGCCTGCAGCGCGTGCAGCAGGTGCTGGCCGATGAACCCGCTCGCTCCCGTCAGCAGGATCCGCATGCCGCTTACTTGCCGCGGCCGCGCAGCCGCTGCACCAGGCTCACCACCAACAGCACGGCGGCGCCGACCACGATGCCGGCCAGCGCATCGACGACGGGCCCGGCGACGGCCGCCAGCACGCCGCCCACGCCCGGCACGGCGGCCACCGCTGCGGACGCGCCTTGCGCCAGGTGGTGCAGCGGTTCGAACCCGTGGCCGATGATGCCGCCGCCGACCATGAACATGGCGGCGGTGCCGATCACGGACAGCGCCTTCATCAGCCGCGGCGCGGCCGCCAGCAGCATGCCGCCGAGAGCGCGCGCGGCGCCGCCCTGGCGGCGGCTCAGGTACAGGCCGGCGTCGTCGATCTTGACGATGCCGGCCACGATGCCGTACACGCCCACCGTCATCGCCACGGCCACGGCCACCAGCGCCGCGACCTGGGCGGCGAACGCCGCACCCTGTTCGTTGACGACGCCCAGTGCGATCACGATGATCTCGGCCGACAGGATGAAGTCGGTGCGGATGGCGCCGGCGATCTTGTCCTTTTCGATCGTGCGCATGTCCGCGTTCGACGCCAGGGCCGCCGCCAGTTCTTCCTCGTGCGCGGCATCCTCGGCCGCGCCGTGCAGGAATTTGTGGGCCAGCTTTTCGAAGCCTTCGAAGCACAGGTAGGCGCCGCCCGCCATCAGCAGGGGCGTGATCGCCTGCGGCAGGAAGGCCGAGATGGCGAGCGCCGCCGGCACCAGGATCGCCTTGTTGCGCAGCGAGCCGAGCGCCACCGCCCACACCACGGGCAGTTCGCGGTCGGCGCTCACGCCCGTCACCTGCTGCGCGTTCAGCGCCAGGTCGTCGCCCAGCACGCCGGCCGTCTTGCGCGCGGCCACCTTGCTCATCAGCGCGACGTCGTCGAGCACGCTGGCGATATCGTCGATCAGCGCCAGTAGGCTTCCTGCCGGCATGGTCTACTCCCCCTGTTGATTGTGTTGAATGGCACGCCCGCATCTTACCCGACGGCGCGAAAACCCCGTCAATTCAAGCGTTGTGGCATTTTCGCCGCGACGAGTAGATTACTTATGGCAATTAATTATGCTAATCTTCTGATTCCATTCATCCGGAGGAACCATGAAAAAAGGCGAACTGATCGCTGAGTTTGCGAAGCGCACCGAACTGTCGGGCGCGGCTGCCAACGACGCGGTGAACACCCTCATCACCATCATCACCGAGCGCCTCAAGAAGGGCGACACGGTCGGCATCACCGGCTTCGGCACGTTCTCGGTCACGAAACGCGCCGCCCGCAAAGGCCGCAACCCGGCCACCGGCGAACCGATCAAGATCGCCGCATCGAAGACCCCGCGCTTCGCCGCCGGCGCCACCCTGAAGGCCGCCGTCAATCCGAAGAAGAAGTAATCCTTCCCGGTGCGCCGCGGCGTACGGATCCCTCCGTCGCCGCGCGCGCGTTCCGCGCAGTTCCCCGCTCTGCCGTATCATCCCGTTTCCCGTCTTTCCTTTTCTTCGTCCGGCATGAGCTTCGCCACCTGGATCACGTTCGTTTTCGCCGGCGCCCTGATCGCCATTTCCCCCGGCTCCGGCGCGGTGCTGTCGATGTCGCACGGCCTGGCCTATGGCGTCCGGAAGGCCAGCGCCACCGTGCTGGGCCTGCAGCTCGGGCTGCTGCTGGTGCTCGTGATCGCCGGCGCGGGCGTCGGCTCGCTGCTGCTCGCGTCCGAGCTGGCGTTCACCGTCGTCAAGGTGGTCGGCGCGCTGTACCTGATCTGGCTGGGCTTTTCCCAGTGGCGCTCGCAGGCGGCGCCGAGCGGCGTGACGGTGGAAGGCATACGGGCGTCCGGATTGGCGGCGCACCCATCGTTCGGGCGGCGCGTGCTGACCGGCTTCCTGACCAACGCGACCAACCCCAAGGGCATCATCTTCATGGTCGCCGTGCTGCCGCAATTCATCTCGAGCGCGCACCCGGTGCTGCCGCAGCTGGCGATCCTGGCCGTCACGATGGTGGCCATCGACACGACCGTCATGCACGGCTATGCTTTCCTGGCGTCATCGATGCAGCGTTTTTTCCGCGATGCACGCGCCGTGCGCCTGCAGAACCGCTTTTTCGGCGGCATCCTGATGGCCGTCGGCGCATTGCTGTTCTTCGTGAAGCGCGGGCACGCGTGATTCGCAACTGTTTGTAACGACCGTAGTCCTTTCGCACGCTCGTGCGTTGTAATGAAGTCGCACCAGTCCGTATTGATCTAAAGCCTGAATCAAAGCCTGAATCGCTAGCCCGAACCGGAGACCCCCGATGCCGACCCGTCCGCTCAAAACCCTGGCGCTGCTCGTGTGCGCGGCGCTGTCCGCGCTGGCACAGGCCGCGGATCCGCCGGCCCGCGTCGGCCGCCTGTCCGTGGCCCAGGGCCAGGTCAGCGTCGCGCCGGAATTCGGCGCCGACCCGGCCGCGGCGCAGGTCAACTGGCCCGTCACGACGGGCAACCTGGTGACGACGGCGCCGGGCGCGCGCACCGAACTGCGCGTGGGGTCGACGTCGATCCGGCTGGACGGCGATTCCTCGCTCGAAATCATCGAACTGGACGACGCCGCCGTGCGCGTGCGCCTGCACTACGGCAGCGCCAGCATCCGCGCGCTGAACCCGGACGCGCTGGCCGACTTCACGCTCGAGACGCCGCAAGTGCGCGTGCGCCTCGAGCAGCCGGGCCGCGTGCGCGTGGATGCCGAGCGCGTGCGCGACACCACGGCCGTCAACGTGTTCGAGGGCGTCGCGCTGGTCGAAGGCGGCGGCTCGCAATTGACCGTGCGCGCCGGCCGCCGCGCCGAAATCAACCAGAACGACGACGTGCGCACGCTGGCCGCGCTGCGCGATCCGTTCGACGACTGGGCCTACCAGCGCGACCGCTACCAGGACAGCGCCGCCTCCGTGCGCTACGTCGGCACCGAGATGACGGGCTACGAAGACCTCGACCGCTACGGCCGCTGGACCAGCGACACCAGCTACGGCCCGCTGTGGTACCCGGCCGTCGCGTCGACCTGGGTGCCGTACCGCGACGGCAGCTGGACGTGGGTGGAGCCGTGGGGCTGGACCTGGGTCGACAACGCGCCCTGGGGCTATGCGCCGTTCCACTACGGCCGCTGGATGCGCGTGCACGACCGCTGGGCCTGGGCACCGGGCCGCCAGATCGAGCGTCCCGTGTGGGCGCCGGCGCTGGTCGGCTGGGTCGGCGGCAACGGCTGGAGCGTCGCCTTCCAGGACCGCCAGCGCCATCCCGCGCTGGGCTGGTACCCGCTGTCCCCGTGGGACCGCTACGAGCCGGGCTACCGCGCGCCGGAAGCGCACCTGCGCTGGTGGAACAACCCGTGGCATCCGGACCACCGGCCGCGCGACTACCGTCCGCAAGGCGTCACCGTGGTGCCGCAGGACCGCTTCGACCACCACGGCCGCGTGAACGTGCCGCGCGCGCCGATCGCGACCGTGCCGCCGGTGCTGGCCCACAACCTGCCGGCCGCCACGCCGCCCGCGCCCGCCATGTCGGCCGGGTTCGCGCAGCGGCCGGGGCAAGACAGGCCGGGCCGCGAATGGCCGCGCCACGACGGGCAGCTGGGCCGCGTCATCGACAACGCCCAGGCGGAAGCCGCGCTGGCCGCGAGCCGGCAGGCCGGCGGCTGGCAGCGCGGCCGCATCGAGACGGACCGCGCATCGCGCGATGGCATCGTCCGCCGGGGGCCGCAGGGCGTCGAGATGATCGGCCCGGCGCCGGCCCAGGCGCAGCCGGTGGCGTCCGCGCAGGCGCTCCCCGTGACGAGCCCGACGCCGCACCTGCCGCAGCAGCCGCTGTCCACGGTGACGAGCCCGACACCGCACATGGGGCCGCAGCCGCTGACGGGGACCGGACCGACCGTGCAGCAGGGCGTGCCGGAGTCGCAGCGTCCCGGGCAGCCGGGGTGGCAGGGCCGCGAGCGCTGGCGCGACCGCGATGAGCGCGATGGGCGCGAACAGCCGGGCGAGTGGCGCCGCAACCGCGTGCAGCCGCAGCAGGTCCAGCCCATGCAGCAGCCGCAGCCGGTGCAGCCGGTCCAGCAGATGCAGCCGATGCAGGCGGCCCAGCCGATGCAGCCGGCCCAGCCGGCGCCGGTGCAGGGGCACCACGGCGGCTGGGAGCGGCGCGAGCCGCCGGCCGGGTTCCAGCGCGAAGCCCAGGCGCAGGCGCCGCGTCCGGCCATGATCGCGCCGCAGCCGCAGCCGCAGCCGGTCCGGGAGGTGGCGCGCGAGATGCCGCGTCCAGCCGCGCCGGTGGCGATGCCGGCGCCGCCGCAACCCCAGCCGGCGCCCGCGGCGGCACCGGCGGCGCGTCCGGCGGAAGGGCATCAGCGCAACGTCCCGCGGGATCCGCGCCAGCACGATAGGTAGGCGCGCCGTTTTCGCTACAATGCGTGTTTAACGGAAGCACAGGAGCGGCCCATGGACCCGAAAGAATCCCTCATCGAGTACCCCAGCGATTTCCCGATCAAGGTGATGGGCGCGACGCACGACGAGTTCGCGACCACCATCCTGGCGCTGGTGACCAGCCACGATCCGACTTTCCATGAAGGCAAGATGGAAGTGCGGCCTTCGGGCAAGGGCAATTACACGGGCCTGACCGTGATCGTGCGCGCCACCAGCCGCGAGATGCTGGACAGGCTGTACTCGGAATTGTCGTCGCACCCGATGGTCAAAGTGGTGCTGTAATCACAAATTGTGGGGTCGCGGGACGGGAACAGGCGGCTGGCTTATAATGACAGGCAGCCGACCTTCTCCACGCCCCTGATCCCATGCAAGCGAACCGCTCCGCCAGCCCGCTGATCCGCGAGCTCGGCCGCGCCGACTACGACACCGTCTTCGCCGCCATGCGCGCCTTCACCGACGCGCGCACGCCGGATACCCCGGACGAACTCTGGATCGTCGAGCACCCGCCCGTGTTCACGCTGGGCCTGGGCGCCGACCGCGGCCACCTGCTGGCCGGCCCGGGCACGCCGGGGAGCCGGATTCCCGTCGTGCAGACCGACCGCGGCGGCGAAGTCACGTACCACGGCCCCGGCCAGGTCGTGATCTACCTGCTGATGGACCTGCGCCGCAACAAGCCGGGGGGCAAGCTGTACGCGCGCCAGTTCGTGAACCGCATCGAGCAGGCGGTCATCGACGTGCTGGCGGCGTATAATCTGGCGGGTGAGCGCGTCGAAGGCGCGCCCGGCATCTACATCGCCGAGGGTCCGCGCCGGGGCGCGAAAATCGCGGCGCTGGGGCTGAAGGTGCGCGGCAACGGCTGCACCTACCACGGCGTGTCGCTGAACGTGGCGATGGATTTGATGCCGTTCAGCTGGATCAACCCGTGCGGCTACGCCGGCCTGTCCACCGTGGACATGCGCACGATGGGCGTCGAGGCAGCGCTGCCCGATGTCCAGCAAGCCCTGGCCCAGGCGCTGGTGCGCCACTTGGCCGTTGCCGAACCGACCACGCTAACCGAAGCACATTGAACGCCCCACGAGGGTACACGCCACATGACTTCCGAGACCGACACCGTCACCGCCGCAGCACCCGCCACCACGGAACTTTCGTACGACGCCAGCGCCAAGCAAAAGGGCGCTAGCAAGACGTCGCGCATTCCGATCAAGATCGTCCCGCTGGAGCAGCACGAGCGCCTGAAAAAGCCCGACTGGATCCGTGTAAAAGCGGCCAGCCCGTCGTCGCGCTTCTATGAAATCAAGGACATCCTGCGCGCGAACAACCTGGTCACCGTGTGCGAGGAAGCCAGCTGCCCGAACATCGGCGAATGCTTCGGCAAGGGCACGGCCACGTTCATGATCATGGGCGACAAGTGCACGCGCCGCTGCCCGTTCTGCGACGTCGGCCACGGCCGCCCCGATCCGCTCGATGTCAACGAGCCGGGCAACCTGGCCAAGACCATCGCCGACCTGCGCCTGTCGTACGTCGTCATCACCTCGGTCGACCGCGACGACCTGCGCGACGGCGGCGCCGGCCACTTCGTCGAATGCATCCAGAAGACCCGCGCGCTGTCGCCGAACACGAAGATCGAAGTGCTGGTGCCCGACTTCCGCGGCCGCCTGGAAAAGGCGCTGAACATCTTCGAAGGCGGCCTGCCGGACGTCATGAACCACAACCTGGAAACGGTGCCGCGCCTGTACAAGGAAGCGCGCCCGGGCGCCGACTACGAGCATTCGCTGGTCCTGCTGCGCGACTTCAAGAAGAAGTACCCGAGCGCCGTCACGAAATCCGGCCTGATGGTGGGCCTGGGCGAGACCGACGAAGAGATCCTGGAAGTGATGCGCGACATGCGCGCGCACGACATCGACATGCTGACCATCGGCCAATACCTGGCCCCGTCGAATTCGCACCTGCCGGTGCGCCGCTACGTGCACCCGGACACCTTCAAGATGTTCGAAGAGAAGGCGTACGAGATGGGCTTCGTGCACGCGGCCGTGGGCGCGATGGTGCGCTCGTCGTATCACGCGGACCAGCAGGCGCATGAGGCGGGTGTAGCGAGCTAAGCAACGCCCGTATCTCCGCCGTTACACGTCATCCCCGCGCAGGCGGGGACCTCATTTCGAAGAGCAGATGAGGTCCCCGCCTACGCGGGGATGACGTTTTATGGGCCGCGTTTCCATAACGGTCTTCCCGGACATCGCCACTGCACCGTCCGCGTTATATTAGTGCCATCACCACCGCTTTCCCGACCATGAACGATTCCCGCTTCCAGCCCACCGACGACGACACCCAGGACGACGACGCCTTCCTCGAACGCGACATGAACCTTGGTGCCCTCGGCGCCGAAGTCGTGCGCGCCGAAGGCCGCGTGTTCCTGCGCTTTGCCGGCGCCGTGCGCGTGGCCGACCTGCACGTCGAGTACCGCCTGGTGCCGGCGCGCGGCGTGCTGGCCAAGCCGAGCAAGTGGCGGAAGATGGATTTGCTGGCGCGCCGCGCATTGCTGGAAGAGCGGGCCACGCGCGACGTCGCCGACGACCTGAACCAGGAAGTCGAGGAATTCGTACGGGAGATCGCGGACCAGGCCGACGAGTTCGGCGTCGACCCGATGCTGTTCCTGCACGTGCTGGAAGAATTGGAAACGTCGGAGCCGGCCGAGTTCGTGTTCGACCGCATCCGCCAGCGCGTGCTGCATGCGATCGAGCGCGAGCAGGAAGAGCGGCATGCCGCGCGCACCAAGGAAAGCATCAACCTGGCCGAGTACCCGGCGTCGTTCGAGACGGCGAGCAAGATGGCGCGCCGCTTCATCGCGCTGCTCGGCCCCACCAATTCCGGCAAGACGCACCGCGCGATGGAACACCTGGCCCAAGCCGGGAGCGGCATGTACCTGGCCCCGCTGCGCCTGCTGGCGCTGGAAAACTACGAGCGCCTGCAACATGCCGTACGCGAGGATGGCGAGCCGATCAAGGTCAGCCTGATCACGGGCGAGGAACGCCGCATCGCCGAGGGCGCGACGCACGTCGCCAGCACGGTCGAGATGCTGGATACCCGGACGCAGGTGGAAGTCGCCGTCATCGACGAGATCCAGATGCTGGCCGACCGCGACCGCGGCGCCGCCTGGACGGCCGCCGTGTGCGGCGCGCCGGCGTCCGTCGTCTACCTGGTCGGGGCGCCGGAAGCGCGCCGCGCCGTGGAAGCCTTGGCCGAACGACTGGAGTGCCCGCTCGAAGTGCACTTATTAAAACGCAAGGCGCCGCTGTCGATGGAACCGACGGCCGTGCGCCGGTTGAAGAACCTGAAGCGCGGCGACGCCGTCATCGCCTTTTCGCGGCGCGACGTTTTGAACTGGCGCGACATGATCACGGAAATGGGCTTGTCGGTCGCGACCGTCTACGGCAATTTGTCGCCGGAAGTGCGGCGCGCGCAGGCGGAGCGTTTCCGCGAAGGGCAGGCCGACATCGTCGTCGGCACCGATGCACTGGCGATGGGCTTGAACATGCCGATCCAGCGCATCGTGATGACGACGGCCGTGAAATACAACGGTGTCGAGGAGGAAGAGATCTCGGCCGCGCTGGCCAAGCAGATCGCGGGCCGCGCGGGCCGCTACGGCGTGCACGAGGAAGGGTTCGTCGCCGGCTACGACGACGACACGCACGAGATCATGCGCTCGCTGATGAAGGAAAAGATTCCGCCCGTGCCGGCGACCCGGTTTGCCGTCGCGCCATCGCTGGAGCAATTGCACCGGATCGCGGCCGTGACCGGGGAAACGTCGCTCGTGAAATTGCTGCGCCGGTTCGTGCACAACATCGACGTGCCGGACGGCTTCTTTTATCCGCGCATCACGGAAGAGCAGAACGAGCGCGCCGAGTGGCTCGACACGCTCGACCTGACCGTGGC
>Ga0308170_10002335_pt1 | contig 16403 bp, 18 predicted proteins | sample PhyBR2_2_FD_202136 | JGI IMG/M metagenome (GOLD analysis project Ga0308170, IMG submission 202136) | Phyllosphere microbial communities from UC Gill Tract Community Farm, Albany, California, United States - DLSLSB.R2 | ecosystem: Host-associated > Plants > Phyllosphere > Unclassified | place... | reverse complement strand
GCACAACTCAAGCTGTTCGTGGGACTCAACGAAAGATCGAGACATCGGGAAAGGACATGAAGAGGTTGAGCGAAGGGCGCGAACGCGAAACAGGGATAGACGTCGGAAACGCTGAATCGGTCGACTTCATTGATCCGCTGACTTCCCTAATCGTCGATTATACAGACCCACCCTCAAAATATATCAGCAGCAATCAAGAAGCGTTGAGAGACGTACAGAGACCAATCATCCTGAATTTGTCCGAATGATCCGATTCTCCTTTGCGATCCCGATAAGTTCCTTTCTTCTACGAGATGATCCGTCCCACTCGCTCGCTCGAGGTCGGAAGTTAGCGGAACAACTGAGCTGGGTCAAGAGTGGGAGATGGCGAAGGGATTGCCGCAGCAGGGGAGACGAGAGATCGGATTTTCGGGGATTCGGTATAGAAGTGGACGGGCGATGTCGAGGAAGATTCGAGAGCTTTGACAGCATCGAGTGAGCTCTTTTGCTGTACAGTGGGACAAGAACTTTCGTGATACTTCCGTCAGGAGGGAGAGAAGCATGTTTGAGGGAGAATCTACGAGGGAGGGGAATCCTCGTCAATGGTGCGAGCTACGAGTCTCGAAGAAGGGCTTACGAGACAGGCCGAACTCAGCAATATGCTTCGCTCGAAGCGGAAGTCACGAATCGAACTGATACGCTGTGAGGAGATCACTTTCAACAATTGGGATGAGACGAGAGTTGGGTGAAGGAATGGGACTCACTCCAGAGTCCCGACATGCTCCGAGCAGGTTTCTGAGCGTACAAAGAACCGTCTAAGCCATGTATTGAGATTCGACAGTTGTTGGCTGAGGAGAAAGATGTAGAACCAAAAGGTTGGCTTGTTGCAAGTTACGACACTCGTCTCGGACAGGGCGATGGTGAGTCCTGATCCCTCTCTACAGTATACTTAAGCTCACACTACTCTCGACAGTCGGCGACCTATCTCCTAGATGGAGTTTCACCAGCATCATCGGATTCTTCGATTCTGCCCCTCTCGACTTCAACAGCTCCCTCAACTCCTGGAAACGCAGCGAAAGGTCATTCAGATGCTGTATGGTGTGCCAAATGGGCGAACAGAGCTGGAGGAGGTCAGGTCGTAGTAACGGCGGGAGCAGATCATACTATCAAATTATGGTGAGTATAACCTCTCAATCCCTTCTGATGACAAGGGAGAGCTGACGAATCGATATGTAGGAACCCTGCTGGGCCCTCTGCGCCAGCTCGATCGATTCGACCACCGAAATCATTAGGAATCGTCGGTCTCGATGTCGACAAATCGCCAGAAGGAGCTTCGTACTTCGTTTCAAACTCGATCGACAGCGTCATTAGTCGTTACAGTCTAGATGGTGTGCAGGAGGGAAGGAAGCAGCTTGGTCCAGGTGCGCGAGAAGCTATCTTGAGTCTCAGTTCCGCTCTGATTGTTGATTCTGTTCCCTCCTGTACAGCCGAATCATGGGGACTATCTCTCAATCCGAGAGCACCGATAGTTGCAACTGCGGGAGAAGGCGGCAAAGTCAATGTTCTCTCAGCTTCAACAGATGATTTCGGAGAAGAACTCGCGACGATGGATGCGACTGGTACTTTTGGTTCTGCTATTCGATACGTGAGGCACTCTCTTCATTCACTCGGTCTGCTCCAGAGCTGATCTTGTCGCTGCACAGAGCAACGGAGGTAATCTGTTGGCGGTTGCGAGTGAAACTGGATACGTGACACTTTTCGATTCAGAAACTGGTTCCCTCGTTTCCACTTTCCCCGGTAGGTGCCGATTTTATCGCTGAGCGCAGTCTTCTCCGCTCATACAATCTTCATAACCTACAGCTCACTCCGCACCTATTCGATCAATCTCCTTCACTTCCTCCCTCCTCATCACCGCTTCCGACGATAAACGAATCAACGTCTTTGATCTACGAGCCTTGACTGCCGCGTCAACTGGAGCCGCAGGAGGTGGTAGTCGGAGAGGACAAGTCGCGAGTTTGGGAGGACATGAGGGATGGGTCGTCAGCGTCGAAGCGAGGAATGAAAGGTTATTAGCCAGCGGGTCAGTCTCAACCTCTCTCCCTCTCTCCCTCTCCAGCAAATAGCTAATCAATGAGCTGTTGCAGATCCTCTGATGGTACGATCAAACTGTTCGATTTGTCTTCACCTTCTTCAGCACTCTCGACATTACGGGATCATTCTGGAGATGTTTGGGCACTCGCATGGGCTCCTGAAAATGGACCTGCGCCTGTCGAAGGGCTAGGAGGTGCGAGTGCTGGTCTGGGAGGAGGAAGGCTAGTTTCAGCTGGAGAGGATGGAAGTCTTCGATGGTGGAGAGGAGGAGGTTAAGGAATCTAATTTTTTTTTACTCGCTTGATCCAAAACTGCAAATATACCTCGACATAATATCTCGCTCGATCACTCTCGGAAGCAACAAAAGGGAGAAAGAAGAGTACGAAAGCGCAGTTGTGTTACAGCATCAAGTAGGGTGAAAGCAAAACGAAACGGAAACGAAAAACTGCTATTGTAGTGTGCGAGCGAAAGAGAGAGAGAGGGAGAGACTAGAGATACAAATAATGCGAGTGCGACAAGAGACGAGCTATCGACAACATTCTAACCGAGAACTTTCCCCCTCCTAGTCTGAGCCTGTTCGAATGCTCTCCTTCCTCCGAAACTCGCATGATCCGGCGAGAACGAGATCGACATCGCCTCGAAACTTCTTGCGACTTCATCCTCCTCATCCTCATTCATCGGACTGTTACCTCCTCTCTTATGCATTCCAGGAACCGCCAATCCTCCCATTGAATAACTCTTCTCATCCTCAGTTTCTGAAGCTTGAGAGGTCGAGGCATCGGTAGAATCGTCGTCTGTAGCAGTATCGGAATCGTCCGAATCATCGTCGTCGGCTCCTTCCCATTCTCGATAGATCTCGTCGATATAAACTGAGGAGAGAGGGAGCTTGAACGGGTCGAAAGGGAAGAAGGAATCCATTTCCTCCGCTACGAGGAGCTGACGAGGTGCTGCAGATGGAGTTTGAGGTCCGGGAGTCGCGGTACCGGAGGTAGAACCGAGAGAGAGAGCGTTTGCGGTGAGAGTCGTGAGGAGGGAAGAAGTGGAAACGGATCGGAGAGGGGGCATAGGAGCGAGACCGGGAGTAGGTGGAACGGACGATGCTTGTTGTTGTGAGGATGAGTCGCGGTAAGAAGCGGATCGTCGATTGCCTTCGAGGATCGAGTAGCAGTACATGAAATTGGTTTTGTGGGCGATTGATGCGAATTGAGCGACGACGGGTTGGGCGCAGACCTAATAAACGACTTTGTTCAGGATTCGTGACATCAAGTTAGAGAGGGAGAGAAAGTGTTGCTCACCTTGAGAGGATTGAAGCTAGAATTGACAGCTTTTTTCAGCGTTTCCAATCCCATCATCCATTTCCTCCCTGCATCCAATCCAAGTAATCCAACTTCATCATCGATATCCTCTTCCTCTTCCAGCAAGTCCTTCCACCTGAAACAAAAGATATAAAACACTGCTTGAGAAACCGCATAAAACACTGGTAATTCTTGTCCTCCTCCTCCGCCACCTCCGTTTAACCTACTCCCTCCCGACCTAGCGAAATCATCCATCTGCCCTTCCAAATACTGACACAAATGCCTCACTACCTTCCTCGTCATTCCCGCATCGACGAATTTCGCTCTCGCTACGAAACTAGCTACGTAACCCGCCGCCGCGACCCTCGTCACTGATGGTGCATCGACATCGAACAAAGCCCTCCCCAATAATACTCCGACGAAATGATCCGATGCTGAAGTGTCTTTCGAACATAGGTAGAAGAGAACGAATTGAACGTTCCTAGTTTTGAAAGTTCGGAGGAGAGTCCTATCGAAGATGTCGAGGAGGGTACGGAAGAGAGTCGTTCTACGTTCGAGTTGTTCTGCTGATGGGGGAAGGTCTAGTGGGGTTGGAGTAGGTTCTTTAGATCCGCATGGGGTGGAAGATACTGATTTTGGATCTCTGAATTCGAATGGAAACTCGATTGCTGTTCCTACTTCACCGAATTTGACCGTAGGAGTAGCGATAGAAGTAGTGGTGGAAGCGGGAGTAGGGATAGTAGTAGATCGATTATCGTCGTGAGCTGAAGCCAAGTGATCCAAAACGACTCGTAAGATACCATCCAATTTCGATCGGTTTTCCAACACTTTCCTTATCGCCGTTTCACTCATTTTCGCATTACCCTTCTTTGCCAATTTTGATGCGTCCTCATCATTAATCGGTTCAGGTTCATCATCATCCGAACTCAAATTCTCTAAATCCAATCCTCCTCCATCCTCCTCTTCATCATCATCATCATCGTCGTCGTCCTCATCTGAATCTGAATCATCCGGATCCTCCTCCATAGGTCGATCCACTAAATCTCCAACAGCAGCCTTCAAATCGTCCAACCTCGTAACTTTCTTCTTCTCCAACAAGGCCGCTTCTCGTTGAGCTTCCATCTCTTCTTCCACTTCCTCCCAATCCTCAGGATCCCCTTGAATTTCGACATCAATGTTGAGTGCACGTTCGACCACTAAAGTCAACACGTCCTCTGCTAATGCCGAACAGTATTCGGTCAAGGAGAGTAAATTGTCGATGTAACAGATTTGAGCGGCTCGAACTTCTCGTTTCGAAGGGAAATGGAGAGCGAGGAGGGGGGAGAGGGAGGGAGAGAGAGTTGGAATGAGAGAGAGGAGAAGTCGAAGGAGGGAATGAATACGAGAGTAAATGAGTCGTCTAGTGAGATGAGGGAGTGCTGCAGGGGATGCGAGGGTATAAGGTGAACCTACACGTAATATCGATGTAATCAGCTACAGTCTTGAATCAGAAGAAAAGGAAAGGGAAAGAGAGCCTTACGGTATTTGAAACCTTTTACGCATTTGTCCAATACAGCTTTCAACCATTCAGTCCTGGCACTCACTAACGCCCCAATGAACCTCATGTAAGCTACTACGAATGACTCTTCCGTAGTAGCCCATGGAACTGCAAGGATCGTTTCGACTAGAGGTTCATGTGATTGATCTAGTTTTGATACGACTGACGTGAGGGCGTCTAACCAGGTACGTAATTGAGATAGAGGAGTTGTTGAAGGTTGGGAAGAAGAGGTCGAGGCGGAGGCAGTAGGGAGGGAAGAGGAAGAAGGGAGGAGGGCGCGGAATTGGGAAATGATTTCATTGTAAGAAGAATTGTCGCCCTGCTTCTCAACCTCGAGATCAGCTTAGTACAGTGCGGGAGATGAGAGGGTAGAGCTTACGTTGTAGCGTTTGTCGAATGCGTCATTGAGGAAAGCAGAGTACATTGCTCTCCGATAAGGACCATTCGGTTCATTCGAGTTGAACTCTTTCGATTTCCCTTTACTCCCCCTCTCTCTCTTACTACTCTTGGTTCCATTCTCCTTCTCTTCCTTGACTCTGACACTCTTGCCCCTCCTTACTTTTGGTTTTTCTTCTTCAGCGAGAGATTCTGATGGTCTCTGTCTTTTAGGTTTAGTTGTTGATGCAGAGGGAGGAGGCATGGGAGGTGCGTGAGTACGTTTTACTGGTTTAGGTCGAGAGTGAGAGGTTGCTTTGCTTGTGGGTGCAGACAATCCAACCATGGAGAGGGAGAATGAAAAAAAAGGGTACAAGGGGTGGCGAGCTTGAACTCTAGCTTGATTGGAGTGTCGTAGATCTATTTGATGCTGCTCGTGTTGATCTGTCGTAGTAGTGTGTTCTTCCAGTCGAGGCTGGGGGATTGATGAGAGAGGCAAAAGGAAAGAGAAACGAGAATTCTTCTCTCATCTCTCTCACACCTCGCTTGGGTGCTACAGGTTCAACAATAATGCTATTAGATAGGGAAGCAGGTTACTTATCCTCTTCTCTCGGAGTAGCAGTACGTTCTTTCTTCCCTCTCCCCCCCCTCTCCCCTGTTCCTGCAATCTAACCCTCCTTCTTTCATCTGCGAGTTTAGCCAGATCAAATCAAAGTAATCCTCCTCCTAGTCCTCTCAATCCCATTATCACTCTTATTCCCATTCCTCCCTTCTTCGACTCGTTCACCTCTTCCACATTTCTATTCCCTAATCCCTTCCGTCATCTTCCTCTGTTTCACTCTCAACCTCCGATCTGGATTCCTAGAATTGATCGCAGATTCAATCGCGACTTGGTGTATCGTCAAATTGGGAGTAAAACAGAAATGGGGGAAAACTATGCCCTGGACTGTCTTCTCAGTTGTTATGGGTCATTTAGCTTACAAGTTGAGTTCCGAGTCCCTCTTTTCTGAACTTCTCCAACGTCAATGCGATATCTTCGAGTGATCCTACGTTCAAGTTCGGAGCGCGAATTGACGTTTCGAAAAACTGACCCGAATCCCGTGTCCCCTCTCTTTTCCCCCTTAGTCACATTCAACGCCAACTTTCCGGAGTAGACGGAGTAACCGAAATTGAGATCACTGGATCCCAAATGGTCTTGACCATGAAACTAATCTCCTTCGCCTGGTCCTGTCACGACGGACAACAACCTCTAACAAAACTCGATAAAACTCAACAAGCTTCTCGAATCGACGTCGTTCCAAACCTTTTACAATTCTTGGGTTACTGGTAAACGCTTCCTTCTCCTTCCCAAGTTGAGAATGAAAAGGAAATTGACGTCTTTGAGGATGAGGGAGAGAGGAATAGCATGTTTTTCCCTTCGATCCTAGCAGGTCCATCGTACACTTATAGATCTTACGATTCATTCACTTCGAAACGTTTGTTCCTGAAAGAAACCTCTACTGCTCAAATTCCAGACAAGATCACTTCGAACGATATTCCAGAGGGTAGGAAAAGGAAAGCGGCGAAAAGGTTCGCGTTGGCTTTGGTGTGCTTGGGAGTTTATTCTACTTATGGTGGACAGTACGGAATGGAGAGGTTGTTGGAAGGGAAATTTGTAGCTCAAAAGAGTTTGTTATACAGGTGAGTCGAGAGATTTTCTACTGATTTCTCCCCTTTTGGGTGGGTGTTGATTAGATAGATCAAGCAATTCACAGAATCGGATTCATGAATTTGGCTGGATTCGTCGCTCGCACGAAATATTACGCCGTTTGGTGTATGGCGTGAGTCGATCTTCCTCTTGACCTTCATCGTCTTCTCCTCTCCTCGTACTGATACTTCGATTTCTTGAATGCCGTAGGGAAACCGCTTTCATCGTTGCAGGACTCGGTTACAACCCTCAAACGAAACACTACGATGCTTCTCGTAACGTTCGAATCGGGTCGATCGAACTCGCTCCCAATTTCAAGGTGAGTTTCCGGGCGCTTTCGTTTAGCTCTCGTATTGCAGTGAGCTCAAGCATCCGGAAATCTCGCAGATCCTACTCGATTCTTGGAACATGAACACAAACGTTTGGTTGAGAGAATGCATTTACAAGCGAGTTGCGAAAACTGGAAAGAAACCTGGGTGTGTGCAGGTTCTCGACGATTCCTGGAATGATCTCCTCTAATAATCGCGAGATCGCTTTGACAGATTCAAGAGTACTCAAATCACTTTCATCACTTCAGCTCTGTGCGTTTACCGTATCCCTTCGATTCCGCTTGATCAGGCTAACCTCTCTCCTCCCTCGACAGCTGGCACGGATTCAACCCTTGCTACCTCCTCACTTTCGTACTCGGTGGATTCGCTCAATCCCTCGGTCGAATCCTTCGTAACAGTGTCCGACCCTTCTTCCTCCCTCCCGGTTCCACGACCACTTCCCCATCCCACGCAACTCCCGCTCCTATCCCTTCCGTCAAAGTTGATCCCTCGGCTCCTTCCCTCCCCGAAAAAATCAAACTTCGAGCTCCTCCCCAAACCCCTCTCAAAACAGCATACGACATGATCGGAATCGTGTGTACCCAACTCGTTTTGAATTTCACCGTGACTCCTTTCCTCCTCCTCGACATACCCCGAACTATGAAAGCTTGGAGAGCAGTTGGATTCTACGGGTTGATCCTCGTTTTCTTGCCTACTTTGATCTTCAATTTCGGGTTGGCAAAGGATTTGAAAAGGAGGATTAGGAAGAGGGATGCGAAGGAGAGGACTAAAGAGGAGGAGGAGATTGAGAGGAGGAGGTTGGAGTGGGAGAGGAATGAGGAAGAGAAGAGGGTTAGGAGAGGTGAGGGAGTTCCGGGGATTGGAATGGATATTGAGACGATGATGGAAGAAGAAAAGAGTTTGGCTGATAAAGGCGAACAGAAGAAGGATTAGAGAATGAAGAAGGAAGAGGGGAGAAGGAAAAGAAAGAAGTATCATATAAATATGTTTTCCCTTCTCTCCTCGATAGAAATCAGTGCAACAAAACTTCGTACAAGGACTTCTCTCTTTCGATTCGTCGTTCGTACACCACAGGTTGAGTGAGCACCAAATGGAGAATGCCTCGACCAGTCTCAATACCGTAAGAAATGCTGTCTTCAAGACGCGAAAAGTCTATTTCCAGTTTCCGCTCGCTTCTTTCCCACCAACAACTACACCAACTTGCATTCCTAGTTGTACCACATCCATTCCTCGGGTTCCCATTCGAGCATCGTTCCCTTCTCAACCTTTCGATTCTTCCACCATTTCAATTCGACGTTCTTGAGACCAGCTTGACGCGAATGACCCTGAACGAGAATACCATGACTGATATCGTCGATAGTAGGTTTATCGAGATTGTATAGAGACATCTGAGGAGAAAGAATTCGAACTGTTTCGAGTCGTGCGAGATAGGGAGGATGAGGGTGAGAACTGATCGAGGGATGACTCGAAAGAATGGATTTGATCGATCTCGGGGACGTGACTCGAGAGGGTAAGATAAGATATTTGATACGACAACGGAAATATCGGGCGAGGGATCGTAGGAAGGGAATCTTGGGGGGATCGAGAACGGTTCGAAATCCAGGACAACAATCGCAATCTTCGTCGATCACGCAGGCGTCGATGAAGGGATGAGTGATGGACGAGACTTTGAGTCGTGCTAGAGACACTGGATCGAATCGACGAATCGCAGAGAAGCCGATGGCTTTGAGCTTTGGAAAAGATCCGAAGAAATCGCGACTCGATTCTGTTGCTTGTTTCATGGTCGAATGAGGACCAACGAAGGAGACATGATTGAGAGTGAGGATTGTGACGGATGGGAGCTCAATATCCCAGTTCTCGAGGTAGATGGAGCAGAGGTCGATTCGGACAAGAGACGTTGGAAGCGAGGAGAGCGATGGGTTCGGAGGGAAGGAGAGCGAAGGGCATTCGTCACTGTTAGTCGACGAGACGAATAGTTTCTCGAGATCTACAGCGGGCAATGACCAGTCAGTCTCGTGTAGAGAAGGAGTTCAAGGAGTTTGACGAACAACGGAAACGCCAGATCACTTCAATCAGAGAACTTGTCGTCTCGCTCACGTTGATCGACAGTTGAACTGCGGTGTAGAAGTCTCTGATCGCTTGTTCGAAAGCTTTCTTGAAGGCCTGACTGCGATTCGAGAATCCTTCTCCTCCCTCACGATTCGCAATTCTTAGTTCGAGCCCTCCTCGACGGCAGCACTTGCAATCTGACTCGATCAATCTGGCGAGCCTTGCATCTAGATTGCGATTGATGATGTCGAGCTCTCCAGTTTCCTGCTGACTACTGATTCGAAAGTCGAAGATCCAGTAACAATAAAAGAGTTGATGCCTTGCTATCTTCTGGAAGTGTTTGTTGACCAGCTGTAGAGCTGCCACGGATTCTAGGCGCCGTAGTGGATCTGCGCCTCCTCCTTCTTGGGTGAAAGCGAAGTAGAATTCGAGAACTCGAGTTTGAAGGTATTCTGGAAGGCGAGGTCCTTTGCGTACAGGACGAGATGCTTCCGAGTTCTTGTGGTAGTTCTTCGAGGTCGAGGCGATGGATGGAGACATCGAAGTGAGTGGTAGGAAGCGAACGAGAAATCTCGAATTTTTCGCAACTCGAATCCAGTTCTTTCCTCACTTCAGGAACACAACTTCAGATTAACAGCCTGCAGATGAGTGCGAGGGTCGCTACCAATGGTATGAGATCGAAGCGAGAGAGAAGACGAAAGTCTCATATTTCGCAACTATGAGTTTCGACTTTTCGAACCAAACGAATGTAATTCACCACATAATAGACCAATCAGCAAGCTAGTCATAAGCCTTCAATCCTGCCAACCTCAACACCTCATCCGTCTCTTTCCTCAAATTCTTCCTCTCTCCTCCCGCAGGATCGACTTTCCCATTCTCACCCGTCGCAGGCTCAGTGATCGCGAAAGTGCCATGGAAAGGGGCGTGAGACTATACACCATCCTCCCTCATCAGCGTGAATCAAGAATATCGAAAGGGAGGACGAGACTCACAGTTCCGAATCCACCGTTGAAAGCTAGTTTTCTCACTGCTACATCTTCCTCCGTCATCAAGTGTGCGGGACCCATACAGACATAAGTCACGATCCTATCCCTTTTTCCGGAGGGTGGACAGTTTTGATGAATCGTGCTGAAAAAAAGACGAAAGAATGAGCTTGAGTCAGAAGTGAGGAGAGATGAAGAACGTACGCTGAATCCCAGAGGATTAGATCTCCTGGTTCGGCGTCGACTTTGATCAGTTCGCAACCTCGATCGTAGAACCATTGCATTTCGGATTCATCGAAAGCTGTGAGGATTCAAAAGCGTCAGTTTCTGAATTTCTGAGCGAAGATGGAAACGGCGAAAGAGAGTTCACCATGCCAATCAATTTGCTGTGAGACCGGATACAACAGCTATCAGTACCTAGGGATGGAGGTAGATTGTGTTCGAGCTCTGGACTTACCTTTCCATTCCCTTTGAGAGGAGGTCTACCCTTCTCATCAAAGTATTCCTCAATCAACCGACTCGAACCCTTGATCACCATCAACCCTCCATCTTCCGGTCCGTTCTCATTCAAGTTGACGATTCCCTGAGCTACAAAGAACCCTTTACGAGATGGACACAAATCAATGTGCTTCCAAGACTGCGAAACGTATAAAACAGTATTGTGATCAGTCTCCTCATCGAGTGTTGAGAGGGGTGAGGGAGAGACGTACCTTCTCTGAATTAGGTATAGGAGGACGACCAGGTAACATGATTGCACCTCCATCCATTGAACTCACCAATTCGTTCGTTCCCCATAATTTCTCAAAAGCCCCTCTCACCCCCTCTTCACTCCTGATGTCCCACACCCACTGTTCCTGCGCAAACCCATAATGGAAATACATTCCACCTCTCTTGTTCACCGGCAAATATTCGTCCCCGAAAGTATTGGGATCGTTTCGATCAAACCCACGATTCCAACTCTCTAACCAATCGAAAGCGCGTTCTCGATACTCGAGGGCACGAGAGCGTGGGATTGCGCTTTTGATGACGGCGTAACCGTCGGTTGCGAGTGAGTCGCGCCAGTCGTTGAAAGGAGCTTTGGAGAGCAGGTCGGCATAGGGGAAGGGAGGCAGAGTGAAGGTTTCTCCATCGTAATTCGTGGTGATCGAGACGGTGGACATTGTGGGAGGTAGCTCGCGTGGAGTAGAGGGAATGAGGGAGTGAGGCAGAGAGCGAGAGAGAGGAGAGGGTTTGAATTAGTCGAACGAGTGAGAAATGGTGACGATCCGATGGATTTCGAGGGGAAAGGGAGAGGGCAGTCTCGAGGGTAAGTGAAAGAGGAGGGAGGGGAGCAAGGGAGTGAGGGATAATGCCGAAAGGAGGGAGAAATTGACCGATCCGAGAGCGGGACGGGGTTATAGAGCTATCTGAATCTGATTTAGCGTCAGCTGATATACCAGTAGCTTCTCGTGTACTCTGAGAAATGGGGAGAGGACTTACTGGAGAGGTCAGTGAGGTGTAGAAGAACAACCAGAGTTTCGCTACTTTTGCTTGGTTTGCTGCCGATAACTCTGATTCACCAGCTCACTCTGGATTCAACTTCAGCACATCAGCCGATCCACTCACGTTCAGCAACGACACACACAACAAGCAGCGAGTGAGAAAGTCAAGATCTCGACTCCTGAATCCTTCTTAGGATTCTTCTTCACGTTCACGACCTCTATCGACTATTCTAGAAGCTTCGAGAAGTATCAAAGTCTGCTTAGATGGCTCTGAATCCTTTATATGAGCTGCTTAGGTTGATTACTTGAAGGGTCCTTTTCGGGAAATTGACTAGGTCAGCAACTTTGATATGACCTCTCCCCTCTTCTCTTGCTCCTCCCTTTCCTTTCTATTCATCACAGCACACTCTCAGTGAGCTCCACTTCCCGAGCCCTTCTCTCCTCTCGCACTTGAGCTGACGTGATCTCCACTGATTCCCTCAGATAAGGCTGGCCTCTCGCTTCACCCTCTCCCTCTTCGCTCTATTAGCTCTAGCTCTCTCACTCTACTACAACCTATCCTCGACTACCAATCCACAGCGAGAACCAATGTCGAAAGTCAAAGATTCAGTCATCCAATCAGCACTCAAAATCGTCCCTCGTCGTTCAGGTACTCGGGGCCAGGCAAACCATGGTTGGCTCAAAACTTATCACACTTTCGTGAGCAACGCTTCTCACACAATCCAAGGCGGGAGAGATGAAACTGACGGAAAGTGTTGAGTGATGATCGTTGTAGTCTTTCGCAAGTTATTATGATCATAATTATGAATCGTTCGGGTGTTTGCGAGTCATCAACGAGGTACGTCGAGTGTCCTCCCTGCAATCGCTGAACCCCGAATCGAAGCTGATAGCGATATTCCCTTCGCCGTAGGATCGAGTTGAACCCTCTGAAGGTTTCGGCAAACACTCTCACCGTGAATTCGAAATCTTCAGTTACGTCGTCTCTGGAGAACTCGAGCACCGAGACTCGATGAACAATTTGGAAATCATGAAGGAGGGGGACGTTCAAAGTGAGTTTTACACCTCTTTCTCAGCTCCAATTCCACTCCAGCTGAGCGCGTCAGGATCGTCACAGTGACTTCAACTGGAACTGGTATCTCTCATTCCGAGTACAACCGTAACCCATCACAACAAGTACATTTCCTACAAATCTGGGCTAAACCCAATCAATCCAGTCTCCCACCCCAATACTACACTCGCAATTTCTCTCGCTCCGACAAAGTCGACAAACTCGTTCAAGTAGTCGCACCCGTCTCTTCACCCTCAGTTACCGATACTCGAGAAGGTTCAGGCCCAGTCCCAATTCACTCAGATCTCGAAATGTGGGCTTCAATCCTCAGTACCAAGAGCAAGGTCAGTCATGAGTTGGGAAAAGGGACGAAGAGAGCTTATTTGCATAGTATTATGAAGAGTGGGTATCGGGGACCGAATCAAGAAGCACAAGATAAGTTTGAAGACGGAGGGGCAAAGTTGAGGGTCAATGGGGGATTGGTATTGGAGGAAGGGGATGGTGCGTTCGTTACGATCAAGGAGGGAGAGGGGAGCAGGGAGATCGAGGTTGAGAATGTTGGAGAGAGGGAAGCGGAATGGTTATTGTTTGAGATGCGAGATTAAGGAGTATAATTGCAATTTTCCCTGCTTCTTTTTTGAGCGCCTTTCTTTCTAGTGTTCTCGTTGATCTGTAGCGAGTCGGGTGCTCTTGATCCCGTCTTCTTGCGAAGAGAATGAAGTTTTGGTCTCTCAGATGACGCTCGCTTGATTCAACTTCATCCTCCAACATCTCACCGCGACTCACGAGAGCACCACCAGACTACTTCAGCACACCTAGAACAGTCAACAAACAAGCGACTGTACCAGCACGATCGCTGATTCGATTTCCCCTTCAAACTCGCCTCCTCTCAATCTCACCCTCATCTCTCATTCCCACCACAACCACAACCACAAACACCAACTCAACCTAAAGGATGTCTAGTTGGATCTCATACCTGACTGGTCGAGGAGCGGCTACGAAAGATTCTACTCGAGAAGCGATTGTCAACCTTCGGGAACACTTGTTGATGTTGGATAAGAAAGAGGAATACTTGGGGAAGAAGATTGATGATGAATTGAGGAAAGCTAAAGCTAACGCTACTACAAACCCGAGAGGTAAGCACCTCTCCTCTCCCTTCAAAGACCCCTTTCGGATGAGGGGAGGAGAGTAGACTCGATTTTGACTGACTCTTGATTGCGTTGAGGGGAATAGTCGCGAAACAAGCACTGCGGCAGAAAAAGGTGTATGAACAGGAATTGGAGAGTATCTCGGGTAGGAAAATGACTTTAACTACTCAAGTTTGTCTCGTTTTCACCTATCTATCAGCCCTTGACGACTGTACTGATAGATTGGGTGATGGTTGGACAGGTCAATGCTATTGAATCTGCCAATATGAACAAGGAGACTTTGGAAGCGATGAAGAAGGGAGCCGAAGTTCTCAAGGGAATTCATGGCAAACTGTATTTCTCCACTTCCTCTTTCAGTATTTCACTAGGTGTCAGTAGCTGAGCTGTCATGCTGAGCATACAGCAATGTCGACAAAGTGGATGCTACGATGGACGAAGTACGAAACCAACTCGAACTCACAAACGAGATCTCTCAAGCGATTTCAGATCCAGCTGGAATGGGAATCGATGTAAGTCTCAAACACCTCGAATACTCACTTTGCCGTTACTGACTGTACTTGGGCGTATTGTCACTTAGGTGGACGATCAAGAACTGGCAGACGAATTGGCAGAACTCGAACAGGACGAACTCAACAAACGATTGGCGGGTGCCGAGAACGTCCCAATGCATTCTCCTGCAGCTGCTGTTCCTGCTTGTAAGTCTTTGCACATCGTCCGAATCTCTTTCGCATAAAACTTGACGACTGATGCGGAGGTGTGATGCATTCTTACAGCCAAGACTCCAGCTCAAAGGATAGAAGAAGACGAAGAAGAAGCAGAGCTACGAGAACTACAAGCTCAACTAGCTATGTAGACGAAACGACTCTTTCCCTCCCTTCCTCCCGACAACACGACTATTTCGACTCTTCTCTTTCTGGTTTATATCCCTTCCCTCGCCTTCGACCTTCTCACTCTCCTCAACCCTTTCCTTTCGCCCCTTTGTCGTTACTTACCCCTTACTGTCTCAGTCTCGACTCGATTCCAGCCCTTGAATACAGCTTTCTCCCCCATTTATGCCTCCTCTCACTCGCAATCGCTACCTCTCTTCTGCCCTGTACTGGTGTAATGATCTACCTTCACTCACGATTCATCTGTGTCATGTCGAACGAGAGTGTCAAAGTGGGTCCCATCCGCGGACTGCGTCGGATTTTCCTTCTGTTTTCCCTTAGCCTCTCGCTCCTCTAGCTCTCTCTCTCTTCCTCTTCAGATCGTCATGTCGACACTCCCGCCTTCAACTCTAGCTCGACAGCCCAACTAGTAAGTACGTCCTCTATCCCGCTCAATCGATTTCTCATTGACTCCCCTCGCACACTTCTTAGCTGGGCATCGATCTCCTCCTTGGTCAGCTCCATCTATTTTCTCCTCCTCTCAATCGTCTCATTCTGGACGTTCTCCTACTTAAACAAACAAGAGGAAGTAACAACAGCCGAAGGCAACTCTTCTGAAATTTGGAATAATCCTCGATTCGTTTCAGTCTGTACGTTCTTTCTCCTCCCTCATCCCTTAGTCGATTGAGATGTATTGATGAGAGCGAAGATGGCGTACCCATTAGCACTCGCAAGTTTATTCTTGACTTTGTCGGCACTCTCTGCGACTCTCGCATTCTTGATCAAATATAAATCGACCTCGTCTCCAAACGCACTCAAGTATACTTGGTACCTCGACGTTATTTGTGGGGTGTTCGTCGTTAGTTGGGCGGTCGCGGGAGGGATTATGAGTTTCGGGACGGCTAAAGATGGGATTGAGAATGCTTGGTACGTCGTCTGATCAGTTCACTAGTCGAGCAGCAGGATATGCTGATCAGTGAATTGTTGAGACGATGTACAGCAAGACCATAGATACGCATTGTTTCGATAATTATGAGAAATTGGAGTGGGCTTCGATCGGGGTGAGCCATCTCTTTCACTGGTATATGCTGCCTTCTCGATACAGTAGGACAACTTTTCGACGAGGATGTTCCCCGAGCTCGACGAAGGCTGCTTGAATTTTGTCGCTGACCTCGTCTTGAACCTCTGAACAGACTGAAATCGTCGGATTACTCTTCCTAATTTGGATGCTCGCCTCGACCGGGATCTATCGCTCAGAGCTGTCAAAAGACTCTACAACCACCGAGAACGACGACCAAGAGAAGCTACTCTCCGCCGCTCCGTCAACAGAGAAGAGTCTCGGTCGATCTACATCGTCGAGGAGGAAGAAAAGTCGTTCATCAAGGATGGAGGAACATGCGTTAGATAAGCGGGAGAGGAGGCAGAGGAGGCAGAGGGAGAAGAAGGCGGAGAGAACGGTAGAGAGGAGTTTGTCGAGGAGTCGAAATAGGAGGTCGAGGTCGGAAAAACGGAGGGGAAGGGACAGCTCGAGCGAT
>Ga0308170_10002334_pt1 | contig 16410 bp, 14 predicted proteins | sample PhyBR2_2_FD_202136 | JGI IMG/M metagenome (GOLD analysis project Ga0308170, IMG submission 202136) | Phyllosphere microbial communities from UC Gill Tract Community Farm, Albany, California, United States - DLSLSB.R2 | ecosystem: Host-associated > Plants > Phyllosphere > Unclassified | place... | reverse complement strand
GTCGGCGCAGGAGGAGCTCCCGGCGCGTCGAGGCGCTGCAGCTCGTCCTTGGCGTCGCTCGCCGACGTGATCGACGCCGAGGTCGGGGTCGAAACGTAGATGCGCGAGTTGATCCACGAGAAGGGGCGGCGGATGCGCAGGAGGACGTCGCCTGCGGGGCTCATGACGAGGGCGCGGAAGGGGCGGTGGGTGCGCAAGAGCTGGCGGGACATGGTGCCGACGACCGACGTCTCCTCCTCGAGGAGGTAGCCGAGGACGGCGCCGTCGGGCGCGTGGAGCTGGTACTTGTTGGCCTGCTCGAAGCCGAGGAAGATGTTGAGGGGCTCGAGCTGGCGCGCGACGACGATCGAGGGCTGCGACAGGAGGGCCTTGAGCGGCTCGACCCAGGTGCCGCTCGAGCGGTCGATGACGCCGTCCGCATCGTGCGGGACCTCGACGGTGGCTTGCGCCGGTGGAGGAGGCGGCTCCTGGACGACTGGAGCTTGTGACAGCGCTGGCTCGTCGGGACGAGCGGCGGGCGGTGTTGCGGTCGAGGGAGGAGGAGATGAGGGAGGAGGAGGAGGGGCTGGGTGCGAACGGCGACGCCGCGCGAGGCGAGAGGCGGGTCGGGCGTGTGAGACTGCTGGTAGTAGTGATGGCTTGTGCAAGGCCGCCCTGGCCAGGCTCGACGCTGCTGTGCGGAGCATGGTGTTGGTCGAGAAGCAACCTGGTTGCCGGCTCGCTCTCTTGCCGTCCTCGCTCTCCTCTTCCTCGACAAGATGGCCCGCTCCAAGCTCCTCAACCTCGAGGACCAGTTCAGCTTCTACGTGAGCCTGCTCCCTCGCCGCCTCGGTCCCTCGCCACCTCCTCCCCCACTTCGGCGCCCGCAACCGCTTCGCCGCCTTTCCACCGGCACCTCAGGTCTCTCAGGCCCGCCGGCTGTCGTGCACCAAGCCGGGGTCGGTACTCTGAGCTGGTGGAAGCGACGGCAAGGGCGCAGCTCGAGGAGGGCGGGAGGGCGAGCTGTCGCCGGTCGCCGGCGGCACCTCGGGGAGGGCCACAACGCCCGACGAGCGTAGGCTGCAGGCAGCTGACTCCTCTCGAACGCGCACACAGGCCTCGTACCACACCAACACGAAGAACGTCCTCATCCACGTCGTCTGCGTCCCGACCATCCTCGCCTCGGCCCTTGTCCTCGCACATGGCATCCCCGGCGCCGCCAAGTCGCTCGCCCACTTCAACGTCGACCTTCTCGGCCATCACTTCGGCATCGACCTCACCTTCCCCTTCCTGTGGGCTGCGGCCAATGCCTCGTACTTCGTCCTCCTCGAGCCCGTCGCCGGGGTGCGTCTCCTCCCTCCTCTCCTGCGCGAGCCTCCTTCGCCGAGCTGACGCTCGACGACGCTCGCAGCTCCTCTACGCGCCGATCCTGCTCGCCATGGGCCACTACTCGAACGTCCTGTACTCGACCCACCACGACGCGGCGATGAAGTACGCCGCCGTCGCGCACGTCGCGAGCTGGATCGCCCAATTCATCGGTCACGGCGCTGTGCGTCCTCCTCTCTCGCTCCTGACCCCTCGACGAGCTTTCGTTGACTCCCTCGCGCAGTTCGAGGGCCGTGCGCCCGCCCTCCTCGACTCTCTCCTGCAAAGCGTCGTCCTCGCAGTCTTCTTCGTCTGGCTCGAGGTCCTCTTCGCGCTCGGGTACCGGCCCGCGCTCTTCAAGCGCCTGCAGGCCCGCACGGGCGTCGCTGTCGCCGAATACCGCAAGGAGAAGGCGGCCAAGGAGCGCGGTGCGGCGGCGAAGCGGGCATCGTGAGGCCGAAGCGGCGGGCCGTGCGCGACTGTCTCCTGCTTCTCTCTCGTGTCGTAGTATGTCCTTGTTCAGCTGTGCAATCTGTACGTCTGTCCTCTGCGCGCGCGCGCCGGCTCACGGGCTCGCTCCGTCCGAAAGCGGATCTGCGCACCCTCGGCATGACGGTGACCGAACTCGACCTCTGGACCCGCTTCCAGCTCTCCCCTCGCGTCCTACACTGCTGCTTGCCGCCTCGACAGCTCGAGCCTGCTCTTCAAGATGTCGCCTGCGATCCCTGAGCTGCCCAACCTCACCGGCGTCGAGTGCGTCCCTCATCTCTCCTCGTCCGCTCGATCACTCTTTGGCCGGCCCTCTGGCTCCCTCCTCGGCTCAGGACACCTGTGCCAGCTCGCAGGGCAGCTTGAGGGCTCAGTAGCTAGCAGCACAGCGGCAGACGCTCCCCCTTGAACTCCCCTCGCTGACCCTCCTCCCTCCTTCACCCCCCCTCGACGTACTCGACCTCGCGCTCGCCCTCGCCGCAGCTACGCCAAGTTCTTCGCCTCGGGAGCAGCATGCTGCATCCTGTCGCACGGCGGCATGGTCCCCATCGACGTCGTCAAGACCCGCATGCAGGTGCGCTCGCCTCTCGCGCTCGTCCTCGTCGCGCTCTCGAGCTGACCCTGCTCCCTCCCCGCAGGTGCGCCGCCTCTCCAACTACACCGACACCCTCGTCAGGACAATGAGCTGACTCTTAGACCCACGCAGCTCGAGCCGCAGCTCAAGAAGCTCGGCATGGTCGGCACCGGGCGCAGCATCATCGCCGAGGAGGGTCTGCGCGGCCTCGCTACGGGCTTTGGCTCGACCGCGGTCGGCTACTTCCTGCAGGGGGGCAGCAAGTTCATGCTGTACGAGTACTTCAAGGGGCAGCTTGCCAACATGGCGGGCAGCTACGAGGCCGCCGTCGAGCACCGCACCGCCATCTACCTCGGCGGCGCCGCCATCGCCGAGTTCTTCGCCGACATCCTCCTCACGCCCGCCGAGGCCGTCCGGATCCGCATGGTCAGCGACCGCAAGTACGCGACCAACCTCGCGACGGGCTTCAAGCGCATGGCGACCGAGGGCGGCTTCCGCGAGCTGTACGCTGGCTTCGTCCCGATCCTCGCCAAGCAGATCCCCTGTGCGTTCTCTTTCTCTGCCTCTGCCTCTCCCTTTCTCGTCAAGTCGTACGAGAGCTGATTCGGCCGTCGATCGTCCGCAGATGCCGTCGGCCAGTTCCTCGTCAACGAGCTCGCGCACGAGGCCGTCTACAAGCAGATGAGCGAGACCAAGCGCGCAAACCTGACGGCGACCGAGCAGACGGGCATCACGCTCGGCTGCGGTATCACTGCGGTGCGTCGCTCGTTCTCTCTCTCTCGAACCGATTCGCCTCGAGCCCTTTTGAGGCTGACAGGTCCGTGCGCACGAAACAGGGTGTGGCCGCCGCCGTCCTCTCGCAGCCCGCCGACACGCTCCTCAGGTGCGTCCTCTCGCTCACGCACGCTCTGCATCGCCCGCTGACGTGCTCCCTCGAACCGCGCAGCCGCATCAACAAGGGCGAGGGCGGCAAGGGCAGCGCGAGCGTGAAGCTGGTGCGCCTCGCCAAGGAGGCGGGCCCGCTCGGGCTCTTTGCCGGTCTCGGGCCTCGTATCGTGCGTCTTCGTCTCGCCTACCTTCAGTGACGGCGCCTTTGCGCAAGGACGGCGACTTACTGAGCCATCCTCTCCCTCCTCCCCGAAACTCGCCTCGACCGTCTCTTCTCAACCGCAGCTCATGACGGCCGGCCTCGTCAGCAGTCAGTTCCTCCTCTATGGAGCCATCAAGGACGCCCTGTACGTCGACGTTCCCTCCTCCGCCCCCTTCTCTTCCTCAGCGCTCTCCCCGAGCGACTTTGTCCTTCCTCCTGCGCCCGAGCAACACATTCTCTTTCCCCTCGCCCCTTTTGGCTCGCGCTCGAACACGATTCACTGCAGCACTACCTCGCGCGCAAGCCCTCTCGCCGCAGAGCGCGCTCGCTGACCCCACTCTCCTCCTCCTCCCTCTCGCAGCGGCGCCGGCAAGGGCGTCGAGATCCACAAGGACTAGTCGAGCAGCTTAGCTAGAATACCCTTACCCCCCTCTCCCCTTTCGTGTCGTGTCGATAGACTTCTCCAGTTGTGCCCCCCCTCGTCGACTCGTGCTGCTGCGAGAGACCGCTTGCTGTGCTGCTGCGAGAGACCGCTTGCTCGAGGAGTTTCGAGAGCAGGAGTAAGGCAGCGAGGCCGACGACGGCAGCCGAGTCAACAAGAGAGCGAGCTCGAAGACATGAGAGAGGCAGAGCATCGCAGCAGGTGCAGCAGGAGGTGCCATCTGCAGCCGAGAAGCTCGAGCGAAGGAGGAGGTGGACGGCCGGACGAGGTCCGTGCGCTTCTCGAGAAGCGCTGTGCTCGCTCGCCTGGCTTCGTCGAGCTCTTCGTCGCAGTCGGTCGAGCTCTACCTCGCAATCGCAGAGCGTGTTCGCACCGCTCTCGAAGGAAGCTGCGCTCAGCGAGCTCACCCTCGCGCGCAAATGCCGTTCTGCTCGGCTCACGCTATCGCGCTCTCCCGGAGCCCTCTTGAGCACTGCCGACGGCAGGGCGAGCTCGATCAGGTGCGAGAGCTCCAGCTTCGCAGCAGGCGCAGCACGAGATGCCATCGCAGCTTGAGAAGATCGAGCGAGCGAGGAGACCGTCGGCCGCACGAGCGCACGGACCTCTCCTGAGCTTTCTTCTCGCTCGTCTCGCGCGCGTGCGCTACGTATCGCAGCCGCAGAGCAAGCCGGTCTCGAGCAGAGCTGCGCTCGTCCTGCGCGCCCAGCTGCCGCTCTCCTGCTCTTTCGCCAGCTCGCTCACTCACTCTCGCTCACTCGGCTCGAGCACTGCGCACAGATTCGAATGCAAAGGGTCGAGGACAAGGACAAGGGTACAAGAGCCTACTCGGCAACGAAGACGGCAGCGGCACCCATGCCTGCGCGCACGAGGGAGAGAGGAACGAGCGTCAGCAAGGCCGAGGACAAAGAAAGGCAGGAGGCGGAAGGGGAGAGAGAGGACGCACCGAGGCCGATGCACATGGACGTGACGAGGATCTTGCCGCCGCGGCGGCGGATCTCGTGCAGGCCGGTCGCGACCTGGCGGGCGCCGGTCTGTGGAAGGAAAGAGGAGCGAGTCAGTGGAAGGCTCGAGGAGCGAAAAGAAAGGGCGAGCGAGGACGCACGCAGCCGAGAGGGTGGCCGAGGGCGATGGCACCACTGCGAGAGGAGGAGGTGCAAGAGGGTCAGACTCGGAGCGTGAAGGAGAACAAGCTCGAGGAGAGAGAGAGAGAGTACGCACCCCTTGACGTTGACCTTGTCGTGCGGGAGCCCGAACGTGTCGATGCAGTACGCGAGCATGCTCGCGAACGCCTCGTTGACCTCCCACAGGTCGACGTCGTCCTTGGAGATGCCGCAGCGCTCGAGGACCTTGGGGATGGCGACGGTGGGGCCCTGCGGACGACGAGGAAGAGCGAGTCAGTTCCTGCCGCACACGGCGAGGACGACAAGGAGGAAAAGCGACGCACGATGCCCATGATACGCGGCGGGAGACCGGCGACCGACGTCGCGACGTGCTTGCCGAGGATCTCGAGCCCGAGCTCCTCGGCGCGGCGGCGCGTCATGAGGAGGACGCCGGCGACGCCGTCCGTGATCTGGCTCGCGTTGCCGCCCGTCGTCGTGCCGTTGCCCCACTGCGGGAACGCCTTGCGGATCTTGCCGAGCGCCTCCTTGGTCGTGCCCGGGCGGATGCCGTCGTCCTTGGTGACGAGGACCTTGGTGCGCTGCGGCGTCGGCCCGCCGGCGGCTGCGGGCGTCGAGGGGAGCTGGAGCGACTCGATCGGAAGGATCTCCTTGTCGAAGAGGCCCGACGCCTGGGCCTGGGCGGCGCGCTGCTGCGAGATGGCGGCGAGCTCGTCCATGCGCTCGCGCGAAATGTTGAAGTCTGTCGAGCGGGTGGGGCGGCGTTAGTCACTGCGTCTTGCAGATGAGGACAAGGAGGAGAGAGGGACGCACCCTTCGAGACGTTCTCGGACGTCCAGCCCATCGGGTACTGCGTGTCCTTGGCGACCGGGTGGTTGAGGACCTCCTCGGCAAAGTTGTCGGCGCCCTGCAGGAGCGAAAGCGTCAGCAGCGTTCAACGATCTCGGCACTCAGAGTCGGACGCACCCGGTCCGGGCTGCGAGGAGGGAAAGGAGAGTCAGCTGCGGTCGAGAGGGGAGCGAGGAGGAGGACGAGGACGCACGTCGCGCTCATGCTCTCGAAGCCGACGGCGAAGCCAATGTCGATCTCGCCGTTGCGGATCTGGCCAGCGACGTGCGAGACGGCCATGAGGCCCGACGAGCAGAAGCTGCGAGCGAGGGACGAGCGAGGAGTCAGCGAGGTCGCTCGGAGGGGAGGAGGGAGAGCGCACGCACCGGTTGATGATCTGGAGCGGGACCGTGTCGGGGATGCCGGCCGCGAGAGCCGCTGCACGAGCGTCGTAGGGCGCCTTGGGCGGGAGGACGGTGCCTGCAGGAGCAAGTCGGGGTCAGCTCGAGGAGGTCGAAGTGGCGGCAGCAGCTTGAGGAGGACAAGGACGCACCGACGGTGATGTCACCAATGAGGGCCGGGTCGATCTTCATCTCGGGGATGGCGGTCTGCGGACACGATGGGCATGAGCATGGGACCGCACAGGGAGGGCGAGGGGATGCCGGCGCACCTTGAAGAAGGCGATGAGGAGCTCCTGGACGCTCATGTCCTTGAAGCCGCCCTTGCGCGCGCGCTGCATGGGCGTGCGGGCAGCCATGGTGATGACGACTGCGTGCAGTTAGTTACAGCAGGGTCAGCGGGGTGCCGTCGAGGCTGCGAGCGATGCCGGTGGGGGAGGGAGCGGAGGGGCGGCGCACCATCGTCGGGGCTCTTGCGCAGGAGCTTGCTCTTGCCCGTGCCGCGGATCGAGTCGATGGTGGACGAGATGAGGCCGGACATGGTCGTGTGTGTGCTGAGTGAGAGAGGAGGAGGAGCGAGAGAGCAAAGGGCGAGAGCGCGAGGCGGAGTCGGCTCCCCGCGCCGCGGCGCACGACTGCCGGAGTGACCGGTCGGCCCGGATTCTCGCGCTCGCTGTCTTCGACAGCCACAGGAACGGTCTCGGACAGACTCGTCGCTCGACCTCTCGTAAGCCAGAGCTGCGAGAACCGTTCCGTCCGAAGCGAGGCCGGCCTCGACCTTTCCGAGCCGCGGCTTGCGCTCGCGCGCTCGTCAGCGCTCTCTCGCTCGCACAACCAGCCCGGCAAGGTCTCGTGAGCCCGGCATACTCTGCAGGCTCGAAGGAACGAGCGAGCCGGAAGCGAAGCAGGAGCGAAGAGCCGAGCCGGCGGCGCAGAGCTCGCGAGCCGGTGGGAGGAAGACGACGACGGCTAGTGTTGCAACAACAGGGTGGGTACGGCGGGAGGGGTACGTCTGCGAGAGCGTGAGACAGGCGTGAGGCCGTGCACGAGGGGCACAAGGGAGAGAGCGAGAGGAGGACGCACCAAGAAGGAACCGCTCGCGCACATCTACTCGAGGACGAAGAGGCCGAGGGCGTAGTACTCGCGCGTGGACGACCCAGGTTGCTCGTCGAGCCACACCATGCCGTCGTCCATGAGCGCCTTGTCGAGCGCGCGCTCGACCCGGTCGAGGTCCCAGGGGACGGCGCCCTCGACGCGCGCCGTGAAGGCCTGCACGTCGTCGCGCGTGACGACGCCGCGCCCGTTGGCCGACGCCGCCTCGACGACGACGAGCGAGTCGCGGTCGAGCCCGCCCGGGCTGCAGCGCACGACCTTCTTGCCGGCGACCGACAGGATGGCGTACCCGCACCCGAGCGGCTCGAGGGCCTCGATGGCGCGCTGCACGTCGGCCTCGGTGATGGTCGCCTCGCTCGTCGTCGCCGCCGTCGCCGTGCCGCCTGCGCCCTTCTTGCTGCCGCCCTTGCCCGCCGCCGCGCCGCCGCCGCCGCCGCCGCCTGCTGCTCCTCCCCGCAGCTTGACCACCTCGCGGATGACCTCGTCGAGGGCGACGAGCCCACCGCTGCGCTCGCGCACGCGCAGGCACACGTCGACGACCTGGACGCCGAGCGCGTAGTACCAGTCGCCGACGCCGATCTTGTCCCACAGGCCTTTGGCGCCGCCGCCGAGCGGGTCGACGCCGAGCTCGGCGCACAGCTGCGAGAAGTGGGACCGGAACTGGGGCGAGCCGAGGATCTTGGCGCGGTGCTGGCTCGAAAAGGTCGACAGGGCGGCCTGGAACGTGGCGAGTTGGGACGAGAGCGAGGCCGACTGCTGGGCGGCGAGCGAGGTGCCGAGCGAGTTGTACGACTGCGACTGGTCGAGGTAGCGCTCGAGTGAGCTCAGCCCTGCGGCTCGCCGTGACATGGCGAGGCGGGCGGCGAGGGCGAGCGTGTGGTCGGAACGAGAGCTCGGGGGGAGGACGAGGTCGCTGATGAGGGCGAGGTGGGGAAGCCTTTTCCAGCGCAGCGCGCGCCCAGCCGTGCATTGTGCAGTCCTTACGAGTACAGCTTCAAGAAGCGAAAGCAGCTCCCAGCTCGCAGAAGCGAGAGGGCGAGTGCACGGCTCCCTCTTGCTCGACCTCGAGCCACCGCTCTGCCGCGGCACAGAAGACAAAGGTACGGGACCCTGCACTGCACACCGACGTCTACTTGCCCTCGTCCTTGCCCTCGCCGACCGTCGCCCGCCTGAGCGCCTGGAACGCCTCGCTCGCGTCGACCTCGACCCCGAGCGCGACGGCGTCGCTCGCGAGCGCCTCGACGTCCATCTGCATCTGGGCCTTGACGCGCTCGTCGTCCGAAGGCCCTTCGTCGGCTGGTGCGCTTGACGCGGCGCGACCGAAGAAGCTGAGCCCCTGCCGGCCCTTCTTGAGCCAGCGGAGCGAGTCCTCGGTCTTCTTCTGCGTCGAGAGGATGGCGGCGTACCTGCGCGCGCACGGCGAAGTGTCAGGCATGCTCGACCAAGTACACGCAAGAGACGAGGAGAGACGCACCGGCCAGCAATGTCCTCGACGACGACCGTCGCCCACTTCCTCCTCGTCTCGTCATCGACGACCCTGCCCGGCCCGCCCGCGTACGCCCTCAGCTCCTTGAGGATCGAGTGCACAAAATAGCTCGGCTCGCTCGGGCCTTTGCGGGTCGAGGCGCGGACCTGGCTCGCGACCGAGCGCACGAGCTTGAGCGGCTCGACCGAGCGCTTGATGAGGATGGTCGTGATTTGGGACGAGAGGGATGGGACGAGCGAGGTGAGGGCCGAGAGCGACTCGCGCATGACGTCTGCGCACGTAGAGAGAGGAGGAGAGTCAGTGAGTGAGGCATGAGGACGTCGTCGAGGAGGGAGGAGAGAGCGAGAGGACGCACCTGCGGCGTCGTCCGCGTCTCCTCCCGGCAGCTTTGCCCGGATCCTCGCCTCGAACAGCTCCATGATGCGGCGCTCCATCGTGATGGCGTCGGCGACGAGCACCGTGAGCTGCCGCAGCGTCGTCTCCTCGGACACGTCGTCGGTCCCGGCGACGGGCGTGCTGCTCGGCGTGCCCGGGCGGGTACTGCTTGCCGAGGGAGTGAGCTGCAGGGAGAAGAAGGGAGGGAGTCAGCTCATGGAGGGAGAAGAGAGAGGGGGAGAGAGAGGACGCACCCGGCTGCGGTCGCCCTCAAGGCCGGACAAGTTGGCGTTGGACGGGCTCGACGGCAGGACGTAGCGCGGCACGTTGTCGTTGAGCCACGTGCGGTACCGGCTGATGATCTGCGTACCACACGGACAAGCAAGAGTCAGCGCTACGCCATCGAGGCCAGGCGCGAAAGCCGATAAGGGAAGGCTGGGCGAGCCGCACGCACCTGCAGCGTCAACCTCCAGAACCGGCCCGTCAGCTCCTCGAGCCACACCTCGTCGTCCCAGCACCTCGCGACGGCCCTGCACACGGCCTCGCTCTCGCTCATGACCCACCCGCCGGTCCCGCCGCCGCTCGCGCTGCCGACGTCGAACGCGCGCTCGACGTGCGTGACGGCGTCCTTGAGGCGCAGCTGGAAGTAGACGGGGAGCTGGAAGCGCTTGAGGAGAGCGACGAGCGAGGGATGCGCGCGGAGCGAGGCGAGGCGAGGGAGGGTCGGCGAGAGCGACTCGAGGCGCGAGATGAGCGCCGTCGTGAGGAGATAATTCTGTGCGACGCGATGATCAAGGCAGCATCAGCGTCTCGAACAGGAGCACGAGGAGCGGGCGCGAAGCTGAGGATCTCGAGACGCACCTGGTGGAACACGGCCGGCCTGCCCGCGGCGAACACGACGCTCCCGAGCTCGCCCATGAGCGCCGTCGCGACCTCGTCGACGACGACGTTGGCGAGCACCTCGAACCCGTGCACACGCTCGTCGCCCTCGCGCTCGTCGTCCTCCCTGCCCTCGCTCGCGCCCGCCGCCGCCGGTCCCGACCCCGTCGAGCCGGGCTCGGCCACGTCGGCGAGCACGCGCTCTGCGACGTCGAGCACGACGCCGCACTCGGTCGCGACAAAGTCGAGGACGCGGTTGTACAGCGCGGCGAGCTGCGGCGCGCCGCTCGTCGACGAGGCAGAGGAGGAGGAGGACGCGGCGTCGGCCGGGGCGGGGACCGGGAGCGGCTCGAGGCGGTACGGGGCGGGGACGTGCGCTGCGTGCGACGCTGGTGCGGCTCCTGCTGCCGACGCCGACGTCGAGGACGAGGCCGAGAGCGCGTCGCGGTGGATGACGCGCCGCGCAAACGGGCGCACGACCTCGTTCCGGATGAGGTCCTCGGCCTGGGCGACGAGGCCGAGCGACGCAAACGTGCGCAGGGCCGTCGTGAGCTCGTCGCGGTATGAGGGCGCCGAGGGCGAGCCGGCGAGGATGGCCGAGAGGAGGGACGACAGGTCCGAGTGGAGGGCCGACGTGGTGCGGTCGATGCGCTGCGGGCGTACGAGGGCGGCGTCAGGACGTGGGTCGGCGCACGAGCGGCAAGAGAGAGACAGAGAGGGAGACGCACTGGCTGAAGTGAGTGCACGAAGGGGAGGTCGCCGGCTCGCTCGACGAGGTAGCGCATGTGGGTGTACTCGCTCGCAACGCGCTCGAGCCGCTTGGCGGGCGAGTCGACCGACCTGCGAGCGGGCGAGCACGAGCGTCAGTAGCAGTTCGCCGTCCTGCTCGAGATGGAGAGGGCGAGGACGCACAAGTCGAGGTTGCGCTCCTTGTCTGCGCCGTCGCCGACCCGAAGCAGGCTCTCGACCTTGTCGACGGCGTCCTCGGTCGAGAGGAGGCGCCGCATCATGGCCTTAGTCTCGCGCACTTCTTTGCGCTCATCGAGGACGCGGCTCATCTCGGTGCGCATGTCGTCGAGCTCGCCGCGGACGCGCGTCACCTCGCCGCGGATCGAGAGGACGGGGCGGCGGATGGTGGCGAGCGACTGGGCGACGTTGGCGTGCTTGAGGCCGAGCGAGAGGCCGATAAAGGCCTCGTACTCCTCGTTGATGACGCCGACGAGCGAGGTGCGGAGGGTGGCGAGGTAGGCGCGCAGCTCGGAGCGCAGGTCGTCGAGAGGCGTGTGCCGGCGCTCGAGGAGGAAGGCGCTCGCGTCCCAGTTGGGCCCGGTGAGGACGTCGTGGCTCAGGGCCGGGGCGAGCGGGAGGTCGAGGTCGGGCGCATCTTGGTCGCGATGGGCGGCGTCGAGGTCGGCGGTCGAGAGGAGGGTGGTGAGGGTCGGGCGGTGGGCCTTGACGAGCGGGCCTGGCGGGGCGAGGTCGGCCTTTGTGGCGGGTGCGGTCGAGGGGTTGAAGGGGTCCTCGAGGGCGTCTTGGGCCATGCCCGGCGGGCGCCTGGGCGTGGTGAGCCGAGTTGGGAGCGCGGGGAGATGAGGGTGGGAGTCGAACGAGGTGGGGAGGTCGGGCGAGCTCGTTGGAGCGCGTGGCGGGTGGAGCAGCTCGAGAGAGTCGAGCTGAGATAGCCTGGGCTGTCCAGGGCAGCACTCGCTGAGCTGGAGGGTGTGGAGCGGGTCGGAGAGAGGCGGTCGCGTCGTCGGCTCTCCCCGCCTCGCTCTGCTCGCCTCGACACCAGCGACGACGATGGAAGGGATTGCCATCACCGACCTCCAAGGGTCCGTCCACTGCTCACCCGCCCGCTCACGGTCCACGCGCTCACCCTCGTTCCCCGTTCGCAGACGCCGCATCCTCGCGACCCACTTCCCCTCGTCCCTCTCGACCGCACTCGCCATCGACGCTGCCGTACAGGCTACGCACCCGGTCGTATGGGTACCCGCACCGCAATCTGCTGCCGACTCGGCGCACCACGACGACGACTCGGACCAGGAGGACGACGACGACGACGACCAGCCATGGGCCGACTCGGCTCGCCGCACCAACAGCTCGAGGCGCTCGGGGCCGACCGGCGTCGCAGTGTGCCACATCCAGCGCAACGGCCTGCGCTACATCGCACCCGTCTCGCGCGACAGTGCGTCCCCCCTCTCCTTCCTCCCCTCCTCCCCCCACTTGGCTTCCCCCGCTGACTCCCTCTCCCTCGCAGTCGACCCACTCGTCCCGCTCACGTTCCTCACCGAGCTGCACGAGACCCTGCAAGCCTACATCGTCGGCCCCGTCACCGAGGGCAGCCTCAAGGTGCGTCTCGCGCTCGCCGTCCCTCCTCGCCCAGACCTCCTCCTCGCACTCGCTCACACCTCTCCCTCGTGCGCGCGCAGGACAACTTTGACGTCATCCTCGCCCTCCTGCACGAGATGGTCGCCGGCGGCCGGCCCCAGCTCTCGCAGGCGTCGCAGCTCAAGGAGCTCGTCGTCCCGCCCGACTCGCAGCTCCTCAAGGTCGCCCTCAACGCCGCAACCGCAGCTGGGTGCGTCCCTCTTTGCCTCCTTGACCTTTTCACGAGCTCGTCACTGACTCGCCCGACGCACGCAGAATCACGATGATCCCGCCGCAGACGACGGCCAACGCGCTGATTGCGTCGCCGTTGCCGTGGCGGCGTCAAGGCATCAAGTACGCCTCGAACGAGATCTGTCCGTCCCCTCGCTCCCTCTCCCTCCCTCCCTGCACCTCACTGACTCGATCGACCCCTCCCTCACAGACTTTGACCTCTCGGAGACCCTGTCGTTCACCCTCTCGCCCTCGGGCACGCCCCTCGCCGCGTCGATCGCCGGCACGCTCTCGTGCCGGTCGCGCCTCAGCGGCATGCCCGACCTCGCGCTGCACTTTACCGACCCGAGCGTGCTCGACGAGAGCTGCGCGTTCCACAGCTGCGTGCGGTACGCCAGGTGGAAGAAGGACCGCGTCGTGTCGTTCGTCCCTCGTGCGCTCCTCGCTCCCTCCCTCCCTTCCTCTCTCTCCATCATTGACCACGAGCTGACGCAGAGCACCTCCTGCACGCAGCCGACGGCACCTTCCCCCTCCTCTCCTTCCTCCACACGCCCCCCTCTACCTCGCCCGCCCTCGCCCTCGCCCTCCTCCCGCTCTCCCTCTCCTCGACCCTCACGCACGGGCCCGCCGGCGCAGCGCTCCACATCGCGCTCACCTCTCGCGCGAGCCCGACGCACCCACTGCAGGACATCGAGGTGCGCGTCCCGCTCGCGCGCGGCGCGAGCGCCGTGCAGGCGAACGCGAGCGGCGGCGCGTACCTGCGCGACGAGGGCGGGCGGGCCGTCGGCGGCGGCGCGGGCGCGTGGGAGGTCGTCTCCGAGCTCAACGAGGGCGGCTCGGGCGGGGAGCGGCAGGTGCTCGTGTGGCGTATCGACAGCTTGGGCGCGACGGACCGGCCGGCGGTGCTGTCCGGGCAGTACTTTGCGTGGGTCCCCTCTCCCTCCCTCCTCTTTGCGCTCTCTCTCTCCACTCCTCGAGCTGACGCCCGTACCGCCCGCAGCCCGCCCGACTCGCGCAAGCCGCCCGCCTTCACCGTCACCTTCTCGACGCCCTCGACGGCCTTCTCGGGCCTGCGCATCAGCGCGCTCAAGCTCGTCGGCGAACCGTACAGCGTGTACAAGGGCGTCAAGAGCGGCGCGAGGGGCGTCGTAGAGGTGCGCACGGGCTGAGCGGGGCGCGGAAGGAGAGCTGAGGAGGACCGAGCAGGGCTGCAACGACGAGTGCGAGTCGCTCTCCCTGCCTTTCGAGAGCGATCGAGAGCGAGCGAGAGCTACGAGGACGGCTTGCTCTCGCTCTGCGAATCTCGCTCGCGATCGTCGAGCCGAGGAAGGCGGTAGAGGGTGTGCGAGTTGCAGGAGGTCACTGCGCGCCGTACATGTCGTTGAGGAGGCGATACAGCAACGACGAGGGGTGTCCACCACTGCGAGCAAGCGAGAGGGAGAGCGGCGAGGAGTCAGTGCTCGTCCTGACGAGGCAAAGAAAGAGAGAGCGAGAGAGGAACGACGCCGACGCACAGGTTGCTGATGTACAAGCTGACGAGGTCGGACGGCACGACGTCGTAGTACGGGTTGAGCACCTCTGTCTCCTCGGCGTCCTGCTCGCCGAGCTGCTCGAGCGGCTCGGCGACACACCTCTCCGTGCTCGACAGGACGACCTCGGGGCTGCCCAGGTCGCGCATCCCCCAGTCGGCCTCGCCCAGGTAGACGGGCGAGAACTTGAACATGCCCGCGACGGCAACGACGGGGACGCGCATGCGGTTCGCGGCGAGGCACAGGGGGAGCGAGCCCGAGAGCGAGAGGAGCGCGCCGTCGGCGAGGACGACGTGCGGGCCGACGACGACTTTGCTGCACCGCGGCAGAAGCGCAAAGATGTTCGAGTCGGGGATGAGGATGGTCGGGATCCCGGCCGACGAGAGGGCGAGGGCGTGCGTGCGGCCAGAGAAGCTGCGAGGCGGCCGAGGGGGTGCGAGCGTCAGCGAGCGCGCACGGCGCGGCGGGTCGAGTTCAGGGCGGTGCGAGCGAGAGGTTGGACGCACGAGGGTGCCGTCTCGGCGACGATGACGGTGAACTTGCGCTTGCGCGCCGCGTGCTTGAGAAACGCCTCGACCGTCTTCGAGTGCCCGATCGTCAAGATGAACTCGCTGCGAGCGTGCGTCCTCGGCTCGAGTCAGCACCGTGCCCTCAGAACGAGAGGCACGAGGAGAGAGAGAGAGAGGGGAAAGGAGGACGCACCCAGAGTGGATGTGGTCGGTCGACTGCTCGCCGACGCTGCGGTACGTCATCTCGACCTCGTCCATGAGCTCCTGGATCGCCTCGATGAAGACAGGCTTGAGGTAGAAGCTGCGCTTCGAGAACTCGTGCTCGCGCGGGAGCGCCGCCGTGCCGCCGTCGCCGAGGCTCGAGCTCGAGTAGGTCGACAGGAGCGCGTTCGGGCGCTGCAGGACCTGCGACGACGCGGGCGACTGGCCCTGGACGGGCGACGCCGGCGCAGACGACGCCGGCGTCGTCGCGGCCGACGTGAACCCAAAGCTGGCCGCGCCCGGCGCGAGCGCGCTCGGCGCCCCTCCGGCGGCGGGCGGCGCGGGCTTGTGGCCGAGGAGGTCGAAGAAGCTGCCGAGTGCGGCGCCCGGCGCGCGCGCGCCGAGGTCGTGCTCGCCGTAGTACGAGCTGCTGCCGAGGTCGCGGTTGAGGGAGGGGGTTTCGGGCGGGACGGTCGGCGTGTGCGAGCCCGAGGGCGACGAGGGCGCCTCGTCGAGGTGGTTGGCGAGCGCCGTCTGGTACTCCTCGCGGATGAGCATGCAGATGCGCCGCGTCATGCTCGTCACGACGAGTTCTGCGGGCGGGCGAGCGGGTTCAAGCATGTCAGCGACGAGCGTACAGAGGAGCGGAGAGGGAGAGGAAGGGGGACGCACCTTTGGGCCCAGCCTCCTGCAGCACCTTGCCGACCTCGTCCAAGTGCGCGACGAGCTGCTCGAACGAGCTGAACTTGGCGCTCGCGACGACCTCGCGGAACAGGCGGATGACCTCGAGCGCGACCTCCCTCGAGCCGATGAGCTGCCTGCGGGCGGGCGGAGGCGGGCGTCTCGGGGTCAGCGGGCGCGCGCGAGGGTGGGGAGAGGGCGGGACGCACCTTCGTCGGAGCCGGGTCGCGAGGGCGTCGATGCGCCGGTGGATGCCGTGCTTCGAGACGTCGTTCGTGAGCATGGGCTGATGGGGCGGAGAGGCGAGGTCAGTTCCGCTCGGGCGGAGGCGGGAGGGGGACGCACCATGTCGAGTCCTGCTGGCGAGCGGTCCTGGAGCTTGAACGGGGCGAACGAGGCGAGGGATGGAGCGCGAGATGGGGAGGACCGCTCGTCGCTCTCCTCCCCGCTCGCTCACGGCGGAGTCGCTCTCGGCGCGCTCCTCTCGCCGGCACCACTCGCTCGTAACGCCAGGCTTGTCTCGCACGAGGCCAGCTCTATTCTCTTTGCGAGGGACGCCCGAGAGCGAAACAAGCTGCAGCTCTCGATGCGCTCGCTCTCGTCCCGACTCTGCTCGACTCGGACCTGCTCCTGCTCTCGTCGCTCTGCAGCCCTCGCTCCAGGCACATCGTCGAGGTCGCCGTACCGAGAAGGGCGACGCGTTCTCGCTGTCGACGCGCTGACTCGTCTCGCGGGACGTGCACGCGAAGAAGAGAG
>Ga0308170_10002331_pt1 | contig 16426 bp, 22 predicted proteins | sample PhyBR2_2_FD_202136 | JGI IMG/M metagenome (GOLD analysis project Ga0308170, IMG submission 202136) | Phyllosphere microbial communities from UC Gill Tract Community Farm, Albany, California, United States - DLSLSB.R2 | ecosystem: Host-associated > Plants > Phyllosphere > Unclassified | place... | reverse complement strand
GAAGTTGGTGAGGCTGCCGTTGGGGACGCTCGAGCCGAACATGGCTGCGAGAGAGGGGCGAGGAGGCGAGGGAGAGGCGAAGAGGGAGGAGGGGAGGCGGTTTGAGAAGGTCAGCGCACGGGCCTCCTTTTTGCGCGCAGCGGGCGTCTCGCTCACTCTCTATGCTCTAGATGCGTGTAGAGAGCGGTAGGCTGGACCTCGCTCGCTAGGCGGTTCCGCGCCAGCGATGTGCACGGACCCGGTCGCCGTGAAATTGGGAAGGTCGCTTCGTTTCAGTCTTAAGCTCGAGGCGCCGCTCGTGCGCTTGGCCTAGCTCGGCGTGCAGAAACTGTCCTTGATGAAGGTCCGGTCGAGCGGAAGCCTGCGAGCAGTCGCAGCTTCGCAGAACAGCAGTCCGGCGGAGATGCGGCAAGGGCGGAGGCGGTCGGCTCGAGCACGCCCGAGCTGACGGCGCCGGCTCCTCGGGCCCCTGTGGAGCGAGCGACGAGTGCTTATCTCTCCGAGTAGTTAGTCGATGCGGCGAGAGCGCCGTCTAAAATTGGGCGAGGAAGCGGGGAGAGAGCGATGCGTTCGAGGAGGTTGACCTCGAAGCGGATGTGCGTTGGCGCACGAGCCCGTCTTGCGCGTGCAGGACTAGCTGGTCGCCTTCAGAGCGTCACTCGCGGCTCATTCAAGCAAAAAGAGAGGCCCAAGAGAGCGCAGGGTGTGCGGCACGAGCGGACCGCGGCATCGAGTGGATGTCCTCGGCTCCTCGGAGAACGTCGACTCGTCGCCGCCAAACTCTCGGATACACCTGGCCTGCACCTTGATCTCCGACATCGCCGCAAGTGCGACGCTCTGCCTGCAGCCGTTCGGCCTCTGCACGCTTGCCTTCGCTCCCATCACTTGCTCGTCCGCCGCACGGACCTCCTCCCTCTCTCAACTCACCTCTCGCTCGCCTCTCTGCGGCGACGTCGCCCTGGGTGCATGCACTCGCTTCTCGGTCTCGACGTGCATCCGGGCGCGCCCGCACGGCCCCTTGCGGGCCCAACTCTCTCAGCCACCTCGCGGACGACCCCCACCCGCTCGCACCTCAACCCTCGCCGCTCCGCTACCCACGCCCAGATTCTCCGAACGCGGAGTAACGGCGCAGAACTCTCGCCCTTGTCTCTTGAGCAGAAGTCCGCACCCGCCCGCTTCCGCACTGCGTTGCGTCGCGCTTGATTGGCCCGTGCCACGTCGTCTGCGTGGGGGCTCGACGCACTCTCGCCCGATCAGGCTTTCTCGCCGGCCCTGCAGCTCGTAAACGTGGCTCCGCACAGATACGGGCCCTTCGTCCATGGTGCGCCCACGCCACCGCCAAGCACTCTCACGCGCAATCGGAGGGCTCGAGGCCGCTTCTCGAGGTGCGTTTTAGGGTCGACAGCTCGCTCTCCCGCCGTCGCCCTTGATCGTGCGTCGCTCGTGGGGGCTTGACACCTCCGTGCTGCATTTGCTTGGACGTGCGCTAGACGAGGCGAGGCAGGAGCGGGCGTTCTCGCGCCCACACCTCCGTGCTGCCCGAGCGACCCGACGGCGGGCGAGTTTCTCCAGGGCTGCACGAGCGAGTTGGGGTCCCAGATCCACACCTCCGCTCCTCTGCTCTTCTCTCCACACTCTCCACCGCTCTCCACACCGCTAGCTCCCTCCTCCAGCGCCCCAACCTTCTCCCTTCGCCGACACCTCTTCGCCCGCCGCCGCCGACGACCACCATGGGCTTCCCCTCGCTCAAGCGCGCCGAGACGGCCGAGACGACCGCCACCGACACGAGCTCGCTCGACTACGAGAAGGCGACCGCCCGCCACCGCGAGTTTGCGCCGACCGAGGACAAGATTGTCGAGGAGGACGAGGAGACGTCCGGCAATGTCGGCCAGGCCGAGTACCTCAAGTCGACGCAGCAGGCCGAGATCGTGCGTCCCTCTCAAGCTACCGTCGTCTATGCAGCAGCGAGGGACCGTCGAGCTGACCTTCCTCCTCCCCTCACAGACGCCCGCCGAGAACAAGGCCATCGTTCGCCGCATCGACCTCTGCGTCCTTCCGCTCTTCCTAATCACGCAGACGCTGCAGTACCTTGACAAGACCGCTCTGAATTATGGTGCATTGCCCTCGCTCTTGTTTTGCGCACGCGCCTGTAACGTCGCTGACCCGACCTTGCTCCTCGCGCAGCCAAGGTCCGTTCACTCCGCCCACCATCGCCCTCTTTTCGCTCAATGGCGGCTGTGCAGCTCTCAAGCAGCTTCGTTCGCTCTCAATGAGCCGAACGAGCGCGCGACGGAGCCAGCAGAGCCCGCCGTCGAGCACACACGCGCTCCCTTTCTGACCTTCTCAAGTTGCCCCTCGCAGGTTTTCGGCATGGACAAGGCGATGAAGCTCACCGGTAACCAGTTCAGCTGGGCCGCCTCGATCTTCTACGTCGGCTACCTCGTCGCACAGTACGTCGCACCTCCCCTCGTCGCTGCTCGACCGTCCTCCTCCCCCCCCCCCCGCTCGGACCGCTCGACGGCGACGCGCTCCTTCGCCGGCTCCTTCCGCATCTACAGAACTGACACTCTTTCTCCTCGCTTCGCAGGGAGCCGGCCGCCTACCTCATCGGTCGCTACAAGGCCAACCACGTCCTCGGCATCACCTGCGTCCTGTGGGGCGTCTGCGTCATTTCGATGATTGGCTGCACCAACTTCACTACCGCCATGGTCAACCGCTTCTTCCTCGGTGCGTGTAGTCCTCGATGTGCCCCTCGAGTCGAGCAGGACGAGCTGACGCCGTTCTCCGACCGCGCAGGCTTCTTCGAGGCCGCCGTCACGCCCGGTCTCTCCCTCATGACCGGCTTCTACTACACGCGCCAGGAGTCGCCCCTGCGCCAGACGATCTGGTACTCGTCGGTCGGCTGGGGTGGCATGATCGGTTCGCTCATGGCCGCCGGTATCGAGAAGGCCAACGCCTCGAGCCTCGCCGTTCCCAAGTGGGGTGCGCTCGTCTCCCTCTTTCGCTCTCCTTCGAGGAGCTCTCGTGCTTACGCTACGCCTTCCCGCAGAGCTCATCTTCATCGTCCTCGGCGCCATCACCATCGCCTGGGGCGCCGTCCTCTACTTCTTCCTCGCCGACGGTCCCTCGAACGCCTTCTGGCTCAAGCCCGAGCAGCGCACCCTCGCCGTCGGTCGCGTCGCCGCCAACGGTGTCGGTATCAAGAGCAAGAAGTTCAAGACTGAGCAGGTGCGCTGAGCTTCCCCCTCGGCTCCAAGTGGCAGAGCCGTCTCGACCGTCGAGCTCGACTTCCTCTCGAGCTTCCGCTGACTTTCCGCCCTCCTTCTTGCAGATGTGGGAGGCGCTCCTCGACCCCAAGGCTTGGTGCCTCACCGTCGGTGAGCAGGTCCCTCCTCTGCGCGAAAAAGGAGGCCCCTGCGCTGACCTTCTCAAACCGCCTCCCCTCCTCCCTCGTCGCCTCTCCCTCGCCTCCTCGCCCCTCTCCCGCAGCCATGTTCGGCTCGAGCGTCCCCAACGGCATCCTCACCAACTTCAGCGGCACCATCATCAAGGACATGGGCTTCTCGACCTTCGACGCCGCCCTCCTCGACTGCGCCGGTCGCTCCTTCCAGATCATCTCGCTCATCATCGCAGGCCTCGTCGCAAACTACGTGAAGAACGCGCGAATGGCTATGGTCACTGTGGGGAATGTGGTGTGCGTCATCGCAACCGCATTGCTCTCGTTCCTCCCCACCGAGAACCACTGGGGCCGCCTCGTCTCGTTCTGGTTCGTCAACGTCCAGTCCATCGGCTTCACACTCGGCCTCGTGATGATTAGCAGCAACTTCGGCGGGTATTCGAAGCGTTCCATCACCTCGGCGATGGTCTTCGCGGCGTACTGCGCCGGAAACATGGCTGGCCCCCAGGTGCGTCCTCTCGCCTTCTCCGCCGCGCCCTCGGGCTTCTCCTGCCCCTTCCTCCCTCCTCGTCCTCGCTCTTCGTCCCCTGCACGTATCGAGCGCGAGCCTGACCCATCGTCGCGCCGCTCGCAGTTCATTTACGCCAACGAGAAGCCGCGCTACCAGTCGGGCGCGTACGCCATGATGGCCGGCTACATCGCCAAGCTCGTGGCTCACCTCGCCCTCTGGGCCATCATGTACCTCTCGAACAAGTCGCGCGACCGCAAGTTCGGCCCGGCCGACCCCAAGCTCGCCGCCGCCGCCGGCATGGAGGACAAGACCGAGTCGGTCAAGTCGAACCCGTACGTCTCTCTCACTCGCTCTCTCTCACTCGCTCACAAGCTCTCGAGAGTCTCGTGCTGACACGCTCTCACTCCTCGCAGGAACTTCCGCTACGTCCTCTAAGTGTACCGCGCACTTGTGCCCCTTCTTCCTCCCTGCCCCGGCCCGACTTTGTTCTTCGTCCCCTGGTTGTCTTTCGTTGTGCTCTCGCTCTCGGCCTTGTAGAAGTCTCGATATCGAAAGAGTTCTGCATATCTCACGCTTTCACGCCTTTTCGATGAGCTTGCAGAGCTCGAGCGAGAGGTCGGCCGTTTGAGAAGGTCGATTTCGGATCGAGCACTTCGGCCTCTCAAACGGCTCGAGGGGCTACGAGACGTGATCTCAGTACTCGGATGCCTAGTAGTGAGGTGAGCGAGAACGGCGAGTACGCCTTGACGAGCAAGGAGTCGCCGGCGGCCGATCGTTCGCCCGCTCGGGCCTCTCCTGTCAGCTTCGGCTCGTGCGCTCTCAGCTCTCAGCTCGCGAGCTGCTCAAGCCAACTTGCAGTCGACTTAACGTTCGTCAACTCGCCGCACAGGGCGACGCACCTCTCGCTCTTCCCCCCCTGACTGACCTCGCCCTTCCTCCTGACTCCTCGTCTGGCTCGACACCTCTCTTGCCTCTTCTCGTGCATGCAGAACCGACGCTCTCGCTCTCACTCTCGTTACACGCTCTGCTGCTGATGCAAGAATGAGGATGACGAGGACGCGCAGTCGGTGCGCGCGAGCCCCTTTGCTGCGCGCGAAGCCCTGACCTCCTCCGTTCTTCCTCGCTTTCGAGAGAGGTTGCAGACTCTCAGCGTGAATGCTTGCACACCAGCTCGCCGAACATGCTACGACTGGTCATTTGCCTCGATGCTTGGCGAACGTCTCCTTGACGCCGGCACCATTCAGCAAGTCCTCCCTGCACCGCTCGTCCACTTCCCTCCCGCCCGCCGCAAGCCGCACGACCTCGTCGATCAGCTCGGGCCGCACGACGAGCACTCCATCGAGGTCGGCGAGGAGGATGTCGCCCGGGTAGACGGTCGTAGGAGGGAAGGTCGGCTCGAACGGCGTTGCGGCGGCGGGCTGAGGGTGGATCTCGAGGGGGACCTGGACGCGGGAAGGGCGAGTGAAGGGCGACTGGCCGACGACCGAGTGCCCTCGAGCAAAGACCTGCGGGCAGGAGAAGATCGTCAGGAAGAGGACGCGCGACATGGAGAGGAGGAGGTCGAGCGCACAGGGAAGTTGAGGTCGCGCAGCTCGGTCAGGTCACGGCATCGGCCCGACGTGACGACCCCTCGCACGCCCTTCTTGTGCAAAGCCGTAGCGAGCAGGCCGCCGAGGGTCGCGCTCTTGGTATCTGTGCGCACGGCGGGCGAGGGTCAGCGAGGGAGAAACTTGCGGCTTCGAGCGCGAGAGAAGCTAACGAGCCGGTGTCGAGATGAAGAGGATGCTGTCTGGTTCTGCGAGATCGACCTGTGTGAGGTGTAGGGCGGGTCAGCTATGCGCTGCACGTCCAGGACTGACTGTCGAAGCCGGGTTGGGCGTCGAGTCGAGGCAGAGAAAGAGGACGCACAAAGTGCCCATCGAGCTTTGGCGAATCGGCGTCTCGCCCGTCGACAAGCTGCAAGAAGGTCGGAGCTTCAGTGGGCGGCAGAATGCAGGATGTGGGAGAGCTGGACGTACCTCGACGGTGAAGACCTCGCCGACGAGCGCCTTTCCCTCTGCGCCGCTGAAGCGCTCGAGGTCGGGGATGTAGCCGCCAGAAGGGTGCTTGAGCTTGACGAGCGCGTCTGCGAGCTGCGGCATCAAGAGGTCAGCGCTGTCGCCGTCGTGCCGGCTGGGGGGCTGGAGGAGGGGGAGGAGAGCGGACCTCGCAGGTGGAGAACGCAGAGAGCTGGGTGATCTGGTGGCGAGTGGCACGGAGAGCGGTCATCTCTGTGCCCTGTAGCAGCTGTGCGGTGCTTGCGAGCGGGTGGCAGGAGGGAGAGCGTCTGGCCGGTCGGGGCCGCGGCGGCGAGCGAGGTGGGGGAGCAGCGAGCGCGCCGTCGACGGCACGCTTTGGCGCCGTTCGAGCACAAGGGGGCGACTATGAGTCCCTAGTGCAAGCTTAAGCCTGTCTTGAACCTCGAGTCGCGCCGAGGAGAGAGCGGCGAGCTGTCAAGCTGGCTCCTCCGCCGTCGCGAGCTCCCTCCTCCAACCCTCCTCGACACAATGGCTCTCTCGGCTGTGGACGAGCATGCACCGCCTCCAGCAGATCAGCAAACAGCCCTCGACGTCGTGCGGCACTACGGCGAGCTCCTCGAACGCGACGACGTGAGCTCGACTTCATCAGCTCGCGGTGGAGGAGGGACACCAGAGCACCGCTGACCGTGAGCGCACCCCCCTGCAGCCACTACCAGCACCTGTCGCCGCCGTCGAGACCCTCGCCGAGCTCGTCTCGCGCTCCGATTCGTCGACCATCCAGGAGCTCCTCGCCCTCCTCGACCACGCCTCGGCACAACTCGCCGCCGCCTCGTTCAACCCGGTCTCGGCCCAGTCCGGCACCGCCCTCTTCATGCGCTACCTCACCCTCCAGCGACCACCACCAGAGATGAGCTTCGCCGAGTTCAAGCGCGAGCTCGTCGGCCGGGCGCGAGAGTTCGTGCGCGGCAGCGGCCGCTCCAGGGAGGTCATCGCGGCCAACATGAGCAACTTCATCCAGGACGGCAACGTGCGTCGTATTCCTCCTCACTCTCGCACGCCGCCGCGCAGGGCTGCAGCTGACTCCTCCCCGAGCTCCCGCAGACCATCCTCATGCACAGCTACAGTGTGCGTCCCTCTGCCCGTCGAGCTGCGCCCTACGCACAGAGCTGACGCATCCTCCTCCTGCAGCGCGTTGTCATCCAGGCCCTCGTCTTTGCGGCGTCGGTGCAGAAGAAGCGCTTCCAGGTTTACGTCACCGAGTCGCGGCCTGTGCGTCCACTTCCCTCTTGCCTTCAGCCAGCACTCGCTCTTGCTGACGCAGGACCTCTCTCGCAGTTCGGTCTCGGCTTGAAGACGCAGGCGGCGCTCGACAAGGCGGGCATTCCCTGCGTCGTCGTGCTCGACTCGGCCGTCGCCTACATCATGGCCAAGTTTGTCGCCGCTCTGCTCCTCTCCTCCCTCGCCCTGCATCTGCTGACTCTCTGTACCTCGCAGGTGCGACATGGCGGTCGTCGGCGCAGAAGCAGTGTGTGAGTCGGGCGGGCTCGTCAACTTTGTGCGTCGTCCTCCTCCTCGCCGGCCTTCCTCCACGACGCACTCGCTGACCGTTCTCTCTTCTCCCTGCAGATCGGCGGCTATCAGATGGCCATCGCCGCAAAAGCTCTTGGCAAACCCTTCTACGGTGCGCTGCTCGTCCTCTGCTCGTCCGTCGAGCGCTCGGAAGCTGACGCCGGCTCTCGCTCTTGCAGCGCTCGCCGAGTCGTTCAAGTTCACCCGCCTCTTGTACGTCCTCTCCCTCTCTCTCTCATAACGATGCCCTGAACTGACGACGAGACTCTCGCAGCCCGCTCTCCCAGTACGACCTCCCGTCCTCCCTGCCGTCGGCACCCCTCGCCTTCCCCTCTCTCGACGAGGTCGAGTCGCGCGACGCCAAGACGGTCCCGTCGACGCCTGTGCGCCCGATGATCCACAGCAAGATGCCCGAGCCGCTCGTCATGAGCGACCAGGCGACGCGCCAGAACCCGATCCTCGACTACACGACGCCGGACCAGGTGAGCTGCTCTTCCTCGCTCGCCCCTCCCTCCCGGCGGCTGTAGGTCGCCTTCCCGGTCGATGCCGAGCTGATGCACGTCTTTTATAACCGCTGCACGCAGATCACGCTCATCGTGAGCGACGTCGGCGTCCTGACCCCGTCGGTAAGTCCGCCTCTCCCTCGCCTTCATTATCCCGCCGGGCTCGCGCCCGCTTCCCGCCCCAGCTCGCCTCGTCCCGCTCGAGACGGCGTCGCTGATGCGCGCCCGCACTCTGCATTTGTGCCGCAACAGGGAGTGTCGGACGCGCTGTTCGCCGCGTACGGCGGGTAGCTCTGGGCGCTTCATGTCGGGCCTGGAATACAGAGGTGTCTCTCCTCTCCCGTATCGTCGCTGAGTGCAGATCTGGCCCGTCGTCGACGTCGCTCTTGACTTTCGCTCGTCGGCCGGCTCGCTCGCGCAAAGGCGGGTCCGGCGTGAGACAGCCGCTCAGGCCTGCCTGAAGCGGCGGCCAAGCCGCTCGTCGGCCCATCAACTCTATCTCCTGGAGCCAATCTCCTGCCTGCTTCCCCAGTTCGCTCGTCGGATGCGCCGGCACGGGCCTCGTCGAGTTCGTCAGGCACTGCGCATCTCGTCCAGGTGCAGGTCGACAAGGTTCCGGGATCAATACTTCGACTGGCCCTTAGCGCAACTCTGAGAGGCGGGCCGGTTGCCTGATCCGAAGCAGGGAGCGTTCTCAGCGTTGGTGCGTCGCTCTTCTCGGGCAGGACCTCCAACTCATCTCGACCCGCCTGGGCTGGATGCCGCCGCTGACCATCTGCCCGCCTCGCTCCCTCCCTCTCTACACCCGCCTCTTCGCCTTCTCTCCCCTCTCCCTCCTACCTCGACCCGCACACGCACGCACGACCCTCGCAGGCGCCACCGCTCCTTGACATCTCGTCGATCCGCCAGCTCTCGACCATGGACACCTCGGCTCGTTCCCACACTCGGCGGCACCCGGCGTCCCTCCTCCCCAAGTTCATGCACGACCCTCGCCTGCTCGAGCTCGTTCGGCAGCCAGTCACGCCCGCCATGATCAGTGCGTCGTCCTCGCCCGCTCGCTCGACACGCGCATCCTCCCTCCCCGAGCGAGAGCTGAACCGCTCTCCCGCACCTTCCTCCTCACAGCCTACATCGCCGAGCGCGCCGTCGACGTCATCAAGTGCGACGCCGCACCAGCAACCAGCCGCCCGCCGTCGCCGCCGGCGACGCCGATCAAGAGCGAGATCCACCGCCAGCCGCACCCGGACGTCCCGTCGCTCGAGTGCTTCATCTCGATCCTCTGCAGCAAGTCGAATGTCCAGGTCCCGACCCTCTTGTGCACGCTTGTCTACCTCGACCGCCTGCGCGCCCGCCTGCCCAACGTCGCGCACGGCATGGAGTCGACCCGCCACCGCGTCTTCCTCGCCACGTTGATCACGGCGGCCAAGTACCTCAACGGTGCGTCGCTCCTTCTCGCTCCTTCTCGCTCGTCGATCGTCAGCTGACTCTCGCTCCCGCTCGCAGACTCGTCGCCCAAGAACAAGCACTGGACCCGCTACGCCGCCGTCTTCCCGCTCGCCGAGGTCAACCTCATGGAGCGCCAGCTCCTCTTCCTACTCGACTTCGACCTGCGCATGGACGAGGACGAGCTCCTCGCCCACTTCGAGCCGTTCCTCCCGCGCGAGCCGGTCGCGTCGACGAGCAAGCTGCGCGTCCACGCGCACGTGCACGCACCCCTTGCCTCGTCGGTCCCCCTCTCGCCGCGCTCGATCGTCGAGTCGCTCCACACCCCTCCTCGCCGCCCTTCTCGCTCCACCGCGCCGGTCAAGGTCGCCCCCTCGTCGGTCGCCTCGTCGTCGCGCCGACCGTCGACCGTCTCGCACTACGCCGAGACCGAGATGTCGCCCGCCGACTCGCACTCGTCGGCGTCGTCCGTCTCGTCGGCGTCGCCCTTGACGCCCATGGACGAGCTCCCCTCGTACCCGGGCATCCACATCTCGTCGGCGTCGTCGACGTCACCGCCGCGGCGAGGGTCGTACGGCGGCGGGTGCGAGCCGTCGCCGCTGCGCAGCCTGCGCCCGTCCGAGCAGCGCTCGGCGTCGTTCCTGCGGCATGCGTTCGAGACGAGTAAGGCGGCGGGCAAGGCGGCGTTCTCGCTCGGCGGCATCGAGCGCGGGCGCAAGCAGCCGCCGACGGCCATGGCGCACGACGTCGACCTCTCGGCCTTGTGAGCCCGCTCCATTGCCTTCCTCCCTCCCCCTCGTCTCGACGCTGGTCGTCTGCGTCGCTCCCTTCCTGCTCGTCATGTTGTCTCCCCACCTCGTCGTCGTCGTCGTCCTTGTTGCAGCTCCAAAAGTCGTCCTCTGTACCTCCTCGCAGTGCTCTCATTCTCCCTCCCTCGCATCCCTCATTCCCTCATCGCATGCCCTTGTAGCTCTAGCTGTACCCTCGACGTCTCCCTCAGCAATTTTTCGTCCTCTCCCAGCTCCTCGGCGATGCGCGCGTGCGGCCTTCTCAAGTGCGAGCTCGCGTTCTCACGGATCCTGCCGGGCGAGCCGACCTTGTTCTAGCTTGGCACGCTTCCCGAGCAGCAGTCCGAGACCTGTTCGTGCGACACCGCGCCCCCTGGCAATCCGGCTTCCGCGCTTCGCGTTTCGAGAGCGGATCCACGCTCGCACTTGTCGAGCGAGGAAGGTGCGCTAGGCTCGCGAGAGCGGCTGTCGTCAGCACCGCCCACCGACGCTCAGCGCTCACCACCTCGACATGGCACCCGCAGCACCGACCAAGACGCCGCGAGCGAGTGCCGACAAGCCGTACCGCCGGGGAGTGACGCTCGGCAAGGCCATGAGGCGGGGCAAGCTCGACAAGGGCGGTGCGGCAGCAGCAGCAGGAGCAGGAGCAGCAGCAGCAGGGGCTGGTCCCCATCGGGGCAAGGCGGCGGGTGGAGCTAGGGGCAAGGGCAAGGGCCGTGCACCTGCACCGCGCGCAGCGAGCGAGTCGGACGACGGCGAGGAGCGGATCGACGAGGAGGAGGGCGAGGGCGCAGAGGGCGCAGGAGCGCTCGTGGAGGGCAGCGAGGACAACGAGCCGGCCGCTGAGCCATCGCCCGCGGCGTTCAACAAGCGGCGCGTACCTCGCAAGGCCGGCGGCGGCGGCAAGAAGCAGAAGGCGTTCGTCGAGGAGAAGGTGCGTCCACTCCTGCTCTCTCCTGGGCCGGACTCGAGCTTCCTGCTGACCCAGACGCACTCACAGAGCGATCTGCTGTCCCTCGCGGCGTCCATCAGCGGCCAGGCCGAGGCCAAGACGCAGGAGAGGCTCGAGAAGGCGGTGCGTCCAGCTCCTCTCTCCCTCGTTTCACGACTTCGAGCTGACGTTCTCCCCTTCCGACTTGCAGAAGAACAAGCCCGTCGCGCCGGTCAAGCCCTCTGGGAAGGAGCCGAGCGAGGCCAAGCAGAAGCAGCTCGTGCGTCCCTCCCTCTCCCTCTTGCGCTCGCTCGACCTCGCTAACTCGGCCGCCCTCGCTCGCAGGCTGCAGCTCGCGCCATCGTCGCAGCCCGCTCGAAGGCCAACAAGGAGAGCAAGAAGGCGGCGGCGGCGCCCAAGCCTGCTGCGCCTGCTCCTGCTGAGGGAGGTCGCAAGAGGGTCTCGTTCGCGTAGAAGTCGCCCTCCGCTCTCTCTCCATCGTGCTTGTTGTGACAATACGATCCTTTGCATGCTATGTGTCTAGATAGTCCGTCTATCGTGCTGCGAGAGAGAGGAAAAGAGAGAGAGAGAGAGGAAGCTGCGAGTGCTACAAGCCCTGAGTGACGCCTTCGACGGCCTCGCCGCCCTTGGCCGAGTGCCCCTCGACCTTGACCCGCTGGAACCCGACCTCGGGGTCGTCCTTGAGGACAACCATGTCGTCGCCGAGGCCGGCGCGCTTGTCGTCGCGCCACGCCGGGACCGTCTCCCTCGCCGGGCGCCGCACCGGGTTGGCCTCGTGCACGGCGCGCAGGTACTCGACGACGGGCTTGGCGACCCAGCGCCGAGGGCGGAACAGGCCCTCGAACCAGCCGAGGTGCCCGCCGTGAGACGTCGTAGCGAACGTGAGCCACGGGTTGACGTCCGAGGCGGCGAAAGGGATGCCCGACCAGTCGACGATCGGGTCGTCGAGCGCCGAGATGGACAGGAGTGGGATGGCCGTGTCGCGGATGACGTTGTTGGCCGAGGCGGCGCGGTAGTAGGCGATGGCGGTGTCCTGCGAGAGCGAGAACGTCGGGGTCAGTGCGGGGCTCGGGCGCGCGAGCGACGACGAGAGGGACGCACAAAGCCGGCGAGAGGAGCAGTCACGAGAGCGTCAAACTCGAAGAGCGAGGTGTAGGGGTTGTCGTGAATGGCGCTCCAGTCGAGCTTGGGGTGCGTCTTGAGCATGGCGGCGTGCCGGGTGAGGAGGGTCCTGTCGGCGAGAAGAGGCACGAGGTCAGCTGCTTGCTCTGCGAGTTGAGGAGAGCACGAGGAGATGACGCACTTGAGGTTCTTGCCCATGGCGCGCGAGTAGACGAGGCGGATCCAGGACGACGAGAGCGAGACGTGGCCCTTGACGAAGTCGAACGGCGCGCCGAGGACGACGGCGGCGTTCAGCGGCGAGCTCTCGGCGTCCTCGCCGACGAGCTTGGCCATCTGGTTGGCGCCGAGGCTGAAGCCGATGCCGTAGAGCGGGGCGTGCGGCGCAAAGTGGGACAGGAAGGCGAGGGCGCATCGGAGGTCGTCCGTGACGGCGCCGCTGCGGACGAGAAGGAGCGGTAGGTCAGCTCGCCGCTTCCTGTCGCCTTGCACAACTCGAGAGGAGGACTGAGACGCACTTGTACAGCTTGGGCGACGTGATGGGCGCTCCTGCGCACCCGCGCGAGTTGACGACGGCGGCCCTCCAGCCCATGCCGCCCTGCGTCTTGGGCTTGGTGACGATGGCGAGGACGTTGCGGACGTAGCTCTCGTGCGAGCCGCCGGTGAGGCCGTGCGCGACGACGAGGATGGGCCGGTCGTCGATCGGCTCGGACGAGACGGGCGGTGCAATGTCGACGGCGATGGTGCCGCCGTCTGGGACGCGCAGGTACTCGCGCGTGTACTCGATCTGGTCGTAGTTGAACTTGAAGAGGGTGCAGGCGATGGTCGCGAGGTGGCCGCTGGTTTGCGCGTGAAGGGGAGCGTCAGCTTCGGAGGGTCGGACGGAGGAGGAGGAGGAGGAGCGGGGGTTGCGAGAGGAGGGAGAGGGGCGCACCTGGCAAGCCAGCTCGTCGGGGTGTACCACGCACGGTCTCCCACGAGGCTCGGACAGCGTGCGAGCACCTCGTCGAGCCCTGTCGTCGTCTTGGTGCCGTCGGACCCGACCGAGACGACCGAGGCCGGCTGCGGGTTGCGGATGATCTTGACGGGCGCAGAGAGGCCCAGGGCGTACAGGACGCGGCGCACAGCCCACATGAGCATGCTGGCGGGCGAGCACGGGGTGCGGTGGGTGCGAGACGAGCGAGAGACGAGCTCGAAGGACGATCTGCCTTGCTGCACCGCCTCGGCCATCTCGCCGCACACGCCAAGCCGTGCAGAAAAGGCGAATCAGGGTAAAGGTACACGCTCGCAATGGCAGAGCAGGATCAGCTACACAACCAGCGCGATCTAGGAGAGCGTCCGCGACGATGACGAGAACGAGACGTCGCTCGAGTCCGTGCACGCCCGAGGCTGCTGTGCGAGGCGAGGCACGGCGTCGAGCATCGTGCTCGAGCGAGAGCGAGAAGGAAGGACTGCGGCTGCACGGCGAGGAGACGGTCAGTCGAGGCTCGAGCGCAAGGAGCGAGAGAGCGCGGCGACGCACCCGGGTCCCACACCTTGACCTCGTCCGAGTCCTTCTCGAGCGAGTCCTCATACGCCTCGGCATGCACAGGCAGGCCGCAGGTGGCCGTCTCGAGGTCGGTGCTGGAGCGAGGCGGGCGAGTCTTGCGGCAGGCGCACAGGCTGATGAAGAAGAGGAGGGTGCGCATGACGGGGCCGGACCGAGGAGGGACGACGCCGCCGTAGAGCTTGTGGCGGATGCTGCGCACGAGATGCACGTAGTCAGTAGGATGCACAAATGCTGTGGTGGTTGCGCCTTCGCTCGCGCTCGAGAAGGCGATTTGGGAAGGCGACGAGCAGCCCGACTTGCGGTCGAGCGGAGAGAGAGAGACAGAGAGCCGACTCACTGTGCAGTCAGGGGCCACAGGTCGTCGCAGAACTTGACCTGGAGCAGGAGGAGGAGCGTGAGGATGGCCGTCGACCAGCCGAGCCATGCCCGACCCCAGCCCATGCCGTCGATCTCGGTCCACACTGCGACGATGAGCGGCAGGAGTCAGCTCGACGCTCGACCGAGCGAGAAGAGGACGACGACGAGGAGGAGGACGCACTCTTGGCGAGCCAGTAGAGCGCAAAGGCGGCCGGGACGAACTTCTGGAACCAGGTGATGAGCTTTGTGAAGACGAGGAGCGCGTGCGACCAGCGCAGGAGGCGGTGCTGGAGCGTCGGCCGGTGCTCCTGCGCCTTGAGGTACGTGACGAGGTGGTAGAGCACCATGGCGGCGTAGCTGCGAGAGGAGAGCGTCAGCCGGCCGAAGGGGAACGAGCGGCGAGCCGGGCGAGAAAGGGCGACGCACGTAGACTGCTCGCACGTCGCTTGCAGGATGAGGTACTGCGCCATGCGGAAGAACTTGGGACCTGCGAGCGGCGAGAGCTTGGTCAGCTCGCTGAGACGAGGGGCGCCGAGAGGAGGGAGGGGAAGGTGCGCACTCTTGGTCTCGTAGACGGCGATCTGGCCGATGAAGAGGAGCGCGAACGTGAAGAAGTGGTGCAGGTAGATCTCGGGGCGCACGTCGCCGAAGAGGAGGTCGGCACCGTAGCCGATGAGGACGATCTTGAGCGCGAGCGAGAACCAGGTGTAGTCGTCGTACCGGATCGGCTGGTGCGGCAGGGCGAAGAGGCGCCAGGCGATGAGCTGAAGGACGAGGGCGATCGTCGCGATGATGAGATTCGAGAGGTGGCCGAGGCTGTTTCGGACTAGGTCGAGGTCAGTGCGGGCTCGACTCGGCTCGACGAGAAGGGAGGACGAGGCGACGCACGCTGCACGTGCAGGCTTGTGAATCTTGGCCCTCGCGAGGTCACGGTCGACCTCCTGACCGTACTTTTTGGCGAGGACGGCCTGCGAGCGGCGGATGGCGGCCGGCGAGACGAGGATGCACAGGCCGACCTTGGCAAGAATGGCGATGCCGAAGACGAACAGGACGCTCCAGATCTCGGGCGCCGAGACGCTCAGGAGCGTGTACCGGGTCGAGGCGATCTTGATGAGCTGGAGGAGCGAGTCGTGCGAGAGCTGCTGCAGCTCGGCGGGCGGGAGCTGGGCCGTGACGGCCGAGAGCTGGCCCGACTGCGCGGCGAGCCAGGTCGTGTTGGACAGGAGCGTCTCTTGCTGCGCGGCGCCGAGGGAGGGGAGGGCGGGCTCGAGGTCGGAGGCGAGTGTCGAGAAGAGGGTGGAGAGGAGAGAGGTGTTGACCGAGGTGAGGGTCGTCGGGAGGGACGTCAAGGCCGTGCCGAGGGAGGCGACGACGGCGGGGAACTGCTCGATGGTCGCCATGGTCGATGCAGGCGAAGGAGTTCGTGCGAGATGGAGGAAGAGAGGAGTGTCGAGGGTCGAGCCGTCCTTGAGCGGTCCGTCCGCACCCTCGCGCCAGCTGGAAATACGCCGTGCGTCCGCATCGCAGGCGGCCGACTCGTACAGTGCGACGCTGACGGACGTACTGCACGGTCCGGCTGCGAGGGTTGAGATGTGTGCGGAGGGCGATCGAGCCGGACAGCAAGACACGGCGGATTTCCGCCGGCCGACGACCGGGAGCGCGAGAGCCGTGTCCTGCAGGCGTTCGGCGCTGCGAAGAACAACGAGGTCGCATCGCGGAACGTCCTTGAGATGATCGAGCGCGAGCCTCGTGACAGAACGAGCTCCTCCGACTCAAGGAGTGCGAAGGGGGAGCGAGAGGAAGCTGCCCAGAGGCTCGCCGATGCAGGCCCGGTGCGCTCGCGCCGCTCCTGCATTGTCGCCCTCGAGGGCGCGCAAGCGCACCGTAGGCCACATCCTTGCCCGTCCAGCCCTCGAGCGACAGGCTGAGCGAACCGGTCGTCCCCCCCCCCTCCAGGGAGGGATCCAGCCCGGCCCGTCGAGCCCGCTCGAGTGGTGGACCCTCGCGAGATGTCCATCGTGCTGCCCTTCTCCGACTCATGGTATCGAGAGCTGAGCGCGGCCGGAAGAGCGAAGGGAGATTGGTGCGGGCGAGATCGAGCGGCGGGGGAGCAGCAAGGGGACGGCGGCGGGGCGCTGGAAATAGCTGGTGCGGGTCGCCTTGGACAGCTGCAGGTGGATGAGCGAGCTGTGCCCCTCGCTCGAGCCGGCGATGCGAGCC
>Ga0308170_10002328_pt1 | contig 16459 bp, 11 predicted proteins | sample PhyBR2_2_FD_202136 | JGI IMG/M metagenome (GOLD analysis project Ga0308170, IMG submission 202136) | Phyllosphere microbial communities from UC Gill Tract Community Farm, Albany, California, United States - DLSLSB.R2 | ecosystem: Host-associated > Plants > Phyllosphere > Unclassified | place... | reverse complement strand
GTCAACCGGTCAGAGAGTGAATTGAACACGCGCCGTGAACTTCTTTCAGGAGATGATCGGGACTCGACTATCTAGGGTATCAAGTCAGACACCTAAGGTGGCATGCTGGCCAAATGACGAGCCAAACAACTGTCAAGACCCTGCTCATCCTCGGTGCCTCGGGCGACCTTACCGGCCGGCTCCTCCTGCCGGGCCTCGCGCGGCTTGTTGCCGCAGGCCGGGCAGCAGGCCTCAGCCTGGTGGGAGCGGGCTCGGACCCGTGGACACCGGAACAATGGCGTGACCGGGTCCGGTTATCGTTTGGCGCGGCAGCTGCCGCAGCGGATGAGCCAGGCAAGGAAGCCCTTGAACTGCTGCAGAAGGAGACGGCCTACCACCAGGTGGACGTCACGGCCAAGGGTGCCCTGGCTGCATTGCTGAAGACCCTGGAAGGCCCGGTGGCCGTCTACTTCGCCCTGCCGCCCCGGATCAGCCAGCTGGCATGCGAGACCCTGCAGTCTGCGGAAGTTCCGGAGGGCACCCGCCTGGTGATGGAGAAGCCGTTCGGCTCCAGCGAGGAGTCGGCCCGCTCCCTCAACCACACGTTGGCGCGGCTCGTTCCGGAGGACCACATCCACCGCGTGGACCACTTCCTGGGCAAGGCGACCGTGCTGAACATCCTGGGCCTGCGGTTCGCGAACAACTTCCTGGAGCCGGTCTGGAACCGGCAGCACGTGGAAAAGGTGGAGATCTTCTTCGACGAGGACCTGGCCCTGGAAGGGCGCGCCCGCTACTACGACGGCGCCGGGGCCCTGCGCGACATGATCCAGAGCCACCTCCTGCAGGTCATGGCGCTGATGGCCATCGAGCCGCCCGCCACCATCGGCGAGTGCGATCTCCGCGATGCGGTGTCCGCCGTCCTTCGGGCCAGCAGCGTCAGCGCACCCTTCACTGATTCAACCCGCAGGGCCCGTTACACGGCCGGCGCGGTGGCAGGCAAGGAGGTCCCGGACTATGCCAAGGAGGAAGGCGTGGATGCCGGGCGGGAAACGGAAACACTGGCCGAAATCCATGTGGCCATCGACAACTGGCGCTGGAAAGGCGTCCCCTTCATCCTGCGCTCAGGCAAGGCCCTCGGTGACAAGCGGAAGGAAGCCGTGGTCACGTTCCTTCCGGTGCCCCACCTCCCGCAAGGCTTTACCGGGGTGGACTCCCCCAACCAGCTCCGCATCGGTTTTGGCCCGGACACCCTGGCGTTCGACGTCGACGTCAACGGTCCCGGAAACATCTTCAGCCTGGGCCGGGCGACCCTGGAGGCGGAACTGAGCGCCTCGGACCTGCTGCCCTACGGCGAAGTACTGGAAGGGGTGCTGTCCGGCGACCCCCTGTTATCCGTGCGGGGTGACACGGCGGAAGACTGCTGGCGGATTGTTGAACCCGTGCTGAAGGCATGGGCGCAGGGGGAGGTCCCGCTGGAGGAGTACGACGCCGGCTCAGCGGGCCCGGCCTCATGGCCCACCAACCGGCACGAAGAGTAAGCACAACGGCAAGCAGGAGGGGCAGGAACCTTTCCGGTTCCCACCCCTCCTGTCTGTCTTCGATTGTTGCCCCGCGGGGCGGTGGCGGTCCGCCTTAGATGGCGGCCACTCCACGTTCCCCGGTGCGGACCCGTACTGCCTCATGGACGTCGATGGTCCAGACCTTGCCGTCCCCGGCCCTGCCCGTATTGGAGCTGGCGATGATCACGTCGAGGATGTCGTCGGCCTGTTCATCCGTGGCCAGGACTTCCACCCGGATCTTTGGCAGCAGGTCCACGTTGTATTCCGCTCCGCGGTACACCTCCGTGTAGCCGCGCTGCCTGCCGTAGCCGCTGGCTGCGCTGACGGTCAGGCCCTGTACGCCATAGGCTTCCAGTCCTTCCCTTATCGCTTCGAGCTTTTCCGGCCTGACGATTGCGGTGATCAGTTTCATGCCCCCACGCTTTCCTTACCTGTTGCGGTCTGTGCCTTCTGCGCTTCAACTCCCTGCCCGGACTCGTGCGATGCACCCTTGCCGGTGATCAGGTCGTGCAGCGGCTGGAAGCTCCCGCCGTGTCCGCTCACGCCGAACTCGTAGGCAGTCTCGGCGTGCAGGCTGAGGTCCACACCCACCGTTTCCTGTTCCTGCGAGACGCGGAAGCCCATGGTCTTGTGGATGGCCAGGGCGATGATGGTGGTCAGGACCGCGGAGTAGGCGATGGCGACGCCGGCTGCCGCAAGCTGCGCCCAGAGCTGTGCCAGTCCGCCGCCGTAGAAGAGGCCGCCGCCAACACCGTCAGTGGGCAGTGCGATGAAGCCCAGGGCCACGGTGCCGATGATGCCGGAGACGAGGTGCACGCCGACGACGTCGAGCGAGTCGTCGAAGCCCCAGCGGAACTTCAGGCCGACTGCCAGTGCGGACGCAACACCGGCCACGACGCCAAGGCCGAGGGCACCCACAGGGCTGACGTTGGCGCAGGCCGGGGTGATGGCAACGAGGCCAGCCACAACACCGGATGCGGCGCCAAGGGAAGTGGGGTGTCCGTCGCGGATGCGTTCGGTGACCAGCCAGCCGAGCATGGCCGCTGCCGGGGCTGCGAGGGTGTTGACCCAGATCAGGCCGCCCTGTTCGGCGGTGGTGGCTGCACCGCCGTTGAAGCCGAACCAGCCGAACCAGAGGATGGCTGCGCCGAGCATGACGAACGGAATGTTGTGCGGGCGGTGGTTGGGGTCCTTGCCGAAGCCCTTGCGGTTGCCGATGATCAGGACCAGGATCAGCGCGGCCACGCCTGCGTTGATGTGGACCACGGTGCCGCCGGCGAAGTCGATGGCGGGGCCCAGGGCCTTACCGATGGCGCCTTCGGGACCGAAGAGGCCGCCGCCCCACACCATGTAGGCAAGCGGGCAGTAGACCAGCGTGACCCACACGGGTACAAACACGGACCAGGCACCGAACTTGGCGCGGTCTGCGATGGCGCCGCTGATCAGTGCAACCGTGATGATGGCGAAGGTGGCAGCGTAGCCCACCTTGATCAGGCCGTCAGGGGTGTTGATTCCCTCCAGGCCGAAGGTGGCGAACGGGTTGCCCACGATTTCCAGGAATCCTTCACCGGAACTCATGGAGGCGCCCCACAGGACCCACACAACGCCGACCATGCCGATGGAGATGAAGCTCATCATCATCATGTTCAGGGCTGCCTTGGCGCGGGTCATGCCGCCGTAGAAAAATGCCAGACCGGGTGTCATGAACAGCACGAGCGCTGCCGCCACCATGACCCAAACGTGACCTGCGGTAAGTTCCATGGTGCACGTCCTCTCTCATCGAATCTTGCGGAAGTACTCCGCCTGCCAACGCCGATTTGCGTCCTGTAAAGAGTTTGTGGGTGGCGTGTTTCGCCCGCGGAGGATTTAGATTGCGGGCCTGTTACAACAATCTCCAGGAAGTAAATGGTGCATATCCGCCTTGTTACGGTTATGTTTCCGCACCCGCGCAGCCACCCGGCTCCCTTTCCAGCAAGGACTCCCGCATCATGACGGCACCACCCCGCGCAAGCGGCGCCACTTCGAGGTTTTTCGCCCGGCTGCGGCCGCAGCGGGAGAAGCTTCCACGCGACATCAAGGTGATGCTGGCCGCGGCGTTCCTGATTGCGCTCGGCTTCGGCCTTGTGGCGCCCGTGCTGCCGCAGTTCGCCACGACGTTCGGGGTGGGGAACACCGAGGCTGCCGTCATTGTCGCGATTTTCGCGTTCATGCGCCTGGCCTTCGCTCCCGCCGGCGGCGCCCTGATCGGCAAGCGCGGTGAACGGCCCGTCTACGTTGCCGGGCTCCTGATTGTTGCGCTGTCCACGGCGGCGTGCGCGTTCGCCCAGGACTACTGGCAACTGCTGTTGTTCCGCGGCCTGGGCGGGGCGGGGTCAGTGATGTTCACGGTGGCTTCGATGGCCCTGGTGATCCGGCTGGCGCCGCCCCAGAGCAGGGGCAGGGTCTCGGGCGCTTACGCGTCGGCGTTCCTGATCGGGAACGTGTGCGGGCCGATAGTGGGCGGTTTGCTCGCCGGGCTCGGCCTGCGGGTACCGTTCCTCGCCTATGCAGCCGCGCTGCTCGTTGCCGCCTTCGTGGTGCAGACCCAGCTCAGCCACCAGCGCAGGGATCAGGGCGAGACGCAGCAGCGGGCGCCGGACATGCGGTTCGGCGAGGCACTGACCGCCGGTACGTACCGGTCGGCCCTGGCCTCCAGCTTCGCGAACGGGTGGGCCACCTTCGGCGTGCGGATGGCGACGGTGCCGCTGTTCGCAGCGGCGGCCTTCGGGGCAGGCCCGCAGGCGGCAGGCCTGGCGTTGGCGGTTTTCGCCGCGGGCAACGCGGCCGCGCTGACTTTCTCGGGGCGCCTGGCGGACTCCCTCGGACGCAAGCCGATGATGATTTCGGGCCTGCTGGTGGCGGCCCTGGCAACCGCGGGAATAGGGATTACCTCCGATCTGCCCTGGTTCCTTGCGGCCTCAACGCTCGCCGGCGTCGGGTCCGGCCTTTTCGGACCCGCCCAGCAGGCCGCGGTGGCCGATGTCATTGGCAACGGGCGCTCCGGCGGCAAGGTGCTGGCCGTCTACCAGATGATGTCCGACGTCGGCGCGATCGTCGGGCCGGTCGTAGCGGGGCTGCTGGCGGACCGGTTGGGCTTTGGTTGGGCTTTCGCCGTCACCGGCGCCATCCTGCTCCTGGCCGCCGTTGGATGGCTGCCCACCCGCGAGTCGCTTCGCAGGGCGGGCAGCTAGCCCAACAGGTCAGTTCAGCAGGGCGTCGACAAAGCCTTCGGTGTCGAACGGAGCGAGGTCGTCCGCGCCTTCGCCCAGTCCGATGAGCTTGACGGGCACGCCCAGGGTCTTCTGGATGGCGACGACGATGCCGCCCTTGGCGGTTCCGTCCAGCTTGGTCAGGACGATGCCGGTGATGTTGACCACCTCCGAGAACACGCGGGCCTGGTTCAGGCCGTTTTGGCCGGTGGTGGCGTCCAGGACCAGGAGGACCTCGTCCACCTCGGCCAGCTTCTCCACAACGCGCTTGACCTTGCCCAGTTCGTCCATCAGGCCCACCTTGTTCTGAAGGCGTCCGGCGGTGTCGATCATGACGACGTCAACCTCCTGCTCGATGCCTGCCTTCACGGCCTCGTAGGCGACGGAGGCGGGGTCGGCGCCGTCGATGTCCGATTTCACGGTGGGGACGCCTACGCGCTGGCCCCAGGTGGCCAGCTGCTCGGCGGCGGCGGCGCGGAAGGTGTCTGCCGCGCCCAGCAGGACGTCCTTGTCCTCAGCCACCAGCACGCGGGCCAGCTTGCCCACGGTGGTGGTCTTGCCCACGCCGTTGACGCCTACCACCATCATGACGGCAGGCTTGTCGGCGTGCCGCTGCACGTTGAGGCTGCGGTCCATCGTGGGGTCCACGAGCTTGATGAGTTCTTCGCGCAGCATGGTCTTGACGTGTTCGGGCGTCCGGGTGCCCAGCACCTTGACCCGCTCCCGCAGGGCGTCCACCAGCTGCATGGTGGGTTCCGTTCCCAGGTCGGCGAGCAGGAGTGTTTCCTCCACCTCGTCCCAGACACTCTCATCGATCCGGTCGCTGGACAGCAGTGCCAGCAGTCCCTTCCCCATGATGTTGTTGGAGCGGACCAGGCGTTCCCGCAGGCGGGTGAGGCGGCCGGCGACGGGCAGCGGGGTCTCGACGGGAATGGTTTCCAGCCCGGCGGCGGTGTCCGGGACGGTGGTGGTGTCCAGCCCTTCGAGGTCGACGCCCTCGGGTGCCTTCCGCTCGATGGTTCCTTCGCGGTCGGCCACTGCCGTGCTGCCGCCGGAGCGGATCTCGGGGTCGTTGGCGTCCCGGGTTCCGGGGTACCGGGTGATGTTCCTCCGTGTCTTGAGCAGGACCGGGATCAGGCCGCCGATGACCACCAGCGCAACAAGAATGGACAGGACAATGGGAAGGATGTCATTCACTCCCCTAGCTTCTCATACACGGCCTGCCCGGTTCCGGCACCCGGCATGCGCCTGACCTGCCCCTTTGCGCCGCACGCCGCCGTGGCACCGCAGCTGCCGTTACGCCTCTGAGCCGAGTCGCTGGCTGATCACGGTGGAGACGCCGTCGCCCCTCATGGTCACCCCGTACAGTGCGTCAGCCACTTCCATGGTGCGCTTCTGGTGGGTGATGACAATCAGCTGGCTGGATTCCCGGAGCTCCTCGAAGATGGTGATGAGCCGGCCCAGGTTGGTGTCGTCAAGCGCGGCCTCCACCTCGTCCATGACGTAGAACGGCGAGGGGCGCGCTTTGAAGATGGCCACCAGCAGCGCCACCGCAGTCAGGGACCGCTCGCCGCCGGAGAGCAGGGACAGCCGCTTGATCTTCTTGCCGGCCGGGCGGGCCTCCACCTCGATGCCGGTGGTGAGCATGTCCCCGGGGTCGGTGAGGACCAAGCGGCCCTCGCCGCCGGGAAAGAGCCGTTCGAACACCCGCACGAACTGGGCCTGGGTGTCCTGGAACGCTTCGGCAAAGACGCGCTGGACCCGGTCGTCCACTTCCTTGATGATGTCCAGCAGGTCGCGGCGGCTGGCCTTCAGGTCCTCAAGCTGGGTGCTGAGGAACTGGTGCCGCTCCTCCAGCGCCGCGAATTCCTCCAGCGCCAGCGGGTTTACCTTGCCCAGGCTCGCCAGGTCCCGTTCGGCCTTGCGCAGCCGCTTCTCCTGCTCCTGCCGGACATAGGGTTTCCCTTTCAGGATCTCCTGTCCCGTGGCATCGACGGGGGCGCGCAGGGCGGCCCATTTGTCGCCGGATTCCTCCGCCGGAACCGGGACGGGGACATGCGGGCCGAACTCCTTGACCAGGGCCTCCGGGGTGATGCCCAGTTCATCCACGGAGCGGGTCTCCACGGCCTCGATCCTGGCGCGCTGCTGGCCGCGGGCCAGTTCGTCACGGTGCACGTTGTCGGTGAGCTCGGCCAGTTCCCGGGCCAGGGCGTCATTGGCGTCCCTGATCTCGCGCAGGCCCCGGTCGCGCAGCTCGCGGTTTTCCTCGGCGAGGTCCCGTTCGTGCCGGGCAAGGTCCACGGAGACGTTCACGTAACGGAGTGCGAGTTCGACGCCTGCGGAAACGGCGGCCGCACGTTTGGCCTGGATGCGGCGGCGGCGCGCCCGCTCCGCGGCGTCCTCCCGGGCACGCCGCTCGGTGACGGCAGCACGTTCCAGGGACGCCACCCGGTTCCGGGTGGCCGCCAGCTGCTCCTCGGCGCTGCGCAGGGACAGCCGCGCCTCCACCTCCGCTGCACGGGCGGCGGAGGCGGTCTGCGCCAGGGCGTCCCGCTGTTCGGTGGAGGGTTCCTCTTCAACCGGCGCTTCCTGGGCCGTAGCCAACCGGGCGGTGACGGCGGCGAGCGCTTCTTCCTCGGCGGCAACGTTGTCCTCTGCCCGTGCCAGGGACGCCGCCAGCCGCTCGCTTTCGCCCACCGCGCTGCGAAGGACGGAGTTCAGATGACCAAGGCGTTCGGCCACGGCGGCGAGCCGGGCATCGGATTCGTGCAGTTTGTCCAGGGCGGCGTCGGCTTCCTCCTGGGCGCCGGCGCGCCGGGCCTCTGCGGCGGCCAGGGCGAACCTGTTCCGCTCCAGATCCGCAGAGACCTCGGACAGTCCGCGGTCGGCGTCGTCCACTGCCGCCTGCACCTCAAGGAGGGAGGGCGCCTTCGCGGAGCCGCCCGTCGTAGCGACGGCTGTGAACAAATCCCCCTCGCGGGTGACGACCTTTATGCCGGGCAGCGAGGCCACAAGGGCTGCAGCGGCGTCGATGCCGGTGACGACGGCGGTCCCGGACAGCAGGTGCCGGACCAGCGGAATGTGTTCCTCGGGCCCGTCGACGAGGTCGGCAGCCCACGTCGCATCGGCGGGCAGCGTTGGTTCTTTTCCGTTCCCGTGGTGCTCCGCGGCGGCGAGGAGCAGCGTTGCCCGTCCGGCGTCGTCGTCCTTGAGCCGCTGCAGCACCTCAACGGCTGTGTCCTTGTCCTCGACGAGTACTGCTTCGGAGGCCTCGCCCAGGGCGGCGGCAATCGCCGCTTCATGCCCGCCCTGGATGGTCAGGGCCGCAGCGAGGCTGCCCCGCACCCCCGCAAGCCCCGACTCCAGCACATGCCGTGCGCCGTCCTTGCGGTCCAGGCCAAGCTTCAGGGCGTCGAGCCGTGCAGCAAGTGCGTCCCGCTTGCGGACCCCCTCGTTCACGGCAGCCTTGAGGTCGGCGATCTCCTCGAGGACCGCATCCAAGGCAGCGCTCGCAGCCTCGTAATCGGCGTCGAGGGATTCCTCCCCTTCCTCCACGCCGGCCACCTGGTTTTCCAGCGCCGTAAACTCGGCCTGGGCGCGGGTACGGCGTTCCGTGCCCGCGGCAAGGGATTCGCGCAACCTGCCCAGTTCCGCCTGGGCGGACTCCACCCGTGACCTGGCGGCGGCGACTTGTCCGGCCAGCCGCGCCAGGCCCTCCCGCCGGTCGGCCGCTGCGCGGAGCTGGGCCGTGAGCCGCCGGTCCTCCGCCTGAGCTGCCTGCTCCGCTTCGGCCTTCGCCGCGCTGGCGTCTTCCAGCAGACTGCGCCTGGCTTCGATGTCCTGTTCAAGCTCTGCGAGCTCCTGGCGCACGCGGGCCGCCTGGCGTTCGAGCTGTTCAGGGTCCCGACCCGGGGGTGGTGCGGCATCCTCGGAACCCAGCAGGCGGCTGCGTTCCGTGGCCAGCGAGCCGAGCGACCTCAGCCGCTCCCGGGCGGTGGAAAGCCGGTACCACGTGTCCCGGGCGGCATTGAGCCGGGGTGTGGCCTCGGCTGCGAGTTGCTCCAGCGTCGCCTGCTGCCTGCGGCCGGCTTCCAGCTGCTGCTCGACGGCGGTGCGCCGGGCTTTAAGCGCGGCCTCGTCCGCCACGTCCTGCTCCAGCGCCTGCTGCAGCTGGACGAGGTCATCGGCAAGCAGACGGGCACGCGCGTCCCGGACGTCGAACTGGACGCGCTGGGCACGGCGCGCCACCTCCGCCTGCTTGCCGAGGGGCGTGAGCTGGCGGCGGATCTCCCCGGTGAGGTCCGTGAGGCGCTGGAGGTTGGCCTGCATGGCCTCCAGCTTCCGGACCGTCCTTTCCTTGCGCCGGCGGTGCTTGAGGATCCCGGCCGCCTCCTCGATGAAGCCGCGCCGGTCCTCGGGGGTGGCGTGCAGCACCCTGTCCAGCTGGCCCTGGCCCACGATGACGTGCATTTCCCGGCCCAGCCCGGAATCCGAGAGCAGCTCCTGGATATCGAGCAGGCGGCAGCCGGCACCGTTAATCGCGTACTCGGAGCCGCCTGTCCGGAACAGCGTCCGGGAAATCGTCACCTCGCTGTACTCGATGGGCAGCGCGCCGTCGGTGTTGTCGATGGTCAGCGAAACGTGGGCCCGCCCCAGGGGCGGCCGGCCGGAGGTCCCGGCGAAAATGACATCTTCCATTTTTCCGCCGCGGAGGGTCTTTGCTCCCTGCTCGCCCATGACCCAGGCCAGGGCGTCCACTACGTTGGACTTGCCGGACCCGTTGGGACCCACGACGGCGGTGACGCCGGGTTCGAAGTCGAAGGTGGTGGCGGACGCAAAGGACTTGAACCCCCGGACGGTAAGGCTTTTGAGGTGCAAGGCTTTTCTGGTCTCCTGGCGCGGGTAGGGGGCACATTGCTGGAACCGGCTCACTACAATCTACTGCGCAGGACCGACATTTCCCTGGAGCAGCGCCCGGGAGCCGATGCCCCGGCACGGGGGCGAATATGCATGTTCCGGCACCGCAAAGGCATAGTTAAGCTCTTGAGCCTGCGTTTTTGTGGGTACAGTCACCGCAGGAATGCGGGACAGAAACGAAGAGGGGCTTGAATTGGCAGGTAACGCAACCTTCCGCCACAGCAATACCGCGCTGCTCTCGGTGAGCAGCGTTGAAGCTCCGAGGATTGTCAGCTCCACGGACTTCGACCGCCGCCTGGCATCCACACTGCAGCGGCTGAAGTTTCCGCCGCGCCTGCTGGAGCGCGTGGCCGGCATCACGCACCGCCGCTGGTGGGCTGCGGGAACGTCGTTCGATGATGCCGCCGTGGAGGCCGGCGCCAAGGCCCTGGCAGAGGCCGGCATCGAGGCCTCGGAAGTCGGCCTGCTGATCAACACCTCGGTGACCAGGCGCAACCTGGAACCGTCCGTAGCGGTGAAGATCCATCACGGCCTCAGCCTGCCGTCGTCGGCCATGAACTTCGACCTTGCCAACGCGTGCCTGGGGTTCGTCAACGCCCTGACCCTGGCCGCGAACATGATCGACTCGGGCCAGATCCGGTACGCCGTGATCGTCAACGGCGAGGACGCCCAGCTGACGCAGGAGGCCACCCTGGCCCGGCTGCAGCGGCCCGAAACCACACGCGACGACTTCAACCGGGAATTCGCCACGCTGACGCTGGGCTCCGGAGCGGCCGCAGCCGTTCTGGGACCCGCGGACCAGCACCCCGGCGCACACCGCGTGGTGGGCGGCGTTATGCGCGCCGGTACCGAGCACCACGAGTTGTGCGTGGGCGGCATCGACGGCATGCACACCGACACGAAGGGACTGCTCGACGGCGGCCTCCAGCTCGTCGTGGACGCCTGGCATGAAGCCCAGCCCGAGTGGGACTGGGCCGCCATGGACCGCTACGTCACCCACCAGGTCAGCAACGCCTACACGCAGGCCATCATCGAGGCGATCGACCTGGACCCGGACAAGGTGCCCATCACGTTCCCGCACTGGGGCAACGTGGGCCCGGCGTCGCTTCCCATGACCCTTGCAGCCGAGTCGCAGTCGCTGGGATCCGGGGACCGGGTCCTGTGCATGGGCGTCGGTTCCGGCCTGAACACCGCCATGCTGGAAATCGTTTGGTGATCGCGGACTGGCCCGGCGTCAACGCCGAGTGGTCGCGCGAAATCGACGTTCCCTCCACGTCGGGTGCAGATACGCCGGGCACTGTCCGCCGCTGGCACCTGCTGGACAACGGCCCTGAACTGGTTCGCCGCGGTTTGCCCCCGCGGGGAACTCTGTTGTGCGTGCACGGCAACCCCACCTGGTCCTACTTGTGGCGGAGCCTGCTGGCCGCCGGATCCGACCCCGCGCACCCGTGGCGCGTGGTGGCGGTGGACCAGCTCGACATGGGCTTCTCGGAACGCACGGGAACGTTCCGGCGGCTCCCCGACAGGATCAACGACCTGGGCGACCTCACCGAGGTGCTGGCCCTGGACGGCCCGGTGGTTTCGGTGGGGCACGACTGGGGCGGCGTAATCAGCCTGGGCTGGGCCCTGGAGCACCAGGACCGGCTGGCCGCTGTGGTGCTGACCAATACCGCCGTGCACCAGCCTGCCGGCTCGCCTATCCCCCCTGCCCTGCGCCTTGCGCTGCATCCCGCCGTGCACAAATGGGGAACCACCACAACGGACGCGTTCCTGCGGGCGACGCACTCGCTGGCACATCCGCCGCTGTCCCCGGAAGTGCGGAGCGCCTTCATGGCCCCCTACCGCGGCGCGTCCCGCCGGGACGGGGTAGGAAACTTTGTTGCCGACATTCCCGTGGACCCATCCCATCCCAGCTTCGCAGCCCTCACCGCTGTGGCGGAGGGAGTGCGCGGGCTGGAGGTCCCGGCCCTGATGCTCTGGGGCCCCCGCGACCCGATCTTCTCCGACCGCTACCTCAAGGACCTCCTTACCCGGCTCCCGCAGGCGGACGTGCACCGTTACGAGAGCGCGGGCCACCTTGTGGCCGAGGACCGGGATCTTGCCGCGCCGGTCTTCGAATGGCTGGCCGGGCGGGTCACGGGCGGCGGGGACAGCGCTGCTGAACCCCGGGCATCAGTGGCAGGCACCCGCGTTTCAGCGTCAAGCAATGGCTTCACGCCTCTTTGGGCGCCCCTTGCGGAACTGGCGGCTGGACCATCCGGAGGCGGGCGGGCCGTCGTCGAAATGGCCGCGGACGGCAGCGTGGCACGGTCGCTGACGTGGAAGCAGCTGGAGACAGACGTTGCCCACCTGGCTGCGGGCCTGCGGGCTGCGGGCGTCGGCCCGGGCAGCCGGGTGAGCCTGATGGTTCCGCCCGGGGCTGACCTGACGGTGGCCCTGTATGCCTGTCTTCGGCTTGGTGCGGTGGTGGTGGTCGCCGACGCCGGCCTGGGCACCAAGGGCCTGAGCCGGGCAGTCAAGGGCGCAACCCCCGATGTCCTGATCGGGATCGACAAAGCCCTGGCCGCCGCGCGGGCACTTCGATGGGCGGCCAGGCGCATCAGCGTCCAGGACCTGCCGCCGGGCCGGCGCCGGCTCCTCGGGGCGGAGACTTCCCTGGCCGCCCTGGCAAGGGCCGGTTCCACAACAGCGCCCGCGGCTGCCTCCAGTGCCGCTGCATCACTGCCGGGCCCGGACTCCCCCGCCGCCGTGCTTTTCACCTCCGGCTCCACCGGCCCTGCCAAGGGTGTGCTGTACACGCACCGGCAGCTTGCCGCCATGCGGGACACGGTGGCCGAAACCTTCGGGATCCGTCCCGGCCAGCGCCTCGTGGCGGGCTTCGCACCCTTTGCCTTGCTGGGGCCGGCGCTGGGGGCCGTTTCAGTAACGCCGGCCATGGATGTCACAGCGCCCCGCACCCTGACGGCGCGCGCGCTCGCCGATGCCGCGGCGGCCATCGAGGCCACAGTGGTCTTCGCGTCCCCTGCTGCCCTGCGCAACGTCGTCGCCACCCGGAGCGGACTCACGCCGAAGGGCACCGCAGCACTCGGACGCGTTGACTTGCTGCTCTCCGCCGGCGCGCCCGTCGCGGAACCGCTGCTCGCGGAGGTGCAGGAGCTGCTGCCGGGCGCCTCGCTGCACACCCCCTACGGGATGACAGAGGCGCTGCCCGTCACGGACATCAGCCTTGAACTGATCCGCGATGCGGAGGCTGCCGCCGCTGCCGGAACCCTGGCCGGAGCCGGCAACGGGGTATGTGTGGGACTGCCCGTCCACGGTGCCCGGGTAGCCGTTCTCCCCCTTGCAGCCGACGGCACCGCCCCCGGATCCACACCCATCACAGACGCCGGGGTAACGGGAGAGATCCTGGTGGACGCGCCGCACGTGAAGGACGCCTATGACCGACTCTGGCTGACCCAGGAACGCAGTACCGGCCCCGCCGGATGGCACCGTACCGGGGACGTGGGCCATTTCGACGACGCGGGACGGCTGTGGGTGGAAGGCCGCCTCGCGCACGTGGTCACGGCGCCTGGCGCCGTGGTGACCCCGGTGGGCGCCGAACAGGCCATCGAACGCCTGGATGGCGTCGGCATGGCAGCCGTGGTCGGTATAGGACCGGCAGGGACGCAGGCTGTGGCCGCCGTCGTGGAGACGGTCCCGCCTGCCCGCAAAGCCGGCCTTGCGCAGACGGAACTGGCGGGAAGGGTGCGGGAAGCCGCGCGGGCGGCAGGCGTGTCCGTGGCCGCCGTCCTGGTTGTCCGCGCCCAACCCACTGACGTCCGCCACAACGCGAAGATCGACAGGACACGGCTGTCCCGCTGGGCCTCGTCCGTGCTGGCCGGCGGCCGTCCGGGGACGCCATGAAAGTCCTGGTCACCGGTGCCAGCGGCCTCCTCGGCCGGGAGGTTGCGGAGCTCCTGGTGCGCAGGGGCCATGCCGTCACCACCTTCCAGCGGCGTCCCTCGGGGGTCGACGGCGCCACGGACCAGTGCGGCTCACTCACCGACGCTGCGGCTGTCAGGGGGGCCGTCAGGGGTGCCGAGGCAGTGGTCCACCTGGCAGCCAAAGTTTCCTTCACCGGCCGCGCCGAGGAGTTCGACGAGGTGAACGTCGAAGGAACGCGGCGGCTGCTCCAGGCAGCACGTGAGGCCGGGGTGGGCGACTTCGTTTTTGTGTCCTCCCCGTCCGTGGCCAACTCAGGTGCCGCCATCGCAGGCCTGGGCGCCGGGCCCGCTGATCATGTCCGTGCCCACGGCGATTACTCCCGCACAAAAGCGCAGGCGGAGCTGCTGGCCCTGGCCGCGGATGTGCCGGGTTTCCGCGTCGCCGCGGTGCGGCCGCATGTGGTGTGGGGTCCCGGTGACACCCAGCTGGTGGAGCGCGTGCTGGACCGGGCAGCCCGGAACCGGTTGCCGCTGCTGGACGCAGGTGCCGCCCTCATCGACACCACGTACGTGGACAACGCTGCGTCCGCCATTGTTGCCGCCCTGGACCGCATCGGGCACATCCATGGCAGGGCGCTGGTGGTTACGAACGGAGAGCCCCGGCCCGTGGGCGAACTCATTTCAGGCATCTGCGCAGCCGGCGGCGTCCCTGCCCCCTCCTGGTCCGTCCCGGGCCGGGTGGCCCGGCTGGCCGGATCGCTGGTTGAGAGGGCGTGGCTGCGGCTGGGAAAGAAGGACGAACCGCCGATGACCAGGTTCCTTGCCGAACAGCTGTCCACGGCGCACTGGTTCGATCAGCGCGAAACCCGGAAGCTCCTCGATTGGACCCCCGCTGTGTCCATCGACGAAGGACTGGCCCGGCTGGCGGACTACTACGGTTCCCGCTGAACCGCGTTGCCGCTGGGGCTTGCTCTCTCCGGGAGCGGAGGCCGGCCGGTGAGGCTGCGCCCGGTGCTACCAGCGGCCGTTGCGCGGCCGCGGCTGGCAGACCGGGCAGGTGTGGGATGAGCGGTTCATGAACTGGTCCCGGCGGATGGTGGCGTTGATGCCCGCGGCGGCGCACCTCTTGCATGGTTCGCCCTGCCGGCCGTAAGCGTTCAGGGACCGGTCAAAGTAGCCGGAGGCGCCATTGACATTGACGTAGAGGGAATCGAAGCTGGTCCCGCCTGCCGTCAGGGCGTCGAGCATTACCTCGCGGGCGCTGTCCAGGACGCGTTGGGCTTCGTTCCGGCGCAGCGTGTCGGTGGGCCGGGCATAGTGCAGCCGGGCGCGCCACAGGGCTTCGTCAGCGTAGATGTTCCCGATTCCCGAGACCAGCCCCTGATCCAGCAGCGCACGTTTCAGCCCGGTTTTCCGCTTGCGAAGCCGCCGGTAGAACAAATCGAAGGAGAAGGCAGGGTCCAGGGGATCGCGGGCGATATGGGCCGCTTCCTCGGCGATCAGCGGCAGGGGGGATTCCGCGAGGCCGCCCGGGCCGCCGTCGTCCGTCGAAACCAGCGTGGTGACGAAGAGGCCGCCAAAGATCCGCTGGTCCACGAACCGGAGCTGGTCCGGCATCCCTTGCCGCGGGCTGAGCCGGAACCGGACTTTGAGGTGCTTCTCGTCGGGGACGGCGGCATCCTGCATCAGCAGCTGCCCGCTCATGCCCAGGTGGGCCATGAGGGCAACGTCCGGCGTGCCGGCTTGCGGGCCCTCCTGTCCGGTGGTGGAGCTGTCCACCAGCGGCAGCCAGAGGAACTTCCCGCGGCGCACGACGTCGGTGACTGTGGCGCCCTCGAGGTTGCCAATGAAATCCTCAATGCCGAGGGCATGGCGGCGGATGGAGCGTGGATCGAGGACCTCAACGGCGTGGATGGTCCTGCCGCGGACCCAGTTCACCAGGCCGCGGCGGACAACCTCCACCTCGGGCAGTTCAGGCATGGGACCCTACTGGGCCGCCACGGAGCTTGCACTGGCGCTGCCGGCGTCCTGCGCCGCGGCCCCGGAGAGCACGCGCCAGGCGTCCGCTGCAGCTTCCTGTTCCGCTTCCTTCTTTGAGTGGCCCGAGCCCTTGCCGTAGGCCGTGCCACCGATGTTCAGGACGGCAGTGAAGGTACGGGCGTGGTCCGGGCCGGACCCGTCCACTGCATAGTGGATGCTGCCCAGCTGCCGGCTGGCCGCAAGTTCCTGGATGCTGGTTTTCCAGTCGGTGCCGGCACCCAGGACGGCTGCGTCCTTCAGCAGCGGACCGACCAGCCGCATGACCAGCTGGCGCGCCGTCTCGATGTCGTTCGAGACGTAGGTTGCCCCGATCAGGGCTTCCATGGTGTCCGCGAGGATGGAGGCCTTGTTCTTGCCGTGGGTAAGCTTTTCGCCCTGGCCCAGGTAGATGTACTCCCCGATGCCCAGGCTGCGGCCGATGCCGGCCAACGCCCGGGTGCTGACCACGGCGGACCGGCGCTTGGCGAGCTCGCCTTCGGGCAGGTCCGGGTTGTCCCGGTAGAGGGCATCAGTCACCGAGAATCCAAGGATGGAGTCACCCAGGAACTCGAGCCGCTCATTGGTGGGTATGCCGCCGTTCTCGTAGGCGTACGAACGGTGTGTGAGCGCAAGACGAAGCGTCCCGGCGTCAATAGAGACACCGAGACGCTTCAGAAGCTCTTCAGTTGAAGACATCAGTCAGCCTGTTGGGGCCGATTAGACGTCAGCGACCTTGCGGCCCTTGTACTCAAGGAACAGCGCAGTGCCAGCAGAGTCGGTAACGACCTTTGCCTGGTGCGGCAGGCTGTAGGTG